>JAESFS010000130.1_pt1 | contig 14143 bp, 8 predicted proteins | sample 9269441 | NCBI WGS metagenome assembly JAESFS01 (sample SAMN14502548, study PRJNA617105) | algae metagenome | isolation source: Scytolyngbya sp. HA4215-MV1 and co-occurring heterotrophs from sample from... | place: USA: Laie Falls, Oahu, Hawaii | collected 2010-08-22
GCCTCACTCCGGTTGGGCTACGCCCGCCCTGCGTGAGGCCGCACCACCGGCAAGACGTGCGTATCAACCGGCAGGCGAGCCAGTTATTGGAAGCGGAACGCTGTAGCGAGAAACCGAGCCACCTCTTATGGCCATGTCCGGTGTCTTCGCGAATGCCCTGAACCTGGGGTCTTTGACAACTGCCCAGGGCATCCGCATCGACGGTGCGGCGGCCAATAGCTATGAAGGCTACGCTGTGGCCTCGGCTGGCGATGTCAATGGCGACGGTTTTGACGACATTGTGATCGGTGCCGGTCGCCCGGGTTCTACAACCGCCGCGACCTATGTCGTCTTCGGCAAGTCCACGGGGCTCGCGAATATCGACCTGGGCAGCCTTGGCACAAACGGCTTCATGATCACCGGCGTGTCTGCGCCCCTCGGCGGCGGCGTGTCGGTCGGTTCGGCAGGTGACTTCAACGGGGATGGCTTCGCCGATGTGCTCATCGGCGGCGCGAGCAATGGGCCCAGCGGCGCCGGCTACGTTATCTATGGCAAGGCCTCCGGTTTCACGACGGTGGATGTTGGGGCGCTGGGGAGCGCCGGCTTCTCCATGTCCGGCAGCTTCACCGGCAATGCCCTCACCGGTGCCTCCGTTTCTGCCGCGCGCGACATCAATGGCGATGGTTTTGACGACCTGATCATTGGCTCGCCCGCCTTCGGCATCGTCCCGGGGCAGACCCAGGGTCTGACCGACATCGTCTATGGCCGGGCCTCCAACCCTGGCACAGTCGCGCTCGACACCGGCAGCGATGGCTCGGTCGTCTCTCTCGGCCTCAGCACGACGACGAGGCTCGGTACCTCTGTCTCTGGCGCGGGTGACGTGAACGGCGACGGTTTCGCTGATGTGGTCATGGGCGGCACCGGCGGCGCCGGCCTGGCCTATATTCGCTATGGTTCGGCGACCGGCCTCGGCGCTACCGATATCATCGCCGGCGTCGCAGCCAATGACTTCACCGGCTATTCGGTGGCGGGTGCGGGCGATATCAATGGCGATGGCTTTGGCGACCTGATCATCGGCGCACCGAAGGTTGGCGCCAACGACACCGGCGCCAGCTACGTCATCTTCGGCAAGGCCGCGGGTTTCGGCGGGTTGCTCAACCTCTCCGCGCTGGCCGCGACTGACGGCTTCACCATCACCGGCTCGACCGCGACCCCTGATGCCCGCAGCGGCCTCGCCGTCTCCACCGCGGGCGATGTCAACGGCGATGGTTATTCCGATATCTTGATTGGCCAGGATAGCTTCAACGCCGGCAGCAAGACCGGCGTCGTCTATCTTATGCTTGGTGCCGCATCGGGCTTCACCAACATCAACCTCGCCTCGGCTCCCGGCACTCTGATCAGGATCAACGGCGCCACCGGCGATTTCATCGGCAGCAGCATCTCGCTGGCCGGCGACTTCAATGGCGATGGTCGCTCCGACCTTCTGGTGGGTGCCCCCCTGGCCGACAATAACGGCCGGACAGACAGCGGCTCCGCCTATGTGCTGTTCAGCCAGACCACTGGCGGCGTGAATTACATCGGCACGACCCTGGCCGACAAATACGCCGGTTCGGCCTTCGGTGACACGATCAGTGGCAGCGGCCGCGGCGACAACCTGATGGGCATGGCTGGCAACGACATCATCAGCGGTGGCGCGGGCAACGATATCCTGAATGGCGGGACCGGCACTGATACCCTGGAAGGCGGCGCCGGCGCGGACAGCCTGATCGGCGGCGGCGGCTTGGATGTGGCCAGCTATTCCAGCGCCGCAACAGGCGTCAGCGCCTGGTTGTCTTCCCCCGCGAATAACACGGGTGACGCTGCAGGTGACACCTATACCGGCATTCCTTACCTGTTCGGCAGCAACTTCGCCGACGTCCTGGTCGGCGACAGCGGCGACAATTACCTGGCGGGGCTGAGTGGCGACGACGTCATCGCCGGCCTCGGCGGCAACGACACCATTGACGGTAATGCGGGCAACGATTCGCTGGATGGCGGCATCGGCGCTGACATCCTGAATGGCGGCAGCGGCGACGATGTCCTGATTGGCGGTGCGGGCGCGGACCTCCTGATCGGGGGCGGCGGCTTCGACTTGGCAAGCTATGCCCTCGCGAACACGATCGTCACGGCCCGGCTGGATTTCCCAGTTCTGAACACCGGTGACGCGGCGGGCGACACATACAACGGCATTGCCGGCTTCATCGGCAGCGGCTTCAACGACGTCCTGGTGGGCGATGGGAACGCCAATAGCCTCTATGGCGGCGGCGGCGGCGATTACCTGGGATCGCTGGGCGGTAACGACCAGCTCTTTGGCGAGGCCGGCAATGATACCCTCGATGCCGGCGCCGGCAACGACACACTGGATGGCGGCGCGGGTAACGACACGCTGGACGGTGGTGCCGGCGCGGACAGGCTGATCGGCGGCGGCGGCTTCGATATGGTCACCTACGGTACCGCCGCGGCGGGCGTCATCGCCCGGATGGATATCCCGGCGGACAATTTCGGTGACGCGGCGGGCGATACCTACACTGGCATCTCTGGTTTCTTTGGCAGCGCCTTCAACGACATCCTCGTGGGCGACGACAATGCCAATAGCCTCTATGGCGGCGGCGGCTTCGATTATCTGGCGGGGCAGGGCGGCAACGACCAGGTCTTTGGCGATGCCGGCGACGATATTCTCGATGGCAATGCGGGCAACGACACCCTGAGTGGTGGTAGCGGCAATGACATCCTGGATGGCGGCATCGGCGATGACGTCCTGGACGGCGGCACCGGGGCCGACATGTTTAAGGGTGGTGGCGGCTTCGACATCGCAAGTTACGCCAGCGCCACGACGGGCCTTACCGCCTGGCTGCAATTCCCCTCATTGAACACCGGTGATGCGGCGGGCGACACCTACACCGGCATATCCGGCCTGATCGGCAGCAGCTTCAACGACTTCCTGTTGGGCGACAATAATGCCAACAGCCTGAATGGCAGCGGCGGCAATGATTTGCTGTACGGCAACGGCGGCGTCGACACCTTCGTGTTCGGTATCCCGAATTTCGGCACTGACACCGTGCAAGATTTTGCCACCACCGCGGCGGCAGGCGGCAACCACGACTTCTTGGACTTCCGCGGCAGCGGCATCGCGAACCTGGGCTCTATCACCATGAGCCAGGTCGGCGCCGATACCTTTCTGGTGACGAGCCAGGGCACGGTGATCCTCCAGAACGTCATCGTCGGCACGCTGGTGAGTGGCGACTTCCTGTTCTAATGCGGATGGCGGCGATATCGCCGTCACGGGTGACTGCTACACTACCCGGCAAAACAGCGCCGGCGCATCTCAGCCTATGCTGGTTGCGCCGGGGCCGCCGCCTCGCCCAGCCACAGTATCAACCGGTTGGTCCAGTTGGAGAACGCCACGGCGTGGATGATCTCGGCGATGCCGAAACCATCCTGCCCAGATTACCGCGGCGTATCGAAAAGCGCCGCCCCTAAACGCGATGGAATCTCGGTCAGGGCCACCGAGGCGACATGACAAACCCGGGTACCATCGCCATCGACCATGGTGGCGCCGATACAAGTATGGCCACCATCAATGGCGTGGTGAGCCAACAGAATATCACCGCCAGCACGCTGGCTAGGGCCGGCTTATTGTTACGAGGCGGGGAGTGGTGCAGACGTCTTGATCGCGTTGGGCGGTCGAGGATTGCCAGATCCACGCTGCAGTGCCCCGGATTGTTGACGGATAATTGAGCGCCGGAATACCGTTTCACAATTTTGTGATTCGGAAAGAAACGCCATGGCAGGTTCGGCCTTCCCATCGACGCTCAATCTCGCGACGCTCAGCCTCCCACAGGGCGTGGTGTATACGCCCAATGTCGGCTCCGGAATCGCGCTGGGCTACATTGCCGGCGCGGGCGACGTCAATGGCGACGGATTCGACGACTTGGTGGTCGGCGCTCCCATCTCCAACGGCGGGCGCAGTTTCGCCTCGCTGATCCTGGGCAGCGCCAGCGGCTGGACCAACCAGAACCTGCAGACCGCGACGCCGCCGGCCGCCTATGACATGAACGGGATGACCGGTGGGGTGCGGACCGGCTACAGTGTGGCCGGCGCCGGCGACGTGAATGGTGACGGGCTGGCGGATTTCATTGTTAGCTCCTCCTTCGCCACGGCGGCGGGGCGGAACGCCGCGGGCATCGCCTATGTCGTATTCGGCAAGACCTCAGGCTGGGCGGATACCGATCTCACCAGCTTCACCGGCGGCACGAGCGGCGGCTACCAGATCCTCGGGGCCAGCGCCAGCGATGCCTTGGGCACGCAACTGGTCAAGAACCTGGGCGATGTGAATGGCGACGGCTATGCCGACATCTACATCTCGGCCAACAGGAGTTTCGGCACCGGCTTCGTCATCTACGGTAAGTCCGGCGGCACCAACAACGCCAACATCGCCAATGTCGACCTCGCCACGGCCACCACCGCTGAGGCCTTCCGCGTCGATGGGCCGAAGACGTTTGGCGCCGTCACGATCGGCTCGGCGGGCGACATCAATGGCGATGGCTATGCCGATTTCGGCTGGGCCAGCTCCAGCGCCGGTAGCGCCTTTGTCGCCTTTGGCGGCACGGCGCTGGGCGATGTGGATTTCAGGAATCCGCTGCCCAGCGGCGCCGGCTTCAAGATCAGTGGCACCAGCACCACGAACCTTCTGGGGCAATCCATTGAGAGCGCCGGCGATGTGAATGGCGATGGCATCACCGACCTTCTGGTGGGCGGCGGTAATGTGGCCTACCTCATCTTCGGCCATACCGGCGCCTGGTCGGACATCAATGTCGGCGCCCTTACGCCGGCCCTCGGTGTCATCTTCACCCGCACGGGCGGCGACTTCGGCGCCAGGGTGAGTGCCGCGGGCGATGTCAATGGCGACGGCTATGGCGACATCATGATCGCCAGCTACTCGTCCACCGAGAACGGGCTTACCGGGGCCGGGTCGGTCTATCTTGTCTATGGCAAATCCTCGGGCTGGACCAATGTCAACTTCAACACGACATCGCCCGGTGCGCTGATCCAGGGCGCAATCGCCGACGGCCGATTGGCCTACGACCGTAACCTGGCCGCACTCGGTGACATCGATGGCGATGGCTTCAGCGATATCGGCATCGGCCTCACCAATAACGGCGACGGGCAGGCCTATGCCCTGTTCTCGCAATCCACCGGCAATGTCACCGATTTCGGCACCACGCTGGCCGACAGCATCCGGGGCGGCGCAAGCAATGACGCGCTGGCTGGCGGCGCGGGTGGGGACAGGATCACCGGCGGGGCCGGCGACGACACCATCGAGGGTGGTACCGGCAACGATACGCTGGATGGCGGGGCTGGCATTGACCTGCTCAGCTACGTCTCGGCCACCACCAATGTGACAGTGAGCCTGGCGCTGAGCACGGCGCAGGTGACCGGCGGCGCCGGCACCGACACGGTGAGCAATTTCGAGAACCTGACAGGCGGCGCGGGCAATGACAGCCTGGCCGGCGATGGCGGCAACAACGTCATCCAGGGCGGCGCTGGCAATGACAGCATCGCTGGCGGCGGCGCCAACGACACCATCGATGGCGGCGCCGGCAACGATACGCTGGATGGTGACGCCGGCAACGATACGGTGAGCTATGCCAGCGCGAGCGCGGGCGTCACTGTCAACCTCGCCTTTCAGGGCGAGGCACGGAATACCGTCGGCGCTGGGCTCGACTTTCTCACGAATTTCGAGAACCTGATCGGTAGTGCGTTCAACGATACCTTGCTGGCGGGGACCTCCACGGACGCGTCCATCGATGGTGGCGCCGGCAATGACACCGTCACAGACGGCCCATCGCTCAACGACACGCTGAATGGTGGCGCGGGCGATGACTACCTTGGCTCATTTCAAGGCAATGACGTCATCATCGGCGGCGCCGGCAACGATACCTTCGATGCGAGCTTCGCCTCTGGTAACCAGACCCTCAGCCTGTTGGTCAGCGGGCCGCAGAGCACCGGCGGCCGAACGCTCACGATCAGCGGCATCGAGAACCTGAGGGGCGGCGCCGGCAATGACAGCCTGACCGGCGATGCCGGCGCCAACGTCATCCAGGGCGGCGCGGGCGATGACAGCCTCGATGGCGGCGGCGGCAATGACAGCCTGGACGGCGGCCCGGACATCGACACCGTGACCTTCGCCTCGTCCACCACCGGTATCGCGCTGACCCTGGGATTCAACGCTTTCGGGCCGATTGGTGTCGGGGCCGGTGGCTTTATCATCAACGTAGAGAACATCATCGGCAGCCCCTTCGCCGACAGCCTTGTGGGCTCCGCCGGCAATGACGCCATCAGCGGCGCCGCCGGCAATGACACCATCGCGGGTGGCCTGGGCAATGATACGCTCGATGGCGGCGCGGACATCGACACGCTGAGCTACGCCGCCTCGACCGGCAATGTCACCGTAAGCCTTGCGATGACCACGGCGCAGAACACCGGGGTCGTGGGCACCGACACCGTTACCAATTTCGAGAACCTCATCGGCGGCAGCGGCAATGACAGCCTGACCGGCAATGGGGTGGACAACATCATCGAGGGCGGTGCCGGCAATGACACGCTGGACGGTGGCGTTGGTAACGATACCCTGAGCCATGCCTCGGCCACTGCCGGCGTCACGGTCAGCCTGGCACTCAGTACTGCACAGGTCACCGGCGGTGCCGGTACCGATACGGCCACCAATTTCGAGAACCTGGCCGGTGGCGCGGGGAATGACAGCCTGACCGGCAATACCGGCGCGAATATCATCACCGGCGGCGCTGGCGACGACACCATCGAGGGTGACGCAGGTAATGACACACTGGATGGCGCTGCAGGCAACGACACGCTCAGCTACGCCTCTGCCATCTCCAATGTGACGGTGAGCCTTGCGTTGAGTACGGCGCAGGTGACAGGTGGCGCCGGTACCGACACGGTGAGCAATTTCGAGAACCTGATCGGCGGCGCGGGCAATGACAGCCTGACCGGCGATGGCGGCAACAACGTCATCCAGGGCGGCGCCGGCGGTGACAGCATCGATGGCGGCGCGGGCAACGACACCATTGAGGGTGGCCCGGGCAATGACACGATGGAGGGCGGCGCCGGCATCGACACGCTGAGCTACGCCTGGGCCACCACCGGCATCTTCATCAACCTGTCGCAGACCACAGCGCAGTCCCCTTACTCTGGGGGTTCCATCTACGCCGGAATGACCAACACGATCAGCGGCTTCGAGAACCTGCTGGGTGGCTCGGGCACGGACGCCATGACCGGCGACGGCAACGCCAATATCATCAGCGGCGCTGCGGGCGATGACCGCCTCAATGGCGGTGGCGGCAACGACACCATCGACGGCGGCGTGGGCAATGACACGGTTGAGGGTGGCCTGGGCGATGACCTGCTCACCGGCGGCACGGGCATCGACCTGCTGTCATATTCAACGGCGCAAGTGGCCGTCACCGTCAGCCTGGCACTGACCACGGCGCAGGCAACGGGCGGCGCCGGTACCGACACGGTGACCGGCTTCGAGGATCTGACCGGCAGCAATTACAATGACAGTCTGACCGGCGATGCCGGCGACAACTTCATCTATGGCGAAAACGGTGACGACACCATCGATGGCGGCGCCGGCAACGACAGGCTGTACGGCCAGGGCGGCAACAACACGCTGAGCTACGCCTCGGCCACCACGGGCGTCACCGTGAGCCTGGCGGTGAGCGCACTACAGGAGACCGGCGGCGCTGGAGCCGATACGGTCAACGGCTTCCAGAACCTCACCGGTGGGGCGGGTAATGATAGCCTGGTCGGCAATACCGGCGCGAACATCATCGCCGGAGGCGCCGGCAACGACACGCTGATTGGCGGCGCGGGCAACGACACTCTGGATGGTGGCGACGGCAATGACACCCTGGACGCCGGCGCTGGCGCGGACAGCTTGATCGGCGGCGGGGGCTTCGACCAGGTCAGCTATTTCAGCGCCATGGCAGGCGTCACCGCCCGGCTGGAGGTCCCAGCGCTGAATACCGGTGACGCTGCGGGCGACACCTACAATGCCATTGGAGGCCTGTCCGGCAGTGGTTTCGCCGATGTCCTGGTGGGCGACGGGAATGCCAATAGCCTCTTTGGCAGCGGCGGTGGCGATTACCTGGCTGGTGTGGGCGGCAACGATCGGCTGTTTGGCGAGGCCGACAACGATACGCTCGATGGCGGCGTCGGCAATGACACGCTGGATGGCGGCGTCGCCAATGACATCCTGGATGGTGGCGCCGGCGCCGATAACCTGATCGGTGGCGGGGGCTTCGATCTGGCAAGCTACTTCAGCGCCATCGCAGGCCTGACTGCCAGGCTGGATATCCCCGTGCTGAATACCGGTGACGCGGCGGGTGACATCTACGCCGGCATTGCGGGCTTGTCCGGCAGCGGCTTCGCCGACGTCCTGGTGGGCGACGGAAATGCCAATAGCCTTTATGGCGGCGACGGCGGCGATTATCTGGCGGGGCTGGCCGGTGACGACATTTTGTCTGGCGATGCCGGCAACGATGTCCTCGATGGTGGCATGGGCAATGACACCCTGCATGGCGGCGGTGGCGATGACGTCCTGGATGGCGGCGCCGCTGCGGACAACCTGATCGGCGGCGGCGGCTTCGACCTGGTGAGCTATTTCGGTGCCACAGCAGGCGTCACCGCCCGCCTGGACAGCCCTGCGCTGAACACCGGTGACGCCGCGGGCGACACTTACATCGGAATTGGCGGTCTTGCGGGCAGCGGCTTCGGCGACGTTCTGGTCGGCGACGGAAATGCCAATAGCCTCTATGGCGGCGGCGGCGGCGATTATCTGGCTGGCGCGGGTGGCAACGACATGTTGTCTGGCGATGCGGGCAACGACGTCCTGGATGGCGGCATCGGCAATGACGTCCTGGATGGCGGCATCGGCGATGACATCCTCGATGGCGGCGCCGGCGCGGATAGCCTGATCGGCGGCGGCGGCTTCGATTTGGTCAGCTATGGCACCGCCACCACCGGCATCACCGCCCGGCTGGATATCCCCGCGGCCAATACCGGTGACGCGGCGCAAGATGCGTACATTGGAATCGCTGGCCTGTACGGCACCGGCTTCGCCGACGTGCTGGTAGGCGACGCAACTGCCAATGCCCTCTACGGCGACGGTGGTGGCGACTATCTGGCAGGGCAGGATGGCAACGACCTGCTGTTCGGCGATGCCGGCAACGACATCATCGATGGCGGCGCGGGCAATGACACGCTCGCTGGCGGCATCGGTGATGACACGCTGGACGGCGGCGCCGGCGCGGACAACCTGATCGGCGGCGGCGGCTTCGACCTGGTGAGCTATTTCAGCGCCGCTGCGGGCGTCACCGCCCGGCTGGATTTCTCCGCGCTGAACGCCGGTGACGCGGCGGGCGACACCTATACCGGCGTAGCAGCCATGTTCGGCAGCTTCTTTGCCGACGTCATTGTGGGCGACGGGAATGCCAACAACCTCTACGGCGTCGACGGCAGTGATTACCTGGCGGGGCTGGGCGGCAACGACCTGCTCTCCGGCGATGCCGGCAACGACACGCTCGATGGCGGCGCGGGCAACGACGTCCTGGATGGTGGCATCGGCGATGACATCCTCGATGGCGGCCTCGGCGCGGACAGCCTGATCGGGGGCGGCGGTTTCAACCTGGCAAGCTACTTCAGCGCCACGACTGGCGTAACCGCCCAGCTGGATAACCCTGCGCTGAATACCGGCGACGCGGCGGGCGACACCTATGCTGGTATTGGAGGCCTGTCCGGCAGTGACTTCGCCGATGTCCTGGTGGGCGACGGGGATTCCAACATCCTTTATGGTGCCGGGGGCAATGATACCCTGACCGGCGGAGCTGGCATCGACTCCTTCGCCTATATCACCGCGGGTTTCGGCACTGACGTGGTGCTGGATTTCGCCACAACCGCGTCCGCAGGCGTCAATCATGACTTTTTGGACTTCCGTGGCATTTCGATCCTGGGCTCCCCCACCATCACCCAGGTCGGCGCGGATACTTATGTGGCAACCAACCAGGGGACGGTGATCCTACAGAACATCATCGCCAGCACGCTGGTGGGGGGCGATATCCTGTTCTGAAATGGATGGCGGCGCCATCGCCGCCACGGATCGGTTTCACGCCATCCGGCAAAGCAGCGCCGCGGCGGCCTCGCCTATATCGGCGGCGCCGCCTCGCCCAGCGATAGCATCAGCCTGTTGGCCCAGTTGAAGAACGCCGCAGCATGGATGATGTCGGCAATCCCGAGATCATCAAGCCCCGAGGCCCGCAACGCATCGACATGCGCGGGGCCGAAGCGGGACGGCGTCTCGGTCAGGGCGACCGAGGCGGAGACGATGGCGTTCCACCGCTCGCCCAACTCGGCACCAACCCCCTCTGCCAGAAGCCGGTCCACATCCCCTTCGCGCTTCGCATAGGTCGCGGCGAAGCGCGCATGCACCGACGCACAATAGATGCATCCATTGAGCCGGGAGACCGCCGCCGCCGCCAATTCCCGGTCCGCACGGGGTGCCCCGCCGGCCGGGTTATAAAAGATATCCTTGTCGGCGAGGGTCCGGTGCTCCAGTGCATCCGGGTCGCGTGCCAGCAGCCGGAAATAGGGCGATTTCGCGCGCGCCGCGTCGATCAGTGCTGCGATGTGGCGCGGCGTCAGCGCCGCCTCCGTCAAGGGTTCCAGCCAGGGCAGCCACTCCACCTTGGCGCGGGTGAAGAGGTTGGGCTCGGCATTGTCGGGATGGGTCAGGATGGGGTCTGGCATGGTGGGGTCCTTGCTTACAGCCGGCCCGCCAGCACGCGCAGGCCATCGACCACGCGGATCTGGTAGGACAGAAAAGCCACGATCTGCGACAGGGTGACGATACCGTCCGTCGTCCAACCCGCATCCAGCAGCGGGCGGAAGGCCTCGGCCGAGGCGTCGCGCGGGCACAACACCAGCATGTGCGCATGCGCGAAGGCGGCGACCAGACGGGGTCCGAGGGCGGCAGCGGTCGCGGCCGAGAGGGCGAAGCCGGGGGCTGGTCTGTCCTCCGCGCTCAGCGGGCCGGCAGGGAAATGGCCGCTGGGGCCGGTGGCGCGGGTCTGTGCCGCCGCCGCCTCCACCGCGGCGCGGTTGGCGAGATCACGGCCGTAATGCTCAAGCAGCGCCTCGGCGCCATGCAGCGCGGCGACATAGGTGCCGAGTGCCAGGCGCTCCTGGATCGACACATCGCCCTCCACCTCAGGCGCGAAGAGGACGCGATGGCTTTCCTCGGTGTGGGTGCGCGCTGCGGGGCGCTGCGCGCGCAGCACCGCCATGGGCGACCCAGGCGCGATGCCCAGCAGGCTGTCGATGAGATCGCTCAAGCGATGGTTCCTTCCCTGTCGGGCTGCGGGTCTTCGAGAAACGTGGGGCCGTGCGGGGATGGCGCCTTCGCCGGGGCCGGTGAGGCGAATGGTCACCGACGGCCCTGGAACGGTCAATGCCATGGGGGCGGCAATTCAGCTTAGCGCCACGCGCACGCCACAAGCACCAAAACCGCGAAGCAAAACGTCCGTCACCAGGTCGCGTGACGCCAAGCCTGACGCGAGGGACCGAAGATCGGGAAGGGCGTGGTGGAGCTGAGGGGAATCGAACCCCTGACCTCGTCATTGCGAACGACGCGCTCTACCAACTGAGCTACAGCCCCGCACTCGCACCACCTGGGTATAACACCCAAGGTGGCGGTGTGTGCCCCCGGTGGCGGCGCAAGTCAACCCAACGCGAAGCTTGCGGGGCGGCGCCGTCCTCCCTAGTTTCCCGCCGCCACCCCAGCCACGGAAACCGCACCACCCATGATCCTCGATGCCCTCTTCTTCCTGGTGCAGGCCGGGCTGCAGCTGTTCTTCTGGGCGGTGATCATCGCCGCCATCATGTCGCTGCTCATCGGCTTCAATGTGCTCGACACCCGCAATCGCCTAGTCTGGACGCTCGCGGATTTCTTCGCGCGCGTGACCGAGCCCGCGATCCGCCCGGTGCGCCAGCGGCTACCCAATCTCGGCGGCATCGACATCTCGCCCATGGTCGTGCTGCTGCTGGTGCAGGCCTGCATGCTGCTGGTGGCGGCGACCCAGAACTACATGATCCGCGGTGGGATCTACTTCTGATGACCGCGCGAATCATCGACGGCAAGGCCGTCGCGGCCGCGCTGCGGGCAGGGCTGGCGGCGCGGGTGGCGAAGCTGGGCTATGCGCCGGGCCTTGTGGTCGTGCGGGTGGGTGAGGATCCCGCGAGCGGCGTCTATGTCCGCAACAAGGACCGCGCGGCGAAGGAGGCGGGTTTTGCGTCCCGCACCATCCATCTGCCGGCGGACACCACCCAGGATGCTCTGCTGACGCAGATCGCGGCGCTGAACGCCGATGACGCGGTGGACGGCATTCTCGTCCAGCTTCCCCTGCCGGGGCATATCGACGCCCAGGCTGCGATCAATGCCGTGGCGCCGGCCAAGGACGTGGATGGTTTCCACCCCGTCAATGCCGGCAAGCTGGCCTCCGGCCAGCCCGGATTGGTGCCCTGCACGCCGCGCGGCGTGATGCATCTCCTGGCCGGCACCGAGCTGCGTGGGGCGCGAGCGGTGGTGCTGGGCCGCAGCCAGATCGTGGGCCGACCCATGGCACAATTGCTGCTTGGTGCCGATTGCACCGTCACCATCGCCCATTCCCGCACCCGCGACCTCGCCGCCGAATGCGCCCGTGCCGATGTCCTGGTCGCAGCCGTCGGCCGGCCCGAGATGGTGCGGGCGGATTGGGTGAAGCCCGGCGCGACGGTCATCGATGTCGGCATCAACCGGCTGCCCGATGGCCGGCTGGTAGGCGATGTGGCCTATGACGAGGTCGCGGCCGTCGCCGGCGCCATCACCCCCGTGCCCGGCGGCGTGGGCCCCATGACCATCGCCTGCCTGCTGGAGAACACGCTGGACGCCGCGATCGCGAGGCGCGGGTGATCCTGCATCGCGCCTTGCAGGCCTTCGGCATCGCGGCCCTGCTGGCCTGTGCGCATCTCGCCTGGCAGGCCTCGCCCTGGGGCGGTGAGGGTTGGTCGCGGCCGCGCATGCTCTATGCCATGGCGGGTGCGGTATCGGCCTGTGCGCTGATCGCCATCGGGGGCCTGGGGATCACGCTGCGCCGGCAGGAGGCGCTGCTGATGGAAATCCGCGCCATGCTCGCCCGGCGGGACTGACGCCTCACTCCACCTGGCGCAGCCCACCTTCCTCGATCATCACCCGCATCCTCTCCGAATCCTGCGCCACCAGGGCGGCGAAATCGCGGGCGTTGCGATAGACCACCGGCGTCTGGATGCGCTCCATCCCGGCCCGCACGGAGGGGGCCTGGGTAACCTGGGCGCAGGCCGCCTCGAAGCGCGCCAGCACCGGCGCCGGCGTCCCAGAGGGGGCGAAGAACCCCTGCCAGATCGACATCTGGATGTCGTGGCCCTGCTCGCGCATCGTCGGCGCCTCGGGGAAATCCGGCAGCCGGTTGGCGGCGAAGACGGCGATGGGGTGCAAATTGTTGGGCCGGATCGTTGCCGGCTGGTCGGCGAAGACCAGGATGGAGCCCTGCGCGAAGGCCAGCATCACATCGCCCGGTGACCGGAAGGGCACATGCGTCATGGCCAGCCCCGCCGAGCGCAGCCAGGCCACCATGGCCAGATGTGTGAGCGTGCCGGGGCCCGACGAGCCATAGGGCATGTTGCCCCCCTCCGCCCGCGCCCGCGCCGCGAGATCGGCCAGTGTGCGCAGGCCCGAATTCTGCGGCGTCTGCAGCACCAGGGCCGCGTCGCTGACCTGGCAGATCGGCGTGAGGTCGCGCGGCGCATAGCCGGCCGCGCGCATGAAATGCGGCTGGATGGCGATGGGCCCCACGGTGGAGAGCAGCAGCGTCAGCCCATCGGGCCGCGCCCGCACCACCTCCAGTGCGCCTAGTACTACAGTTGCGCTTCAAAGCGCCGCCAGTGCGCCTCTGCGGCGCGCTGCTGATGGCGTCGTCGCCATGCTGACCAAGCCAGTACGGCGGCCCGTCGCATCGTCGTTCGCAGCAGCAGGCGG
>JAESFS010000131.1_pt1 | contig 13187 bp, 3 predicted proteins | sample 9269441 | NCBI WGS metagenome assembly JAESFS01 (sample SAMN14502548, study PRJNA617105) | algae metagenome | isolation source: Scytolyngbya sp. HA4215-MV1 and co-occurring heterotrophs from sample from... | place: USA: Laie Falls, Oahu, Hawaii | collected 2010-08-22
CGAATGGTTCGAGGATTACAACACCATCCACCCTCACAGCGGATTGCGTTTACAGTCCCCGCGTGAGTTCATCCAGCAGCAGTCCATCCAACAAGCCATGTGTCCGGTTTGATGGGGGCCACTCCAGCTTACAATGACCGAATTCATCACGGATACGCGGCTGGGCACCCGCTTCACGAGATCTGGCGCTAGATTTTTGGTGACATTTACCCGGCCACCGCCCTGATCACGGCGGTGGGGCTGGCGCAACCGGGGATGCTGGTCGAGGTCCAGGGGATTGCAGTGATCGGGGACCGATAGGGGCGCGACCCATCACCAGTTCATCCGCTGCGCCGAAGCGCCTGCCGCCCATCAGACTCTGAAGTTTCAGCCCACCGAGACTGAGCCCGCGGAGTAAGCGGTACAGGCATTCTATTGCTCGCTGAACAGGCTGGCGCCGGCCCGCGGAAAGGACCGGGGCTCGATGGCCAACCAGCTGAAGCCGCGCCCCTCGGTAGGCCCCATCGGCACGGAATGGGTTCATTGATTTCGCCCGCATCCTGCAAATGCGCTGAGCCCGGACGGAGACGCGATCGCTTCGTGCAGCGCCGGCGGCCGTCAGCCCCATCACCCGCATGATGCTTCTGACTGCCCAGCGGTGGGAGGAAGCGGCCGGGATGCGGTGGTCGGAAATCTCGGCCGATATCTCGGTTTGGACCATGAAAGGCGAGCGAACCACGAACGGCAAAGCAAAGCTGGCGCTGGATACGGCGTTGATGAAGCAGGGGGCGGAGGATAGTGCCAAGGCTTTGGCGGGTCCGGGCAGACGCTTCTCCGACTGGCGGCATAACCAAGTAACCTGGCAGGCTCAGGCAGCCTTCAGGCTGAATGTCGCGAGGCGGCAGGCGAACCATGCTGCTGACACGCTGAAGGCCCCGGTTGGCGTAATCAGCGCCGCCCGCTTCTGGCCGAGCGGCAGGCCGCCTCAATGGCAAGGGGTGCCAATGTGGCCTGCGGCTAGGCAGGCGCAGTGGTGGCGAATGTGGCAAGCCTGATCGCTGCCCGGGCGCGCAAGGTAGCGGCGCGGGAGTCGGATTATGGGCTGACGCTGCCTCGCCGGCTCCCCGCAAAATCCCAATACATCGTCGCCTCGCCAGCCATCGTCGCAGCTGCATCGAGACCCCGATTTCTTCGATACCGGTAGCGTAGGCGAATGACACAAAGCGTCACTTTCATGGCCTCATCGCATCAGAACAGGATATCCACCGCCATCAGCGTGCTGGCGATGATGTTCTGCAGGATCACCGTGCCTTGGTTGGTCACCACATACGTATCCGCACCGACCTGGCTGATGGTGGGGGAACCCAGGATCGGGATGCCGCGGAAATCCAGAAAGTCATGGCTGACCCCCGCCGTCGCGGTCGTAGCAAAATCCGTCACCACGTCGGTGCCGAACCCCGCGGTGATGTAGGCAAAGGAGTCGATCCCAGCGCCACCGGTCAGCGTATCGTCGCCGCCGGCGCCATAAAGGATATTGGAGTTGCCATCGCCCACCAGCACGTCGGCGAAGTCGCTGCCGGACAGGCCTCCAAGGGCAGTATAGGTGTCACCCGCCGCATCACCGGTATTGAGTGCCGGGGTATCCAGCCGCGCGGTAACACCTGTTGCGGCCTTGAAATAGCTTGCTAGATCAAATCCGCCGCCGCCGATCAGGCTGTCCGCACCGGCGCCACCGTCCAGAATATCATCGCCGATACCGCCATCGAGGGTGTCGTTGCCTGCGCTACCATCGATCGTGTCGCTGCCGGCATCGCCGAACAGCTGGTCATTGCCACTCAGCCCCGCCAGATAATCGTTGCCCTCGCCAGCGTAGAGGCTGTTGGCAGTCCCGTCGCCCACCAGGACATCGGCAAAGAAGCTGCCGTACAGGCCGGCAATACCGGTATAGGCATCGCCTGCCGCGTCTCCGGTATTCACGGAAGGGATATCCAGCCGGGCAGCGACGCCGGCTGTGGCGCTGAAATAGCTCACGAGGTCGAAGCCGCCGCCGCCGATCAGGCTGTCCGCGCCGACACCACCGTCCAGGATGTCATTGCCAACACCGCCGTCCAGCGTATCGTTGCCCACGCTACCATCTAGGATGTCATGGCCGGCATCGCCGGACAGCAGATCGTTGCCGGCTACGCCCGCCAAATAATCGTCACCCCCACCGCCATAGACGCTGTTGTCTGTGCCGTCGCCCACCATGACGTCGGCGAAGCCACTGCCGGACAGGGCTGCAATGCCGGTATAGGTATCTCCCGCCGCATCGCCGGTGTTCAGCGCCGGGTTATCCAGCCGGGCAGTGACGCCTGTCGTGGCGCTGGCGTAGATCGCCATATCGAAGCCGCCGCCGCCGATCAGGCTGTCCGCGCCGGCGGCGCCATCCAGGGTGTCATTGCCGGCGCCGCCGTAGAGGCTATTGGCGTTCCCGTCGCCCACCAGCACATCGGCGAAGCCACTGCCGTAGAGGCCGGCTATCCCTGTATAGGTGTCGCCCAACGCGTCACCAGTGTTCAGTGCAGGGAGATCCAACCGCGCGGTGACGCCTGTTGCCGCACTGAAATAGCTGGCCAGATCGAAGCCACCGCCAAGCAGGCTATCCGCGCCGGCGCCACCATCGAGGATATCGTTACCGATGCCGCCGTCCAGCGTATCGTTGCCCGCCCCGCCATCCAGCGTGTCGCTGCCGGCATCGCCCGACAGCCGGTCGTTGCCACCCAGCCCCGCCAGATAATCGGCGCCGCCGCCGCCATAGAGGCTATTGGCATCCCCATCGCCCACGAGGACGTCGCCGAAGCCGCTGCCGTATAGGCCGGCAAGGTTGGTATAGGTATCGCCGGCCGCGTCGCCGGTGTTCACCGCAGGGAAATCCATTCGGGCGGTGAGGCCTGTTGTGGCGCTGAAATAGCTGGCCAGGTCGAAGCCGCCGCTGCCGACCAGGATGTCCGCACCGGCGCCGCCATCGAGGATGTCATCGCCACTGCCACCATCCAGAGTGTCGTTGCCGGCGCTACCATCGATCGTGTCGTTGCCGACATCGCCAAACATCTGGTCGTTGCCTCCCACCCCAGCCAGATAATCATCGCCGCCGCCGCCATAGACGCTATTGGCGCTGCCATCGCCGACCAGGACGTCGGCGAAGCCGCTGCCGGACAAACCGCTGATGTCGACATATGTGTCGCCCACCGCGTCACTGGTGTTCAGGGAGGGCAAGTCCAGCCGGGCGGTGATGCCGGCCGTCGCGCTGAAGTAGCTTGCCAGGTCGAAGCCGCCGCCACCGATCAGGCTATCCGCGCCGGCGCCGCCGTCCAGGATGTCATTATCGCTGCCACCGCTGAGCGTATCATTGCCCGCGCCGCCACTCAGCACGTCGTCGCCGGCACGCCCGGTGATGATATTCGCGCCGGCATTGCCGATCAGGCTGTCATTGCCGGCGGCGCCCAGAAGGTTTTCGAAGTTCGTCACGGTGTCAGTACCAGCACCGCCGGTGACCTGCGCCGTGGTCACGGCCAGGCTGACGGTGACGCCCGCGGTGGCCGAGCCGTAGCTCAGCGTGTCATTGCCCGCGCTGCCATTCATGGTGTCATTGCCGGCGCCGCCCTCGATGACATTGTCACCGCCATCGCCGGTCAGGCTGTCATTGCCTGAACCGCCCACGAGGTTCTCGAAGCCTGTCACACTGTCAGTGCCGGCACCGCCCGTCACCTGCGCCGTGATCAGCGCCAGGCTCACCGTGACGCCCGCGATGGAGGAGACGTAGCTCAGCGTATCGTTGCCCGCGCCACCATCCATCGTATCGTTGCCAACGCCGCCGCTGATGACGTTATCGCCGGCATCGCCGATCAGGCCATCATTGCCGGCCCCGCCGATCAGGTTCTCGAAGCCGCTCACGATGTCGGTCCCGGCACCGCCGGTAAGCTGCGGGGTGAACACTGCCAGGCTGATCGTCACATTGGTAAGGGCCGAAGCGTAGCTCAGCGTGTCATTGCCCGGCCCACTATCCAGCCTGTCATTGCCGGCACCGCCATCGATGGTATCGTCGCCGCCATTGCCGATGAGGGTGTCGTTGCGGCCGGAACCAGTCATTCTGTCGGCGAAGGGAGTGCCGCGCAATGTGTTGCTGAGCGTGCTGCCGCGGAAGGTGGCTCCGCCGGCTGCGGGGCTGAAATAGACGTAGCTAGAGCCCGAATTGCTGCCATTCGGGTCGGCCTGATAGGCGCCAATGATGAGGTCGGCGAAGCCATCGCCATTCACATCGCCGGCAGAAGCGACAGGATAGCCGCTGAAGTCGCCCGCGTTGACGCCATCGAGACGGAAGCCGTTGCTGCCGTAGAGCGACGAAAGGTTCAGCGCGGCGGCAAAGCCGCCGGACGCGCCGAACACGACATAGCTGCGCCCGGCCTGGCCATTGGCGAAGACCGCGCCGACGATGACGTCGGCGAAGCCATCGCCGTTCAGATCGCCGGCTGAGGCCACCGAAACGCCGTTGGCGTCACCCCCGCTGATGCCATCGAGGCGGAAGCCGTTGTTGCCATTGAGCGCCGAGAGATCCAGCGCGGAGCCAAAACCGCCGGATGCGCCGAACACGACATAGCTTTGCCCTGTGAACCCATTGGCCCCGTAGGCGCCGATGATGAGATCGCCCAAGCCATCGCCATTCACGTCGCCGGCCGCGGCCACCGAGGTACCGGCGCGGTCACCGCCGCTGACGCCATTGAGGCGGAAGCCATTGCTGCCGTTGAGCATCGAGAGGCTCAACGAGGCGGCAAAGCCGCCGGATGCACCGAAGACGACATAGCTGCGCCCGGTGCCGCCAGCGATCTGGTTGGCGCCGACGATGAGATCGGCCAGACCATCGCCGTTCACATCGCCGGCCGAGGCCACTGAAACGCCGGCCTGATCGGAGCCGTTGACACCTGCGAGGCGGAAGCCGTTGCTGCCGTTCAGCGCCGCGAGATCCAGCGAGGAGGCGAAGCCGCCGGACGCGCCGAACACCACATAGCTGCGCCCGTGCTGGGTGATGTTGCCGGAGGTGATGTTGGCCGTGTAGGCGCCCACGATGACATCCGCGAAGCCATCGCCGTTGATATCGCCCGCCGAGGCCACCGAATTGCCACTGCGGTCGCCGAAGCTTGCGCCATCGAGGCGGAAGCCATTGCCGCCGTTCAGCGCCGAAAGGTCAAGCGAGGAGGCGAAGCCGCCGGACGCGCCGAACACCACATAGCTGCGCCCGAGTACGCCATTGGCGCCCTTGGCGCCGACGATGAGATCGGCGTAACCATCGCCATTCACATCGCCGGCCGAGGCGACCGAAAAGCCGCTCTCGTCATTGGCGCTGACGCCATCGAGCCGGAATCCGGTGGTGCCGTCGAGCGTGGAGAGATTGATGCTGGGAACCCAGCCACCCGACCCGCCGAACACGACATAGCTTCGGCCAGCCGAGCCATTGGCTGCGGGAGCACCCACGATGAGGTCAGCGTAGCCATCGCCATTCACATCGCCGGCCGCGGCCACGGAACCGCCACTGTTGTCCCCCGCCGCGACGCCATCCAGCCGGAAGCCGATGGTGCCATTGAGGCTTGATAGGTTAAAGACGCTGACAAACGGCAGAACGCTGTTCGTGCCCAACCCCCAATCGGTAACGGTGACGGTTTGCGCGGTCTTGTTGTTGGTGAAGACGCGCGCCGCGCCGCTGTCGGTGAAGCCCCAGTCGGTGGCGTAATTCGGCAATTGGAGGAGGTTGGTGCCGGTGCCCAGCGAGACCGTGTCATTGCCGCCCGTCCAGGTGACGAGGTCATTGCCCGCCCCGCCATCGATGCTGTTGTCGCCAGCGCCACCCTCGATGGTGTCGTTACCCGCGCCGCCGGTGAGCGTGTCGTTGCCGGCGCCGCCTTGGATGAGGTTTGCGCCGGCATCGCCTGTCAGGCTGTCATCGCCCATACCGCCCAGCAGGTTCTGAAAACTGGCGACCGTGTCGGCGCCTGCACCGCCGGTGTTCTGCGCCGTGGTCACCGCCAGGCTGACGGTAGCGCCTGCGGTGGCCGAGGCGTAGCTCAGCGTGTTGTTGCCTGCCCCGCCATTGAGTGTGTCATCGCCGGCACCACCCTCGACGGTGTCGTCGCCGCCGCCGCCATTGATGAGGTTGTTACCCCCATCGCCCGTCAGGCGGTCATTGCGGGTGCCACCGGTCAGGTTCTCGAAGCCCGTTGCCGTGTCGATGCCGGCGCCACCGGTTGCCTGAGCGGTCGTCAGCGCCAGGCTGATGGTGATGTTACCCGCGGCCGAGGCGTAGCTCAGCGTGTCATTGCCGGCGACGCCATCCATGGTGTCATTGCCCGCACCACCCTCGATGACATTGTTGCCGCCATCGCCGTTCAGGCTGTCATTCCCCTTGCCACCCAGCAGGTTCTCGAAGCCGGTCACCACGTCAGTACCGGCACCGCCGGTCACCTGCGCCGTGGTCAGCGCCAGGCTGACGGTGACGCCCGTGGTGGTCCCGGCGTAGCTCAGCGTGTCGTTGCCGGCGCTACCATCCATGGTGTCATTACCGGCGCCACCCTCAATGACATTGGCGCCGCCATCGCCCGTCAGGCTGTCATTGCCGTCGCCGCCCAGCAGGTTTTGAAAACTGAGGACCCTATCGGTCCCGGCGCCACCAGTGTTCTGTGCAGTGCCCATCAGCGCCAGGCTGATCACGATACCGGTGGTGGCCGAGGCGTAGCTCAGCGTGTTGTTGCCGCCCTCGCCGCTCAGCGTATCGTTGCCGGCGCCGCCCTCGATGGTGTCGTCACCATTGCTGCCCGAGATGAAGTTGTCGGCGCCATCGCCGGTCAGCCGGTCATTGTAATTGCTGCCGGTGAGATCCTCAAAACCGGTTACCGTGTCGGTCCCGGCGCTGCCCGTTTCCTGCGCCGTGGCCAGCGCCAGGCTGACGGTGATGGCACCCGGCGTCGTGGCATATGACAGAACATCGATGCCCGTGCCACCGGTGAGCAGGTCGTCGCCCTGGCCACCCTCGACGGTGTCATCACCCAATCCGCCGTCGATGGTATCGTCGCCGTCGCCTCCATCCAGACGGTCGTTACCCGCCCCGCCAGCGATGACGTTGGCGTTGGCATCACCGGTCATGCCGTCCTCACCCGCGCCACCCAGCAAGTTCTCGAAGCCGCTGATGGTGTTGGTCACGCCGAGGGAGATGGCCTGCGGCGTGGTCTGTGTCAGGTTGATGAAGCTGCCCGTTATGGCGGAGGCATAGCTCAGCGTATCGATGCCGGCGCCGCCATCCAGCGTGTCGTTGCCCGGACCACCCTCAATGGTATCGTTGCCCGCGCCGCCCTGGATGAGGTTGCTGCCGATATTCCCGGTCAGGCTATCACTGCCGGCGCCGCCGGTGAGATTCTCGAAATTGCTGACCGAGTCGGTACCGGCACCGCCGGTCACCTGCGCCGCGCTCAGCGCCAGGCTGACAGTCACGCCGGCCGTGGCCGCGGCGTAGCTCAGCGTGTCATTGCCGACACCACCATCCATGCTGTCATTGCCCGCGCCGCCCTCGATGGTATCGTTGCCTGCGCCACCCAACATGGTGTCGTTGCCCGCGCCGCCCTGAATGACGTTGTTGCCGCCCTCGCCAACCAGGCTGTCATTGCCGGCGCCGCCGGTGAGGTTCTCGAAGCGGATCACCGTGTCGCTACCCGCGCCGCCGGTGACCTGCTCGGTAGTCACCCCCAGAAAGAGGGTGATGTTGCCGGTGGTCGAGGCGTAGCTCAGCGTATCGTTGCCCGCGCCACCATCCATCGTGTCATTGCCGGCACCGCCCTGCATGACATTGTCAGCGCCATCGCCGGTCAGGCTGTCATTGCCGGCGCCACCGGACAGGTTCTCGAAGTTGCTCACCGTGTCGGTGCCGGCACCGCCAGTCACCTGCGCAGTGGTCAGCGCGAGGCTGACCGTGATGTTGGTGGTGGCCGAGGCATAGCTCAGGGTGTCGGTAGTCGCGCCGCCATCGAGCGTGTCGTTGCCCAGACCGCCATCGATGGTGTCATTGCCGGCGCCGCCACTGATGGCGTTGTTGCCGCTGTCACCTGCCAGGCTGTCATTGCCCGCACCGCCGATGAGATTCTCGAAATTGCTGATGGTGTCGGTGCCAGCGGCGCCTGTATTCTGCGGCGTGGGCAGCGCCAGGCTGACCGTGATACTGCCGGTGGCCGAGGCGTAGCTCAGAGTGTCGATATTCGCGCCACCATCGAGCGCGTCATCGCCCAGGCCGCCATCGATGGTGTCGTTGCCGGCACTGCCCTGGATGGTGTTGTTGGCGAAATCTCCGGCCAGGCTGTCATTGCCGGCGCCGCCTATGAGGTTCTCGAAACTGTTGACAGTATCAGTTCCGGAGCCGCCGGTGTTCTGCGCAATGGCCACCAATGCCAGGCTGACGGTCACGCCCAGGGTGGCCGAGGCATAGCTCAGCGTGTCAGTGCCCGAGCCGCCAGACAGCGTGTCATTACCGGCGCTACCATCGATGGTATCGTTCCCGAAGCCACCGTTGATTGCATTTGCGCTGCCATCGCCGGTCAGATTGTCATTACCGTAGCCGCCGGCAAGGTTTTCGAAATTGCTGGCCGTGTCGGTACCGGCGCCGCCGGTCACCTGCGCCCCGGTCGATGCCAGGCTGACGGTGACGCCAGTGGTGGCACCGTCATAGCTCAGCGTGTCGTTGCCAGCACCTCCATCCATGGTGTCATTGCCGGCGCCGCCCTCGATCACATTGTCAGCCGTGTTTCCGGTCAGGCTGTCATTGCCGGCGCCACCGATCAGGTTTTCGAAATTGCTGATGGTGTCGGTGCCGGCACCACCGGTGTTCTGGGGTGCCGTCAGCGCCAGATTGACCGTGACATTGCCGGTGGCCCCGGCGTAGGTCAGCGTATCGATGTTTGCGCCGCCATCGAGCACGTCATTGCCCAGGCCGCCCTCGATGGTGTCATTGCCCGCGGTGCCGCTGATGATGTCATTGCCGGCACCACCGATCAGGCTGTCGGTGAAGGGGCTGCCGATCAGAGCCTCGAAGTTGACCAGCATGCCGGTTCCGCCGCTTTGGGGATCGTAGAAACCGGTAGAACGCAGGTCCACCAAAACGCCGGCGGAGACCGAGGCAAAGGTCAGCGTGTCGAAGCCCGCGCCGCCATCGAGCGTATCGGCGCCGCCGCCGCCATCGATCGTATCATTGCCTGCGCCGCCCTCGATCACATTGTCCCCGGTATTGCCGGTCAGGCTATCATTGCCCGAACCGAGGATGAGGTTCTCGATGTCGACGAGGGTGACGATGCCCGCACCGCCGATGTTCTGCGTCGTGGTGAGCGCCAAGCTGAGAGTGATGCCAGCGGTGGCCCACGCATAGGTCAGCGTGTCATTGTCCGCACCGCCGTCCAGCGTGTCATTGCCCCCGCCACCATCGATGGTGTCGTCGCCGGCACCGCCGGCTATGGCATTGGGGCCGGTGTTGCCGGTCAGGCTGTCATTGCCGTAGCCGCCGGTCAGGTTCTCAAAATTGCTGACCGTGTCGGTACCGGCCTCGCCAGTCACCTGCGCGATGGTTTGCGCCAGGCTGACCGTGACGCCCGTGGCATCCCGGGCATAGCTCAGCGTGTCATTGCCCGCGCCACCATCCAAGGTGTCATTGCCGGCGCTGCCTTCGATAACATTGTTGCCCGAATTGCCGGTCAGGCTGTCATTGCCCGCGCCGCCGATCAGGTTCTCGAAATTGCCGATGCTGTCGATGCCGGTGGCACCGGTGTTCTGCGCCGTGATCAGCGCCAGGTTCACCGTGACATTGCCGGTGGCCGAGGCGTAGCTCAGCGTATCGACATCCGCGCCGCCATCGAGCGTGTCATTGCCCAGGCCGCCCTCGATCGTATCATTGCCCGCGCTGCCGTTGATGACGTTATTGCCGGCGGAACCGGTCAGGCTGTCACTTCCGGCACCGCCGGTGAGGTTCTCGAAATTGCTGACGGTGTCGAAGCCGTTCGCGCCAGTGTACTGCTCCGTGGTCAGCGCGAGGCTCATCAGGACAGTGCCGGTGGCCGAAGCGTAGCTCAGCGTGTCGATGCCGGCGCCGCCATCGAGCGTGTCTGCGCCGAGGCCGCCATCGATCGTATCATTGCCCGCCCCGCCCTGAATGACGTTGTTACTGCCATTGCCGGTCAGGCTGTCATTGCCACCGCCGCCGGTGAGGTTCTCGAAACCGGTGACCGTATCGATGCCGGCGCCGCCTGTGTTCTGCGCTATCGTCAGCGCCAGGCTCACCGTCACATCGGTTGTAACCGAGGCGTAGCTCAGCGTGTCAGTGCCCGTGCCGCCAGCCAGCGTGTCATTGCCGGGGCCACCCTCGATGGTGTCAGCGCCCGCGCCGCCGGTGATCCGGTCACCGCCGGCGCCGCCGGCCAGCGCGTCATTCCCCGCCCCGCCGCGGATGCTGTCCGCCAGTGTTGTGCCGAAGTTTGTGATATTGCCGGTGGATTGCGAAAACAGGGCATATCCCTGCCCGTCATCGCTATTGGCCCGAACGGCGCCGATGCCGATGTCGCCGAAGCCATCGCCATCGATGTCGCCGAGTGCTGCGAGGTTGCGCAAGTCGCCCAGCTGGCCACTGGCGGAGGCGCCCTGGATCAGCGCATCGGGCGAGGCCGTGTTGAAGTTGACATTGGCCCAGCCCGAGGCTTTGCCATAAATCACATAGACTGATCCGGCTGCGGTGAGGCCATTTTCGGTGGAGGTATATCGGGCGATCATGATGTCGCCATAGCCATCGCCATTGACGTCGCCCGCGGCGCTGACCGTGGCGCCGAAATCGCCGCCGGTGGCGGTGAAGGCGACGCCGACCGAGGGCGTCAAGGTGCCGACATCGATGTCCGACCAGGCGCCGGTATGGCCGAAGATCAGGTAGGCCACGCTACTGCCGCCCACGAGGAGGTCTGTGATGCCATCGCCATTCACATCGCCGGCGCTATTGACGGACAGGCCCACGCGGTTGTTCAGAACGGCGCCGCTGATCTTGAAGCCGGCGCCACTGGCCAGCGGATTGTTGAAATTGACATTGCCCAGCGCCGCGCTGCCAAAGCCCACAAAGGCGGTGCCGGCGTTGGCTAAAGCGCCCACCGTGGCGGCCGAGTTGCCCCAGGCGAAATCGGCATAGCCATCGCCATTGATGTCGCCCGCCGTGCCGATGGTGTTTGAGCTCAAGCCGGCCGTGGTCGGCCCATCGACGCGGAAGGCCTGGGCGGTGGTGGCGGCGGCCAGGTCGAGATTGCTGATATCGTCGTTGCTGGCGCCACCGGACTTGCCATAGACGACATAGCCGAAGCTCGCGCCGCTGGTCGTGTTGGCCAGGACGTAGACATCGGCGAAGCCATCGCCATTCACATCCCCCAGATTCTTGGCAGCCTGCATGCCGAAATTGCCGGAGGCGCTGGGCCCGAGGATCTGGTAGCCGCCGCTGGTGCCGCCGGTGAAGCTCGAGAGATCGGTATCCGCCCAGCCCGCGGCCTTTCCGAAGACGACATAGGTGATGCCTGCGCCGTTCCGCCCCGCCGCGGCGGCGAAGGGTGCGGTGACGATGAAATCCGCCAGCCCGTCGCCATTGACATCGCCCGCACCAGACACGCTGGTACCGGTGCGTGCCGCATCGGTCAGGCCATTCATGTCATACGCCGCCGGGGATGTTGCGGCCTGCAAATTCTGGTTGGTCCAGCCGCTGGCGCTGCCCAGGATCAGGGAGGCGAAACCACGCTGGCCGTTGGCAAGGGGCGCGCCGACCAGCAGGTCATCGAACCCGTCGCCGTTGACGTCACCCGCGCCGGCGACGACGCCCAAATTTGCCGCGGAACCTGCATTGGGCGAATAGACGACGCCTTGCGTGAGCGTGAGCGTTGCCAGATTGAGCGTCGAGGTGAAGGCCGAACCTGACATGGGTTTGTTTCCGAATCACAAATTTGTGACACGGTATTCCAGCACTTAATTATACGTCAACAAAGCGGCAGAACGTAATAGGAACCGGATATTGTCCGGGTAGGCCGCCAGGTCAGCGCAACTGGGGCTGTTACGCCACTACTTGCCTGAGAACAGGAAGTCGGCCCCCACGGCGGTGCTGGGCTGTTGAGTTGCATTGAGATCTGACCCGGAGAGGGTCTAAGTTTTCGCTGAGAAATGACCCGTGTCTGACCACGTCCCTGACGGAATCGTCGGGGTTATCGGAGTGATCGACATGGAATTATTGAGCGTCATTCGCCGGTGGCATCACCGGGAGCACATGCCCATCCGCGAGATCGAGCGGCGGACGGGGCTATCGCGGAACACCATCCGCAAATACCTGCGGTCCAACACCGTCGAGGTGCGGTTCAAGGTGCCGGAGCGCGCGAGCCGCCTGGATCCGTTTGCTGACAAGCTGGCGGAGTGGCTGCGGGTCGAGGCGAGCAAGGGCCGCAAGGTTCGTCAGACGGCGCGGCGGCTTCATGCTGACCTGGTCGTCCTGGGTTACGCCGGTTCCTATGCCCGGGTTGCCTCATTCATCCGTCAGTGGCGGGCGGGGCGGGAGATCGCCCAGCGGACCACCGGGCGGGGCGTGTTCGTGCCGCTCGCCTTCCAGCCCGGCGAGGCGTTTCAATTTGACTGGAGCGAGGACTGGGCGATGGTAGGCGGCAAGCGGGTCAAGCTTCAGGCAGCACACACCAAGCTGTCCTACAGCAAGGCCTTCGTGATCCGGGCCTACCGGCTGCAAACCCATGAGATGCTGTTCGATGCCCTGGCCGAGGCATTTCGCGTGCTGGGCGGCGTGCCGCGCCGCGGCATCTTCGACAATATGCGGACCGCGGTGGATCGGATCGGCGTGGGCAAGGCCCGGCAGGTCAACGCGCGCTTTGCAGCCATGGCCAGCCACTATCTGTTTGAGGCGACGTTCTGTAACCCTGCGTCCGGTTGGGAGAAGGGTCAGGTCGAAAAAAACGTGCAGGATGCACGTCGGCAGATCTGGCAAGCCATGCCCTCCTTTGCGGACTGGGATTGACCCGGTTTGGTGGACACCCCGAAGCTTTTTCCAGAGGTGCACTCCATGGCCAAAACCCGACTACCCTATTCGCCTGAATTCCGCCGTCAGATGGTCGAACTGGCTCGCGCTGGCC
>JAESFS010000036.1_pt1 | contig 12999 bp, 14 predicted proteins | sample 9269441 | NCBI WGS metagenome assembly JAESFS01 (sample SAMN14502548, study PRJNA617105) | algae metagenome | isolation source: Scytolyngbya sp. HA4215-MV1 and co-occurring heterotrophs from sample from... | place: USA: Laie Falls, Oahu, Hawaii | collected 2010-08-22
GAGCCCGTCCAGCTTCACCCGATCCTCGGGCGACTGCCGCCACTCCTTCTCGGGAGCCGGGCTCGCCGTGTGCAGCCAAGGCTCGATGGAAGCGTGCTGCGCGTAGAAGTTCGTGAGGTCCGGCACGAGGTCCTTCACCACCGGCATGTGCGGCAGCGGATAGATCTTCACCGCGCCCTTGATGTCGTCCATGCCCTTCGTGCAGGCGAGCGTGTTGAGCCCGTCGATGTTCATGGCGCACGAGCCGCAGATGCCCTCGCGGCACGAGCGGCGGAAGGTCAGCGTCGGGTCGATCTTGTTCTTGATCCAGATGATCGCGTCGAGAACCATCGGCCCGCAGTCGTCGCGGTCGACCCAATAGGTATCGATGCGCGGGTTCGACTCCCCATCGGGATCGTAGCGGTAGATCTTGAACTCCGTCACGGACTTGGCGGCGGCCGGCTTCGGCCACACTTTGCCCTCGACCGGGCGGGAGTTCTTGGGGAGAGTGAGCTGGACCATTGTTTGGACCTTGTCGGTAAATTCAGATCGGCAGGGGGCGAATGCGGAAACTGTTGACTTGGATCGTTACCAAAGCGCCGGCCTCGATGTCGTAGCGCGCCTGACTAAGCGCTTCGAGCACCAGCGGCCCTGAGTGTGACGGCGGGGTCTTCAACGCACGAAGTTGAATGATGCTCGGCCACGGAGCCTGGCTCGCGGCGAGCAGGGTTCCGAAATCGAGGTCGGCGGTCAGCACCGCGTGCTGGTTGGCGGCCGCCCAACGCATAATGTCCGCATCGTCGTCATCCTGACGGCCTATCGCAGACCAATGCACCGCTTCGTGTCCTGCTCCTTCCAGAAAAGCGGCCCAGTCAAGGCCGAGGTTCATATCGATCACGATCTTCACGCGGCCGACTCGAACATGACTTCTCGCTGCGACGTGAGCCACGCCGCATATTTGAGCGCCTCGAAGACATCCTCACGCTCGAGGTAGGGATAGGACGCGAGCAGTTCGTCCATGGTCGTCCCCGCGCCGAGATTTCCGAGGATCATGGAGACCGTGACGCGCAGCCCGCGAATGCAGGCTTTCCCACCCATCACGCGATAATTGTGCGTAATGCGGGGGAAGCCCGGAACAGCCGTCGTGCCAGGCTTATAAGGCTCAGTCATCGAACGCCTCCTTCCCTCGCAGTACGTCGCTGCCCCATCGGGCACAAGCGTCAGAGAAGCTTCCGTTAATACACCCGGGCCTTCGGCTCGATGTACTGGATTTCGTTGGTCATCGTGTAGGTGTGCACGGGCCGGTAATCGATCCTGACGCTGTTCTTTGTCTCGTCGGTCCAGGCCAGCGTGTGCTTCATCCAGTCCTTGTCGTTGCGGTCCGGGAAGTCCTCGCGGGCATGCGCGCCGCGGCTCTCCTGGCGGTTCGCGGCGGACTCCATGGTCACCACGGCCTGGGTGATCAGGTTGTCGAACTCCAGGGTCTCGATGAGGTCCGAGTTCCAGATCATCGAACGGTCGGTGACCTTGATGTCGGCGGCGCCGCGCCAGACGTCGTGGATCAGCTTCTGGCCCTCGGCCAGCACCTCTCCCGTGCGGAACACGGCGCAGTTGTTCTGCATCGTGTTCTGCATGCGCAGCCGGAGGTCGGCGGTCGAGGTGCCGCCATTGGCGTTGCGGAACTTGTCGAGGCGCGAGAGCGCGAGATCGGCGGAGTCGCTCGGCAGCGCCGCGTGGCTCTCGCCGGGCGTGACGATCTCGGCCACGCGCAGGCCGGCCGCGCGGCCGAACACCACGAGGTCGATGAGCGAGTTCGAGCCCAGCCGGTTCGCGCCGTGCACCGAGACGCAGGCCGCCTCGCCGATGGCCATCAGGCCGGGGACGATGGTGTTGGGGTCGCCGTCCTTCAGCGTCAGGACTTCGCCGTGGTAGTTCGTCTGGATGCCGCCCATGTTGTAATGGACCGTCGGCAGCACCGGGATCGGCTCGCGCGTCACGTCGACGCCGGCGAAGATCTTGGCGCTCTCCGAAATGCCGGGCAGGCGCTCATGCAGGATCTTCGGATCGAGATGATCGAGGTGAAGGTAGATGTGGTCCTTCTTCTTGCCCACGCCTCGGCCCGCGCGGATCTCCATCGTCATGGCGCGCGAGACCACATCGCGCGAGGCGAGGTCCTTCGCTGACGGCGCATAGCGCTCCATGAAGCGCTCGCCCTCGGAGTTGGTGAGGTAGCCGCCCTCTCCGCGCGAACCTTCGGTGATCAGGCAGCCCGCGCCGTAGATGCCGGTCGGGTGGAACTGTACGAACTCCATGTCCTGCAGCGGCAGGCCTGCGCGCAGCACCATGGCGTTGCCGTCGCCGGTGCAGGTGTGGGCGGAAGTGGCGGAGAAGTAGGCGCGGCCATATCCGCCGGTCGCCAGGATCACCATGTGGGAGCGGAAGCGGTGGATGGTGCCGTCATCCATCTTCAGCGCCACGACGCCCCGGCACTTGCCGTGCTCGTCCATGATGAGGTCGATGGCGAAGTACTCGATGAAGAACTCGGTCGAGGCGCGCAGCGCCTGGCCGTAGAGCGTGTGCAGGATGGCGTGGCCGGTGCGGTCGGCCGCCGCGCAAGTGCGCTGTGCGGTGCCCTTGCCGTAGTCGGTGGTCATGCCGCCGAAGGGCCGCTGGTAGATCTTGCCCTCCTCGGTGCGCGAGAAGGGCACGCCCCAATGCTCGAGCTCATAGACGGCGGCAGGCGCGTTCTTGCAGAGATATTCGATGGCGTCCTGGTCGCCCAGCCAGTCGGACCCCTTGACGGTGTCGTACATGTGCCAGCGCCAGTCGTCCGGGCCCATGTTGCCGAGCGAGGCGGAGATGCCGCCCTGAGCCGCCACGGTGTGGGAGCGGGTCGGGAACACCTTGGAGATGCAGGCGGTGCGCAGCCCGGCCTGCGAGCAGCCGACGGTGGCGCGCAGTCCCGCGCCGCCGGCGCCCACCACCACGACGTCGAAGGTGTGGTCGGTGATCGGATAGGACGTCCCGTTGACGGCAGCCATTTCAGCCTCCGAAGCTCAGCTTGAGGACGGCGAACGCGCAGGCGAGCCCCAGCGCGATCGAGAAGAAGTTGTTCAGCACCAGCAACGTGATCTTCGACGCCTCGGTATGGGCGTAGTCCTCGATGATGACCTGCATGCCGATGCGCATGTGCATGATCCCAGCCAAGATAAAGAGCAGGATGAGTAGCGCTGGGAGGGGGTGCGACAACGTGGTGGCGACCTGGTCGTAGTTGCCGCCCACTGTTTTCAGGACGATCACGACGAACGCCAGCGTCAGCGGCACCAGCGCGACGGCGGTGAGCCGTTGCCGCCAGAAGTGGTCTGTCCCGGAGCGGGCGGAGCCGAGCCCGCGCACGCGCTTCAGCGGGGTCTCGAGCTTGTAGGACTGGAACTCGGCCATGGCGGCTTCCTCAGCGGACGGTGTAGGCGACGATCCAGGTGAGGATCGTCAGCGCGATGGAGCCGATCAGCGACCAAAGGTTCATCTGCTCGCGGGCGTTGGCGCCAAAGCCCGCGCCGGTGTCCCAGACGAGGTGCTTCATGCCGCCCAGCATGTGGTGGAACAGCGCCCAGGTGTAGCCGAACAGGATGAGCCGGCCGAGGATGGACGACATGAACCAATGCACGCTCTCGAAGCCCGACCGGCCGGTCGCGGCCGAGACGAGCCACAAGGCCAGCAGGATGGTCCCGAAGTAGAGCGCTGCGCCGGTGATGCGGTGGACGATGGACATCGTCATCGACAGCATGGGCCGGAAGATCTGAAGGTGGGGCGAAAGGGGCCGCGCCATGCGCAGGCGATCGGCGGCGGGCTTCGGATCAGCCATGACCATCGCTTTCCCGGTCAGAGAAGGGCCGGATCGGGACGGCGGAAGCCGGATCCAGCCAAATGAAAGAACGCCGCTCTCACTAGCGCGTGTCGCCCCCCACCGCAATGCGATAGCATACGAGACATTCGACGGATTCGGGCTGTGATGACGCAGGCAGCAGGGCAATTTGAGGCAGAAGCGGCGGTTTCGGACGCATCGGCCCCCTTCGGGGAACAGCGGCAAGGCGGCTCCACGCCCAAGCTTGCCGCAAACTCCGCTGCGAAGCCCGCCCGAGTGCGCGCGCCCCGCCGACCGGCGCTGCAGAGGCGCGAGGAATTCGTCACCCAGGCGGCCGAGTTCTTTGCGCGCGCCGGATTTTCGGGCAGCACACGGGCGCTGGCCGACGAACTCGGCGTTCGACAGGCCCTGCTCTATCGCTATTTCCCGTCCAAGGACGCTCTGGTCGAAGCCGTCTTCTCCCGCGTCTTCGCCGAGCGCTGGGGCGAAGACTTCGCGAGCATCCTGTCCGATCGGGAGAAGCCGCTGGAGGAGCGCCTCACCGCGGTCTATCGCGCCTATGCCGCCCGGGACCACGGGCTGGCGCTGCGCCTCTACGTCCGCGCTGCGCTCGACGGCCATCCCGTGCCGCAGCGTCGCGGGGCCGGCGTCACCGACCAGATCGTCGCTCCCCTGGTCGAGGAACTGCGGCACGAGGCCCGTTTGCCCGATCTCGCCCGCACGCCGATGCTGCGCAACGAGCGGGAGATGGTGATGATGCTGCACGCCAGCATCGTGTTCCACGGCATCCGGGAACACATCTACCGATTGCCCGTTGCGGCGGAGCGGGACGAGGTGATCCAGCTCTATTGCGCCACCTTCCTCGCCGGCGCGCGTGAGCAGATCTGCCGCCTGCACAAACGCCCGCCGCTGTCAGCGGCCGCCTCGCGCCCTGCGAAGGCCGCGCTGCGCTGATGACGGCTGGATTCAACTGACCACTTCGGAATCGAATCCTGCGCCAGGCGCTTGGAGTGATCGCCCGATCACATTGCGCCCAAGTGGTCGAATGACAAAAAGCTGAATCGCTGGAATCGCTTAGCCTGGTTTCGCCGAAGCGGGGCGGCATGCCGGTCCGGAACCGCCGACGGCTTGCCGGGCCATTGGCAAGTGGGATCGCCGCGCACCCGCAGAGCGGCGCGCCTCGAGGGAATCGATCGATCACACCAAAATCGAATCCTTATCCTCGCACTTGGATTGATCGAACGACCACATCGCCGAGAAGTGGTCGAACGACAAAAAGCTGAATCCCTGGAATCGCTTAGCGCTTGCGCCAAGGCCCCGAGCGGCTTGCGATGAGCGTCGCCGCGGCGGCGGCTTGCGACGTGGTGGTGATGGCGGCGTACTCGCCGGCCATCGCAGCCAGCGAGAGGGCGTGCACGGCCTCAGCCGGAAAATGTCGCCCATCGAGGCCCGTCAGCGCGGACGCGCGGCAGGCATCCTCGGCCACGAAAACGCGGAACCCGAGGCAGCCGGCATGGCGCACGGTCGTTTCGACGGAGTTCTGGGTCAGCACGCCACACACGACCAGCGTCGTGTGTCCCCCGGCGGTCAGTAGATCCTCAAGCCCGGTCCCGACGAACGCGCTGCCCGTCTTTTTGCCCACCACCGGCTCATCCACCCGCGGATCCGCGGCCGGCTTGAAGGCGTGCAGCGGCTGCCCCGGCCGATAGGGCGATCCCGGCTCCACGGAGTCGTGCCGGACATGGATGACGGGCATCCCGGCATCGCGCCACACCGCAAGCAGCGCAGCCACCGCGTCATCGGCGCGGGGATGGCTCAGCGGCCCCCAGCAGGGATCGTCGATGGCTTTCTGCATGTCGATGACGAGCAGGACCGTGTCGATGGGAATGCGCATGTGCAGGCTCCGGTCCCTCAGTGATAGCACCGACCGGCTTGCCTCTTCACCGGGAATGCGCGGTCAGCGCGGAATGAGCACCCACAAGTCGAGATCGAGGATCACGGCGGGCTCGTACTCCTCGCCGGTACGCAGTGGAAAATCGTGGCAGGGGCGATCCCTGGTGGCCACTGTCCGGATGCGCAGGGCCCCGACGTCGGGCCGCCCCGGCAGGTCGGCCTTTTCCAGGACCTCGCTCCAGGCGTAGACGGTCCCCCCCGCGAACAGCGGCGCGACGTGGCGGCCGCTGTTGATCGCCGCCACGTGAAAGGCGTTGGCAAGCCCGTTGAAGGACAGCGCGCGCGCCAGCGAGATGACGTGCCCGCCATAGATCAGCCTGCGGCCGAAGCGGCTCGAGGACTGGGCCAGCTGGTCGAAGTGCACGCGAGCCGTGTTCTGGTAGAGCCTCGTCGCCAGCTGATGCTCGGCCTCCTCCACGGTCATGCCGTCCACATGGTCGATCTTCTCGCCCACGGCGTAGTCGTCGAACATGTGGAGCCCGCCGGAGAGCGCGCCGTCGTAAGCCTCGGTGTCGATCAGGGGGCAGGCGTCGCCGAGCGCGTCCGCCGCCACCACCCGCGGGAGCGTGGGCACGTGCTCCTGCGCGATGACCGCCTCGGGATCGCGCTTGCGCACCATCACCCAGCGCACATAGTCGAGCACCTCATCTCCCCGCTGGTTGAAGCCTGTGGAGCGGACATAGACGACGCCGGTCTGCCGGTTGGAGTTTTCCTTGAGGCCGATCACCTCCGAAACCGTGTGGAGCGTGTCGCCGGGATAGACCGGCACGAGAAAGCGCCCTGCGGCGTAGCCCAGGTTAGCGACGGCGTTCAGCGAGATGTCCGGCACCGTCTTGCCGAACACGATGTGGAACACGAGCAGGTCGTCCACCGGCGCATGCGGATAACCGATCGCCCTCGCGAAGTCGTCCGAGGACTGCACCGCGAAGCGCGAGCCGTACAGGGCCGTGTACAGCGCGACGTCTCCCGCCGTCACCGTGCGTGGTGTGGCGTGGCGGATGATGTCGCCGAGAATGAAATCCTCGAAAAAGCGGCCAGGGCTCGTCTTGGGCGCGCCGGCGGCGGGAGCGGAAGCGGTCATCGTCTGGCCTCTCGAAGGGTCCGCTGATGATGCAGTGCGGCAGGTTGGAAAACCAGCGGCCTGAGGATCGACCTTCGGATCAGACGCCCGGCGGCGTGAGGGCGCTCTCGTTGCGCGGAGCGGGCTCGCCGTCGAGGACCGGCTTCTCCAGGCCCCGGCGGGCGCAGGCTGCGGTCAGCGTGTTGGCGAGCAGGCAGGCGATGGTCATGGGCCCGACGCCGCCCGGCACCGGGGTGATGGCCGCGGCCACCTCGGCGGCTTCGCTCGTCGCCACGTCGCCGACGAGACGCGTCTTGCCTTCACCCAGATCGGGAGCAGCGACGCGGTTGATGCCGACATCGATGACCACAGCGCCGGGCTTCACCCAGTCGCCGCGGATCATTTCCGGCCGCCCGACTGCGGCCACGAGAATGTCGCCGCGCCGGCACACGGCCGGCAGGTCCCGCGTGCGGGAATGTGCGATCGTCACCGTGCAGCTTTCCTGCACCAGGAGCGCCGCCATCGGCTTGCCGACGATGTTGGAGCGGCCCACCACCACCGCTTCAAGGCCCGCGAGATCCGGCCGCACCGCGCGCAGCAGCATCAGCGAGCCGAGCGGGGTGCAGGGCACGAGCCCGCCGGTGCCCGTCGCGAGGCGGCCGGCGTTCACGGGATGAAAGCCGTCGACGTCTTTCAGGGGATCGATCGTCTCGATCACCCGGTCGGCGTTCATGTGACGGGGCAGAGGCAGCTGCACGAGGATGCCGTCGACGTCCTCGTCCGCGTTCAGCCGCCGGACCAGGGCCAGCAGGTCTGCCTCGCTCGTCTCGGCCGGCAGCTTGTGCTCGAAGGAGCGCATGCCGGCCTCGACGGTCTGCTTCGCCTTGGAGCGGACATAGACCTGGCTCGCGGGATCCTCCCCGACGAGCACCACAGCCAGGCCGGGCGTGAAGCCCGGACCGGCCTGCAGTCCTTTCACCACACCGGCGATCCGGCCGCGGAGCGTTTCGGCGACGCGCTTTCCATCGATCATCTCAGCCGGCATGCCGCCCTCCTGCAGTCCTCAGGTCCTGGCCTTTCGCTGACCGGAAGCCAGGCTCCGCTCCAGCGCCGCCGCAAGGACTGTCGCATCTCCCTCGATGAGCCAGGTCTTTACGCGCGACGTGGCGCCGCCCACCAGCGACACCCGCGATAGGCCCACCCCGCAGCAATCCGCCAGGACCCTGGCCAGGGCCGCATTGGCTTTGCCGTCCTCGGGCGCGGCGCGCACGCGGGCTTTCAGCACCCACCGCCCGTCCGAAAGCATCTCGACGCCGTCGACGGTGTCCCGGCCTCCCTTGGGCGTCAGCCTCACAACCACGACAAGGCCGCTTTCCGACGGGCGCCAGGCACAGCCGACGACGGGCGAGGATTGCTGGGAACCGTCCGACGCGGGCGTCACCGCTCAGAACGCGAGAGGGTAGAGATAGTCCCGGATCCAGCCCTGCAGCAGCATGATGATGAGGATCACGATGATGGGAGAGATATCGATCCCCCCGAGGTTCGGCATCCGGCTTCGGATGGGCCGCAGCACCGGCTCGGTGATCTGGTAGAGGAAGTTCATGATGCCGCGCACGAAGTCGTTGCGCACATTGACCACGTTGAAGGCGATCAGCCAGCTCAAGATGGCGGAGATGATCAGCGCATAGACATAGAGTTGCAGAACGACACCGATCACATCCAGCAGGGCGCGCATGGCGGGTAGGCTCCAGAACGGGACTCGGGATCGACGCCGGGCGAGGCCCGCGCGGCTCGGAGGAGTGGCAGCCCTGATGTAGCCGCCCGACTGCCCGCAAACAAGCCTGCCCCGAACGAAGCAGCCCCGGGCCCGCCGGAACCGGTCGTTCGAGGACGCGAGTTCGCAATTGACACGGCGCGCCGCGCGGCCCTAAAAGGCCGCACCCGGAGGGGGCTGTAGCTCAGTTGGGAGAGCGCTGCAATCGCACTGCAGAGGTCGTGAGTTCGAATCTCATCAGCTCCACCAGGGTTAGCTGCCTAAGCTATTGACTATTTTGTCGTTTTGGGGTGAGCAATTGGACCGTCCCCACTTTTGTCCCCACGAACGTCGAGAATGATAAGGTCCCATGCTGCAGCACAGTTGCTCAGGTGGAGGTGCAGGGGGCGGTTGTTCGCGTTCGAAGCCAGTCGAAGCTCTGCCGCGAGGTTGATAGCCCCGTGCGGGGCCGTGGTGTTCGGGAAGCTCAGCGTTCTGGATGCGGGGTGCTAATGGCCCATCCCCCGCGGCCGGGGCCCTAGAGTATGCTCGGACGAAGCAGTCGGTGACATCGAAAGGGGCGCGACCGCGCTGTGACCCAGTGGGGCGTGCAAGAGCACGGTGCGGGTTTTGCAACTACCCACGTCATTAAAGCTCGTGCGTTGCTGCTCGCGCGAGCCCTCCTGCGACAAGCAGGCCACACCCCGTCAATTCGATTTCTGCCGTGTCCGTCTTGCGAGCTTCAACTAGACCAGCGCGGACTAGAGCTGGAACAAATTCTGCATTGGCAAGTGCTCCGTGACCCTCCGCTGCAATCCGACGGAGCTTGCAAAGCAACTCGACAATCGATGACCCGAATTCAGCGGCACCAATTATGGCTTGCGGTTGGCCTTGCAGTCGGATGTTGAGAGTTTCAATAGTAAAGGGCGAGCCAACTACATAACGCCGACCTCGGAATTGAAAAGAACAAATAAGACCCTGCCCGAGTGCATCCTTTAGTCTGTTTAATAGCATACGGGAGGTCAGCCGCGTCGCTCGCTCAAGCTCGCTCATGCGAAAAATGCCACCTGAATTAAGGGCCTCGGAAAGGTCGAGTGCCTGCCTTTCTGTCGGCTCAGCGACGCCCTTTAAGTTGGTCTGAAACCGAAGTCCTCCTTCATTGATCTGGCCCGCTAGTATGCTCAGCTCACCTCTTTGAGCCAATGCGCTGATACATCTCCAAAGCGAGCTGCGCGGTACAAACCTCGACCGGGCGATCATTTCAAAGGTCGCCGGCGCTCGCGCATAGCGGCGGATAATTTCAAACGCTGGATCATTCAGGGATGCCTCGGTGTCCAATCCTTGCTCAAAAGGACTGACAAGGGCGTAATACCCTGACCTGACTCTGATCACACGCCCGTCTCGTTGAAGTTTTCTAAGGGCACCCTCAATTTGATCGGGAGAGAACCGGTCTTCCAATAACGATGATATGGCCCGCCGCTTTCGTGTTAAACCGTCGGAGAGCACAACGACAATCATTTCTGAAAGCGGCAACAATGCTCTAGACATCTCCGCTTACCCTCTGTTCTTTCCGTCTCCGGACTCTTAATCACGTCCATTAACACTCCGGCAACACTTGCGTTTTCAGCCCCCACGTGTGGGGAAAAAGTGATGCGGAAAGAACACACCGTGCCGGGGTTCTGAGCATGATGGCCAAAACCGGACGATTTCAGATTGCGCAATGTAGGGTTGTAGGTAGGTTCAAACAGCGGTCAGGGGGGTCCTTGGCGCATTCATTGGTCGTCACCGACGCAGAGGCTCGGGAGTCAAAGCTCCTAAGCACTATGCCCGAGGGCGTCCTGACATCTAGATCATAGGAGTCCCGGAAAAGCAGCCGGCCGGCGGCCTTTCGGGCTTCGAAAATCCAGACGAACAACACTCTCAGGAGATGATTATGAAGCTCATCAAGAGCCTCCTCCTCGGAACGGCCGCCGGCTTTGCCGCGACCGCCGGGGTCCAGGCCGCCGACCTTCCGTCCAAGAAGGCCGCGCCGGTCGACTATGTCCGCATCTGCACGATCGGTTCTTTCACCGGCTTCGTAATCCCCGGCTCTGACGTCTGCCTGAAGATCGGCGGCTTCGTCCGTTATCAGTACACCTACAATCAGCCCCAGCACGCGTTCTACTACGTCCCCGGCTCGCCGGTGATCTACAACGGCGCTCGCGGCTTCGGCTACAACAACGGCAGCGGCCAGACGGCGACGGCGTCAATCAAGCTGGATGCGCGCACCACGACCGAATATGGCCTGCTCCGGTCTTTTGCCGATATGCGTATCGGCCAAGCTTCGCCGGCTCAGGGCGGTGGGCAGGGCGCTGCGATCGATAAGGCCTATATCCAGTTCGGCCCGTGGTCGTTCGGTAAGTTCCAGTCGTTCTTCGACTTCTACGCCGACGCCTACAACAACATCGGCGCTCTCGGTTCCGACACCTCGGTGGTCGGCGCGGCCTACACCTTCAACGCGGGCAATGGCTTCTTCGCCACGATCGCGATTGAAGATCGCTCCCAGCTCGGCTTCAACAGCCAGCCGATCCCCTCCATCGCCACGGCCGGTACCGTTGGCACCGCCGCCTCGACGTTCGGCACGGCATTTTCGACGGGCGGCTATCGCGTTCCGGACGGCGTTGTGCAGTTCCTCTACGATCCCGGCGCGGGTGGTTGGGGCTCCGCTCAGTTGACGGCTGCGGTTCACCAGGCGCGCGTCGCCTACAGCACCGCTTTCGGCACGTTCAACAGCGATATTGGCGACAGCAAGTATGGCTGGGCCGTTCAGGGCGGCGTCAAGTTCAACCTCGGCAATTGGTGGGGCGCGGGTGACTCGGCCTACATCCAGGCTGCATGGGCTCAGGGTGCTCTGAGCTACATTGGCGTGGGTTCGAACTCTCCGGCGAACGGTGGCCTCACCCAGAACGTGGTGTCCAACCAGGTCACCGCTGCGGACGCTTTCGCCACGTTTGGCGGCAGCACGAAGCTGGCTGAGGGCTACAACGTCCTTGCCGCGATCGACCACTACTGGACGCCGGCCTTCGACACGGCTCTGTGGGGCAGCTACACCCGGGTCAACAACCCGGCTGGCGCGCTCTTCGGATCGGGCGGTTTTGTGTCCGTCCCCGACTACAACCTCTGGCAGGTTGGCGCTCAGGCCACCTGGGTTCCTGTCAAGGGCATCAAGTTCGCGGGTACTGTGAACTACTTCAACATCGACAGGAATACTGCGCTGCAGGACTTCGTGACCGTTGCCGGCACGACGTACTATGCGGGCAAGAAGACGACAGACGGCATCCAGGCCGCTCTGCGTATCCAGCGCGACTTCTAAGAACTTCCAATCTCCTCCCGAGGAGACTTCAGCCCCGGCGCGAAAGCGCCGGGGTTTTTGTATGCATGCCCAAGCCGCACAGACAATTTTCGGCCGCCCACTTCGTTCTGATAAAACGCGATCTGCTCCCCAAGAGACCCGACGACCTTTTCCACTATCTTCGTCGGGTGAACTAGGCGGCAATCCGCGGGGGCCGTGGGAACTGCGGGCGAGGCCCTCACGGCGCTGCTCCTTCCACGACAAGGACGGCCACGAGCGCCACGAGGCGCGCCTGTGCTACGGCCTCGTGCCCGCTCCAGCAGCGTAGACGCACTGGTCATAGTGATCGTCCGCATCAGAGGGCCAGCGTCGACGCCGCTCCCGTGACAGCCCTGCGACCGAGCATGGCTTTTTGCGCCGATGAGTGGCGCGCGTCACTGCACCCTCCGGCAAGCCGTCACATGCTCGTCCCCAGAACTCCGGAGGGGATCGGCCGCCATGGACAGCAAGGTTATAGCATTGGTGGTGAGCGCCATGGTGGCGCTACTCCTCCTGACGCTCGTGACGGCCAGGCTATGGGTGACACTGACCCAGCCGCTGAAGTCCGGACGGCCGCGCTGAGGTGAGCCGACGGCAGGAGATGTGAGGCGGCTGATGGTACCGGCAGAATCACCGCGAGACAGCAAAGCGCCCGAAACCTGTACGTAAACCCGCAGCACTCAATTTTCTCTCCGCCCGCGGCACTCCATAGGTGCTCAAATTTTCCATAGGTGCTCACACCCCGAGGCTTGAGCACCTTTGGATTTTCGTGAGCATCTATGTGTTCGGGGCGCAGAAGCTGAGCAGAGCTGGCCCCAATCTCACGCGGCACTGCGGAAAGGAGGCCCCTCACCCAGGCTCGCGTAAAGCCCCTCGATTTTGGCCACGAGTTCGTGTCAACCGGCCTCGGGAACTGACCCCCTTGGCGAACTGAAGAACTGACCCCCCCCTTTTTCATGTGCGTTCGGTGTTGGTCTCGAGCGCCGGTCCGGCCTTCTGCAGAAGGCCGGACCGGCGCT
>JAESFS010000132.1_pt1 | contig 12819 bp, 8 predicted proteins | sample 9269441 | NCBI WGS metagenome assembly JAESFS01 (sample SAMN14502548, study PRJNA617105) | algae metagenome | isolation source: Scytolyngbya sp. HA4215-MV1 and co-occurring heterotrophs from sample from... | place: USA: Laie Falls, Oahu, Hawaii | collected 2010-08-22
CCTTCGCTGCCGCTTCAAGTATGCCTTGGTCAACAGCATCGAATCCCGGTTCGTGCTTTCGTCGCTTGCCCGGCATTTTATCCCGAGCGTCAGCCTGCTTCACGAGTTCGCTTCGTACACCCGACCGCGAGATGCTTTCCGTCAGGCATTGTTCTGGTCTACCTCTTCGGTTTTCTCTGCAAACCTGACTCTGCAGAGTGCGCTGGACGAATACCCTGATCTGGACGAGACAATCGCCCACATCATGCCGCAAGGACGTTGCGAACTCCCATTTGCCGCTCTTGATGAAAAGGCGCGCAATGCTGAAATAAAGCGATTGATGAATGCTCTGCGTCCATCGTCCGTACCTGCCGATGCCTTCCTCGTCATAGGCGCTGGCTCAGTGCAGTTGCGAAAGGGGGTAGATTATTTCATCGAGTGTGCGAGCCGGATCCTGCGTGCCAATCCCGCTCGCAGCTTCCGGTTTGTCTGGATCGGGCACGGTTTCGACCCTGACAAAGATGTAGGCTACTCGGTTTACCTTGCGGATCAGATCCAGCGGGCAGGCATCGAGGAGCACATAACGTTTCTGAAGGACACGTCGGAGCTTGATTTCGTCTACGAGCAGGCTGATGTCTTGTTGATGACGTCCCGTCTGGATCCGTTGCCGAACGTTTCCATTGATGCGCTCTGTGTGGGTTTGCCAGTCGTTTGTTTCGAAAGTACGACCGGGATCGCGGATATTCTCTCCGAGGAACAACTGGGAGATACCTGCGTTGCGGGCTATCTGGATACAGCCGATATGGCGGACAAGTTGCTGAATCTCTCCAGCGATCCTCAGCTCTATCAGCAAGTGGTTTCCCGCTCGCGAGAAATGGCGTCCAGACGTTTCAACATGGATGCCTACGTAGAGCAGCTGGACCAGTTGGCGGGTACGTTGATCGACAAGGCGAAACAAGAGGCCGAGGATGTTGCGCAGATTGCCCAGGCAAATTTACTGCGCTCCGATTTCGTGAGCCTGTCTGAGCGCCCTGAACAGACTCAGGACGAAGTCATTCGCGAATATGTACGCGCTTGGGCTTGTGGCGTCGATCAGCGTAAACCTTTTCCAGGTTTCCACCCGGGCATCTACAAAGAGCAGCATGAATCGCTCAAGGTGGATCCGCTTGCAGACTTTATACGCAAGGGTCGCCCGCAGGGGCCTTGGCTCGCTCCCGTCATTACCCCTGAAGAGCGGACAAAAGCCATCCCGCGCGTGAAGGTAGCGCTTCATCTTCATGTATCTCATCCAAAATTGTTGGGTGAAGTACTCGGCAGATTGAAGCACAACAAGCTTTTACCTGATCTGTTCATCAGTTCGCCAAGCGATGATCTGCGCACCGAGATCTCCCGCCAGTTGTCCGGTTATGCAGGACGGTTGGTCGAGGTGCTGACTGTGCCGGAAGATAAAGCTGATATCGGACCGTTTTTCGGTACATTGGGTAGGAAAATCTCTCAGCAATACGACTTCATCGGGCATCTGCACACCCAGGCAAGCGAAGATGCTGACGACGATTCTGAAGTCGAGGCAGGTTACAACTTCCTTCTGGAAAACCTGCTGGGTGGCAAGTCTGGTGCCATGATGGATCGCATCATTTCCAGAATGCACGATGATGCAACGCTCAGTATCGTGTTTCCGGACGATCCCAATGCGGAAAGCATGGGCAGCCTTCGACCGATTGTGCAGCACTGGGCAAAAAATATTGAAATCGAGCCATTAAGGGAGTACCTGTACTTCCCAGTCGCGGCGATGTTCTGGGCGCGTGCTGATCAGCTGGAGGCGCTGTGGGATCTCGCGGTTCAACTCCCTGAAGATCGCGCTTCGGTTGAAGACGATGTCGCTCTGCATGCAATGGAGCGGCTCATTCCCCTGTCTCTTGCCGGCCCGAGTCAGCGCTGCGCGGTAACCAATGTATTGGGTGTGACTCGATGAAAATTGTAATCTTTGGTGGCGGTGGATTTATCGGAGCGGCAATCGCGGATCAGCTGCTTAAAGATGGACACCAGTTGCGAATTTTTGAGCGGCCGCGTGTACCTCCTTATCGTGAGTTTACGGCTGAGGAATCGGTTGAGTGGGTCACCGGTGATCTCATGAGTTCCAGTGAAGTCACCGAAGCAGTGGAGGGTGTCGACGTAGTCCTGCATCTGGTTTCCACGACGCTTCCCAAGACCTCCAACGATGATCCAATCTACGACGTCCAGACCAATCTGGTCGCGACCTTGCAGATGCTCAATGCGATGGTCGCCAAGAAAGTAGGCAAGATCGTCTTCATCTCTTCCGGGGGAACGGTTTACGGTTCGCCCAAGTATCTGCCGATTGATGAGTCCCATCCGACAGACCCGCAGGTTTCCTACGGCGTCACGAAGCTGGCAATCGAGAAGTACCTGCTGATTTACCAGAACCTGCACGGTATCAAAGCCAATATCCTGCGGGTCACCAATCCTTATGGCGAGCGCCAGCGCGTAGAAACCGCTCAAGGTGCGGTCGGCGTGTTCCTGAGTCGAGCGCTGCAGGATAAACCGTTGGATATTTGGGGTGACGGCAGTGTTACCCGTGACTATATCTATGTAGGCGACGTTGCCACGGCTTTTGCAAAAGCGGTCACGTATGATGGTGAACATTCAGTGTTCAATATCAGTTCCGCGTCGGGCACCAGCCTTAACGAATTGATTGGCGTGATCGAAGGGGTTACCGGGAAATCCATCGCGCGTAACTATTCGCCAGGTCGTGCATTTGATGTCCCTACGAGTATTCTGGATAACTCGCTGGCCCAGCAGGAACTCGATTGGCAGCCGAGCACTTCCCTTGAGGATGGTGTTGCCAAGACTTGTGCATGGATGAGGAAGGCGCTGTCCAAGTAAAGCAGGGGTTGATGATTCCGTTGGTTGAAGTAGTCAGCGTGGCACTTCAAAAGCTAATAAAAACCCGCCTCTTGAAGGCGGGTTTTTTTTGGGGTTCTGGAATTGTCGCGATGTTCAGTCAACTGGCTTTTTGATTAAAAGCTTCCGTGCGACGGTATCGACTCGTTTTACCCACCAGTCGTCAAATTTAGCTAGCGGAACAGCCAACATGACTGATGAGAGAGCGGTGACAGCAAGCACGATCATCAGACTTGTCTGGTTGTTGATGCCGTGACTTGTTAACTTGAAATAGGCATAGCTGGATAGCGAGCAAATAATTAATGTGTGGACAAGGTAGAGCGGGAAACTGATTTTACCGATACTGGCCAATAGTTTTCCATTCAGGCTCATGAATAATTTTTGATTGGTCATGGTCGCAAAAATTATGCAGGCCGATCCTAGTGTGTGGAACAGTGTCTGCGAATGTGGCTTTAGTGAGGTCGGTATTATAGAGAACCAAGTGTATGATTTTTCCGGGATCATATATCCGAGAAGGTATAGGCCCAGGATGATAAAGCCGATAGAGGTCATGAAGGAAATATGAATTTTATTCTTGGCTAGATAGGCAGAAAGAAAGGCCCCGACTACAAATGGAAAAACAAGATCGTTATAAAACAAGGCAGAGATTGAAAGGATTGCCAAGGCGTAAACCAAATGGCGATACCCCAGGATGACGGAAATAAAGCATGCAAGCATGTAGACTACCATGCTGCCAAAAAACTCTGGCTTCATTGTCCAGAGGTTTGTGTTGTAATTCGCCGCTCCTGTAAAGAAAGTAGTCACGCCTTGGAACAAGGCAGCCAGAAAGTTTGGCTCAAAATCGGGAGTCAACCCGAAGGCAAACGCGGCCAGCCATGGGCTTGAACTAATCGCGGCGGCCTCGCGAAAATAGTACAGGTTCAGTTTGAACAGGCAGTAACTTGCAATCGTTGTTATTGTGACGATCGCAACCAGTCGCGGGAATCTTTTAAGAAAGGCCAGAAGTAACTTCTGTGGGTTTTCATGATTGAAATAAGACCAGCACAAAACAAAGCCGGAAAGTGTGAAAAAAAAGCCAACAGCCCCGGTGCCATTAAAAAAAGCAAAAAAAGGTTGGCCTATCAAGCTGTCTGCGTTTCTGACGTCTGGCAATAGACCTGTGGTGTACGGGGAAAATGCCAGGAAGAAGTGATGAACAAGTACGATAAAGGCAGCAATTCCTCTATAAGCCTCAAGTGGAATTAATCTATTGCTGCCATGTGTGTTTTTTTCGGGCATGTTAGACCTTGTGTTGAATTTTTGAGCCATCGGATTTACATGGAACATATTTTATCGGAGTGAATGCCGCTCAAACCAGTGTGCGATGCACGGTCGGCTCTATCGGCGTAGGCTGTAGCGCATTAGGTGTTCAGGCGCTTGTCAAAAAAACGGCAAAAAAATACCCTGCGAAAATTTTTGTTTCCGCAGGGTGTGGCGCTATGCGATTACTTCTTCTGTTCGAGTTTGATCAATACCCAATTCGTGTCGACGACTTTATTGTTGTCCAAGACGATTCGGTAATTTCCATCTTCTGCTACTGGAAAACTGACAGTGGCAGGTTCTCCAGCTCTGATAACCTTGCGTTCGGCAATGGCATCATTCTGGTGGTAGACCGTGAATCCGGCAACCGCTCCTCCACGCGCAAGCACTTCCTTGGGAACATTTGGAGATATGGAGGCGGTCAGTGTAAGCGATGTAACACCCCATTTTTTGAATGTGCTCGGGTCGAGCTCAAATGTTGTCGGCTGTGTCTCGCCCGGGTGAGCGAAGATAGTATCCGGAAACTCATCGATGCGCAAAATCCCATATTTATCACCCAGCACCGGTTTGGTAATAAGATCGATCAGGGGGGTATCAATAGAGGCGCAAGTTCCATTGTCTGAGCACGTTTTAAGTGTGTGGTCAATATTGGTTACTTGTGACAATACGTCGTTTCTGATGTGAACCCCGAACGGGTAGTTTATGCCGGCTTTTATTGCGCTGTTGAATATTTTTACAAGGGTATATTTATCCCCTAGCTTTCCTGTGTCGCTGATGATGATTTCCGGAAAGTAGGTGTCAACCAGATTATTGCTTTCGTAATGACGGTTCAGAAAGGAACTGTCTATTGTATACCGTTGCCCAAAGAATGATGGGCTACCCCAGGGCGACTGTAGTTTGAAATTTTTAGGCGTGTTTTCATTAATCCATTTGCCGGCATCGGTTCGATCTTTCTCGAGATTCAAATATGTTTTAACGCCGGTGGTCGATTGTTTGCCGATTATATATGATTGCGTGACTATATACCCAAGAAGGAGAATGAGTGCTAGCTTGATAACGAGAGAGTATTTGGAACTGATGTTCCAAATAGTTTGGGCGCCCAGTGAACCAAAAATGAACAAACTGTAGAGAGCTGGTGTTGCGTACCAGTCGTAGCGCTCGAGAGGAAACTTCAGGCTGTAGGCTGTCAGATGGGTAATAATCAAGCCACCCAGAAAGATGAACAGCGGCAGGGATTTCTTGTTTAAGCCCAGTAGCGCTGGCAATGTAAGAATTGCAAACCAATAGTGGTTGTTTTCAACGAGCAGATATTTACCGAACCACTGCCAGGTAATATACGATTGTGCATTCTGAAAAAAGGTTTTGGTGATGAATGAGTTTGGTACAGGCAGTCCAAAGTAGATCCAGGCAAAGCCGTACCAGGTAATGGCAATGGCAGCGGCGATGGCTATCGTTTTTACCGGGATGGAGCGAGTCAGCACGCTCCAGGCGCATATCAGAAAGAAAGCAGCTGGGATCAAATCGAGCTTTTGTACAGTGAGCAGACCTGCCGCAACACCCACGTGAATCCAGCTATTGCTCCGTAGCAGTGCCCATAAGGCATAAGTGAAGACAGTAATGGTCAGTGGCGATTCCAGCCCGGCAGTTCCGGCGTACCACATGAAGAGTCCGTCGGACGAGGTCGCCGCCACAAATAATATGCCAGCAACATAACCGAATCGTTGTACCAACACCCAGCCAGCGAAAGTGAGAGCCAAACAGCCCATCAAGGCACCGCCGCCGACCAGCGCAACGATGGGAGACGCTCCCAGTTTCATCAGGAGTGCCAGGTAAAGCGGATAAAGCGGAGACGATGCGCCCCAGATTGGAGACTCTCCCAGATTCCAGACCCAGAATTGCCCATGCGTCATGTTCTCTGCATAGCGCAAGAAGAATGATCCATCATCGGCGGTCGCTCCGCCCCAGCCTGCTTGCAGCCCGTATACGTAAACAAAAAACGCTACCAGTGCAAAAAACAAGTGGCCTTTGGTTCGTAAGAAGCTCTCGGCGGGAGTTATTCCAATTGGTGTAGTGTTGCTTCCAGGGGTCAGCATTTTTACCTCGTTGTCATATATGCTGTTTCGGCATTGCTGAATGCTTGTAGGGCTGTTGAGCCCAGTTGTATCAGTTTTGCTGGGCGGGGGGTGGTGCTGATTCTCTCTTGGCGACGCTCAAGCAAACCGAGCCAATGCCAACGGCGTACCACAGTGTTGCGAGTCGTATTAATACTGTCGCAGCAACAGCATCCGCGTTATGCATGCCATTCCATATCAGTAACGTGACCATTACCGCTTCGGCGCCACCCAATCCACCAGGCATGAAACTTATTGCGCCCGCAAGCATTGCAAGCGCATACACGAACATTGCAAATTGCAGGGTGATGTCCGCTCCCATCCAGGTAAGAATCCAATAGAAAGCGACAGCCTCCGCACCCCATGAAACAACTGCAAGCAGCGTGGTGAGAGCCAGTACATCAATTTTGTGGCAACGCTGGGCCTCTTTGAATATATCAATCAGGTGGCCGCTTATTTTTGCAAGTCTGCCTTCTTTTTGATCGATGAGTTGCTCGGCCCAGCTATGGATTTTTTGTTGTGAAAGTATGAGTAGGACTATTGCGATACCGATCGCGCCAAAAATAATCACCGGTCGCGCGTCAGGGTACAGGGTGAGGCCCAAGAAGCTCAGTAATACAATGCCAATGAGGTCTGATAATCTTTCACTGAAGAAGGCCGCAAAGCTTTTTCCGTATGGCGTACCCCACGGTTTCAGCAGAACACCTCTCAATGCTTCTCCGGCCTTTCCCGGAGTTGTGGTCAGTGCGAATCCGGCCAGGTAGATTTTCAGGCTGGGTTTCCAAGGAATGGCATGCCCGAGTACCTTGAGGTAAATCTGCCACCTGAAGAATCTCAATAAATAATTGAAAGAAGACATCAGCAGGGCAATGACTACCCCGAACATGCCAACTTCTTTTACCGAATTTGCAACTGCATCCCAGCCGCCCCACATTGAAAAACCGAGATAGCCTATCGCCGACAACACGACGGAGAGAATAAGCGCACGGTACTTCCAGCCAGACAAGTGAGTTTGCACGATCACAAGCTGAGTCTCTTGAATATTGCCTGAGGAATGCACCGGATGATAAGCATGATCAAAGCCCAGAAGCCGGGTGCATAGAGTGTTGCAGCTTTGCTTTCGATGCCGTCAACGATACGACGGGCAACCTTCTCGGGGGTGGCCAAAAGCAGCGGTGGCAAGTTCAGGCCTTGAGTCATCGGGGTATCGACAAAGCCCGGTTTGATCGTGGTGACATTGACGCCGACCTTGTAAAGGCGTGCACGCAAGCCCTCGCAAAACGTCGATACGGCTGCTTTTGCTGTGCCATACAGATAATTGGAGGGGCGACCACGGTCCCCGGCTACCGAGGAGATGACAGCGAGACTGCCGCAACGTTGCTCCTCGAACTGATTGGCCAGCAGGGTAAGCAGGGCAATTACCGAGGTACCGTTGATGGCAAATTCCCTCAAGGCCACGTTGACGTCCTGTTCACAGGCTTTCTGGTCCGGGAGAGTGCCGTGGGCAATCAAGGCAATATCGATCTGCCGCAATTCACTCAGGCAACTGCTCAGCATTACTGCATGCGAGGTGAGATCGGTCGCATCCATGGCGTGGAGCGTTACCCCCTGGGCGCCGCGAGCTCGAAGATCAGCAGCGGTTTGCTCCAGTTTTTCCTGGTCGCGGGCCACCAGAAAGAATGTCCCACCCTGCTCGGCCCAAAGGCGGGCACATGCAGTGGCGATGGCCGAGGTAGCTCCAATGATCAAAACTCGTTTCATGCGATTACTCGTTTCCAGAAATGGGACATCAATGTTGGGTCACGCAGCTCTTCCAGCTTTTCCCACTCTGGATAGGCCTTGCGAAATTCATCCCCGCTCATGTGTGCATCTTTGGCTGGATACAGGCGACCGCCAGCGTCACTCACAATGGCATCCAGGCGCTTGAACAGTGGCATGAGAGCGGCCTTCTGGGGGAAGTCCAGGGCGAGTGAGGTACCTGCCTGGGGGAAGGACAGCAGGCCCGGCGACTTGATGTCACCACAGCGTTTGAGCACTGCAAGGAACGAGCCTTGCCCGGAATCGGCAATGGCGACCAGCAACTCTTGCATGGCTTTTTCGGCGTCGATGTCGGGGATGACGCACTGGTATTGCTGGAAACCTTTGCGTCCGTAAATGCGGTTCCAGTGCAGGATGCTGTCCAGAGGGTAGAAAAACGGATCATAGCTGACGCGTTTTCGCGTGCGCTGGATCGGGTGTACCCGCCAATAGGCCTCATTGAAGGCGTGCAGGGACAGATTGTTGATCAGTGACACGGGGGGGGTAAGCGGTACTTGCTTTTTAGAGCGCTCGCAAACTTCAAGAGTCCCATAACGGGCGTGGTCGCCAACGATGAACACCCCGCGTCCGGTGTTGGCACCCTTGGCCAGGCAATCGATCCACGCGACGCTGTATTCATGTTGATGATCCAGTTCGGCAGACAGAGAGAAAAACTCGCTCAAATTGTTGAAGCGGACCAACGTACTGTCAATCTGGCTGGACTGGATTGGCATCAGCTGGATTTCTGCCCAGGTGATCACGCCGGTCAGCCCCAATCCTCCAATGGTGGCGGCGAATAGTTCGACATTTTCGCTCGCAGAGCAGGTCAGCAGTTCCTGATCATGACGCAGCAGCCCGAAGTGGCGCACATGATTGCCGAAAGTGCCTCGCAAATGATGGTTCTTTCCGTGAACGTCGTTGGCTATCGCTCCGCCAAGGGTCGCGAATTGCGTTCCTGGCGTGACAGGAAGGAACCAGCCCTGTGGGATGGCAATGGCCAGAATCTCGCCGAGGGTAACGCCTGCCTCCGCAATGACGATGCCGCGCTGCCAATCGGTCTGGATGAAGCGATCGAGAGAGCGCATGTGCAGCACCTGATCACTCGCAGCCAGGCAGCTGTCTCCATAACTACGCCCGTTGCCATATGCAAGGGTGCTGCCGTGATCGGCAGCTATTTGCCGAAGCCTTGCAGGGACCTCGCTTCGCCAGCTGCAGGACGCGGCTGTCTGAGGTCTATCCGGGTATCTGCCCCAGGAGTAAAGAGGTGCGCTCATGCCGCTATCCAGAACACGAGTCCAAACATTATCCCGACTACCAGACTGACGCGGTCGCGGATGGCAAATACCACAGGGTCGTCATGCATTTCACCTCGATGGGTAAGCATCCAGACCCGGGTAATCCAGAACAGCAGCAATGGACAGGCGACCCAGATCACTTGTGGGTAGGCATAGAGATTTGCAGTGGCCTGATCGTGGATGTACAGGGCCAGAACCATGACCGCGAGGTAGCCGGAAGAGGCGCCCAGTGAGGAGATCATTTCCAGATCCGCAGGATAGTAACCCCGGCCCCGGGTTTTCTCGGTTTTACCTTTGCTCCGTGCCTCGTAGAGTTCGGCATAGCGCTTCACCAGAGCCAGGCTGAGGAACATGAACATCGAGAATGCCAGAATCCAGAAAGTCAGCGGCAAGCTGAAAGCCGCCGCCCCGGCGATGATGCGTACTGTATATAGAAGGGCCAGTGCGATGACGTCGACGGCCATTTTCCGTTTCAGAGATAACGAATAGGCCAGTGTCAGTACGTAGTAAGCCAACAGCACTGCGCAAAACTGCCAGGGCAGTAAAAGCGCCGCACCTGCAAAAGAAGCCATCAGCAACAGGGGGAAGGCAATCAAGCCTGATTTGATTGACAGCCGGCCCGATGCGAAGGGGCGATTGCGCTTGCTCTTGTGATGGCGATCATCTTCCAGATCAAGAAGGTCATTGAGCACGTAGACGCTGGAGGCGCATAAGCCGAACAGCACAAAGGCCAGAATTCCCTGCAAGAGCAACAGGGGATTGGCCAATTGATGCGCCGCCAGTAGTGGTACAAAGATCAGTGCATTCTTCATCCATTGATGAAGCCGCAGTGCTTTCATCCAGTCCTTGGGCCGGGACTGGTTGGAGTTTATAAGGTGCTCCACATTGCCTTGGGCGCGTGCACGTCGTTCCACGCCGGCCTCGGGGTTGACCACGTAAGCGTGTCGTGCGGCAGCCCATACCGGAATGTCATCAAGGGAGTTGCCCGCATAGTCAAAGCCGTTTTGGCCATAGTGCTCGACCAGCAGATCGCGCTTGCGATGCGCTGACAGATTGCGATTGGCGTCGGAGGCTAAAACCTGGTCAAACAGTTGAAGGTGGTCTGCAATGCGTTCTGCCAGCGAGCAATGGCTTGCGGTAGCCAATATAACTTTGCGTCCGTTGAGCCGCTCCGCTTCGATCAATTCGATGACCGCTGGATCGTACGGTAAAGAGGTGACATCAATCCGGGTGGCGGTGGCAAATCCCTCCTTCAGTGCAGCCTTGCCCTTGAGCAACCAGCTCAGGGGTTTGAACATTTGCAGTGGCTGCTTGCGAACGAACGCCATGCCGGTTTCTAGCAGCAGATCGGAGCGCAGCAGCGTGCCATCCAGATCAACGACAAGAGGAGGTGGGGTAGTCGCCATAATACTTCCCTGAAAGCGGAGGTCAGACTGTTTCTGACTGGGATGAAAATTACAAATCGAACGCTTTTGACTTTCGCAGCCAAAATAAGGCAAATGTATTCAGCGCTTGAATTGACTGTACTTGAAATCTTTGTCCTGATCGCGTGCCCATGTGATCTGATCGAGAATTAGAGGGTGCTTCTAGTGTGGGAGCTCAGCGGCGCAATTGCCGTGTTTCGTTCTAGAGTATCTTCTCGAAATTGACATGTAACGGTGCTTCAGGAGATCGCATCTGTCTGGAATGTTTTTGCAGCCGGGAAGGTTACGGTGGTGGTGGCAACGCTGCAAGTACAAAGCTTTGATTGATGCTCGTCCAGGCGTGATTTTTTGGTGGGGAGGGGGGCGGTCGTTTGGATGCCGCTGCGCTCCGGAGTGGCGCCTGGATCCCGGGTGCCTGTGGATCGTATGCCGGTGTGGTTCTTTGTCGCGCAGAACTGAAGCCGGGCGGGCAAGGTAAGGGGAGGGCGCGGGCGCAATGGGAGTCTTGCGGGCGCCGCCCGGTCTGATCAAACTGACGGTGAGTTCATCAGCTCATCAGGCAAGGGCGGGCGCCCGAAAACATCATTCGCCGAAATATGCTCGAGTCACGGTCGCAGGGTCGGCATCCATCTTGATTTTGCCGTGCTCCAGCCAGATGACCCGATTGCAGGTATGCATCACCAGTTCACGAGAGTGGCTTGCAATCACCAGAATGTTGGTCGCTTCGACCAGCTCATTCATGCGTGCTTCGGCTTTGTGCTTGAAGCCTTCATCACCAACCGATAGCCATTCGTCCATGATCAGGATCTGCGGGCGGATTGTGGTAGAAACCGCAAAGGCCAGGCGCAGATGCATGCCCGAAGAGTAGGTGCGAACTGGCATGTCGATAAAATCGCCCAGTTCGGAAAACTCGATTATCTCGTCGAGTTTCTCTGTAATGTCGCCTTTTGTCATGCCTAGCAAGATGCCACGCATGAAGATATTTTCCCTGCCGGTAGCTTCAGGGTCTATTCCCAGGGAGATATCGATCAGGGAAGCAACTTCACCCTCGATTTTAGCGGTGCCGGCGGAGGGGGCATAAACGCCGCTCAGCAGTCTGAGCAATGTACTCTTGCCTGCGCCGTTGTGGCCGAGCAGTCCGACCCGATCTCCATCACTGAGAGAAAAAGTAAGGTTTTCCAATGCCCTTACGGTGACGCGTCCTTTTTCGTTGGCGCTTATCTTACCGCCGGTTGCGACTTCAATAAGCCGTTTTTTCAGGGAGCGACCGTTTGCGTTGTAGATGGGGAAGTCAACGCAGGCTTGTTGAAATTCAATAGATGCCATAATAGTTTTCTTCTCAGATCCAATATGCAATGCGGCGTTTGTAGCTGCCATAAATGATGATGGCAATGCTCCATCCAAACAGTGCCATGCCGCCTGCTACCCACCAGCTCAACGCGCTGACATCTTGTCCGAGCAAAGGAGCCCTGACAATTTGAATAAGATGATAAATAGGGTTGAAGTCCAGCAAGTAAGTTCCTGAGCGACCTGAGATCAGCGAAGGAAGCCACATGATAGGCGTCAAATAAAATGCAACTTGCAAAAAGCTTGCAATGATTTGTGGAAGATCACGGTATCGCGCGCAGAAGATGCTTAAAATCAAACTTGCCCATGCCAGGTTCAGGGCGAGCAGGGCAAAGCCCGGAATACTCAAGAGCGCCTCGAAGCCCAACGGCTTTTGAACTGCCAGAAGTACAAGTGGGAAAATTACAATGTTGTGTGCGAGAATCAGGGTGTTGCGCCAGAGTGTACGCAGGATGTGTACAAATAATGGAATGGGTAGTTGTTTGATAATGCTTTCTGCAACGATGAGGCTGGTGCATCCCTCTGTCAGGCAGGTAGCAATGAAACTCCACAAAATCATGCCCGCAGCGAGAAAGGGCAGAAACTCTTTCATCGGAGAGTTGAATATCTGGCCAAATACCAAGCCAATAGTGCCGATCATGATGCCCA
>JAESFS010000133.1_pt1 | contig 12255 bp, 9 predicted proteins | sample 9269441 | NCBI WGS metagenome assembly JAESFS01 (sample SAMN14502548, study PRJNA617105) | algae metagenome | isolation source: Scytolyngbya sp. HA4215-MV1 and co-occurring heterotrophs from sample from... | place: USA: Laie Falls, Oahu, Hawaii | collected 2010-08-22
CCGGTGGGCTACGGGATCTCGAAGTTCTCGCTGGAGCGTTGGAACGACTTGCCGAAGAAGCGCGTTGCGAACTACGGAAGTTAGAAGAAGGAGTCAGGAGGCAGGAACGATCGCTGAACGATAGCGAACGGTAACGACATTGGCAGGTCTCCCCCGTTTATAAGACTTTCCATATCGATTCAAAACACTCCCTTACACCCCCCAAGTACAAACACACACCAATCAATCAAGGCACTCACAGGATTTTTTTCAAACTGGTGCGTCTGTACTGCGCTGCGGTACACTTCGGCTACAACTCGACTCACTTTCCGATGGCACCTGGTCTTCCCAACTATCAATGTGCTGCCTACCGCAACCAGCTTTCAGCCTGGCGGCTGGTGGATGATGTCTACTCCGCTGCGTGGCTACAACGCGACGACACGGGGCGGATTCCGACGACGGAGAAGGCGAAGACCTATCTGCCGCGCGAAGCTGCGGAAGATGACCAGGATTACTCGACGCGGCTGCAACGATCGCCGTTTGACGATCGCTTCGCTCGCAGTCTCCGTCAATTTGTGAACTTACTGCTCGCGAATGGCATCACCCTGGAAAACATTCCCCCCATTCTGGAGAATCAACTTCCGAACATTGATTTGCATGGCTCAACGCTGCGGCGCATGACCCAAGAAATCGCCTTGGCAGTGCTGCGGCGCGGACATACCTTTGTGCTGGTAGACTTCCCGGCGGGGGGAATGCCGATGAATGAAGCGCAGTTCGCCGCGTCGGGGCGTCGTCCCTATTGGGTGCATATTCCGGCTACGCAGGTGATTGACTGGATTCATGATGGACGGGAACTGAAGCAACTGACGCTGATGGAAACTGCGACGATTCGCGACGGGGAGTTCAGCGAGAAGCAGGAAACGTTCTACAAAGTGTTTAAGCCTGGCAGGTTTGACAGCTTCACCGTGGTCAAGAACGATCGCGGTGAAGAAGTGGCGATTCACCATCCCGATCGCTCCGGGGTGATGGGCTGGGTTCTGCCTTCTGGACTGGTGGAACCCTTCCCCTTCATCCCGATCGTCTGCATCTACGGGGGCACGAAGATCGACGTGTTCCAATCGCGTCCTCCGTTGAAAGCGCTGGCTGACCTCAACCTCACTCACTATCAGGTGCGAAGCGATCACCTCCGCAAGCTGCATCTCTGCTGTATGCCAGTCCCCGAACTGCGCGATAGTATGCGTCCCGATGGCGAACCGCTGAAACTGGGACCCACTTCGTTTGTCCATATTCGCGATCCGCAGGGCAGCTTTAACTGGAAAGAACCGCTGGCAACCAGCATCGAACAGAGTCGCCGCGAAGTGTTGGATTTAGAGGCAACGATGGATTTGTTGGGTGCGTCGTATCTGCTCAGTCCCAGCGATCGGCAAGCCGCTGCGACGACGATGGCGCAGGTGGTGGAGTTAGAAAGCGACCTTCAGGGTTTTGCCGATACTGTCTCTGAAGGAATCACCGAATGCCTGGCGCTCCATGGGCGTTACTATCGCCTCCACTCCGGCGGCTCTGCGACGTTGAGCGGCAATGTGATTAAAGACCAGGGCAAAGACGCAAATCTGCTGATTGCCTACAGCAACCTGGCAGACAGAGGACAAATTGATGCTGCCTCGTTACTCACCCTGCTCAAAGACCAACAATTCCTACCCGAAGACTTCGACATTGCCAGAGCCACGCTGCTCAACCGCGACCCACGCATGTTGCAACGCCTGTTTGAACTGGTGCAGGGGGATGCGATTACCAAGCGCGAATTTCTGACGCTGATTAAACAGTTTGGCTATTTGCCTGCCGAGTTTGACATCGATGCGTCGATCTCCGCGACCGGGGAAACGATTCGCATCGCTGCGGTGGGCGTGACGAGAGCGCAGCCGACACCGGACGATCGGTTTTTGCCGCCGCCGGGAACGAGTTTGAATGGGGCGTAACGTCCCTGTTGAGCGGATATAAGCAATCTTTGCATTATCACCAGAATCTCTCAAAAGCCCGTTCCAATAGGGACGTTATGCTGCCTGCTACCATTTCATTAACTTTATCCTTTCTCTAACCATTTTTCTATAGCCAAAGCTGATAATACATCCCAGAAATCTAGCTTCTCTGGACTGTCTCGACATCTTAGGTATCCCTCTATTGCAACTGGAGTACGCGATTTACTTGATAAGCTCTCCATCATGTAAGGACGTTTTTCAACTGGCATCTGCTCCCATTCCAACCTTGTTTTCATTTTGCCCAACCCCTCTGGTATATGACCTATGTGAGAAATTGTTTGTCCATTAGTCCAAATTCGAATACGACCAATGATTGGCTTCTTCGAATCACGCCATAAATATGTATTTGGGGTTGGTAACCACAGAAATAAGACAGGCTTTTGTGACTTTTGCTGAAAACATATCTCTGCACATAGCCTTGTCTTTCCAGAGCCATATTGTATAGTTTTCTTATCAAGAATTTCTTTCATCCGTCGATTGCAAGAAAGGACTTTGCTTCTCACTTTCAGAAAACCTTCTTGCTCTTCTTTCGTGCAGCTACTCAACCATTTAATTAATAGTTCTGGAGGTTCTGGAATACCTTCAACTGCTGAGATTTCAATTGGTTTATATGGAATTAAATGCTTCTTGAGATTAAAGTCTTGTCCCAGTTCTTTGAGAAGAAAATGAAAACCTTCTTCATCTTTAATAATAGAGAATTTAAGAAGCTCAAATTTAAGCTGGCTGTACTCTGTGTCAATTAAGTTATGCCGATGATAACTCGGCGCGATTGCAATAAGTCGAGTTGAGCGAGAATAATCAACTTCTTGAGAAAATGGTTTTTCTTCTAAAAGATTGGCATGGTAGCGAGTTAGCTGCTGAATTAAGTATCGATCTTCTACATTCTTTAACTCTAAAATGACAAGTCCTTTATCGTCATCTACAGCAAGAATGTCACAGATTTCACCATTAGAAATATATTGCTGCTTAAGGGGAATAATACCAAATAGTTGCTTGAGATTTATCCAGATAAATTTCTCTAATGCTGCTTCACTTATAAACCCCCAGCCACTGGGAGTTTTATGCAACGCTATTCCACTGATCACAAGTAATCAACTCCAATACCCAAATAAGCACAAAAACTTCCAGATGACTTAACTTTACACACGAGACAGGCAAGCTTCAAACTGCCACCCTACCGATCGCCCAGCAGAATAACAATTTAATGTACAGAGCTGCTCTGTATATCCCACCTGATTGAAGAGATACCCAAGCAGCCGGCTGTATATCCAGCTAAATGAGATAAATGAACAGCAAAACAATGAATTTGTATGTCCCCAAGGTGAGGTGGATATACAGAAAACCCCTGCGTATTCCCCAATCAAAATAATGCGGTTCCACTATAGCGCACGCACGAAAAAATGTGCGTCATACGCATGAAGGTTGGTGCGTAGACGCATCTCAGTGATGCCCTAGAGATAGTACCGGGGGACTTCCCCCGCGCCCCCGCGAATCTGGGGGAGTTAGTCCCCTGCCCCCCGAAAGGTTTGGCTCGTGAGCCTTGTGAGGGTTGGTGGAGTTTCGATGTGGGTGAGTGCTACAACGTATGTGCGCTGATGCGTCAGCTTAATCCATAAGATGAGAAATCGCACTTCGACATCGATGCGTCGATCTCGGCGACCGGGGAAACGATTCGCATCGCTGCGGTAGGGGTGACGAGAGCGCAACCGACCCCCGACGATCGATTTTTGCCGCCGCCAGGGACGAGTTTGAATGGGGGGTAACGTTGCCCATTACCCCCCATAGATAGCTTTTGATACTCACAGACAACCTCTCAGCGGTCGGTGTGCATAGGCATTGTTAGGCTACGACCATTTGCTACAAGGAATTTATGAGCATGGTACGTTCCCAAAAATCTATCGCTGGGATACGAGGTGTTGTATTAGGGAGCGCACCCCATAAGACCGGCGATAGTACTGTTGTTAGGCTTTCGCCAGCTATGCTCATTTAACAATAAATGCTTTATCTCTTAAGCTCATCTGCTGATTGGCGTAAGGCTGTTACGACTAGCGAGGAGATTGACGTCCTTTCGGTTGGCGCTGTGGCAGAGACGCTTGAGAACACCCTGTTGCGTCTCAGGTGTCCAGAAAATCTTCAGATTCTCACGTGCCCGCGTCACGGCTGTGTAAAAGATGCTGTGCGTGATGTCATCTTCATTGGCATCAGTGATTACGATTTTGACGGAGTCGTACTCAAGTCCTTGTGCCTTGTGAATCGACACAGCGTAGGCTATCTGAAATGGCACGGTAGTGTTCAGAGAGTCATCATCTTCATCACTAGTATCGTATCTATAGACCTTAAAGCGAACGGTCGAGTCACCCATCCATTGGAGCTCATCACCATCAACGTCGATTTCGCTGAGTGATCGATCTAGCTCGACATCGAACTGAATCCAGTCATAACTATGCTCGATGCCGACGATTTGCCCCTTCAGGTTGTTGTAGATAACTGGACGAAACCTCTCAGTCTCGTTGAAAAGAACAGGATCACCAATTTTGTACGTGGAGACACGCCAGGTAGTCGCTGCACCAGGATTGCTGCTCTGTAAAAACCGGTTGATGTTATTAATGCCATAGAGACCGTCGTAGTTCAGGCAAAGGATGATCTCGTCCTGTCTTTGGGTCTCGAACAGTGACTCGTCGAGCACGGTTGAGTACCCGTTGCGGGCCATGACCTCAGCGATGTCGTCTTCGATGGATCGAACCTTGTTCCAGAAGCCCAAGAGTGCGTCGTTTTTGGTTCTGAAGGGTGTCGTCAGCTCGAACACTGACGTGCTCGGTATGAATGAACGAATGATTCCGAACCAGTTGCCAAACTGGATCGACTCAATTTGATATACGTCGCCAACAAGTACAAGCAGCTTGAAGGCGGTCTGATCCAGCACCTTGATTAAGTCTGCGTTGCTCACAGTGCTGCACTCATCAATTATGAGGAGGTCGTACTCCAGATCGGAGGCACGCCTGCCGATCTGGCTGCTGATCGTCCGGAATTCCGATCTCTGCGCAGTTACCTTGCGCTTGAGGTTGTCGATCGCTGGGTTGGTGTGCGCAAGGAAGAGCTTCTCCTTGTCGTTAAAGTATTGTGCAATGTGGTCTACCATCGTTGACTTACCAGTGCCAGCCGCCCCGTAGATCAGAACGACGCGCGACTGGCGGAACAACTGCTTGAGTGCATCCTTTTTTACTGAGTCGTCAATGGGACGAGGTGTTTCATCAAGCCAACGTTCAACGGCTTGAGTATAGCCGTCGATCCCAGATAATGCGTACTCTTGAAGCTTCTTGACGATAGAAACAGTGTCATTCTCATATTCACAAATAAAGACATGTCCCTTATCGTTCACAAGCTGACGACGCTCACGATGTTTGTGATAAAGCTTTTCGTTGTATGTGCGGATTATAGCGTTGACGTCCCCGAATTCCTCGAGATCGACCTTTGGTGTATAGAGGATTCCATGACGCTCCACGTTGTTCTTTACGTGTCGAGCGAGCAGTTCATGGCTTCGTCCCGTTACATCGAGGCTTTCAACAAGATCCCAGTAACGGGGATTATGCCTCGGTAGCGAGGTACAAAACGGCATGGTGTCGAAAGGGATACAAGCATACTGAAGTTTCATACCGGAGAGACGGGGACAACAGTCTGAATGGTACGGAAGTTTAAGTATCTTGTTGTGCATCCGCAGCATAAGATACCTGAGAATGTTACAACCCGGAGCTGCTGAACGCACAATGTGACGTGCTTCATCCAGCGCGGGGAAGATCTGCGGCTTAACGACGTTGGCCGTACCTTCTGCCCTCACCTTTACGTACTTGTTGTCGGGAATATCCATCAAGTTTAGTAGGCTGCCAGAGCTAACTGTCAGCCTCCGCATCAAATAGCTATACTCACTCGATCTGGTTTGAACTTTTGTGGACAGGCCTAAAAGCCGCGCGAAGCTGTCGAACTCGCATGGGCGGATTGAGACCGCCCACTCGCGGATAATCATGATTGGCATTGTCTGGCCAAGCACTCTAATTGAGTCTCGCTGGAGTATCAACAGTGCCGAATACTTGTCATTTACATCAATATGAGTAAAGGCGATGATGCGGTCGAACTTGCTCACCTTGTTGATGGCACTGTAGAAGGTGACTTCGTAGTAGATGCGCCCGCCGACAAAGAACGGGCGCGTTTTGTGTATGTAGTATCGCTCCCCGGGGCTGCTGTCTGGCCGATTTAAACGAACCGCCTCAATTCTTGCGGCGATCTTCTCATGGTACTCTCGCAGCGATGGGTCGAGGTCGATAGGAAAGGCCTCGAGGTTCGCCAGCACTGTGATTCCACAGTGATCTTGGAGCAAACTGCGGACACGGTGGAGATACTCGTAATACTTGAGCATCAAACGCTCAGAAGCATCCCCATCCATGGTGTAATGGGAAGCACTTTTCTGGATTAGATTGTGAAACTTTCCGAGGAAGTTAAATTTTGCCTTGCTCTTGACGAAGGCGAGCCCCGCCTCTATCGCATCGTATTTGAATTCGGCATCAGGTGAATTTGTGTGGAGACGAACCGCAACTCCCTCAACTAGGTTCCGAAGCTGTGAGAGAACGTTTTGGGAGAGTAACGCTCGCTGCTCAGCAAGCGATTCAATGTTCTGGCAGATCGCCTCATCAGCGCTTTGAAGTTGCTTTGTGACTGTAATCATTAACTGTCAAATCCCGCTTGATTAAAGAAAGTCATGGGCATCCTATTCTTATCTCATAGCCATACATCTGTAATCTCATCTTCGAGCAGGTAATGAATACTCAAGCAACTCACGTTCTAATCAGTCTTAATAATTTAATGTACAGAGCTACTCTGTATATCCTGCCTGGTTGAAGAGATACATAGACAGCCTGCTGCATATTCCCCCAAGATGAAGTAGATATACAGAAATATTCTGCATATTCCCCAATCAAGATAATGCGCTTCCACTATAACTCACGCACAAAAAAACGTGCGTATACCCATGAAAGTTGGTGCATATACGCATCTCAGCGATTTCCTGAAGATGGTGCCGGGGGACTTCTCCCCGCACCCCTACGAATCTGGGGTCCTAACTCCCCAGCCCCCCGAAAGGTTTGACTCGTGAGCTTTGTGGCGGTTGGTGATGGTGCGTTTGTAGTGGCAATGCGACCTATAAGAGCGGCGATCACACTAATTGCATCATAGAGAGTCTAGCCAGCCAAGGGGTAAGCTCTATGATGCTCATAGGACTTCAATTCTTAACGAATAACTCGTTTTGCTAGGTGCTGAGACTTCAACAATATAATCACCGTTTTCAGGTAATACTCCCTTCCATGAAGTATTACTTTTACTGATTTTACCAAGTAATTCCTCGTCAAAAAAACCTAAAACTACTTCTACATTCCCCTCAAGTACTGTCATAGAAAACTTTTGACCTTTCCAACATGTCAACTTATAACGTTTACGATCATTGGCAAAAACTTGACCATTTAAAGTAATATCTGATGTGCCAGCAGCAAATTCAACTTTTTCTGAGATTAATTCATACTCTGGAAATTTAATCGTTCTTGGCTCTCCAACTTTAACTTGATCGCTACTAAATAGCGGTTGTATTCTCCAACTAAAATCCGTCGCTCTCCCAATATCTGTAAAACTGGCTATTCGTATAACTTCTTCGCCATTTTGTTTAACCATTTTCGCATCACGACAAATAAAGCGAGATCTGACCAAATTATCATAACTATATTTAACATAAACAGGTAAAAAGGTGATCTTAGATGTTAATTGGCGACGAGAACCAATAGAATCTCCACACTGATTAGGTTCGTCCAATATAATTTCTTGAAAATTGATATAAGAACTTACTAAATGGCTGGAAAAAGCCTGTTTAAAAACAAGCTTAGTGTCTATATTATATATTAGAAAAGTTAAGGCTCCAATAAGTCCTAAAGCAATTACTATTTTAAGGCTTCTTTTCACTTTATTCACCTATCCAGATAACTACAGTAGTAAAGAAAACTAGTCCTAATAAAACAGGAATAATAACACCTTGAATCCATTTCAAATCGCCATTATTATTCCAACCTTGATCTCTTACAAAAGAAGGCGTAAATACAAGTATTAGTACGAGAAATAATATTATTAAAACAGCCATAAAAGATTTAGAATAAACGTGTTCAACTTCTTCTTTGAAATTTTGAAGTGCTTGAATAGATTGAGTTTCTCTTGTCAATATAGTTCCAGTTAATTCCTTTACTTTTAATAACTTTGACGCCAAATCAATCATACCTGTTACAAATAAAAGAAATGCAGATGCAAGTAAATCGAATCCAATAGCATAATCATTTTTCTCGATTCTATAGCCATCCTTTTTACTTATTGCTTTAAATAAAACTGTAACAACTAGTGCAACTAATGGAATGCATATATTTTTGAAATAAGAATGAGTTAGTACCAATATTAATGTTTCCATACACGGCTCTCAAAACTATCTCATCAGTTTTTTTCTATGGGAATCAATCAGTTTGTGAACAGTCTGATGTCCTAGCCATAACACAAGCAGTCGAACAATTATTTAGACTAAAACTCTTTGTTCTTGGTAGTGCAGAAAACTTTTCTGAATCTCAAAGTAAGATCAGTAGCGTCAACATACGAACCATCCTGAAGCCCTCTAAGTTCGTTAATCTTTTAACACTACAGCAAACAAATTTTGTATTATTCGAATCGCAATTTTAATGGAAATCCTTGTGTATCAACGCTTCCAGGAGCTTTCTGCACCACTAAGCTCTCTGTCTAAGCTCTCATAGAATAATTAGGCAGAATCATTCTGCACAACACCCTGCATTAGGTAGATAGGCGGACAATTCCCACCCATATTCTCCACTCAGCAACAATGCGCTTCCACCATAACTCACGCATCTAAAACCTGCGTAATACGCATGTACAGAATACGCATGTACACGCTATCCTTGTCTCATTGAGTCTTGCGTGAGACAATCCCCCATGCCCGAAATCAGCGACGACGAATACACCCGCCTCAAAAACCTTGAGACTGAATCCAAACAATTAAAAAGCCAAGTCACCCAACTCCAAGACCAGGTGACCCAACTCACCCCCCTACAACAACAACTCACCACCCTCACCTCCGAACGCGACACCTACAAAACCCAAGCCGAAACCCTCGGCACCCAAAATCAAAGCCTGCGCCTGGGCGCTGCCTTCGACAGTGCGCTCAACGCCGCCGGAGTCCTACCCCAATACCGCGATCGCTTCGCCGACCAAATCACCCAACTCAAACTCGACGGCGACACCGTTCTCACCCAAGACGGTAAACCCCTCACCGAATTTGCCGCAGGCTTAAAAACCCAATACCCCGCCCTCTTCGCCGCCGAAAACAACCCCACTGGATCAGGCACCCAACCTACCACACCGACTGCTCCCGCATCCTCCAGCGTCGTCAGTGGCACCGATACCAAAATCGTCTCCGGGCTAAATCCCCAAGACGTAATCGACGGCAAAGTTGCCGTCACGTTGTAAGGAGACATCATGGCTTTAGACGACAGAACTTTTACCCGCATGGCAGCAACGATCGTCCAATCAGCGCGCCAAAACTGCGTCACTCCCCGCTGCATCAACCGTGACTTCGCCGCCTCGCTTTCCCAAAAAGGCAAAAGCGTAGACGTACAAATCGCCGGACAAGTCCCCACTCGCGACGTGACACCCGGTCCCGTTTCCCCCGGTGCGCCAGAACCCGGCGCGAGTTTCGTCAACGTTCCCTTAAACTTCTGGAAAGAAGCCCCCTTCAAAATTTCAGATTTGGATCTGGGTGGGCTGGATACTCCCGGTTCCTACATCAACACCCAACTTACCGAAGCAGGACGCTCGATCGCCAACGACGTAGACGGCTCCGTCCTCGACCTCTACAAAAAAACGCCCTTCTACGCAGGCACCGCAGGTACGACTCCCTTTAGTACATCGACCGTCGAGCTGCAAACCGCTGAAGGCTATCTGATTCAAAACCTGGCAGAACCGGGAAATCGCAAACTCATCCTTGACCCCTTTGCCCACGTCAACGCCCTCGGCTTACCCGGCTTCCAAAATGCTCAAGCCTTCGGCTCTACTGATGTCATTCGCGAAGGTCGGATCAGCCGTGCCCTCGGCTACGACTGGGCGTTTAACCAGAACATGAAACAGCACACCCGAGGAACCCTCGGCGGCGTGCCCCTGATCAATGGCGCTCAAGCCGTAGCAACTACCCTACTCGCCACCGATGGTTGGACAGCCTCGATCGCTGGCATCCTCAAAGCGGGTGACATCATCAAAATTGCCGGGGATAGCAATCCCTATGTCGTCATCGCTGACTGCACCAGCACTGCGGGTGGTGTGGTGAACATCCCCATCAGCAACGGACTTGCCGGGAAAACAGACGGCTTACTCGTCGCCTGCGCTGACAACGCCGCCATCACCATCATCAATTCTCACCGGGTGAGCTTAGCACTGCACCCCAACTTCGCCGCCTACGCTGCGCGGGTCAACGAAGACGTGTACGGCGATGTGCCTGGTCAACAATCCCGCTTCCCTGGTTTCCGCATGACGTGGGTTGATCCGGTTTCCGGCGTGCCCATGTTGCTTAAAGCCGTCTACCAACACTTTCAGACCGAATTCTCCGTCTCTTGCCTGTGGGGTGTGAAGGAAATCTTTACCCAATACGCCGTGAGGATCTTAGGATGACCGACCTGGCACCACTGCCCGTTCCCGATAGTCCGTTTGCGATTCCGGCTGAATTGCCCACGATCGAAGTGGTGCATCCGACTGACCCAACCCAGTCGATCGTCATCAATGCTGAAGACTTTGACCCCACCAAACACCAGAGATGGAGTGAGCAAAGAATTCAGGAGACAGGAGTCAGGAGTCAGGAGAAGAAAAAAGATCAGCCGGTGCGTGAGAAGCAACCCAAACCGAGGCGGGGTCGTCCGCCCAAATCGGCGCGATCCACCTCACCCACAATCGCGGCGGTGCCAGAACCGGAAACCCCAACCGAAATTCTGGTGGATGCCGCTGTCTCCGTTCCGACCGCTGCCGTCGAACGCCTCGCCGCGCTCGAAGCAATGGAGGCATCAGACATCAAAGCGATCGCTGAGAAGCATGGTATCCCTCGCCCTCGCGCTGGCGGCTGGAAAGCTGCAATTCCCCGCATCGTTGCCGTGGAGTTTCCGGAAGATGAACCATCAGCGGCAAGTTAAGTGGCAGGTGGGCAATCACCTGGTCGGTCTCTACAGCCTGCATGGTGTGGTGCAGCCTCCCGGCAACAGTGCGCCACCGGGGGCGGTGCATGTGACTTGTGCCGATCGCAACGGTTCGATTTTCGTAATTGGCTCTCAGCGATCGCTCGAAGCGCTGGGTTGGAAGAAGGCAGGTGCAGGGGGAAAGAGATGAAGGAGTGAAGGGATAGAGAGCAATCAATCCAAACTCACCAGGTCTCCCCACCGATCAGCCCTTCCCTCTCGAATCAACCCACACCCGGTTCCCCAACACAACCATCCTCCCCTCACCCCAAACCACCCACATATTTTTAAAATCCACCCCCTCTCAACCCCCACCCATCCACCTCTTATTCGGGGGGTCTGGGGGAGTTAGGACCCCAGATCGGGGGTTTGGGGGGCATCCCCCCAATGCCTTTCACCCACAACTTTTGCTAATGACTGCCACCAACCGAACCGAGCAACTGATCAACACAGTGCTGATCCCCGCGATTTGTAATCTGGGCGGGACAGTGCCGCCGCGTCCCAAAGTCACCAACCTGGAAGACTACCAATTCCTGCTACTGCAAGAACTGGTTAACCATCTGGTCAATACCGTCAACACCGTCGCTTCAGTCTTTGGCAGGTCGGGCAATGTCGTCGCTCAAGCTGGCGACTACACCGCTGCCCAAGTTGGCGCTGATCCGGCTGGCATTGCTGCCGCTGGCGACGCGACCCACGTCGCCGCGACCGATCCGCATCCCCAGTACGCAACAGATAGCGATTTGTCGGCTCACACTGGAGCTGTCGCACCTCATAGTGGACATGCCACAACGACCGCGCTGACCGCGCATACAGGCAACACCAGCAATCCTCACGCTACGACTGCTGCGCAAGTCGCAGCCCTGGCGATCGCCAATAATCTTAGCGACCTATCCAGCGCTGCGACCAGCAGGACCAACCTCAGCGTTCCTGCCATCAGT
>JAESFS010000135.1_pt1 | contig 11426 bp, 11 predicted proteins | sample 9269441 | NCBI WGS metagenome assembly JAESFS01 (sample SAMN14502548, study PRJNA617105) | algae metagenome | isolation source: Scytolyngbya sp. HA4215-MV1 and co-occurring heterotrophs from sample from... | place: USA: Laie Falls, Oahu, Hawaii | collected 2010-08-22
CGCCCGCACCGTCGAGGCCCTTTGGACGGCCATCGGTCGGCTCATCGATCTGATCACGCCACGGGAGTGCCAGAATATGTTCAGCGCTGCTGGATACGATGCAGACTGATCGGACGCTGCTCTAGGGCCAGCACCAGCGGCGAAAGCCCGGCCCCCATGGCGGCCAGCGCCACCAGCCCCAGCAGAAGCGGCGGCAGGCCGCGCAGCGTGTCGATGACGGCGAAGCCTAGCCATTCGGCGGCCCGGCCCAGGCCGCTCAGCAACAGCCCGGCGACCCCACCGATCAGCAGTGCCAACACGGTGCCCGACGCCGCCACGGCCAGCGTGGTGCCGGCACCGGCTAGCATGCGCGAGAGCACGTCACGGCCGAGATGGTCGGTGCCCAGCCAATGCGCGCCACCCGGCGGCCGGTTCAGGGCGAGCAGATCCTGGTCCAGCGGGTCGAAGGGCGCGAGCCAGCGGCCGAGCAGAGCCAGCGCCAGCAGCGCCAGCGCGAAAAACCTCATCCCAGGGATGTCACCGCGACGCCGCCATCCCAGCGGTGCGGGCTCCAGGTAAAGCCGGTGGAGAAGCCCTGCACCTCGCGCCGCCAGGCGATCTGGTTAGCGGCATGGCCGAGGACCAGGAAATAGTGTTTTTCCGCCACCCGCGCCCAGGCCTGGGCGTATTTGTCCCGGCGTGGGTCGAAGGCAGGTTCGGCGGCGGCGGCACGGACCATCGCGTCCAGTTCGGGATCCTGGATGCCGCCCCAGAGCACGGGGTTGGGGCCGTCCGACATCAGCCGCACCCAGCGCAGGAACACATCTGCGCGGGGCCCGGAGGCCATGCAGCAGATATCCCAGTCATATTGCCCGAGCCGGCGCTGGGCGCCGATATCGTCGAGCGGCGTGTGGGTGACCCGGAAGCCCAGGCGGCGCACCATCTGCACCGCTGCCTGGGCATAGGGCTCCTGCCAGGACACCATCTCGATGGCGGTCTGCGCCGGGTCCACGCCGGCCTCGCGCAGCAGGGCGCGGGCCTGGTCGAGATCGGGGGTGCGATAGGGGTCGGCCTCGTGCAGCGCCTGGTCGAAATAAAGGTTGCCGGGCGCGACCATCTGGTTGGTGACCACCCCGGCATCACCCGCGACAAAGCGAATGAAGCCTGGCTTGTCCAAGGCATGGCCCAGCGCGCGGCGGACCAGGGGATTGTCGAAGGGCGGCCTTGGCCGGCGGTTGTTGAAGGCCAGGAAATACCAGGTGGTGTCGCGCAGCCCCTGCACCGTGAAGCGCGGGTCGGCGCGCAGCTGGCCCGCCACATCCTGCGGCACATCGGCGATATGCAGGTCGCCCGCGCGGAGTGCGAGGCCCTTGTCGACATCCCCGCGCAGGTCGAAATGGACCGCCTCCAGCCGGGGCTGGCCGGGCCGCCAGTAGCGCGGATTGGCGGGCGCGATCAGCCGCACATTGGGCTGCCACTGGCCGAAGAGGAAAGGCCCGGTACCGGCGGGGCGAGTGATATTGCCCTCCCAGCCCGGCGAACGCGGCGAGACGATCCACAGCTCGGAGAGCGAGGTCAGCAGGGGTGCGTAGGGTTCTGACAAGCGCAAAGTGACGGTCGCGGCATCGGGCGTCTCGATGGCGGTGATCAGGCGCATGGCGCCGGCCAGCCAGCCGCCCCGGATACGGTCGCGCACCCGCTCGATATTGGCCTGGATGGCCGCCGCGTCCATCGCCGTGCCGTCATGGAACAACACGCCCGGCCGGAGGTGAAAGGTCGCGGTGCGGCCATCCTCGGCGACGGAAAAGCGTTCGGCCAGGAAGGGCTCCACCCCGCCATCGGGGCCGATGGAGGTCAGCGCCTCGACATAGGCCTGCTGCACGGCGATGGAGCCGGTGTGGCGATGCGGATCGGCGGTGTCCAGGCCAAGCGTGGCGTAGCGCAGCGTGCCGCGGCGCGGTCCCTCCTGCGCCATTGCGGGGGCCGCGAGGAAGGGGAGGATGCGGCGGGGGATCATGCGGTGTGCTCCATCACGGGGCTGCCCTGAAGGGCGCGGCCATCCATCGCCGGGCCTTCCATGCCGCAGCCGAGGAAGCGCAGGATGGTGGGTGCGATGTCGATAGGCGAGGCCGCTGCGTCGGTGACCCCGCGCGAAAAGCCGGGGCCATCGGCCACCATCACCGGCGCCTGTTCGGCGGCACCCAGGCCGCCATGCTGGCCGCAGCCCATGCGGTCGGGCTTACCGGTGGCGGGCTTTGCCACCAGCACAAGCCCGGGCAGGCCATGGGCGTTGGGCGCATCCCGCCGGCGCATCGCTACGATGCAGAGCAGCCCATCCGCGCCCGGACGCTGGCCCAGACGGCGCAAGGCCTCGCCATGCAGCACCGCATCGGCCCAGGAGGCAGCCTGGAAGAAATCCATCACGGGTGCCGGATCGCGATGCGGTGCGACATGCACCATCACCGAGGAGCCGTTCGAGAGGGTCACAAGGCCATGCTCGGCACCAGGGTTCAGCCCAGCCTCGGCCAGTTCGGCATCGACATCGATCACGCCCTCCACCGTCTCATGGCCGTGATCGGAGCCGGCCATCAGCAGGATATCATCGCCCAGCGCGCGCCTACGGTCGGCCAGCTCCATCACCTGGCCTAGCCTGGCATCAGCGGCGGCGATGGCGGCCCAGCATGCCTCAGAGCCAGGCGTCGAGGCGTGTTGCGTGGCATCGGGCTCTCCCAGCCAGAGCACGCCGAGTGCCGGGCGGCGGCGGGTGATCTCCTCCAGGAATCGTTCGGTGATCAGCCGGTCGCCCTCCACGCTGAGGGTGATGTCGCTGAGGGGGAGCAGCGCACGGCCGGGCTCATGGCTCACCACCCGGTTGAAGAGATGGCCGGCTCGGTTGGGATCATGCGCCAGTGCCGCGCCTGGCGAGACATTGGAGCAGATCACCACCCCGCCATGCACCGCCAGCCGCTCGGCCAAGGTAGGCACATCCAGCGCCCGGCCATGCATGGCGCGGCGGGCCGGCAGGAACTCGGCGGCACCCGCGTCATGCGGATGCAGGCGACCTTCCTCATCGAGCAGCGCCATGGAATTGCCGGCCAACCCATGTGTGGCGGGCACGCAGCCGGTAGCGGTGGAGGAGGAGACCACACGGGTGGCCGAGGGAAACATCGAGCGATATTCGCCGAAGGCGGTGCCGCGCCGCCACAGCCGCCACAGGTTCGGCGTGCGTTCGGGGCCCACGGCATCGCGCCGCAGCCCGTCCATGATCACCAGCATTGCGGATTTATCGGTCACAGGTCGAAATTTCCCGTCTGGTCGAGGAAGTCATGGCTGTGCACCACCACCGCTTCGTCTGTCACCCGCACCAGGGCATAAGCGGCAGGTTCGTGGCTGCCCGGAACAGTGTCGCGCTCGGAGAGATCGAGCGCCACCTGATGTGCCGTGCCGCGCAGCGAGGTGAAGGGAATGCCAAGCCAGGAGCCACCCAGCGGCCGATGGAGATGGCCGTGGAAGAGGTGCCGGATACGGGCGCGATGCGGCGCCACGATATCGGCCAGGGCCGCCGAATTCAGTAGCGGGATCCGGTCCATCCGTGCGATGCCGAGCGGCATGGGTGGGTGGTGGAGGAAGAGGAAGACAGGCTCGCCGCTCTCCTCCAGCCGTGCCCGCAGCCAGACCAGCCTCGCTTCGCAAAGCAGTCCGGCATGGGTGCCCTCCGTCTTGGTGTCGAGCAGGATGAAGCGACCGATATTGGTCTCGATCACCTGCTGGATGAAGCCCGCATCATCGACGGGCGCCTCGGGGAAGGTGGCGCGGAAATGCGCCCGCTCGTCATGATTGCCGAGCATGAGGTGGAAGGGCATGGGCAGCCCGTCCAGGATCTCGCGCAGCGCGACGTAGGCCGCGGGCTGGCCGTGATGGGTGAGGTCGCCGGTGGCGATGACGAATTCAGCCGGTGCCGGGCTTTCCGGCCCATGGCGTTCGGCGATGCTCTCCACCGCCATGCGCAGCCGTTCCGCCGGGTCGAGACCGTAATTGGTCTCGCCCGGAGGCAGGATATGCAAGTCGGTGATGTGGATGAAGTCGAACATCAGCGGCGCGGAAGCAGGGCTTGCACATCGGCCGTCATGCGGGTCAGCGCCGGCTGCGGCTCGGCCCGCTTCGCCACCACGCTTTGCAGATGGTCGTTGATGGTGTCGGTGATGCGCAGCGCGTTCTGGCCGGGAAAGGCGTACCAGCCGGTGATCACATCCTGCTGGCGGAAGGTGACCATGTGGTTGGGGTTCTCGCGGTAGAAGCGGCCCAGCATCTCCTCGCGCTGGGCCGGAATGGTGCTGGCCGGCATGTAGCCGGTGGCGTTGACCATCATGGTCGCACCCACCGGGCCGGTGGCGAATTTAATGAACTCCCAGGAAGCAGCCTGCTTGGCCTGATCGCGGGTGAACATCATCGCCACATTGCCGCCGGCGGGCAGGCGGGCATTGGGGGAGGAGAGCGGGAAGCGGCCGCAAATCAGCGGGAAGCGACCGCCGATCTCGCGGTTGTAGCGGCCGAGTTGGGCGGTGGATTGCATGGAGATGCCCAGGCGACCGGCGAAGAAATCGGCGATGGCGGCCGTGGAGCGCATATCGGGCATGCGGCCCTCATCGACCAGCAGGCGAAGGGCGGCGATGGCACGCTGGCCATGTTCATTGCCCATCGCCACCTGGCGTTCATCGGCCGAGAGCATTGTACCGCCATGGCTGAATACCAGCGCCTGCCAGGCCCAGTTGCCGGTGATCGTCCAGTCGAAGAACATGCCGTTCAGGTTTTCCGCGGTTCCGTGAATGGCGCGTGCCAGGGCGGCCACGCCCTCCCAGGTCGTGGGCAGGTTTTCGGGGTTGCCGCCGGCGCGGCGCAGCAGGTCTACATTGTAGTAGAGGATGGGGGTGGAGAGGGCGAAGCCGATGCCGGTCTGCAAGGTGCCGACCTGGCCCAGCGAAAGAAGACTCTCAGAATAGCCCTGCTCGGCGATGCGGGCATCGGCAGCCATGAAGGGCTTTAGGTCGACGGGGATTTCGCGCTCGACAAGGGTGCGCTGGCGGTTCAGGCCATGGAATGCGACATCGGGCAGCTGGCGCGTCACGGCGTCGCGCAGGTGGCGCTGCAGGATCGCCTCGTAGTCCGGCTCGGGGGCGCGAATGGTAACGCGGATGGATGAGTTGGCGCGCATGAAGGCGGCGGCGACGTCTTCCATCAGGCCGCGGAACAGCTCCGGGATGGAGTATTGGACCGCGATCTCAACAGGCGCGGTCTGCGCCAGGGCAGGAAGGGCGAGGGGGATGGCGAAAAGGCTTCGGCGATGCATGTGGGGTCTCCGTGCGGGTTTGGGGGTCATTTCACGCCGGTCATCGTCACGCCCTCGATGAAGGCGCGTTGGGCGAGGAGGAAGGCGAGTGCTAGCGGCGCCGTCACCACAGTGGCCGCGGCCATCAGCGGGCCGAAGGAGGTGCCGGCCTCGGCATTGGAGAAGAAGGCGATGCCCAAGGGCGGCGTCATGAGGTGTTCCTCCTGCACCGCGATCAGCGGCCAGAAGAACTCGTTCCAGTTCCAGATGAAGGAGAGGCAGGCGAAGGCGGCTATGGCGGGTGCGGCGGTGGGCAGCATGATGCGCCAGACGATGGCCCATTCGGAGAGGCCATCCATCCGCGCCGCGGCGATCAGGTCATCAGGCACGGTCCGAAAAAATTGCCGCATGAGAAAGATGCCGAAGACCGAGATGGTCGAGGGCAGGATGATGGCGGCGTAGGTGTTGAGCAGGCCGAGCTGCCAAAGCCCGATATAAAGCGGAATGGCCGGCACCTGCGGGGGAATCAGCAGGGCCAGAACGACCATCGCGAAGGCCGTCTCCCGCCCGCGCCAGCGCAGTTTTGCGAGTGCATAGGCCATGGGCAACGCGGTCATGGCCTGGGCGGCGAAGATGCAGAGCGTGACGAAAAATCCGTTGAGCAGAAAACGGAGCAGCGGCACCTTGGTAAAGGCGGCGGTGTAGTTTTCTGCCGCATGCCATTGGGTGGGCAAAAATTGGAACTGGGGCGAAAATACCTCACCCGGGGGCTTCAGCGAGATCGAGAGCATGATCACGAAGGGTGCGAGCATGACCGCCGCACCCGCCAGCAGGGCGATGTGGGTGAGCGCGCGCCTAACCATAATGCGCTCGCCGATCCAGGATGGTTGTCTGCGCAAGGGTAATCGCCAGCGTCAGCACCAGGAAGACCATGGTGATGGCCGCGCCATAGGCAGAGCGGAGGAAGGTGAAACCTTGCTGCACCATGGTGAAGAGCAGCACCTCGGTGGATTTGGAAGGCCCGCCCTCCGTCAGCACCGCCACGGTGTCGAAAACCTGAAAACTGCGGATGGCGGTGATGGCGACGACGAAGACCAGCGCGGGGCCCAGCATGGGCCAGGTAACGCGTCGAAACCGCTCCCAGGCGCCATCGGCGCCATCCATCGCCAGCGCTTCGTAGAGATCGGGCGGGATGGATTTCAGCCCGGCCATGAAGAGCACCATGGCCAATCCCAAATTCTGCCAGACGCCGATGGCGGCGAGTGCGAAGAGCGCGGTGTCGGGGTTTTGCAGCCAATCCGTGGTGGGGATTCCGAGCGCGCGGAAAGCCTGGTTCACGAAGCCCACGCTGGGGTGGAACATGAATTCCCACACCAGCGCCATGGCCAGCAGCGTGCTCGCCACCGGCACGAAATAGGCGGCGCGGTAGAAGCCGCGCCCCCGGCCGACACCTTCGATCGCGATCGCCGCCACCAGGCCCAGAAACACCGTGGCGGGCACCGAGACACCGACATAGATCACTGTGTTGCGCAGGCTGATCCAGAACACACGGTCACCCCAGAGCTCCTGGTAATTCTCGAGGCCGGCAAAGCCGATCCGCGGTTCACCGAAATTCCAGTCGGTGAGGGAAAGCAGGCCCACCGCCACAGCGGGGCCGAGCAGCATCAGCCACATCAGGATGAAGGCGGGTAGCGCCAGCAGTGAGCCGGCGATGGCTTCGGCGCGGCGCGGGTCAGCCAATGGCATGCTCCCGCTGCGTCGCCATCAGCGGCAGCCGTCCGCCATCGGGGCCAAACAGCACGGCTTTCCTGACAGCAAGATGCAGCGGCTGACCTGGTGTCAGGTTCCGCGCCGCCTCCGGCGTCAGCCGCATCACGGCGCCGCCCTGGAGGTGGCACAGTGTCTCGGCGCCGAGATGTTCGATGATCGTGATCACAACGGGCACCCCATGCCCGGAGGGCATCCATCCCTCGGGCCGTACGCCGAGCGTCACCGGGCCGCGGGCGGGGCTGTGCCAGGGCAGCCGCGTCTCACCGAGGATGACCGCGCCATCCTCGGCGATTTGGGCGGGAAGGGCGTTCATGGGCGGCGATCCGATGAAGCGCGCCACCTCCAGACTGGCCGGTTCGTCATACAGTTCCTGGGGAGGCGCGACCTGCAGCACGCGCCCGGCCTGCATCACTGCAACACGGTCGGCCATGGCCATCGCCTCTCCCTGGTCATGGGTGACGTAGAGCGTTGTGACGCCCAGGCGCTTGGTCAGCGCCACGATCTCGGCCCGGGCCTCGACCCGCAGGCGAGCGTCGAGGTTGGACAGCGGTTCATCCATCAGGAAGGCGGCGGGGTTGCGAACCATGGCCCGTGCCAGGGCCACACGCTGCCGTTGGCCGCCGGAAAGCTGAGCGGGCTTGCGGCCCAACAGCGGTGTCAGGCCCAAGGGCGCCGCCACCGCGGCGACATCCCGCGCGATGGACCGCCGCGCTGCAGCGCCGAGTAAACGCCCAACCAGGGGGGCGCGCTGCCAGGCCGACAGCCGGCGCATTTCGAGCGGCAGGGAAATGTTCTCCCCCACCGTCATGTAGGGGTAGAGCGCATAGCTCTGGAACACCATGGCAAGGTCTCGCGACCTGGGAGGCAACGCATCGACGCGCCGCGGGCCGAGCAGCACTTCGCCCTTATCCGCTGACTCGAGTCCGGCCAGTATCCGCAGAAGTGTTGATTTGCCACAGCCCGAGGCGCCGAGAATTGCAAGAAATTCGCCATCCGCCACTTCCAGCGTGACCCCGCGCAACACCGCCGTCGCGCCGAAACTCTTCTCGATACCGCGAAGTGAGACGCCTGGCATGCTTTCCACCGACCGCTGATGGAAACGGGTTAGGCCTGGGCCATGTCACGTATGCTGCGCTTTGAAGAAGCTTTGGCGACAGGCGGCGGGGTGTTGCACGATGGTCTGAACGTATGCGGCATTCATCCGCAAACCAGAAGGGGACCAGTGCCGGTAGGCTGCGATGCGGGGTGTCAGGCGTCGCGTGTCAATCGGCGAGGTCCCGCAGACCATTGGGGTAGTCGCGCTGCCGCCAGCGGGCCAGCGCATCGGGCAGGTTGTTTTTCTCATGCCCGGCCTCGTCCAGCGCGGCGCCGGGGGTCACGCCCAGCTGTGCCTCGGCCAGCAGCGGGTTGCGCTTGTCATCCAGCGAAAACCCATCGGCCTGCATGTCGTAGAACCACACCCCCTCCGTCCCGCCGCTATCGGTGCGGGTGAAGAAGAGGATGGCGGTGGAGACGCCGGCATAGGGGCGGAACACGCCCGAGGGCAGGCTCAGCACGCCCTCCAGCTTGTGCTCCTCCACCAGCATGCGGCGCAGTTCCTTATGCTGGGCCACCGGAAACTCGACGTGACCATCAGGTTCTACACCGGGCTAGAGACCGATCGTGCGGCTGAGACTTTCCAGAACGCTGTCCTCACGCGACAGGACGCCAGCCGGCTGACGGCGCTGGCGGGGTTCGCGCGGCGAGGTCGTTCTCCTCGGAAACGCCAGGGTCGCGGGGGTTAGGCAATGCCCAAGTACATCCCCCCTGAACAGCGCTGCGTTATCCGAACATCAGATTAAAAACCATCGCCCTCGGGAAGTGCATTGGCCTGATCATCTTGTGGTCTGGCTGGAGAGATATCTCGCGGTTGAACGCGTCGAGCTCCTCGCCGGCCGGGCAAGTAATTTCCTTTGGATCAGCGAGGGCGGAAACCCACTGAGCAAGGATGGTTTGGCTGGGAGCCTTCGAGAATACTCCGGCAAGCGCTTCGGGCGGGAGAAGGCTTTTCAGTCGCATCGGTTCCGTCATTGCCTCGGTACCGCGATTCCCCTCATGCTCCCCTCGCAGCCGGGCTGTGCGGCGGCGATTCTTAATGTCGGGGCAGCGGTTGTGGTGAGCAATTACACACGCGGGTCGAACGTGCTTGCTGCTCGCCAATACCACGCGGCGGTGGAAGCACGGCGCGCCTCGCTCCAGGCCCTCGCGACTGACGCATTTGCAAAACGACATCGTTCTGACGACGGCGGGCCGATGTCGGGTACCGCCCAATGAGCCCCGCCCCAGTTCTGCAGCCCGTCCGGGCCGCCATTTACGCCAGGTATTCTTCTGAGCAGCAACGCGACGCATCGATCGAAGATCAAGTTCGAGTTTGCCGTGCGCGAGCTGATCGTGAGGGCTGGAACGTTGTCGCGGTGTATACCGACCATGCCTTGTCCGGTTCGACCCAACTTAGGCCAGGGTACCAAGCCCTGCTGGGCGCAGTACGGTGCGGGCAGGTGGACTTGGTTATCGCTGAGAGTCTGGACCGTTTGAGCCGCGACCAGGAGCATGTGGCTGGGTTTCATAAGGCGGCGTTGTTTGCTGGCGCTCGGATCATCACATTGTCGGAGGGCGAGGTCAGCGAGTTGCATGTCGGTCTCAAGGGGACGATGGGCGCGCTGTATCTCAAGGACCTGGCTGATAAGACGCGGCGGGGGCTTGAGGGCAGAATTCGCCAGGGTCGTAGTGGTGGCGGGCTGAGCTATGGCTACCGGGTGATCCGTGGCGCCCCCGACCGCAGTGGTGACCAGGAGCGGGGCCTGCGAGCCATCGATGAGACGCAGGCTGCTGTCGTCAGGAGGACCTTCGAAGAGTTCGTAGCTGGTGATGGACCGATCACCATAGCCAAACGCCTGAACGCCAACGGGATTCCTGGCCCGCGCGGGGGAACTTGGACCGATGGAGCACTTCGGGGTCAAGCCAAGGCAGGAACCGGGATCCTACGTAACGCCCTCTACGTCGGCGAATTGGTCTGGAACAGGAGGCGCTGGCTCAAGGATCCGAGTAGCGGGCGCCGTGTGGCGCGCCGCAACGGCGAGGCACAGCGGGTGACCGAGCAGGTGCCGGAGCTGCGGATTGTATCCGACGAGGTGTGGGCGGCAGCTCAGCGTCGTCTGAGCGCAGCCGCCCGACCACAGACCAGGACCGGAGAGCATGCCGATCACCTCTGGCAGCATCGGCGCGCACCGAACCTCCTCAGCGGCAAGGTGTTCTGTGGCTGTTGCTCCGGGACCTACATCACGAGCGGCAAGGACTACATGGCCTGCAAGGCGGCGGCCAAGCAGGGGACCTGCACCAACAAGGTTCGGGTGCGGCGGTCTCGGCTGGAGGGACAGGTGCTGCAGTCCCTGGGGGATGAGCTGATGCAGCCCGATGCCGTGGCAGCCTTCGTGGAAAGCTTCACGGCGGAGTGGAATCGCCTGAGCGCGGGGATGAGTGCGCAATCCGACCTCAAGCAGCGCGAACTGGACGGGGTCAACCGCAAACTGAACGGGCTGATCGACGCCATTGCCGATGGGCTGAGGGCGCCGGATCTCCAGCGACGGCTCGATGACCTGGGCTCGCGCAAGGCGTCGCTGGAGGCCGAAATTGCCCCGGCCTCTGCGGCGGTGAGCGCGCCGCGGCTTCATCCTGCATTGGCGGAAGTCTACCGCGCTCGTCTCGCCACGTTGCGGGAGACACTGGAGAGCGAGGGCGGTCGCGAAACGTTGGAGGCGGCGCGTGCGTTGATAGACCGCGTTGAGATCAGCCCGCCCGCCGATGGCGAGAGCGCCCCGCGTATCGAGCTGATCGGCCATCTGACGGCATTGCTTCGTGCGGCCGGAGTCAACGCCATGCCGTTGACGCAAAACACAAAAAGCCCGTCGGTGTTGACCGACGGGCTTGATATGTTCTCGCGTTCGCGATCAGGGGATGCGGGGACCCGCAAGCAGCTTGATTTGCTGCTGACGGCCTAACGATGGGGTAACCTCCCCGTGCCCGGCCAATGAATCAGATCGATGGAAAGCATGTGAAAAAATAATATCCAAAACCATCTGAACGTCATCGCGGCTTTCGCCCTCAGAACAGGACGTCGGCCGCCACCAGTGTGCTGGCGGTGATGTTACGCAGGATCACCGTGCCTTGGTTGGTCACAACTGAGGTTGGGATTGGGATTGACCCGGTTTGGTGGACACCCCGAAGCTTTTTCCAGAGGTGCACTCCATGGCCAAAACCCGACTACCCTATTCGCCTGAATTCCGCCGTCAGATGGTCGAACTGGCTCGCGCTG
>JAESFS010000136.1_pt1 | contig 11109 bp, 15 predicted proteins | sample 9269441 | NCBI WGS metagenome assembly JAESFS01 (sample SAMN14502548, study PRJNA617105) | algae metagenome | isolation source: Scytolyngbya sp. HA4215-MV1 and co-occurring heterotrophs from sample from... | place: USA: Laie Falls, Oahu, Hawaii | collected 2010-08-22
GGGGGCTGAAAAAAGCACGCGCGCCAGCCGCTCCGGCTGGGCTGCGAGCCTTGGCGTTCAGAATGCTGGGCGCATAATTGAAGAGCGGCGGGAAAAGAACACCGGACGGGGATCGAACCCGCATCTTCGTCCTGGCAGGGAACGACGCTCTACCGATTGAGCTACCGGTGCACGCCAGTGCACCGCGCCTGGCAGCCTGAACGGTCCCAAGGCCGCGCGTTCCTTGCAGGGGCGGCAGATTTTTGTTACAATTCATGCTCTTCGTCCTGGCGGGAATAGCCGGCCAGCCCTGGAAAGGGCTGGCCGGTCTTGCCGTTCCGCATTGGCTATCAGCGCTTGAAATGTCCTCCGGCACTGACGCTGCGCTTCCCACGTGTTGGCCTGATAGGTTCTCGGCTCGGACCTGGCTGGGTGGTCGCTCCTGCCGCCCTCCCGAACACCTCGGATGCTGCCTGCGGCTTTCTCGGTAAGGGCAAGGCTGCAAGCGTACCGCGCCGCTTCGCTGCCGCCTCACTCGTCATGCGCGCCATGACCGCGCGCTTGGTCTGCTGGTGCTCACGCGCCAACGCATCAAGCTGCGCGATCACCTGGTCGGGCGGCGCATTCTGCAATACGTCCGCAATCTTGGCCGCGTAGTCCTGCGTGAGGCGGGTGAGGGCCAATCCTTTCAGGGCGGCGGCCTCGGCGCGCAGATGTCCGAGCAAGCAGGCAATGGCGGCCCTGGCTTTGTTGGCCTGGCTGGTCTTGCTGGGCGGGGGCTGCTGGGTGGCTTTGCGGTTCTGCGGGGGTTCTCGGCTCGGCCTTTCCGAAAACCCTTCTACCGTTCCCTTCCGCCTCCCTTTCCTCGAGATGTGTCGCGGCTATAGCCGCGCTCCATCAGCTGCTGGTCGTAGCTCTCAAGCTGAGCGTTGAGGGCTTCGCGTAGTTGCTGGGCTTCGCTCTTCTCGCGCTGCTGGGTGTCCTGTTTTGAGTCTGTGCGCTCGCGGGGCGGCGGATCCAATGCGGCGCGTAGTCGCTGCCGGGCGGTCGTGTCGCTGACCGCCGCCGTATCGGCATCGAGAGCGGCGCGTAGCTGCTGCACACTCGGTTCCAGGGGTGGTTGCTGGGGAGCTTGCTGCCATGCCTGCTGCGCCGCTTCTCGCGGCGCTTCCCGTGGGGTCTGAGGCGCTTTCTCGCCCGTGCGGGCTGTCGGCTCGGGCGTATCGCCCGCCCTGCCCTGTGTGCCCTGCTGCTCCTGCTTCGCCTCTCTCTCTTTGTGCACATGCCTGTTCGCAGCGGCCTCCTTCTCGCGCGCGGCGGCATGGGCCGCGGCCGTCTGCTGCGGCTCCATGCCGCCGCGCTTGGTCCATCGATCCCTGATCAGTCGCCCGGTCTCGTCACGCTCGCGCTCCGCGTTGCGTTCGATGATGCCGGCGTTGTGCTCTGCCCTGCTGCGGCCTGCGTCGATCCCTGGATAATCGACGGTGCGTTGTTCGGGGCTGTAAGCGTTATTGACCTTCGCTGCGACGCTCTCGAAAGTCTTGCCGCGCTCGCTCATGGCCTGCGCGGCTACCCCGACATGGATTTGCGGCTCGCGCTCGATCCCCTGCGCCTCAAGGCTGCGGTGATCGATCCGCGCATCGTGGCCATGGCGCTCAAGATGGCGGTTGGCGAGCTCGGCCCATTTCTCGCGCCAGGTGGCAAGCTGATCGATGTTATTGAGGCTGCGATCCTTCTTCGCGGCAAAGCCCTCGCGGTCACAGGTTCGCATCGTGATCATCATATGCGCATGGTGGTTCCGCTTATCGCTGTCGGCCTCGGGACCGTGGATGGCGTAATCCACGATGTACCCGCGCCGCACGAACTGCTCGCGCGCGAAATCCTTGACCAGATATTCCCGCTGCTGGTCGGTGAGCTCGTGCGGCAGGGCGATCTCAATTTCACGGGCAAGCTGGGCGTCGCGCCGCTTCTCGAACCCTTCGACGGCATTCCATAACTCCTCACGATTTTGGAAGAGCTCGGGCGTGTCGCTCGGCCGCATGATGCCAGCGGTGACGATCCGCTCGGCGCGGGCGGTGTAGTGCTTTATCTCGTCGGCCTCGCGGTCTTTGAGGCGCTCGCCTGACCGGTAGGCGGCGGCGGCAATGGCGCTCTGTCCCTTGCCCCTGCTGATAACCTTGGCCGTCATGTGGAAGATCGCCACGACGTTCCTGCTCTCCCCCTCGCACGGGCTGCCGGATGGCGGCCCCGAAGCCGAAGGCGCACATTGCGAAGCAATGTATAAGTGCGCCCTCCATAATCTCCTCTGACTCTATCTGCCCTTGTTGTCTGGCTGCATCAAAAATCGGCGGCTCCGAATCAGAGGCCTGATGTCGCCATCACGGCGTTGGCGTCAGCCGGCTGCAGATTGGGCACGACCGCCGCGGCGGTATCTTTGAGTGTATGGGCAGTGGGAGGTCGGCCACGCCGCTGGTAGACAAACTCCAGGGGTCAAAACCCTGATGGACGGCCAGACGCCTGTTCTTGATGAACTGTATTTACTTCATCCACTCGCGCCGATCCTTTATGGGCTGCTATTTTCGAGTTCAATGCATTTATGACTTGTTGTCCATTAGGAACAGGAAAATGTCCGCTACATTTAAAAGAGTCGTGGCCATAATGATAATATATAGCCTCTGTTTGGTGACCTGTTTTGCGCTCAGTATGCGTTTGTCCAATATAAAAATCACGAAAATCCTCTAAAATCATCTTTTTTTTGTTAACAATTATAAAATTGTCTTCGATTGTAACTTCAATTTTTCCTCTCTTAATAACATATATTGCATAAGCTATGTGTATTATGAGGGCTGGAAAAAATCCGATTAATGTGACAATAAATGTGACCCAAAAAATCCAACCGAATGATATGCCACCACTTACGTAATGAAACCCTTGAAGAGTCCGCTGGAATTTTCCATGCGGAATATCATAACTCGCTGGAACGTAATCGATGTTATTATTTTTCCCGGGATTAGCCATGATATTTTCCCTTGAAATAGGAATGCTCGAAATATTTGATGCGGTTCATCGCAATCGGATCGGCTCCGGGCCATACTATAATCTGTGCTCCACTCTGCCGTGAAAAATAGCGCGAGATTTCTTCGGCCGTCATCAAAGGGGAACTCTGGATTGACTTCGATTCACCTGAGAAGCCGCCCAGTACTTGATCGACAGAAATTTCACCCGTCGAAACCGACATGATCGCGCTCTGCCCAAGGCGCTTTTCGAGATATTCGAGCGTGAACATGTCAGCGTTGCCGAAGAACTGCATCAACCCCGAATTGCCCATGAAGGTCTCCCAACGGTCGCTGTAGATCGCCTTGAGCTGGTTGAGGTCTTGAAGGATCGGCCACAGGCGCACATCGAACCCGGCGATCTGCCCGGCCGCCTTCTCGACGCTGGAAAGGTGTTCGAGAATGGCGAACTCGTCCATGATGAACAGGACAGGGTGTTTGGGCTTGGCCCGCGAGCGCTCCATGGCTTCAAGCGCCAGATTGATGACGACCCGGAACCAGCGGCTGTGTGTCGCCATGCGCCCGGCAGGCAGGCAGAGATAGATGGTGGTCGGTGATCCCTTCAGGTCGGCGAGCTTGAAATCCGAGCGCGTCAATGTCCGCGCCATTGCCGGACTATCGAGAAAGTCCGTCTGCTCAATCGCTGTCGAGAGCACGCCCGAACGTTCGTTCTCCGACTTCGAACGCAAGGCGTTCGCGGCCCGGGCGATCACACCATAGCAGGCGTCAGATTCCGCCATCGCATCAAGCAGAAGTTCCGTCTTCGGCTGACTGAGGGTCAGGAGCCGCCGCAAATAGATCAGGTTCCGCTTGTCAGGCTCCTCCTCGGCCGCGATCCACAGCAACAGGCCGCGGATCAAGTTGCGTGCGGCGCTCGTGAAGTGGCGGGCGTTGCCGCCCGTCTCCATGATCACCAAGGCTTCGGCGATCAGCGCCGCATCATCGATACAGGTTTCCGATTTGGGGTCGATCATGGCGACAGGGTTGAAGCTTGCCGACGGCTGGCCCGACACCTGAAAGGGATCGAGAACGAACACGTCCTGCATCAACCCGCCTTCCGTCCTCATCCGTCGTCGCGCGGTGAGGCGGGCGTTTTCACCCTTGGGATCGATGACGAGCACGGAGCCGGGATAGCTAATCAGATTTGGGACAATGGCCGATATGCCCTTTCCCGCGCGGCTGCCCGCTACGGTCAGCATGTGGCGGTCGTCCTTTACACCGAGAAGCTGTCCGCCCTCGGCCATACCGACGATGACCTTCCCCTCCTGATAGCGCCAGAATTCAAGTGTCTCCAATTTGCGCGGATCGAACCAGGCCGCGAACGGCGCCGTGCTCGCTCTGGGTGAGCGGCCATGAACCCCGCGGGGGAAGCTGCCTATATCAACCATGGCTCAACGCTCGAAGCCGCCCCGATCCATTTCGCGGAACCGCTCGCTGCTATGCACCTCGCCTTGGTCAATCGCCGTATGAAACCGGTCCTTCGCGCTAGCAGCGTCGCCCGCCCCCTGCTCCGGGCCGTCCAATGCCGCATTCAGCCGATCCCGGGCGTTGCCTTGCTGCTGCTCAGCCTGCTCCGGTACAGCCTCTTGTGCTTGCTCCTGCGCGGGCGCTCCGCGCCCGCCACGAGTGTGTTGGCTATTGGCGAAAAAGGTCCCGCCGCCCGGCCCCAAACCATGATCGCCCCAATTGGCTTGGCCGCGATGTGATGGAACCGTCAGCTCTTCTGGTGATGGCCCCTTGTGCCGCATGGGCTCGGCACGTTTGGCACTGTAATTGGTCTGCGACACACGCTCAGCGTTGTGACCGAATTGGTTGTTGGCCTGCTCTTCATGAGCTGCCCTTCCCGCCGCGCGTTCGGCGTGACCATTCAATTCGCTATAGCGCCCGGCAGCGGCCGTTTTATCCGGCGCCTGGTCCAGCCCCTCTTTTTCCGGTGCTCTCAATCCCGACATATCAATCGTCGGGGTGAACCTCGGATCGTTGCCCATCGCTCTCCAGCCCTGACACCTCGCTGGAAGCTATCTTACGTCACTCAGTTGTGATTGCCATGACTCAATCTTTGGTGGGGCGCTTCTTACTGAGCGCAGCATCGACATCATTGCTGAACTGACCCAACTCAGGCGCGATCCGCGCCCGCAACACGCCCACGACCTCCGCATCATCGTTCATGCGATCTGACGCCCGATGAAGCAAAACTTCGATGTGCTTGTTACATTTCTCGAGATGGGTGATCCGTTCATCTAATGATTCAAATGAGCCATTCATATGTTCCATTTGTAAATTTAGAAGAATAATTTTTTTCTCTGTAGATGAAAGATGTTTTGTTGCTTCTTCAAATGAAGAGTTGCGTAAGTTTGATAGTTTTACCTTACTTAAATCCATTTCTGCTGTCATATAATTCTCCATTACAAAAAGTATATAATAACATTATTCTTATTCAGAACGATATAATTTTTTATTTTCATGTTTGCTTTCTGAATATTTTATTTGGCGTTTTAATTGTCTTTTACGCCTCGCTCGGCCAGGTCAACCCGCATCGGCTCGCGTAGGCCCTTGCTGCGCGCCCATTCCTCTACCGCGTCGAGCAAGAGGCTATGCACCTTCGTGTTTTGGTCGAGGGCATAGCGCTTCAACGCCTTGGCGCCTGCTGGGTGCAGATAGAGCATGACCGGCGCGGCAGCTTCCTTGAGTGTGCGGGCGACGGGCGGCCTGCCGCGCCGCGCTTCATGTGGTTCGGCTCGCGCGGGCGCTGCTGCCTGCGTGGCGGCGGCTGGTAGTGCGGCGGCTGCGGTTCCAGGGATCGGGTCAAGCGACACGGCCGCGTAGTTCACTGGTGGTTTTTTTGCCATGATCCTATATTCCTAATATATTAGTATACTGTAATCTTATGATACAAGTATCTTAGTATTAAGCCAAGCCCAAACTTCGGCGAGTTCGGTTGCCGCCTTCCCCTTGGGCTCACGCTCCTGAGCGGTCTGGCCTTCGGCTGAAGCGTAGGGGTGGGCCATAAGATGGGTGATGGCGATGGGGCAGGTTGGCATGGGGAAGGCGGCGAGGGCGCCTCGCGCCATGGTGACGGCCTGCGCCCTGCTCGGTGTGTTGTTGAGGATGATGGCGGCGGGCTTGCCCAGGCGTGCCAAAATCGCGGCCGGCACCCCGACCTCCTGCAAGTCGTCGGGATAGGGCTGGGTGACGATCAACGCCGCGTCGGCGAGCTCCGCGGCAAGACTGATAATCGGCTGGGCGTGTGGCGGTGTATCAATGACGATAAAATCAGCCCCGCGCGCTTTGAGCTCGGCCAGGCGCTCGGGGAGTGTGGCCTCTCCAAGCGCCACCACGGCCGGGGCGGCGGCCTCGCGCCGCTTCGCCCATTTGAGGCTTGTGCCTTGTGGGTCAGCATCGATGATGGCGGCTCTATGCCCTTCGATCAGGGCTTGCACGGCAATGGCACGGGCGAGGGTGGATTTTCCGACGCCGCCCTTCTGCGCCAGCACTGCCAGGACGTGAGGTAGTTTCATACTAGTATCCTTGTATGCTGTAGTAAATTACTCTTGTATGCCTGTATGCTATCATATTATGATTAAATGGCAAACCCTTTCCACAAAGCCCTTGCTGAACAACTGCCCCTTGTTCGACCCGAGCCGGAGGCGAAAGGGCGAACGCCCGCTGAAGGCGGGCGAGGGGCGATGCCCCTCGTCCCGACACTTTCAGTCGGCCACGCAAAGCGGCGCGATCAAACCCTCGCCGAAGGCGACCGCGTAGCGGCGCGGAGCCACGCGCAGCCCTGCTTAGGGCGAGCATGGCGAGCGGGGTTGAGCGCATTAGCCGCGCCGTGTGGCAGGGGGGTTCAGGGGGGCGTCAGCCCCCTTGCGGCTACAAGATTTTGCGCCCGCAGGGCGCTCCGCTCATGCTTTGATCCCGTTCACAGGCTTGAAATGCTCTCCAAGCTTGGCGAGCGCTTTTTCAAGCGGGCTGTCCTTGTCATAGCGGGGCACTTTTTTGGTGCTACTTAGGGTAATAAACTCTTGATTCATGGTTCCGGACCGAAAATCGGACTTAGAAGAACCACTGTTTTTCGGGGCCGTTGCGGCGGCCGAGAAGCCCGCGCCTGGATCGCGGAAGCGGTAGCCATTGCTGGTGCGGATCAGGCGCCAGCGGCTCGCCAGCTTCCCAAAAATATCCCGCTCCGCAACGCGGATGCGCACCAGGCGGTTGACCCAGCTGAGAAGCCCCGTCGCCTCCAGGGCCTTGATCGCCTCGGCCACGGTTGAGCGGGCGCAGCCTGCTGCCTCCGCGATCTTCTCATAGGACGGGAAGCAAAGCCCGCTCTGCGCATTGTGGAAGCGCCATAGCAAAGCCTCCAGCACGGCCACGGCCTTGGCCGTCAGCGGCCCATAGTGCCGGCCGGCTTCGGTTCGCCGCATCAGCGCGCGGGCGAGGGTGAAAACCCGCACCTTGGCGTTGCGGTCGAGAGGGACGGGGCGGCCGTCACCGAACACCTTTTCACGTTTAGGGCGTAGGTGATTCGGCAGGGAATTGATTCTAGGCATGAGTTTTCCGTTCGGGTTGACAGCGCAACCCGCCCAGGAATGGGCTGAAAATCGGCACACAAGCGCCCTCAGCAGCAGAAACACAGTTTCCGCTTGACGGGTGCCGGTGATTTTGGGAAACTCCTGATTGTTCAGGCCGTGAGTTTCCCGGTTCGCCGGATATGCAGCCCCGCCCTTGGCGGGGTTTGCTGTTTCTGGGCCTTTTGCTCCCAAGAATGTTGATCCAATGCGGCGCGAATCAGCCCCGCAACCATGGATCCTGCCTGATTTGCTGGCTACAGTCGAGCAGAAGCTTGCAAGTCGTTGAACTCGCTTGCTGAGCAAAGAGACTCGGGAAATTTGGCGGCGCTACGCGCCGCACGCGGGGGCTCATTGCCGCCCCCGCACCCCGCTAGAATATTTCTTCCAAGATGATGGAGGCTGAGATAGAATCCGCCCTGCGGTACAGGCAGGGATGCCGATGGCCGCCCGAGGTGATAGCCCTGTCGCAGCAATGCGGCAGGTCTTTCTTTGTATAGATTTTAATTGCGATGCATAGATTAAATATCTTATTGGTTCTTTTAAGTAACGATATTATGGTTAACAGAAGATTGCATTTTTTACTTATTATTTTCTTGGACGAATGCTACATTAATGCTCAGACGCATTGGGGAATACTGTTGAACAACAATTCCCCATCCCACAATTTATTGTGTATGGAGTTTGATTATGTCTGTTGCATCGCTTGTTTCCTCTGCAAAAGAACTTGTTTCTCGCCGAGCTGTCATTGGTGCCGCGGCGGGTTTGGCACTTGCTGCGTCTGCTTCTCCTGCACTCGCGCAAAGAGCGATTACTCCTCAAGAGTGTGGATTTATAAGAACGGCTGTTACTCAAAGTTTTGAAGTGGCAAATAGAAGTAATTTTCAATTAAGTGAACATTTTAGACGGTCAATTACTGGTTTTATTGCTCCTGACGGAAGAACCGCAACATGTACTGGTGATAGAAATATTATTATTGTTACTTCAAGAGATGCTGGTGCGTTTTCTCATATTAGAGCTGCACTTTTTAGTGCCTATAATATTGATTTGCAAACTGCAGGAGTTAGAAGCGTTCCTCGTCCTGAATTAGCAAGCGTAAGACCTCAAGTTGTTGGACAGCAAGTAAGTAGTTCTGTGCCCGTAGTAAAATAATTTATGCTGATGGTGCTGGGCTTGCTGTAGGTGGTCTTGCCGCCGTTCTTTCTGTTGGTCGTTCTGGCTCACTAGCTGGCGTGGCAGCTTCAACGGTAGCAGGAGCGGGAATGTTAGTAGGCGGCGCGGATGGTTCAGGACAAAAGAGCCGGTAGCAATCAACCGCGAGCGTCATCGCGAACACTCGCGCGCGCCGCCGGCAGATGCCGGTAGAGCGTTCCAGGCGCGACATGCAGGCGCCTTGCGATATCCTCCACAGTGATCGAGGGGTCACGCAGCAGCGCCCTAGCGGCGGCGATATCAGCGTCATTGAGCTTGGGCTTGCGCCCTGGCCTGCGTCCCATCGCCTGCGCCGCGTCCAGCCCCGCCCTGGTCCGCTCGCGGATGATCTGGCGTTCAAACTCGGCCAGCGCCCCGAAAATCTGAAACACCAGCCGCCCGCCCGCCGTGGTGGTGTCGATGGCTTCGGTCAGGGACCGAAAGCCGATGCCGCGCGCCTCCAAACCTTCCACGGTCTCGATCAGCTGCTTCAAGGATCGCGCGAGGCGGTCAAGCTTCCATACGACCAGCGTATCACCGGCGCGCATGTAATCGAGCGCGGCCATCAACTGCGCCCGCTCGCGGCTGGCGCCTGAAGCAGTCTCCTCGAAGATGCGGGCGCACCCGGCCGCTTTCAGCGCGTCGCGTTGCAAAGCCGCATTCTGGTCTCTGGTTGAAACGCGGGCATAGCCGATCAAAGACATGGCACGATGTCCGTCTGCGCGAAGTCATCGCCCTTGAAGAGCAAGGGGGCATCAAGGCTCTTGGCCAGCGCGTAGGCCGCGCAGTCGCAAAGATTGAGCCGCGCCACAGGCGAGACGCCCTTGCCGTAACGCTCGGCCGCGTCCAGGGCCATGCGCGCATCTTCGGCGCCGAAGGGAAGAACCTCAATATCGAGCGCGGCCAGCAGGTCATAAAAATCGGCAACCGCACCTGGGCCCAGGCGCCCGCGCAGCACCATGCCGCTTTCATGCACGTTCACCGCCGAGATGAAGGCGCGATCCGCGGCGCGGATGGCGGCGATGAACTGATCCTTTTCCGGCTCCTGTTTGAGAATGGCGACGATGGCCGAGCTATCCACAACGATCAACGCGGCACCCCGAATTGGTCATAGCCGATGACGTCATCGGCGCTGCGCGGATCGAGCACCGGCCGCGCGGCGACGCGGGCAAGGATGTCCTCGACCTTGGCCAGGTCAATCGGCTGGCGCACGTGCTTGGGCAACTCGCGCGCGGCAACATGGCGGGCAACCGCTTCACGGATGAGCTGGTCGGGCGTCTTGCCGGTGATGGCGGCTTTGGCCTGCACCAGGGCTTCTGTTTCGGGGCTCAAGGCGAGCATGGGAACCTCCTGAATTACCCAAAATCTTATCAATTCAGGAGGTATATTTCAAGGGACGTTTTCGGGAGACGATTTGCGGCCTTCGAGGGTCATTGAGGGGTCAGTGCTGCAACCTCTCGTAAACGAGGGTTTTCGAGAGGTCAGCTTCGAAACCCTTGAAGTAGCACTCATGCACGTCCGTAAATCACCACCAATTATGCCACCTGTTCCAGTAGAAAAAGCAGCTTCGCCACAAATACCATCTGCAGTCACTCAATCACCAGGCCTAGGCTCACCTAATGTTGGGTAATCATTTTATCCAAGACGAAATTGTCGGGCGATAGCACAGACGTTTTCGCGAGTTAATTGTCCTGGATTAGGGATACGTCCTGCATCACGCGCCGCCATAACTAAACGCAAACATGCCATAGCTTGATTATTAGATTGGATTCTTTGGTTTGCTTCATCACGCGCGCGTTGTGCCGCTCTGATACCTAGATCAGTACTACATTGATTGAATGCGATAGCATCACGAGAATTATTTCTACAATATTGCTCTTCTTGTGGGGTCAAAGCGATAGGTGGTTGTGAAGCTGTTTGTGGTCTTTGTGTTTGAGAAATAGCGGCTGTGGGCGCAAATGAACCCGCAATAACGGCTAATGCTAAGCCAGCACTACGAAAATTAGAAGCAACAGACATGATCAAACTCCATACAAAACAAATGATGGGATTGGGCGTTACTGATTACTGTATTCCTCAATGCGTCTGAGCGTCATCATCTTAGCGTAGGGGCGTAAGCCCGCGAAACCAAAATTTGGCAGCGCGACGCGCTGCGGCCCCGCCGGGGGTGGGCGGGGTTTGGGGTGGGGGTGGGGGCTGAAAAAAGCACGCGCGCCAGCCGCTCCGGCTGGGCTGCGAGCCTTGGCGTTCAGAATGCTGGGCGCATAATTGAAGAGCGGCGGGAAAAGAACACCGGACGGGGATCGAACCCGCATCTT
>JAESFS010000137.1_pt1 | contig 11032 bp, 9 predicted proteins | sample 9269441 | NCBI WGS metagenome assembly JAESFS01 (sample SAMN14502548, study PRJNA617105) | algae metagenome | isolation source: Scytolyngbya sp. HA4215-MV1 and co-occurring heterotrophs from sample from... | place: USA: Laie Falls, Oahu, Hawaii | collected 2010-08-22
AGGACAACACCTGCAACTGCACGTACCAGGCGGAATCTGGAAAGCCTCCAGACTGCTCAATGGCGAGAACGGATTTGGCCTGATCAGCGAAGCGGTTTCGCCAGGGTTTGATTTTGCGGATATGGAACTGGGGAACCAGCGGAAACTCACAGCGCAGTATCCACAGCATCGAACGCTGATTGAAAAGCTGACGCGTGACGAGGGTTGAAAGCAGCGCATTTCAAATAGAGAGATCACCGCGCATCAAAGGCAAGGTGCTTTGGAGAGCCATGGTGGAGATTGAAATCGGGTGCGCAACCGGGCTGATCTCGTAATACTTTGTTACGTGTAATGTATATTATGTTAAATGATGTGTCAGAGCGGAACTTTACGTAACCTGCTTTATGGCCTGTCACTCGTCCTTCTCAAGCCTTGCCCACCCACAGTTCGCAGTGATTCACCGTCGATAAGGAATGGCGCCTCTACTCAAGTTTTGTCCGAGGCGCCTTCATCGGTGCGAAACGACACACCCATTCGAAATCTTGAAAATCTACCGTCTCTAGTCAGTCGCTCAGTGCCTCTGCTGTGCGCAGCGCGAACCAGCCCGGCGTGGCGCTGATTGCGCGCCACAGGCCATCGGGTATCGCGCGGTCTGGGACTGCTCGCACATCCAGTTGCTGAGCGATCCGCTCGGCCTTGCCTTCACGGGCCAGGTTGACCCAGTCAGGATCGATGACCAGCCCTCGCCCAAGTGCAACCAATGACAGGCCCAGTGCCAAAGCGCGCTCGGCCTGCGCCGGCGTAGTGATCTGACCGGCCGCAATCACGGGCAATCGACCTCCGATCTGTTCTAGGGCACGTATGATCGTCAGCGCCGAAGGCATTTCCTGCGCCTCGTTTTCCTGGCTGGCCGGTGTGGCGTTGAGCAGGTCGTAAAGGGACACATGCAAGTAGTCGATATCCGCCTGTGCCAGCCGCTCCACCAGTGCCAACGCATCGTCGATGCGCAAGCCGCCCTCCTGGGCTTCCTCAAGCGAAATTCGATAACCGATGAGAAACGGGCGCGGTGCATGTTCACGGACCATCTGCTGCACCGCCTGCACCAGTGCCAGAGGGAAGCGCATGCGGTTCTCCAGCGAACCACCCCACTGGTCGTTGCGCTGGTTGGAGGCCGGGGATAAAAAGTTCTGGATCAGAAAACCATGAGCACCGTGCAGCTCCACGCCGTCGAAACCCGCCTCGATGGCTCGTCGGGTGGCTTGGGCGAATGCCTCAATCGTTTCGAGGATCTGCGCTTCAGACAGTGCGCGGGGGGTTGGAATACCACTGTTGAACGGCCCGGCAGGAGCCCTGACCGCGCTGGCACTGACAATCTCACCGGACGGCGTTTGATCCACGATGGCTTTGCTGCCCGCATGAAAAATCTGCAGCACGGCGGGCGCCCCGCCACTTTTTGCGGCCAGGGCAAGGCGCCGCAGGCTCGGCAGAAAACGATCGTCCCAGGCAGCGAACTCGGCATCGAAACCGATGCCTTCAGGACTGACATGGGAGCAGCCGGTGATGACCAGTCCGATGCCTTCCACACGGCGACGGTAGTACGCGAGTTCCTGCTCGGAAATGCTGGCGTCGGGATTGGCAGACCAGGTGGTCATCGGTGCCATGGCCAGCCGGTTGTCGATCGTCAGGCCGTTGGCGAAACGCAGCGGACGAAAAATTTCGGGGTAATTCGGTTTCATGGTGCTTTCCAGACAAAGCCGACCCACGAGGTCAGCCGATGGCAATGGATGTGATTCAGTTCAGGCGCAAGCGGCGAATGTCGCGTTGAGGCGGCAGACCAAACAGCCGGGCGTATTCACGGCTGAACTGCGAGGCGCTTTCATAGCCGACCCGAGACGCCGTCACGCTCGCATCCAGGTTCCGCGTCAGCATCAGCTGGCGGGCTTCCTGCAGGCGCAGTTGCTTTTGGTACTGCAGGGGGCTCAAGCCGGTGATCGAGCGAAAGTGCTGGCGGAACGTGGAAGGACTCATATGACAGCCAGCAGCCAACTGTTCGATCATCAGCGGTTCGGCGAAGTGGCGTTTGAGCCAGTTGATGGCGCCGGCGATCTGTTGGCTGGGTGCTCCCTGATTGATCAGATGGTGCAACTGTGCACCGTGGGGGCCGGCGAGCAACCGGTAAGCGATCTCACGCTTCAACAGCGGCGCAAGACAAGGCAACAGCACCGGATCGGCCAGCAATTGCACAAGACGCAGCACGGCATCCAGCAACCCCTCGGTCAAAGACTCAACGGCGATCGAGCAGAAGTCACAATCGCGGGCCGGCGCCGGCAGGCGCATTTCCGTGGCCAGTTGCAAGATGTCCTGAGGTGCCAGCTGCAACATCAGGCCCAGGAACGGCTCGGTGTGACTTCCCTCCATCACTGTGGAGACCACGGGCAGATCGACAGCGGTCAGTAACGACTGACCCGGACCGAAATTCAGGATCTGATCACCCAGCACGACTTGCTTCCGGCCTTGTGCAGTGATCCCCAGTCCCAGACCGTAGATGCAGTGCATTGGCTGGGTCACAGCCCGACGGCGATGCAGAGTCAGACCGGGAATGGCCGTCTCGTAGTCACCGTCCGACGGCGCTATGCGGGCAATGGCAATGGCCAGGTCGCGACTGTCGTTGGAGGACAGCCGCGACGATTCGGAATCAGGCTTCACTGCAGATGCTTGCGCAGGAACGGCACAGCCTGGGCCATGGCCAGTGCGACAGGCTCGGGCTTGTCGTACAGGTCGTAATGGGACCAGCCTTCTGCCACGTAAATCTGTTTGTCGGCCGAGGCGGCCCGACCGTAGATTTCCCAGCCATCGCGGTACGCTCCGAAACCTCCGGGCTTGTCACCGATAACCACCAACAGCGGCTGGGTCAGCAGCACTTCGGCATGCAGAAACGCATCCCAGCCAAAGGCTGCGCTGTTGAACGAAAACAGGCCGCTGGTGGCGCCGTTGGGCTGCTGTCCGCGCGACGTCTTGTAGTACTCGGTCGCTTCGAGCACGTCGATATCGGTGATGCCTGCGCTGCGTCCCTCTTCCACCGATTCCGGCAGATAGTTGATGACATGCCGGGCACCGCCCCGGGCTTCTGCGGTGCGCTGGGCAGCCATGGCTTGCAGCGCCGTGACCGGATCGAAGTTGCTGAAGCCTTCACGGATCAGTCGCCCGAAGTTGACCCCGGTGATCGAGACCAGCGCCTTGATCCGGTGGTCGGTGCTGGCAGCGTGTACGGTGTACGCGCCTCCGCCACAGATACCGATGGCACCGATACGCGCCGCATCGACGTAGGGCAGCGTGACCAGGTAATCGATGGCGAAGCGGATGTCCGAGACGCGGATCGACGGGTCTTCGATGAAGCGTGGCTCACCACCGCTCTCGCCCTGGAAACTGGCATCGAAGGCAATCACCACAAAACCCTCTTTGGCCAGACCTGCGCCGTAGACGTTGCCTGAGGTCTGTTCCTTGCAACTGCCGATCGGGTGGGTGCTGACTATCGCCGGGTATTTTCTGGAGGCATCGAAATTGGGCGGTAGATATAAATCCGCTGCGGTTTCCCAGCCCAGATTCTGATAGCGAACGCGCTTGATAGTGACAGTGCTCATGTGATTCTCCAGGCGTAAATCGGAAACGATAGAGAGCGGCGCTAGAGCGGCGCCGCCCGGCATACTCAGAGGCTGGTGCGGAAGAACGGCGCCAGGTGTTCCATGGCCGTGTTGACCCCGGGACCGTCGTACAGATCCATGTGAGCCAGACCGTCGAGCACCACCAGTTCCTTTTGTCCCAGCGCCTTGGCATGCAGCTCCTGGCTGTGCCACAACGAGCCGGCCTCGCTGCCGGCGATGATCAGTGCCGGCTGGGTCAGCAACTGGTCGATCAGGTCGAACGCATCAAACGCGACCCAGGCGCCGAGACCATTCATCAGCATCTTGTTCTGTGCGTTCGGGTGCTGGGCACGAGGCGTGAGGTAGTAGTCGGCCGCCTCCTGAAGATCACGGGGCGCACTGGTATCACCCAGTTGCGGTACGTAAGGGGCATAAACGGGATCGGCACCCGCCGTCTCTGCCGTGCGCTGCCCGGCCAGGGCATCCAGGACCGGCAACAGATCGTTGATCGATCCCTTGCCCTCCCAGCCTTTACGAGTGGCAGTCCCTACGTTGACCGCACTGGCGGTGGCCAGGGCCTTGATCCGGCGGTCGACCGACGCCGCCTTTGCCGCGAAGCCGCCACCGGCGCAGATGCCCAGTACGCCGATGCGCTGAGCATCGACAAAACCGAGGGTGGTCAGGTAGTCGACTGCGCTGTACACGTCGGCCACGCGATTCATGGGTTCATCGAGAAAATGCGGCTCGCCGCCACTGGCACCTTGATAGGACGCATCGAACGCCAGGGTGACGAAACCCTGCTCGGCCAACAGCCGGGCGTAAGTGCCGGCCGTCTGCTCTTTCACGCCGCCACCTGGATGAACGGTGATGATCGCCGGGTATTGTTGGCCTTCAACGAATGCAGCGGGCAAGTAGAGGTGGCCAGCCATCTCGATGTTGCGGTTCTTGAACTGAACGTTTTGCATGGTGTTGCCTCCGATAGAGCAGCGCGCAGCGCCAGTTGGCGCGATTGCCGGGTTGCGGAGGGCGAGGTGTTTTCGCTTCGACTGAGTCGTGCAGGTTGCCTGCCCTTCGTTGGAGTCCAGTATAGGAAGGGGGCTGCGGGTTTTTTTGCCTATTCCGACTCCTTAATTGCACGTTTCAAGGAGAATGCGGATTCATCACGCTCTCCCGAAAACTTGCGAGAACCGTGTGTTTACGGGCGTGCAAGGCCATAGGTCTGCTGCCCGCGGGAAAATCTGTGTCTTGCCCGATTGCCTGTTACGCAGACAGGTCAGCCTGGCTGGCGCATACGCCGGATGTCCCGTTGCGGCGGTGCGCCGAAGGCCCGGCTGTACTCGCGACTGAACTGCGAGGCGCTTTCGTACCCCACCCTCCCCGCTGCCTGCCCCGCGTCCAGATGCTGGTTGATCATCAACTGCCTGGCCTCCTGCAACCGTAATTGCTTGTGGAACTGCAGCGGGCTCACACCCGTGAGCGTGCGAAAGTGCTGACGAAAAGTGGAAGGACTCATGTGCACCCGCTCGGCCAGATGGTCGATACGCATAGGCTCGGCCAGGTTCTGCTTCAGCCAGGCGACTACCCTGGCGATCTGTTGCATGGGCGAACCCGTGGCAATCAGGTGCCGCAACGCCATGCCATGTTGACCCACCAACAACCGGACGATGATCTCCTGCTGGACAAGAGGCGCCAGATGATCGAAGAGCTCCGGTTCCTCCAGCAGACCCAACAGACGCTCGAGCGCCCGGACCAGTCCGGGGTCCAGTTCGGCAATGACGATGGCCTGATGGGTACCGGCCTTCGATGGAGGCGGCAGTTGCAGCTCGGAGGCGACGCGCATGATCTGGCTGACATCCAGCGTCAGCATCATCCCCAGAAATGGCTTCGCCACCGACGCCTGGGCAACATGGGACACCACCGGTTGGTCGATGCTGGTCAACATCCCCTGCCCCGCGCGGAAATGCAGCACGGCTTCCTGCTGCAATACCTGTTTGCTGCCCTGGGCCACCACGCCAAGGCCCAGGCCGTAGATGCACGGCATGGGATCTGTCGGCGACGTGCGACGGTGCAGACTCAACGCCGGTAACCGGGTGGAAAAATCCCCGGCATGGGTAGCGTGTCGCGCAATCAAGGATGCCAGACCGGTCAAGTCCGCCTCGATCAGATCGTCGGGTTGAAGGTGAGTCATCGGTGGTTCCTTACGCGATAGCCGCCATACATGGGGACAAATCATAACGCTGAACCTGACCTTGTCGTCGAGCAAGACTGATCAGAAGCTGTGATTCAACTGCAGCCCAAGGCCATTGACCGTGTTCTGGTAGGTGGCGCTATAACCCGGACGCAGCCCACCCTGGGACGTATCCTGTGAAACCTTCACCGGATCTTCGTGGATATAGCCGTATCCCAGATCCAGCGAAGTCTGATCGGTCATCTGCCAGTTCAGGCCAACCGTGAAAATCTTCCGGTCTCCCGTTGGCGCACGGGTGGACGTGTACTGATTGGGCATCGGCGTCGGCTCATAGGCGATCCCGCCGCGAAGCTTCCATTGCTTGTTCAGGCGATAGGCCATGCCGGTGGAGAACGACCAGGTATCACGCCACTTCAGGGTTTCGAGGATCGTATCGAAAGGGCCATAGGCCTGTGGCACACCGGAGTTCAGCACCCTCAATTCCTGCACGCGGCTCCAGCGACTCCACAGCGCGCCGGCGGAGATATCCAGTCGATCATTGATGCGCCAGGTCGCCGAGGCATCGACCGTTTCCGGTGAAGTGAAATCCAGGCTCGCGTCATATTTGCCATTGAGCCCCGGCAGCCCCAGCGCAGGGATCGGTGCCAGCAATCCATTGGCACCTGAGACCTTGGTGTTTCCGCTCAACTTGTAATCGACTCTGGAGTGATAGGTGAGCCCCAGGGTCAGGTCGTCGAGCGGGTCGAACAGGATGCCCAGACTGAAGCCCATGGCCGTGTCGTCGCCGGTTACTTTGACAGTCCCGTCGCCCTGCCCGCCCACCGCGCTGTTGGCGATCTTGCTTTCGAGCAGCCCGTCGATGCGGTTGATCGTCGGTCCAAAACCCACGGACAGTCGATCATTGATCCGGTAACTGACCGTCGGCTGCAAGGTGACGACCTTCACCTGGGTCTGCGAGCTGCGGTAGCGTCCCTGGAAGTTGCTTTCGTAGTCCGTGCTCCCGCCAAACGGGGCGTAAACCCCGAACCCAACGTGCCAGTCCTCGTTGAGTTGCAGCGTGTAGAAGCCCGATGGCACGACGATCGGATCAGGCACCATATCGCCGTGCGAAGTGCCCGACACCGTGGTATTGACCTGGCTGATGCGCGAACTGACATCGATGAAACTGAGACCGCCACTGACGTGTTCACCCGCCAGGCGGGACATGCCGGCGGGGTTGCCGTAAACGATGGAGGCGTCCTGCACATCAGAAGCCCGACCGGAATAAGCCTTGCCCCCCGAACTGATGCTCTGTTCGTTGATTTGCAGGCCGTTGGCCAGGAGTTGAGTGGAGGTGAGGCAAAGCCCCAGCACACAAAGCTGATTTCTTATTGTCATGATCTGGCTCTTGTTATTTTTTTGGTGGGCGCGAACACCCGAGGCACGCGGATGGATCGTTGGATTCAATGATGAGATAGGTCGCCGGCCATCCATGGCGACGGTTGGGTTCAGCGTTTGCGCATCCGCTCGGCCAGCGCACCGATCGGTCGGGTCATGCTGCGTCGCAAGCGTTGAGAGAAGGATTCGCCCTCATAAATCGGCGCCGGGGTAACCACTTCATTGGGCTGGCTGTACTGCGGAAACAGACTGAGTGCGTGGGCACGGTTGATGCCATGCATGATCGCCGGCGACCACATCTCCAGGCTTTCCAGCGTCCGGCACTGCAGCGCCGTGGCGGGAGCCGGGGCGAAGGGATAGTCACTGCCGAAAAGAATGTGTGACGGTTCCACCAGTTCCTTGAGCGCCGCCATGGAATAAGGTGATGGTGACAACGCCGTGTCGAAGTAAAAGCGACGGATATAGGTCATGACCCCTTGCGGCGCGTGTTGCTGAAACTCCGGCAACATGTTGGCCAGCGAGACACGCCAGGCCACAAACGGCAGGAAGCCGCCGGAGTGGGACAGAATCCAGCGAATGCCGGGATAGCGCTCCATAGTCCCGCTGAGGATCAGATTGACCGCCGCACGCGTGGTATCACAGAGAAACTCGATGAGAAATCCCGGGGTCTGCAGACCGATGCTTTCGCTGGTCTGGTGCATGTTGGGATGGATGAATACCACGGCTTTTCGGCGGTCGAGTTCGGCCATCAGTTCGTCGAAACGCGGATCACCCAGAAACACCCCGTCGGTGCTGCCCAGCAAAACAATGCCCTCGGCCTTGAGCACGTCCAGCGCATAGACGGCTTCACGGCAGGCGGCCTCGGTGAACGGCATCGGCAGCACCGCGAAGTTGCCGAAGCGGCTCGGATAGCGCGTGCGCATCTGCGCGGCGAACTCGTTGCAGCGTCGCGCCAGCTCGCTGGCCTGTTGGACCCCGTCACCGAAGTGGACGCCGGGCGCAGACAGCGAGGTGATCGCCCGTTCGATGCCGTTCGCATCCATCACCTCAATGGATTTTTCCGGCGTCCAGTCTGGCAGCGGCGCACCCGCAACGGAGTGCAGCCCCCTGGCATTCATCGCATCGACGAATGCAGGTGGAATGATGTGATGGTGGACATCGATACGGCCTTGCTTGATTGACATGCTGACTCTCTTGTTTGGGCTTCGACCGAGCGCCTGCGGCCACTGGGTAAAGAACCGTGCTCGGTGGGCGTACAACTTTCGAGATCAATATTGAACATTTGTGTTCAATTATGTCAATGATCGGCAAACGCTGATTTGCTTTATTTTGAACGCGCTTGTTCAATGTCCGGAATCTCTCCGTTGGAGCTCATTGCTTTGAAACTCAGTCCCGTGCAGAAGCGCATCCATGAAGCTGCGATCCGGCTGTTTGTCGAGAAACGTGTCGAAGAGGTCAATGTCAGCGAACTGGCACAGATCGCCGGGGTAGCGCGCGGCACGATCTACAACAACCTCAACTCGGTGGAGACGCTGTTCGAAGATGTCGCCAGCCAGCTCAGTGCCGAAATGAACGACAGGGCCGCGCGCAGTACGGATCCCCATGCGTCCCCCGCCGTCCGCCTGGCCACCGGTATCCGCCTGTATATCCGCCGCGCCCATGAAGAGCCGCACTGGGGGGCGTTTATCGTGCGCTACGGCGCCAGCAATGAGACGCTGCAACAGATGTGGAGCGGTCCGCCCATGCACGATGTGCTCAGCGGCCTGAGCAGTGAGCAATACAGCTTTCGACAGGAGCAACTGCCTTCGGTGATGGCGATGATCGGAGGCGGCGTACTGGGGGCCACGATGCTGGTACTTCAGGGTCACAAGACCTGGCGCGACGCGGGTTCCGATATGGCCGAATTCGTTCTCAGGGCGCTCGGCGTGCCGGCCGATGAAGCGCGCGGCATCGCTACACAGGATCTGCCCCTTCTCGCAGCCTGAAGTCCTACGCTGATTTTTCTTGAGCCAGATCCCTTGGGGAATCTGGCTTTTTTATTGCCCGCAAAAAGAAAATTGAACACAGTTGTTCAATTCTAATCTTGAGTGTTAGAGTCTGTCGCAAGCACTGACCCACCGCCCGGGTCGGAGTGCCTTACGCCAGGAACTGACAATGAACAATAAAGAACCTCTTCCTGCCCTGACCTCACGCACGGTACAAGTGGGTCGTCGGCAGATTTTCATCAGCGAAACGGGCGTCGGCCATCCCCTGCTGATGCTTCACGGTGGCGGAGCGGGAGCCTCGGGGCTCTCCAACTACTCGCGCAATATCGAATCCCTTGCCCGGCAGTTCCGCGTCATTGTGGTCGACATGCCCGGTTACGGCCGATCCACCAAAGGCGTGGATCGCAAGGACCCCTTCGGCGATCTGGCGGGGGCGATGCTCGGCCTGCTCGACGCCCTGAACATCAGCAGCGCCCACGTGGTGGGCAACTCGTTGGGTGGTGCCTGTGCCTTGCGCATGGCGCTGGATGCACCCGGCCGGGTGTCGGCTCTGGTGCTGATGGGCCCCGGCGGCGTCAATACCACTCGCAGTCTGCCGACACCGGGTCTCAAGTTGTTGCTCGACTACTACAACGGCGAAGGCCCGACGCTGGCCAAGATCACGCGTTTTATCCGCGACTACCTGGTGTATGACGGCAGCCAGGTCAGTGACGAGATGATCCGCGAGCGTTTCGAGGCGAGTATCGACCCGCAGGTCGTTGCAGCCCCTCCCCTGCGCCGGCCAACGGGCATTCCCCGCTTCTCGCGCTGGGACTTCACCCGCGATTCACGCCTACAGCATTGCCAGGTTCCGACCCTGGTGCTCTGGGGCGCGGACGACAAGGTCAATCGTCCCAGCGGCGGCGAGGCGCTGCGCAGTCGCATGCCTGATTGCAACCTCTACCTGTTCAGCCGGACCGGTCATTGGGTGCAGTGGGAACGTGCGGACGAATTCAACTCCGTGACCCTGGCGTTCCTCGCCAGTCGCACAACGCGCTGAGTTGTCGTCATGAACAATCAAACAACGATCAGTCGAACAACGCCGGACATCTTCGGCGCCAGCAGCATGGGCTATGCGTTGATCGAGTCTCGCCACCTGGCGCGTTGGCGTGAGCTACTCCAGCACGGCATCGGACTGCACCTGGCCAGTTCGGACGAACAAACCCTGGCTTTTCGTATGGATCAGCACCAGCGGCGGATCATTATCCAGCACGGTCCGCAGGAAGATTTTCTTGCCGTCGGCTGGCAACTACGCGACCAGGCCACCCTCGATGAAGTGCTCAAGCGCCTGCAATGCCTCGGTATCGAAGCGCAACCCAGCCAACCGGAAGAAGCCGCACAACGTGGGGTGAAAAGGTTCTGGCGGGTGCTCGGCCCCAAACGCATGGCCGTCGAGCTGTTCTGGGAACCGCTGCTGAGCGACAAGCCACTGAACATGCTCAGTGCAGGTTTCATCACCGGGTCCGCCGGGATGGGCCACTTGGCGATCACCTCGCGCAAGCCACAGCAGATGCAGCGTTTCTGGCAGGAAATATTTGATGCAAGGGCCAGCGATCACATCGTCGAGCGGATTGCCGGAGTGACCCTGGACATTGATTTCTTCCGGGTCAACGAACGTCACCACTCGATTGCCATCGCCCGCTTGCGTGGCCTGCCGATGGATCCGATTCGTACCCGTGTGCAGCACATGAACCTGCTGACCACCTCGGTCGGTGAACTGACCAACGCCTATTTGCGTTGCCGGACCCTCGGTTTCGAAATGGCCCACGAAATCGGAGAGCACCCCAACGACCGTGAGCAATCGTTCTACGTGATGAGCCCCA
>JAESFS010000138.1_pt1 | contig 10811 bp, 12 predicted proteins | sample 9269441 | NCBI WGS metagenome assembly JAESFS01 (sample SAMN14502548, study PRJNA617105) | algae metagenome | isolation source: Scytolyngbya sp. HA4215-MV1 and co-occurring heterotrophs from sample from... | place: USA: Laie Falls, Oahu, Hawaii | collected 2010-08-22
CCCCGGTGGGCCATTGTGGACATAGTTATATTTTCCTGGGCCAGTTTCAGGAGTTGTTCGTATTTCATACTGGTCTCCATAAGCACGGGGCGGTCCAATTGGCAGTAAATCAGCATGGGGTTCCGCAAATAACCCCCACGTCATTCCCCTAGCATATTCATCCTGTGGGCCAACTTGAAATCCTCCCCCACTGAATATTTTATGAGGTTGTTTGTTAGTATTGGTGTCCATGGAAAACCTCCACTTGTGAATAGTGAAGATGGTGTATGACTCTTGATTTGTCCAGGATGCGGAGGGAGTAATTTCATTAGTGTGAATGGTCTTGATCATGATTGGGATTGCGAGGTTGATTATTTCTTCATGTTGAGTTCTTTATAGCTAATAGTAGTGATCAGTCTGTTGGCTATATCAAATTCAACAAGCGGCGATATGCCTTACAACCCAATCGCCCACGTCTGACTCACCAACTCTTTCCCGAAGCTGTGTATCGGCTCTTCCTCAACCAGCGCAAACCCCGCCCGCTGATACAACTTGCGCGCATCCACCAGGTTACTGGTCGTCCACAAAATCATCTTTTTGTACCCGACATCCCGGGCAAAGCGCAGGCATTCCTCGACCAGCCGATTGCCGATTCCCAGCCCGCGCGCGCTGGCGTCCACAAACAGCATGCGCAGTTTTGCCGTGGTTTCGTCGTGCCGGATGACAAACACCGAACCCACCACTTTGCCGTCCTTTTCCGCGATCCAGCAGCGCTCGCTGGCAGGGTCGAACTCGCGCAAGTACTTGGCGACGATCTCGGCGACCAGCGCCTCGAACTCCCAGTTCCAGCCATATTCGCGGGTGTAGATCACGGTTTGTTGCTGTACCACCAGCCCCATGTCGCCGGGTTGGGGGTCGCGCAACAGGTAGGTCGATTGTTTGTGGCCCTCGAGCAAGGTCTGGATCTGTTTCATGGACTCGATCAGTTGCAATTGCTGCGGCTCGGCCAGGCGTTCGAGCAGGGTGATGACTTCCTGCCGCGAGGCCTGTTCCAGAGGAGCGAGGATTTCGCGGCCGAGGTGGGTGATGTGCAACAGACTGGCGCGGGCGTCGGTGGCGGAAGGGACCTTCTGGATCAGACCTTTTTTGTCGAAGCCGCTGATGATCCGGCTCATGTAGCCTGCGTCCAGGCTCAGCATCTGGCGCAGGTCGGCGCTGGTCAGGTCACCGCCGGAGGCCAGTTCGTAAAGGATGCGCAGCTCGGTCAGCGAGTAGTCGCTTTGCAGCAGGTGTTCCTGCAGAACGCCGATCTGGTGGGTGTAGAAACGGTTGAATTGCCGGACGATGTCGGCTCTTTCAATGAGGGGGTACGTGGACATGATGGCTGCTCAAGTGTTTGCCTAAAGCAACTATATAGTTGCCTTTAGCAATCACGTCAATTGAATTGCTGACCAACGGCGACCTCCCTTATGCTGCGGGTTCATGGAGTTACTCTCACAAGGAAATCAAAGTGAAACGACTTATCGCCGCGTCTTTCCTGGCCGTCCTGGCCGGTTGTGCATCTCACGATAAAAGCGACGAAGCCATTTACCGCGAAGCCGCCGACGCCCACGTCATGACGCTTCCCGCCGGGCAGACCAAGGTTAGCCTGGTCGCCACCAAAATCCTGAGTCACGGCCTGATCGGCGACAATCTGGCGATAGCTGCGGGAGGCGGGGCCAACGCCATGCAACTCAAGCAACAATTGCAGATGGCCAAAACCGTCGACGATACCGGATTCCTGATCATCGGTGCCGGAACCTCACTCGATGTGGCCATCATCAAGAACGCCTTCGAGTCGCTCGATCTGAACGGCATGCGCATCTACTACGCGGGCGGAGAAAATCAGAAAGAGGCGGTGCGCAACGCCGTCGAAAAAGCCCGGGCGAAATTTCAGTACATCAGTGTGCAGTGAAGCCTGAAGGTGCCTGTGCTTGAGCGCATGCTCCGTCCCTGACAAGAACAAAGGACACGACATTTATGGAAGGTGCTTTTTCGCAAATCATCGAGCGTTTGCACAACCGCCGACTCTCAGTCACTAACAACGCCCATGGGCTATCCGGTGCAGGCACGGTTTTTCATTACGAGGTCGACGGGAATGCAATCCTGGGTACTTACCAGGGCGGCCGGATTCGCATCGGCAATCAGATCGGACGTGTGACCGGACCCGACTCCATCGAACTGCTTTTTCAGTGCCTGACTCTGGAGGGCGAGATGCTCGCCGGATGGTCCCGGGGTACGGTCGGTATTGATCATGCCGGGCGTACCACGCTGACCTTTGTCTGGGGCTGGTTATCCGGGGCAACAGGGGGCGGGGAGTCTAGCTACATTGAGGTTGCTGCGTAATGTTCGAGTGAGAAATCCGCTGGATCAAACCGCTCGCTGGTGTCCATTCGAATGTTTCTGAGGCCCACAGTTTCCAGGTGTGATTTGTAGAGCAATTCCGAAAAATAAGTGATCAAAAGCGTGCGACGACGGGCGCCGGTGGCATTCAAGCTGCCGGCGTGAATGAGATCGGCATCGAAAATCAGGATGTCGCCCGCGCTGCCGGTCAATTGCACGGATCTGGACTCGTCGGCGAGGTCGACCGGAGGATCGCCGGGCGCAGAAAGATGGCTGCCGGGGACGATGCGGGTTGCGCCGTTCCCGGGGCCGTAATCGTCGAGGTAGACCAGTGCGATGGCGGTGTCGCCGGGACGTTGCGCCGACAAGTCCCGGTGCAGTTGCTGGTGGCCGCCGTTGGCGAGCGGTTCGCGGCCTTCCATTTGGGAAATGAAGAAGCGCTCGCCGATCAACCCACCCACCACCGCCAGCAATGGTGGCAACCGGCACACATCCTGGACGGTCGAGTCAGTGTCCAGCAGCGAATGGCGCCAGTCGATTCCACGGGGCACGGGCCATTCGCTTGAGGGCTTTACGCCGGTGTCGAACGTTGCCCGAAGTCTGGTCAGCCATGCAGCCGGGATTGCCTGGTGGAGCAGGGCGTAGCCGTTCTGGTGAAGTTGACTAGCGCAGGGCGTAGACCCAGGCATCCGTTGCCGTCCCGTCATCCAGAGTCACCTTGGTCAAAACCCGTTGATACTCGGCCCCTTCAAACTCATCAAGTGCCGCCCAGTGCTGGTGGAAGTTTTCTGACGAGAAAATATAGCCTTCGATGACATCGCCATCTTCAGCAATCACCAGTCCGGGAAAACCCATCGCCGCACCCCAGCCGGCGTGCGACAAACGCCCCTGCAACGAAGCGGCCTGCCAGGTGCCACCGATGTTCAGCATCACATGCTCGTTCGGCCGGCCGGGTCCCAGGGTTCCATAAACGAAGAGACGTTCCACGATTGCTCCTGATGGTCAAAAAGGAGGGATCCTGACGTATCACCAATGCACAGGCAACACCGCCATCAGTTCGGAAGTGACCGGGTCAGAAACCCGTCGATCAACGCCACAATCTGCTGCTGGATCACTTCACGCGAACGACCGCCGCCATCCCCGCAAATGATGCCGTCGCCTGGCGAGTCTTCCTCCAGCAGTGCCACTGCGCCTGGCTTGCACGCTGCCATGAAGCTGAAATGGCTGGCGTCGCTGATCTCGACATACTGCGACGTTGCCGAAGGCAGCCGCTGGGCGAGATTGGCCGACTCCAGTTGGGCGGGCAGGTCTTCGGACGGCACGCCAGCGCCAATTACCAGTGTCGGAACCGGCAGCGCGGCGAGGCTTGCGTCGGTCATGCCACGTGACAGGCCCAGGTCCAGTGAAACGATGGCGCTGACGCGTTTGTCGCTCAAGTCCGCGCTCATCCGGCGTTTTGATTCTGGCGTGTCGGCGACGTTGATCGTCTTGTAGACCGAGCAACTGGCCAGTTTTTGATGGGCTGCGCAGTCCTTGGCAAAACGCTCGGGGTCGAAACGTGAGCCGGCGAGTTCGAGGGCGGTCCAGCCGCCGAGTGAATGACCGGCTACCGCAATTCGATGCATCGAAACGGCCCCCAGTTGCTCGGGCCTGGCGGTGACCGCATCGATGACGCGACTGATGTCGGCAGGTCGTTGCCACAACTGTGCGGCGGCTTGCGGACTGCGGTCATGCGTCGTGGTGCCGGGATGGTTGACCGCCGCCACGATGTAACCCTGCCGGGCCAGCGCGGTGGCCAGCCAGGCCTGGTTGCTCCAGTTCCCACGGTAACCATGGGAGAGCACCAATAACGGATGCTCACCGACAGTCGGTGGCGCATCGCGCACGGCGGACGCCCCGACGAACACGATATCGTCGGCAATCAATTGCGGGGTGGCAGTGGTCCTGGCGGGATACCAGACGACCATCTCCAGCGGACGGTCGTTGTGCGCGTCCGTCAGTGTGGAGGTCCGGAAGCCGATGGGGTTTTCGTCAGCGTTTGCGCTGGCCGAAAAACAGATCAAAAGCAGAATTGCGAAGGTCTTTTTCATTGTTTTGTCTTCCTTGAACAGAACAAGCAAATGTGGGGGGCACAGAGGGTCAAGTGGCGAGGTAGGGTTTCACCGATTCCTCAAGCAGATCTACCAGCTCGGGATCCATGTACTGATAGTCATCCGGAATGTCCAGCGAGTAAATCCGCTTGTGTTCCAGCAACCGGGCGTACTCGGCCCGTAGACGATTCAGGTGTTTGGTTTCCATCACAAAAATGAAATCGGCCCAGCGAATATCCGCCGGGCCGATGGTTTTGCGTGCATTGGAGCTGGTGCCCGCTGAACGGACATTGAAGCCGGGACGACGGCGCCAGACTTCTTCCGCGGTCGGGCTGCGCCATTGGTTACGGCTGCAAATGAACAGTAGATTCGTCACTCTTGATCCAGCAGTTGGCAGGTGGAACGAATGGGATAGCTCATGCCGAGTTGGCGAGCCCTGACCAGCTTGGTGGACCGGATGTACATCAATTTCCAGTTCTTTTCCGGCTTGAAAGTTAGCGGGCGAACTGCTTTGTCGTTGCCGTGTTTACGGGCCTGGTTGCGTCTCCAGGCGCGGGTTCTGTTCATGTTCTTTCCTCGTGAATACCGGGTTCAGCAGCCGCGGTAATACGAGTTGGGCGTATGGTAAGCGCGAATCGGGGAGCGTGACCAGAGTCTTGCAGGGAATTATGCAGGAACTGACAACTCGGCAACCGCTATTAGTACATAACGTCAGGTACGGCTTCTTGCGGTCATTCCATGGAAGTTAACGAGCGAGTGGCAATACCTTCAATGACCATTGGTAACTGGTTCACCAGTACTACTGCTTCATCGCCTTGATTGAGGAAAATCAAAAAGTCACCGTTGGCGAAGCAAGGCCCTGAACATCTCGTGCGGTTTTCATTTCTCTTCGTTCATTCACGGCGCTGGCCTTGCGTTGATCTGAAAATTGTCTGCTGACATGAATAATGTCGTGCGATTCCGATGCCTATAGTGGATGCACTCAGAAAGATGGCTTAATGATGGCTACTTTTCAACGGCATGAGATGTTATCCATGGAATACCTATCAAGGATTTGCTTCAACTCTCAAGGATGGCGACGTCCCACTGGCGAGGCTTGGTTGCTTGAACTCGGCAAACCACACTCTTTTTCGCGAAGGTTCCGTTATGGTCACGAAGAGTGGTTGTTCCGGTTTGATTGGCAAGTTGATGGCTGGCAGTACGGTTTTTTGCAGGGTGTCAATAACAGCCGCTCAAAGGTTGCTGGTATGGAGGAAGCGGTCGACGTCACGCTCTATACGTGCGAGCCGGGAAATCGCCGTCGGTATGTCGCCAAGATTCTGGATGTCGAATGCCTCAGTCACGTACAGTCCGAAGCCATTCATGCGCAGTTTGTTGCAAATGGCTGGTTGGCCGAGATGCAGGCCGATATCGTGGCGGTGGGCGGAGAGATTTCGACATTGGGCGACCAGAATTGGGTCGACGGCATGATCAATATTCGATTCCGCCAGGAAAATGTTCGTTGGTATCCAGCGGACACCTATGCCGAAAAGGGTGAATACGTACGAAAGCTACGACGCTACCAGTTCAATGAAATCAAAAGTGCTGACCAGGTCCCGTATGTTGACCGAACACGTCCGGGTCGTAACGGTCGTCCGGATGCACCGAATCAGTCCCCGTTTTTCCGCAGCGGCTCTGCCGGGAAAATGTGCACGCCGGAGCATGGGTTGATTCAAGCCCGATTGCTGGAAGAGCTGAAAATCGAATATCCGGACGCGGACATCAGTTGTGAAAAGGACTTTGTAGACATCACCGTCGAAACGTCCGAAGAACGAATTCTTTTTGAAATAAAGTCTGATCTTGTACCGCGTACCGTACTTCGACTGGCATTGGGACAACTGTTGGAATACGGTTTTTACTATCCTTCACAACGTGCCGATTCCAGTCAGTTCACTCGATTGGTTGCAGTTGGACGCAAAGCGTTGTCGCCTGAGGATCAAGCATATCTGAAGTGCTTGCAGCAGCAGTTCAATCTGCCGCTGAGCTATCGCGTCGTCGCCTTCTGAGACTGATCTGCCAGACCCGGTGTAAAAAGGACCCGGCTTATAGAGCCGGGTCTTTCGTTCCAGCCCGTATCCAAACCCTGCATTCACAGTGCGCGTCGTCCGATGCATTCAGCCGTTGCGCCAACTCCAGCGCCACCCGGCCACTGCCCACCGTCGGCAACAGCTGCGTAAACGGAATATCGATCATCCGCCCCTCGCGCACGGCACGCAGGGTCGAGAGTACCGGATCCTGCATCAACAGCTGACGCTTGCGACGGGCTGGCGACCATTGCGCATCGGCCAGCAGGATCACGTCCGGGTCACTGGCAAGCAGAGTTTCGCGGCTGACGGTCACCCGGTATTGGTTGATGTCGGCGAACAGGTTTTGCGCCCCGGCGGTAGCCAGCAGAGTGGTGACAAAACCACGCCGGCCTTCGCTGTCGAGACCGTTGACCTCGCTGTCGAGGTAGAACACTGACAGCGGCCTGCCCGGGCGGGTTAAAGCCTTGGCCTTTTCCAGATCGGCATCCATCGCATCGCTCAGTTCCCGAGCGCGCTGCTGTCGGTGCAGCAAGGCACCAAGGGTCAAGAGGTCGCGGCGGATGTGTTCGAAGTAATCCAGCGAGTGTCCGTTGCAGGCTGACTCCAGCAAATACGAAGCCACGCCGTTGCGCCCCAGTCCGCTGCGTGACGTTACGCCGTCGCCAAAGGCCGAGGCGAACCCGCCGACCACCAGATCCGGTTTCTGCGCGTACAGCACTTCGCTCGACGGATAGCGGGGCGAGATCACTGGCACGCCGAAATATTGGGTCTGAGGCGTGCCGGTATCATCCAGATAGGCCACACCCGCCAGCGCCGGGCCTGCGCCCAACGCCAACACCAGATCGGCCGCATGCTGATTGAGCGCGACAATCCGCGACGGTGGCGATGCCGACAGGTGCCAGGTCTCGCCACAATTGCGGTAGTCATCTGCCAGAGCCGGGGAACCGCAAAGCACAGCACCGGCCAGAAAGTACAGCCTTCTCACGAGCGCTCCTTGATCAGCAGATCCTCGACCACTTCACCGCCCACCAGATGTACTTCGACCAATCGCTGCGCATCGGCGTGACTGCGTACGCCGTACCAGCAGGTCTCCGGATACACCGTCATGACCGGCCCGAGATTGCACGGGAACTGACAGTGCGTGCGGGTCAGCAAAACGCCGCCCGGCGTCTCGATCCGGTCATGGGCCAGCAAGTGCCGGCGCAGGGTTTTCCATAGCTGCAAGGCGCCGCGCTGGGTGCAGCGCGGGCCGGTGCAGAGAAACACGTGGCGCGCATGCTCGGGTACGTGCGACCAGTCCGGGTGCGTGTCGACGCCATCGATGGTTTTGATTTCAGCCATCAGAAACGGTACGTGTAGCGCACTTCGGAGGTGAACGGCCGTCCGAGGTTGTCGACGTTGTTCGAGCGGCTGGTGACGTAGTCGCGGTCGAACAGGTTTTCCACCAACAGGCTCACCCGGTGCTGATGAGCACCGTCGAGATAGCGATAAGCGTCGGCGTCCACCACCGAATAATGGCCGTACTCGACCTGTTTCGAGCTGATCACATCGCGGATATAGCGGATCGCGGCGCCGGCGCCCCACATCCGGTCAACGGACTCGTAACCGATGCGCGAACGGGCGAAGAAGCTTGGCACATCGTTGATCGTCACCCCCGTTCGGGACTCGGTCAGGTTGCGGGTCATGTCCGCCTGCAGGCTCCATTGCTCGTTGAGCGCCAGTTTTGCGTCCGCCTCGAAACCACGCATTTGGATCCGCCCCTGGCCGTTGACCCACTGGATGTCGTCGAGGGTAATCAGGTCATCGATCTTGCGCTTGAACAGGGTGACGCTGGCGCTGAACTCACGGTCGATCAGCAAGCCTTTGTAATCCAGACCGAGTTCGGCGTTGCGGCTTTTCTCCGGTTTCAGGTTGCGGTTGCCCAGTTCATCGCCCGGTTCGTTGACGAACAGTTGCTCGGCGTTCGGCAGTTTGTAGGCTGTGCCGTACTGGCCGCGCAGGGCCCAGTTTTCGTTGAGGTCATACAGCGAAGTGAGCATGCCGACCGTGGCACTGTCGCCGCCGCTCATGGATTCGTGGCGGATACCGATACTCGGATGCCAGTCGGGCAGGGCGTCGATCTTCGGACGCAACTGGGTGTAGAACGCGTGGGCTTCGGCCTTGTCGTTGTCGATGATCAGCACATCGTCCTGGCCCTTGAACCACTGGTTGTCCGTGCCGAACACCAGCACATGGCCGCCGGGCAACTCGGCCTTGCCCTCGGCCTGCACACCCCAGTCGGTGAACCCCCAGTAGTCGTTGTGGTTGATGGTTTTTACACCGCCATCGGACGTGTTGTTGATGCGCGTGTAGCGGGTGTCCCAATCGTTGATATGACCTTTGACGAAGTAGCTAAGGCGTTCGTTGACGCTCTGTTCGAAGGTTGCCGTGGCGATCTGCTGGATGCGGTCGTTGGTGGTCTTGTGATTGTCCACCGGGCGAGCGAAGTCGAGGTTGGCGTCGGCGTATTGGTAGAACAGCTCCAGGCGCGCGTCATCGGCAAAGGACTGAATCGCCTTGGCGCCTAAGGTCGTGACTTCGTAGGCGCGGCCCTTTTCGCTGCTGTTTCTGATGTCGCGATTGCGAAACGGCTGATAGCCGTCCGAAACGTTATGGCTGACGTAGGCCAGCAGGCCCAGGTCGCCGAAACCGTTGGTGAAGAGATTCTCGACCCGCGCATCCTCGGTGGTGCCACCGAAGGTATCCACGCCCATGTTCACTTCGCCGGAGGCTTTGCGGCTCTGCGGGCTGCGGGTGATGATGTTGATCACGCCGGACACGGCCTGCGTGCCGAACAGCAGACTGTGCCCGCCCTTTAGCACTTCGATGCGCTCGATGGCGTTGGCCGGCAGGGTGTCCAGGTACAGGCCGCCGTACAGGCGATTGTTCAGGCGCACGCCGTCGAGCAGGATCAGCGTGTCGTCGTTGCGTCCGCCCAGCAGCGAATAGGTGCCGTAGTCGAACGGGCCGTTTTTCGGCGCGACGTACAGGCCGGGAATGAACATCTGCATCACGCGGCTGACATCGGCACTGGGGCCGGCGCGTTCGATCTGCTCGCGGGTGACGATCTCGACCTTGCTGCCGAACTGCGCCATGTCGGCGACGGTGGTGGACTCCACGGACTGCGCGGAAACGATTTGCTGAGTGAGTTCGAGCGGCGCGTCGTCCGCCAGCAACAGGGGGCTGAACAGGCAGCCGAGCAACAGGGATGGAGCCTTGGTGTTGAAAGGTTTGATCATCGTCTTCTCGAAAGGATCTTCGCAGAAGAGCATGCAGGAGAAGGCATCGCGCACACACCGACACCGGCCCATGCCCGCCCACCGCAGGAGTTTGCCAAACAGCATTTCAGGCCGGTCTCCGGGCTCGCGCGTCTGGACGCTTTCACCTTCCCATGGCTGTCTGGCCACAGTGGTGTGTCGAAAGCGTCACGCGCCTACCGTTGCGGGGGCAGCACCGGACTAGTTCGAAACGAACGCACCGGTTTCCCGTTTCACCCCATGCACGGCGGCATGGGACACCTGAAACAGGGCGGCATCTGAACACTCGGATGACCGCTCGTCAACTTGCCGGATCAAGCCTCTTGCGTGTTCTGTTGAACGAAACGCTCGATCAACCACCGCGCCGCCGGCCCCGGTGGCACATCGGTGCGGTAGATCGCGTCGAAGGTGTATTGCCCGCTGGTGTATTCCGGCAGGTCCAGTTGCACCAGTCGGCCGCTGTCCAGGTCTTCCTGGATCATCGGCCGGGGCATGTTGCCCCAGCCGATGCCTTCGCGCAGCAGCATGTGCTTGGCGCCCAGGTCCGCCAGGCGCCAGGTGCGGTTGCTGAGTACGGCGAAATCCTTGTCCTTGGTCAGCACCGAGCGATCCGACAGCACCAGTTGCGTGTGCTCGCGTCCGGCACCGGGAACATTGGCTTCGGCGTTCGCCAATGGGTGATTCGGCGCCGCCACCGGAATCAGCTCGACGCTGCCGATGCCGATTCTTTCGATGCCGTTGATGCCGTCGTTCATCGGCCCGCTGACACCGACCACCGCGCCGCGATTGATCACCAGCTGTGTCACGGCGCCGAGCGCTTCAATGTGCAGATGCAGGGCAACAGTGGGGAATTCCTCGCGAAAGGATTTCAGCGCATCCACCACGCGCTCGGCGGGCAACATCACGTCGAGCACTACATGCACCTCCGCCTCAAGCCCCTGCAACAGACCTTTGACCTTGGCGCGCAAGCCATGCACGCCGTTGGCGATGGTCCGGGC
>JAESFS010000139.1_pt1 | contig 10629 bp, 9 predicted proteins | sample 9269441 | NCBI WGS metagenome assembly JAESFS01 (sample SAMN14502548, study PRJNA617105) | algae metagenome | isolation source: Scytolyngbya sp. HA4215-MV1 and co-occurring heterotrophs from sample from... | place: USA: Laie Falls, Oahu, Hawaii | collected 2010-08-22
TCTGCCTCGCTCAGCACCAGTTCCCCGCGCGCAACGCTCATCGTTCAGCCCCGCCATTCAACGAGCCTAATCTGGCAAAGCCTCGCGAATCGCCGATACAACGAACTTCAGATTCAGGACACTAGACGCGGAGGCACGTCGGCGACACCGAGGACGAAGTGGCCTCCTCCCTCGTTGGCAATGGCGACGCAGTAACGGTTCAGCTTCTCGGCATCGTACTGTGACTTTGCCTCCTTGAACTCGAGCCGTTGATGCTCGGTCGGGGCCTGTCGCCAGAGATCGATCTGCTGTGGTGTCGTTGTCATGCCGGCGCTGGTCTCTGCGGTGCTGGACGGATTCATTGGCCAAGCGCGGCCGAATCGCCCGGGCATCGGTTCGCGCGCACCCGATCATAGTGGGCTACGGCGCACGCAGCGAGGCCGAGCGTCCTCTCGCATAACCATAGCCGTCTTGGGAGGCGTGACATATGGCTGACGCCACCCGCCGCGTCTCCGTCCGCCTGTCCCTAGACGATGCCGCCCGCGTCAAGCAGGAGCTGCGCGAGGTCGGCGAGACCGGGCAGCGCAGCCTGGAGCGCATCCAGGGCGGTGCCGATCGCGCCTCCCGCGCGCTGGACCTGCTCGACGTCGCTGTCCGCGGCGTGCAGATCGCGGGCCTCGCCGCCGGGCTGCGCGCTGTGGTGGTCGCTGGCGACGCGCTCACCCAATCCATGGGTCGGCTTAACACCGCGCTCGGCTCCGTCGAGCGCGCCGGCGAGATCTACGAGCGCCTCTATCGCGACAGCCTGCAGACCGGCGTCGCCGTGCGCGAGAGCGTCGATGCCTTCGCCCGCTTCTCGATCGCCGCGCGCGAGATCGGCGCCACCTCCGACCAGGTGGCCACACTGGTCGGTGGCCTCCAGCGCATCGCCATCGCCTCCGGCGCGTCGCAGCAGGAGATCGCCTCCTCCACTCAGCAGCTCGCCCAGGCGCTGGCCTCCGGCACGCTGCAGGGCGACGAGCTGCGCTCGATCCTGGAGGGCCTGCCTACGCTCGCGCAAGCGCTGGCCCGCGAGCTCGGTGTCTCGATCGGCGAACTGCGCAAGCTCGGCTCCGAAGGCAAGCTCACCGCCGACACCGTGTTCCCCGCACTGCTGCGGGCCGTCGAGCGGCTGAATGGCGAGTTTGAGCGAGCGCCGCTCTCGGTCGGCCGCGCCTTCGGCCAGCTCACCGCCGCCGCCGACCAGTTCCTCGCCCGGTTGGATCAGGCGATCGGCCTGTCCAACGCCCTGGCACGTGCGCTCTCCGGTGCTGCCCGCGTCCTGGACGGCGTCCGCCGCGGTTCCGGCCTGCTGCTCCCCTCTGAGCAGGAGGCCGACCGCCGCGCCCAGGCCGAGGCGCTGCGCGCGCAAATCGCCAGATTGGAGGCGGAGAGCGAGGGCCAGAGCCTGTCGTCGCAGCCGCGCCGCGGCAGCATCCGTGGCGGCCTGGTCGGCGCCGCCCAGCAGCAGGCCGGCGTCGACCGTGCCGCGCGCCTCGAGGAACTGCGCCGCCAGTACGCTGAACTCCAGGAGGAGATCACCCGCGGCGAGGCGGCCGCCGGCGAGCGCCAGCGCACCGAGCAGGAGACTGCCGCCACGCAGGCGGCCGAGGCCCGCCGCCGCCGCACCGCCGCCGATGCCGAGGAACTGCGGCGCGCGCTCGACGACCGCTTCCGGATCAACAGCGAATACGACGACCGGGTCCGCCGCCTGCGCGAGGCTGAGGCCGCTGGCGGTATCACCGCCGCCGACCGCACCCGTCTGGAAACCCTGGCGCTGCGCGAGCGCGACGAGGCGCTGCGCCGCATCGAGGGCACCACCCGCCGCGTCGCATCCATCCCGCGCCCCGACCGCGAGGCCGAACGCGAGATCAACGACATCATCCGCGAGCGCGAGCGGCTGATCCAAAACAACGAAAACGCCCAGGAGCGCTACACCCGCCGCCTGGAAACCCTTGGCCGGCTGGTGGAGCGGGCCGATCGCATCGGCCAACCCATTCCCGACGAGACGGTCTCGCGCGAGGCCAATGCCGCGCTGGAGGAGCTGGAGCGCAGCCAGCAGCGCGTGCAAGTCGCGACCGAGCGTACCAACGACACGGTCCGCGAACTCGGCCTGACCTTCTCCTCGGCCTTCGAGGACGCGGTGGTGAAGGGGGAGAAGCTCTCCAAGGTGATGCAGGGCCTGCTCAAGGACATCACCCGCGTCATCGCCCGCAAGACCATCACCGAGCCGCTGGGCAATGCGGTCTCGGCCGGGCTGACCGGCATCGGCGCCGGCAGCTGGTTCGACAGCATCGGCTCGGCCATCAGCGGGCTGTTCCGCGCCGAGGGCGGGCCGGTTGCGGGTGGCCAGCCCTATATCGTGGGCGAGCGCGGCCCCGAATGGTTCGTGCCCCGCAGCGCCGGCACGGTGCTGCCCAATGGCGTGTCGCCCGGCGGTGGGCCGGTGATCAACAACACGATCAGCATCGACGCCCGCGGCGCCGATGCCGGCGTCGAGGCGCGGCTGCGGCTCATGGCCGGGCAGATCGCGCGCCAGGCCTCGGCCATGACACTGGATTCCATCCGCCGAGGCGGCACCGCCTATGAAACCGTCAGGGGGTAACCGCCATGCCGGAATATGCCTGGCCCGATGCGCTGCGCCCGGCGCGGCTGGTCTTCTATCTCCAGCACAACACCCTGCGCTTTGTCTCGCCCGTGACGCGCGCGACGCAGGTGCTGCGGCGCGACGGCGCGCGCTGGGTGGCGGAGGCCACCTTCGATCCGCTGAACGCGACGCGCGCCGGGCAGCTGGAGGGGCTGATCGCGGCCCTGGCGGGATCGGTGAACACGGTGCGCATTGCCGATTGGCGGCGCGAATTCCGCAGCGGCGATCCGCGCAGCCAGGGGCAGGTGCCGACGGGGCCGTACAGCTTCTCCGACGCCACCATCTTCACCGACGGCACGGGGCTGGTGGTGGGCAGCGGCAATCCGGCCCTTGCCGCCGGCGCGCCACGCGGTGCGCTCAGCCTCTCCACCGCGGGCTGGTGGCCGAACACTGTGGCGGTGGGTGCTGGCGACTATATCGGCCTGGGCGGGCGGCTCTACATCGCGACCGAGGCCGTCACCGCGTCAGGCACCGGCACCGCCACCATTCCCGTAGCACCCCCGCTGCGCGCCGCCATGGCGGTGGCCGAGCCCCTGGTGCTGAGCAAACCCACCGTGCCGATGCGGCTGATCTCGGATGATGAGGCGGCCAACCCGACACGGCCGGGCCGCTTCACGGCGATCACTATCCGGCTGGAGGAGGCGCTGTAGATGTCCGGCATTCTTCCGACGCCGCGGCTCTCCTCCCAGGCCGCCTCCGCCGCCACATCCCCCGTGGCCATGCCGATCGTGCTGGTCGATCTCGACTTCGCCTCCGGCCCGTTTCGCGCCTGGACCGGCATCGGCCCGCTGGAATGGGCCGGGATGAGCTTTGAGGGCGTCGGCTCCATCGGCGCCGTCGGCGAGGTCGAGGAGACGATCGAGCTGCGCGCGGTGCGGCTGACGCTCGCGCTGTCGCCCGTGCCGCAGGCGGTGGTGGATATCGCGCTCGCCGAGCGGAGCTTTCGGCTGCGCCGCGCCCGGCTTTGGGGCGCGCTGCTGTCGGAGCGCGGGACCTTTGTGGCCGACCCGTTCCCGCTCTGGGTCGGGCTGATGGACACGATGGAGGTGGTGGACGGCGCCGAGCCGCGGGTGTCGCTCTCCTGCGAGAGCCGACTGGTCGATCTCGAACGCGCCGAGGTGCGGCGCTACACCGATGCGGACCAGCAGGCCGAGTATCCCGGCGACCGGTTCTTCGAATACGTGCCGGCGCTGCAGGAGGCCGAGATTCGGCTGCCGGCGCGGTGACGCGGCGCCCGGACTGGCCTGGCCGGCTGGCAGCCCTGCTGTCGGCGGCGGAGGCGCGTCCGTTTGATGCGCGTCGCTGGAATTGTGCGGTGTTCGCGCTGGCGGCGGTCGAGGCCGTGACGGGCACGCGGCCGGTGGTGAGGGTGCGGCCCGGCCTGGACGCATCCGCCGACAGCGCCGGCTTTCCGCGCATCCCGCCCGCCTTTGCCCGCTGCGGCGATGTGGTGCTGGCGCCCGATCCCGATCGGCTCGGCGTGGTCGTCGATGGTGGCCAATGCGCCTTCATCGGACCGCACGGCCTACTGCGTGCCGCACTCACGACCTGCACCATCGCCTGGAGGATCGGCTAATGCCCGCCGCCATCCCCCTTGTCGCCGTCGTCGCGGCCGGCGTCGCCTCCGCCGCGGTCGGTGGCGGCATCGTGGGCGCGCTGGTGGGCGCCGGCGCCGCCCTGGTGGTCTCCGCCGTCGGTGGCGCCGTCTTCCGCCAGAAGGCGCCCGCGGCGCCCCGTGTGGCCTTTGCCGACACCGGCCCCACCGCGGGCTTTGACGCCGCCTCGCCAGGTGCGGGCCGCACGCAATCCTTCCGCCAGCCCATCGCCGAGCACCAGTTGGTGTTCGGCCGCTGCAAGGTCGCGGGGCCCATCGTCTTCATTCACAGCGCGACCGATGATGAGGGCCGTGCCGATGGCTATTTCTATGCCGTCGTGGTGCTGGCCGCGCATCGCATCCGCGCCATCGGCGATGTCTTCCTGGCCGATGCCGTCTCGACCGACGCAAAATACGCCGGCCTGGTCCGCATCGATCGCCATCTCGGCGATCCCGCGCAAGCCGCCAACGCCAACCTCATCGCCGAGACTGGCGGCAAATGGACCGCCGCGCATCGCGGCCAGGGCCGCGCCTACATCGCCGCCCGCCTAAAACTGCGGCCCGAGGCCTTTCCTTCTGGCCCGCCCAACATCGCCGCCATCGTCGAGGGCGCCGATACCATCCTCGACCCCCGCACCGGCGCCACCGGCTGGTCTGACAACCCGGCGCTGTGCCTGGCCTGGTACCTGACCGCGCCTTTCGGGTGGCGGGCTGCCTGGGACGATATCGACATCCCCTGCCTGATCGCGGCTGCCAATGCCTGCGATGAGCTGATCGGCACGCGCCGCGGCGTCTACGAGAAGCGTTACACGGTGAATGGCCGCGTCTCCCTGGGTGAGGGCAAGATCGCCATCACGCGCAAGCTGGTCTCGGCCATGGCGGGCGCGTTGGTGGTGTCGGGCGGGCGGTTCTTTATCCACGGGGGCACGCCGGCGCTGGCGGTGGCCACGCTCACCTCGAACGACCTGCGCGGCGATGTCGCCATCCAGGGCAGCCGGCCGCGGCGGGATCTCTTCAACGGGGTGCGCGCCGTCTATGTTGAGCCGGCCGCCAATTGGCAGCCGACCGATGCGCCGCCGCTGCTCGCCAGCAACTACGTCACCGAGGATGGTGGCGAGGCGATCTACCGCGACATGGAATTCCCGCTGACCACCAGCGCCAGCACGGTGCAGCGGCTGATGAAGGTCGAGCTGGAGCGCAACCGGCGCCAGCGCGAGGTGAGCGTGCAGGGCAATCTCTCGCTGCTGCGGCTGCGGCCCTGGGAGGGGGTGACGGTTGCGCTCGACCGGCTGACGCCCTTCCCGGCGCGGGTGACGGGCTGGCGGCTCTCGGCGGAGGGGGGCGTGGACCTGACCCTGGCCGAGGAGGATGCCTCAGTGTGGGCCTGGGACCCGGCCATTGATAAGCGCGCCACCGGCGACAACCCGGCGGTGGTGCTGCCGAACCCGGGGGTGATTGCCACGCCCGCCGCCATCCTGGTGGAGACACCGCTGGGCTCGGCCTTTGCCGCGCTGGCGGTGTCATGGTCGGCGGTCGGCAGCGCCTATCTCGCCGGCTATGAGCTGCAGTTCCGGCCCACCTCGGTGGCGGTGTGGCAGGGCTATGCCGCGGGGCTGGGTGCGACCGCGGCCGCGGTGCCGACGGCAGAGCCCACGGCATTCCGGGTCCGCAGCCAGGCGCGCAGCGGGGCGGTGTCGGGCTGGCGCGAGGCGCTGATCCCGGCGGCCGTGTCCACGCCCGCCGCACTCGGCATCACCGGTGGCGTGCGGCTCTCGGGCGGCTTTCCAGTCGATGCGGTGCGGCTGCAGGTCTTCGAGGCCAGCAGCGCCAGCCTGGCCGCAGCCACGAAGCTCGCCACCGAGCCGACCAGCCTCTTCTGGGATCGCGCCGGCCTCACCACCGGCCAGACCCGCTGGTACTGGCTGCGCAGCGTCTCGGCCGAAGGCAACGTCTCCGCTTTCGCCGGCCCGGTCACCGCCACCGTCCTCTGATCGGAGAAAGCCATGCCGGCGCGCATCGATGACCTGCTGGTCCTCAACGCCAATCTCAACAAGACCGACTTCGCCAAGTACCTCCGCGACCGCGAGGCCGTGCTGCCGACCGATTTCGGCGGGCTGGGTGATGGCGTGGCGAACGATCGCACCGCCATCCAGTCCTGCTTTGAGCGGGCGGCGGCGGACCAGAAATTCGCCGTCATCCCGCCCGGCACCTGGAATGTCGGCAGCGGCGTCACGCTGGGCGGTGGTGCGCGCGGCCTGATCATGCGCGGCGTCATTCGCTACACCGGCGCGGCCAACGCCCCCGCCATCGTGCTGACGCTGGGCGATGGCGGCACCACCCGCAACGGCGAGAAGCTCTACGCCGGGTTGCAGGTGGTGCGGCAGATCCAATCCGACTGGGCCTTCGAGGCCGATATCGGCATTCTGGTCCGCAACATCGATGCCTCGGTCGTCGATCTGCGCCTGGTCTCGGGCTTCACCATCGGCATGCGCACGCTGGGCGATGGCCGCGGCGTGGAGGACAGCACCTTCCATCTGCTGCGCATCCTGAACAACCGCTACGGGCTCGACATCCGCGCCGAGACGGCGACGGCGTGGAACACCTCGGTGCGCTACTACGGCGGCCACTTCGCCATCGCCACCGGGATCAACCCGACGATCGACCGCTTCGGCGTCCGCTTCTCCCGCGGCGCCGGCGGCTATAACAACCACAACCGGCATGTCTTCGACGGGCCAAACTTCGAGCTGCGCCAGCTCGACCCGAACGTCGCCATCCCCTTCCTGAACGAGACGGACGGCACCGCCATCATCGGCCGCGCACTGCGGATGGAGGCCTGCTCGCCGATCGTCGCGAGGCACACCGGCAGCGCGACCGACTGCGAATACGAGGTGGCCTGGGCCAATACCTATGCCGTGCGGATGGACTACACCTCGACCGCGGACCGTGCCGGCAATGCCGTCTACAACCGCCACCGCGCACCGGCATCCCGGCTGCTCCGGGTGCTGGAGGCGGTGCCGAACCTGCGCGCCGCGGCCTTCCGGCAGAGTGCGACCGAGATCGGCGTGGAGAAGCTGGCGACGCTGGCAACTTCCACCACGGCTGCGACCACGCTGGCGGGGCTGTGTTTCAACGGGCTGGACGGGATCGCGGCGACCGCGCGCGGGCTGCTGCTCGACGCCAACCGCGGCATGGCCTTCGTGGTGGATACCTCCTCGGCCAAGGAGTTCGCGCTGGCGCATTGGCTGGTGGGCGGCGCCGATGGAGGGCGGCTGTTCGTGCGGGTCTTCGATGGCGGGGCGAATGTGCGAGAGAACATCGCCGGCGATGTGCTGGCGTCCGGCACTACCATGCAGTGGAACACCGCTGCGAAGGGCTGGAACGCCGGCGCGGTCATGGCCGACGCCTCGCTGAACCGGCGGCAAACGGTCCGGGTGGGTGCTGGCGTGGCCTTTGCGCAGGTGGGGATCGTGGGCTTCGACGGGCAGATCGAGCTCGAGGCGCTGCGGCTGTTCGGGCTGCCGGAAGCGGCGCCGGCGGTGCTTTATGCGTGTCCCTCGGTGCCGGTGGGGACGCGGGAGTTCCAGGCGGAGGTATCATGGGACCTGCCTTCGCTGGGGAGCGGGGCGACTTCGCTCACCGATGTGACGGTGACCGGATCCCGGCAGGGGGATCTGGCGCTCGCGTCGCTGGTCAGCTCGACGCGGTTCATTGACCTGACGGCCTTCGCCTGGACCAACAACACCGTGCGCGTCATGGCGCGGAATATCTCGGGGGCGACGTTCGATTTGGCTGCGGCCACGCTGTCCGTGGGGGTAACGAAGCGCAGAGTGCCGTAGCAGCGGGCAGCAAGGCACATCTCCGCCGGGAGGGGGCGCGCCGCCCATCACACGCCCCCTCCGCCTCTCCTCCCGGCATGCCGGGTAACATCTGGCCGGCCCTATGGCGGCCGGCCTGGTGGGCTCCAGCGGGTTCGCCGCCATCCCCACCACCGCCCTCGATCTGCCCCTCGTGCAGCGTCTCCGGCGGTCCCCGCGCTTTCGGGTCCGGGTCCCCATCCAAATTTCGCGGCCGAGCCGGACTACGCTGCCATCGTGTCGATCTCGGCTATTCGGCGAAACTCCGTGAGGAACTCCGGCCGCTGCTGCGTCAGGAACCGAACAATGCGAGGATTTTCGAGCAGGCGTGCGAGATACCCGCGCGCGACCACCAGCATCAGATGGTCTGCCCCATAGGCCGAATGAGCCAGCTTGACCTCGCGGTCGAGTTGGGCCGACTCGCGCTCCATCAGAACCTTCTGGTCTTCGGTCAGCCCCTTGGTGGCCTTCGGCTTGGCCTCGGAAATAATCTGTGTCTGCGGTGTGGCCGCCAACAATGCCCGCGCATACCCGTCAGTGTAGCGGTTCATCGTCACCATCAGTTCCGCCACCTCGATTTGCCGCAACGGCCGCATGCTCCGCAGCACGCCGAACACCTTCGCGTTGACGGGCTTGTCCTTCAGAAACTCCACGGCCTCCGGGCAGATGCCGACCAGCATGCGCTTCTTGATCTGGAGCGTGTTGACGTCGATGTTGAGGGACCGCGCGATGCGGGATTCCGGGACCTTCTTCTCGACCAGCTTCAGAATCATCCGGTGCTCCTGGATGGCCGCCAGTCGACTGATCCGCTTGTTGTAGGTGAAGGCCTCATCATCCGTGGCGAGCAGGCAGGAGATGCCGTCGCGGCCCTGGCTACGCAAAATGTCGATGCGAAGGTGTCCGTCGAGCAGCAGATAGCGACCAGGCATGGTCGGATGATGCGCCACTACCGGCGGCTCGATGAGACCGACCTCGCTGATCGATGCTGCGATCTGCGCGTATTTGGTGGACTGCTTGATCTTCGGCGTGACCTCACGCAGCGCGTCGATGTCACTGAAGCGCAGAGAAATCGCCGTTCGGTGGAAGGCCGAAGCCACTGCCATGGCCGGCTTTGCAGGTTCGGGCTTCATCTGTTTGCCTCGCCACGGATTCGCTCGTCCATGCCGCGCGGCAAGGTGTGCAATGCCTCTGCGCGCGCCAGGTTCACGAAGCCCTCGTCAGCGAACAGCTCGCGCAATGCCTCGGTGATGAAGAGCAATCTGCTGCGGGCGGCTTCGGCACGTCGCACCAGCACGCGCTTCTTGTCGACATCCTGCTGGTAGGTGCGCAGCAGGGCGTCCACGGACATCGGGCGCGCCGTCGTGCGCTCACGCGTCGTGGCCTTTTTGCCGCGACGCTGGCGGTTCTCAACCAGCCGCTTCGCAGCCAGCAGACTCTGCCCGCGCAGAAGCTTGCGTTCATAGGCCTCCTGCAGCACGCGTTGAGTGTCAGCCTCCTCGGCTTCTGCGATGTCCACAGCAACACTGACCGGGATTTGTCCAATCTCAACCGCTTTGAGCAGCCGCGTCTCCCCCTTGTTGATCAGCCGCAGCACACCGCGGGCATATTCCAAGCTGAGACCTGTCTTGCGGGCGATGTCGACATCCGAATGGCCCCGCTGCTGCATGCCGCCGATATCATGAAAAAGCTCCAGCGACTGATGCTGGCGGCGGGCGATATTCTCGACCAACCCCATGACGAGGCAGTCCTCACTTTCAGCCTCGATGATCACCGCCGGGATTGAAGATTGGCCCAGCTCCCGGAAGGCCTCGAGCCGGCCCTGGCCGCATACCAGGTCATACCGCTCCCCACGGCGCGCCACCGTGATCGGCCGCTTGAGGCCGACCTTGGCGATGCTATCCATCATCTCTTGGAAGACGCGCCTGTTGCGGGCCCTGGGATTGACCACATCGATCAAGTCGATCGGGATGGAAGTGATCGAAATAGTGGTGTCTGGCGTGCTCATGCTGCGGCATCCAGGATGGAGCTGCGGGCCGTGAGATCAAAGAAGGCATCCAGGCTTTCAAAGCGGTAGGCATCCAGAGCGAGCCCGTTGTGTTCACCGAGCTTCAGCTTGGCCAAGCTGACATCGATGCGAGGCAGTAGGTAGTAGTCGAGCACGTCGGCATTACCCGCAGCCATGCGGACGGCCACGGTGATATCGGGCGCGAGGCCAGCATCCAGACGGATATGCCAACGTAGGCTGCCGGCTCCCGTTACCTGGCAGCGGGCCAGCACGATCGAGGCATTGAACTCGGCGTTGATGGTCAGGAGGTCGGTCTTGGGATCCTGCTCAACCTCGCCGCCGGCCTGCCGAATGCCGTCGACCGCCGCGGCGACGATGTTGGGATGTGGCCTGCTGCCGGTTCGATGGACGCCGAGTTTAGCCTGCCTCGGCCAACGCTTCGAAATCCATAGGGCTGAGATAGCCGATGGTCGAGTGGCGTCGCCTCGGGTTGTAGAAGCGCTCGATGTAG
>JAESFS010000140.1_pt1 | contig 10482 bp, 6 predicted proteins | sample 9269441 | NCBI WGS metagenome assembly JAESFS01 (sample SAMN14502548, study PRJNA617105) | algae metagenome | isolation source: Scytolyngbya sp. HA4215-MV1 and co-occurring heterotrophs from sample from... | place: USA: Laie Falls, Oahu, Hawaii | collected 2010-08-22
GGCATTCCCGTCGCCCACCAGCACGTCGGCGAAGCTGCTGCCGTACAGGCCGGCAATGCCGCTGTAGCTGTCGCCCACCGCGTCGCCGCTGTTGACTGCGGGGTTATCTAGCCGAGCGGTAACCCCGGCCGCGGCGCTGAAATAGCTCGCCAGGTCGACGCCGCCGCCGCCGATCAGGCTGTCCCGTCCGGCGCCACCGTCGAGGATGTCATCGCCGATGCCGCCATTCAGGACGTCATCGCCGCTGCCGCCATCCAGTGTGTCGTTGCCCGCGTTGCCATCAAGCGTGTCGTTGCCGGCCTCGCCGAAGACTTGGTCGTTGCCGGCCTGCCCCGCCAGATAATCATTGCCGCCACCGCCATAAAGGCTGTTGGCATTCCCGTCGCCCACCAGCACGTCGGCGAAGCTGCTGCCGTACAGGCCGGCAATGCCGCTGTAGCTGTCGCCCACCGCGTCGCCGCTGTTGACTGCGGGGTTATCTAGCCGAGCGGTAACCCCGACCGCGGCGCTGAGATAGCTCGCAAGGTCGACGCCGCCACCGCCGATCAGGCTATCCCGTCCGGCGCCACCGTACAGGATGTCATTACCGATGCCGCCATCGAGCGTGTCGTTGCCCACGCCGCCATCCAGCGTGTCGTCACCCGCGCCGCCCAGTAGAAGGTCGCTTCCGATTTCGCCACTCACGCGGTCATTGCCAGCCTGGGCCAACAGAATGTCATTGCCGATGCCGCCAGCTACATCGTCATTGCCTGTCCCGCCGTAGAGCACGTCCTCGCCGTTGCTGCCGGATGCGGCATTGTCTCCCCGAACGGTAAGCGGGACCGGCGCATAGCCCGCGCTCACGCCGATCTGCGCCGCCAGACGCGCCATCGCGCCCTGGTCCACGGCCCTTAGCCACTGGAATTCACCCGTGATTGTGTTGTAGCTCCAGCTGGGATCTACCTCCGCGTCTATTTTTAGCAGGGGGTTGATGGCGGAGGTATTGTCGCCGGCTCCGTTAATCACGACATCAGGGTTGCCACTAGGCAACAGGAACTGCCGACCGTCGGCCTGGGGTTGAGCGATGCTTTGGAGTGGCTGCAGCTCTGTGAAGCCTGGTAGCTCCTTGTGCCCCCATTCGACGGCCGCCGTGAGCGTGTACTTTGCCAGATAGGCGGTGCCCACACCGACCACAACGCCAACCAGCACAGGCGCGGCCAGCAAGCCCGCGGAAGCACCTATCGCGACTGCACCCAGCCCCATCTGCCCGGCGACGAACGTAGCAGCCCCTGTGCCCAGCAACAGCCCGACCTCACCAGAAACCAGGCCGACCGCCAGTTTTTCCGAGCCGATCCGTATGGCGTCGTTTACGCTACCGGTTTTCTTGTATTGGTCCATCGCACCATTCAGAGCGGTGTAGCCCTCCCAGGCATATGAAAGATATCCCCCCTTCTCTGCTACATTCTTGACAAAGCCACGCACCCTGTAATTGGCTGCATCATCAAGGGTTTTTATATTTTTATAGGCAACATTTTCTATTTCTGGAGTTTGATAATTGATAGGTAATAATAAATTAGATTCATTAATTATTTCATTTGCTGAGATAAAATTTTGAATTGCGTCAGTTGCGAGATCACCAATCGACGGAATAAATAAACCAGAGCCCTGCGGCGCACTGGCAATGATATCACTACTTGTTACTGGAAAAATACCACTTGATACTGGAAGAGACGGAATTATATTGTCAAGATTTATAGTAAGTAAGTCACGCCAGTTGCCCCACGCCGCATCGCGCGCGCCTGTGATTGGGCCGGCGGTAACCAGAGCCCGTCCGGCATTCGGCAATGGAGTACCTAAATAATCTGATAAAGAGGTTCCGCCGACTTCTAAATAAAACTCGTCAGTATACCCTCGGCCGCTACGAGCAGGCTGCACTATCAATTTTTCCCAATTATCGTCAAAGCTCGCCGTCGGATAGATTGACTTCAGTACTTGATCATCCTCTTTAGTTGAAGACCCCAGACGAGCTAAAAAGCCTAAATCAAAAAAAATACTCTCTATCCCTATCCCTGTTGGATCAGAGTTATATTGATACAAGTTCATTCCAAATAGGTATGTAACATCCTTTACGATTGGATTTGGCCCGCCATTTGTTATAATAGAAATATCAGGAAGAGCGGCAATGATTTGGCCAATTTGCGGATCTTTTACTTTAAACCAATAGGTACCAGGTTTATCTTGAGAAAAATCTAAAGTTGCAGAAGTACCTAAAAGAGGCGCGTTCTGACGCAAATATTGCATGGATTGCTGGGTTCGAATATCGAAGGGAAGATAAAGCGCCATGAATTTCTCCAATCAAAGTGGCATGCACGGAAAACGGCCCTGCCGCTTAATCTGATTTTCTCAAAAGGCATGTCTGAGAACATGGCATCAATCAATTTAAGTCTCAAGACTAGTATATTCGAAGAGGCAATACGGATCAAGCTGGACACCTCCCAAAAAAATCTCAATTTTGGTATCGCGCCGCTCACAGTCATGGCAATGCCTAATTTCGGCAGCCCGCCATCGCTCATCATTCGATTGTCAGAGGAAAATCACCCCCATCGATGGGCGTCCAAGATTATGGAATGGCCCGCCCCGCGTCTCCTTGGCGTTAGGCTGATCGCGCCTTCCAGTTCCACCTCAACCGGCAGGGTTGAGGTTGGTGGTTCAGCCATGGGCGCGGAAGCCTGCGGCAAGATCGCCGCGAAAGCCGGTGCGTCTCCCGGCTCCAACTCGCGGCGGGCTTGGCGGCGCCAATCGAAGACCTGCTGCGGGCTGATCTGCCAGCGTCGCGCCACCGCGCTCACCACCGGGACGGGCTGCGCGGTCTCGGCGACGATCCGGGCCTTGTCTTGGTCCGACCACTGCCGGCGGCGCACAGGGCCTGTCAGACGCTGGATGCGTTGGTATCCAACGCCCCGCGCGTCGAAGTTAACGCTATCCATAGCGTCGGCTTGAGGCTCCCTGCTCCTCACCGTCACAACATATTTGGTAGCGCGAGTGGAAGATGGTTGTGGTGGCTGCGCTTAGGGAGACTGTATGATAATGTATTAGGTACCATATCGCCCAAAGGATTTTTTACCTTGGCAATAATTCAATTTTCTGCGGTGCTGGGGCGCACTTCGCCCTTCAATGCAGCCACGGACGTTTTGAACTTCACATCCTGGTCAGCCGCCGGCCTGAGCTTTGCCACCTCCGGCAACGATCTGCTTGTCACCAATGCCGGCAGTACGGTCCGCCTCGCCGCCACGAGCTTTGCCTCGCTGACCGCAGCCAATTTCTCTTTCGCCGACAACAGCGTGGCCCTGTTCGACACCGCCGCCGCCAACACACTCGTCGGCACGGCCGGGGACGATTACCTGGACATCACCAAAGGTGGCAATGATACCGTGTCGGCTGGAAGCGGCAACGACCGCATAGTCGCGGGCGGCGCCCTCAACGCCGCCGATCGGATCGCAGGCGGCTTGGGTTGGGATGTGTTGATTCTCGGCGGCGCGACGTCGGTGGTGTTCACCTCCACCACCGTCACTGGCATCGAGGTTTTGACGGTGCTGGACGGCACGGTTTCGCTCACCCTGGCCGACGCCTCCGTCACATCCGCCAACAGCTTCATGGTGGACGCCTCGGGCCAGGGCCTGGGGTCGAGCCTGGCGTTGAATGGCAGCGCGGTGCTGGCGAGCGACTTTTCAGCCATTGGCAGCGTGGGGGCTGATAGGCTGACGGGGGGCGGTGGCAACGACATCCTGGATGGCGGCGGCGGCGATGACGTCCTCAATGGCGGCGCCGGCGCTGACATCCTGCACGGTGGCGTCGGTCGGGACACCCTCATCGGTGGGGGTGGCTTCAACCTGGCAAGCTATTCCAGCGGTGCGGTCGGAGTTAACGCTCGGCTGGATAACCCCGCCCTGAACACCGGCGACGCGGCGGGCGACACCTATACCGGCATTGCGGGCCTGTCCGGTAGCGACTTTGCAGACGTCCTGGTAGGCGACGGGAATGCTAACAGCCTCTATGGCGGCGGCGGCAACGATTATCTGGCGGGGCAGGCCGGCAACGACATGCTGTCCGGCGATGCTGGCAGTGACACGCTCGAGGGCGGCGGGGACGCCGACTCGCTCCGTGGCGGGGCGGGCAATGATAGCCTGGACGGCGGCGACGGCGGCGACAAGCTACTCGGCAATGACGGCAACGACACCCTGTCCGGCGGCGACGGTGGTGATGAACTCTATGGAGGTGCGGGCGATGACACGCTGGATGGCGGCAACGACGCTGACACCATATGGGCGCAGGATAACCCGGGCAGCACAGAACCCGACCTGGCCACGGCGCGCAACCTGCTGCGCGGTCACGCCGGCAATGACGGCCTGAGGGGCGGCGTTGGCAGCGACACGCTGGAAGGTGGCTCCGGTGACGACAACCTAAATGGCGCGGAAGGCAATGACAGCCTGCTCGGCCAGGATGGCCGAGATATCCTCTATGGCAGCACGGGCAACGACACGCTGGACGGCGGCATCGGCAATGACATGCTGGATGGGGGCTCCGGCGCGGACAGCCTGATCGGCGGCGGCGATTTCGACTTTGCCTCCTATAACATTGCCACGGCCGGCATCACCGCCCGACTTGATTTACCCTCGCTGAACACCGGTGACGCGGCGGGCGATACCTTCTTTGAGATTGCTGGACTGATCGGCAGCGAGTTCGCCGACGTCCTGGTGGGCGACGGCATTGACAATAGCCTCTATGGCAGGGGCGGCAACGACTATCTGGCGGGGCAGGCCGGCAACGACCAAGTCTTCGGCGAGGCCGGCAACGACACGCTCGATGGCGGCGCGGGCAACGACACGCTCGATGGTGGCGGCGGCAATGACATCCTGGATGGCGGCGCCGGCGCGGACAGCCTGATCGGCGGACGCGGCTATGGCGTGGGCGCCGCCAGCCCGGAGACCCTAATAATTGGACGCGGCTTTGACCTGGCAAGCTATTTCAGCGCCACAACAGGTGTCACCGCCCGGCTGGATCTACCCGCGTTGAACACTGGTGACGCAGCAGGCGACACCTACACTGATATCAGCGGCCTGTCCGGCAGCCGGTTCGCCGACGTCCTGGTAGGCGACTGGACTCCCGATAACCTCTATGGCGGCGGTGGCAATGACTATCTGGCGGGGCAGGTCGGCGTCGACATGCTGTCCGGCGAGGCCGGCAACGACATCCTCGATGGCGGCGCGGATAAGGACACGCTCGATGGCGGCATCGGTGATGATGTCCTGGACGGCGGCGCCGGCGCGGATAGCCTGATCGGCGGCGGCGGCTTCGACCTGGCAAGCTATTTCGGCGCCACAACAGGCGTCACCGCCCGGCTGGACTTCCCCTCGCTGAACACCGGTGACGCGCTAGGCGACACCTTCACAGGCATCGGCGGCCTGTCTGGCAGCGGCTTCGCCGACGTTCTGGTGGGTGACGGAAATGCCAATAGCCTCTACGGCGGTGCCGGCGGCGATTACCTGGCCAGCGTAGGCGGCAACGACCAGGTGTTCGGCGAGGCCGGCAACGACATCCTCGATGGCGGCGCGGGTAACGACACGCTCGATGGTGGGATCGGTGATGATGTCCTGGACGGCGGCGCCGGCGCGGATAGCCTGATCGGCGGCGGCGGCTTCGACCTGGCAAGCTATCTCGGCGCCACAACAGGCGTCACCGCCCGACTGGACTTCCCCTCGCTGAACACCGGTGACGCGACAGGCGACACATTCTCTGGCATCAGTGGCCTGTCTGGCAGCGCCTTCGCCGACGTCCTTGTGGGCGACGGAAATGCCAATAGCCTCTACGGCGGTGCCGGCGGCGATTACCTGGCCAGCGTAGGCGGCAACGATCAGCTGTTCGGCGAGGCCGGCAACGACATCCTCGATGGCGGCGCGGGTAACGACACGCTCGATGGTGGGATCGGTGATGATGTCCTGGACGGTGGGGCCGGCGCGGACAACTTGTTTGGCGGCGGCGGCGTCGACATGGCGAGCTATTTCAGCGCTGCGGCCGGCGTCACCGCCCGGCTTGATCTCTCTGTGCTGAACACCGGCGACGCTGTGGGCGACACCTATTCCGGCATCGCCGGCCTGTCCGGCAGCGCCTTCGCCGACGTGCTGGTGGGCGACGGGAGCGCCAACATCATCCATGGTGGCGGCGGCAATGATATGCTGACCGGCGGCGGTGGCATCGACTACTTCGGATACAATACCGCGGGTTTCGGTACCGACACGGTGACTGATTTCGCCACGACCGCGGCGGCGGGAGCCAACCATGACTTTTTGGATTTCCGCGGCATCGCGAACCTCGGCTCCCCGACCATTAGCCAGGTCGGAGCGGATACTTATGTGGTGACCAACCAGGGCAAGGTGATCCTGCAGAACATCACTGCCAGCTCGCTGGTGGGTGGCGACTTCCTGTTCTGACGCACCGGCCAAAATGACGTTTTGATGGTCTCGCCTGAGGTAGCAGCGCAGCGACTACCTCGTGGGCGCCAGCTGGGCGTTGTGGTCGACGGAGCCCCAACCCGAGAAGTTTGGAAAGAATCGCAGACTGAAAACTGACGCCTCTTGCAATCGAATGCAATAATTAATGCTCCTCATTAAATAATTTCTTTAGTATTATTAGTAAAGAATATTATATATTGAATTGTTTGGGATTTTTGATATACTTACCGTGTTGGATGAAGCAAATCCAACAACATCGCCCCATAGGCGGCAAACCCCACAACAATCAGGAGTAACTATCATGAACCACGGGCCCTCAGAGCCCGGTGGCACGCCCAGGCGTGCCGCCCCGATCCGCGCGGTCGTTTGGAACCAGTTCCTCGAAGTCGGCGCAGCGATGCGCAAGCTTCGGTCAGTCCACCGCCTCCATCATGCAGAGGCGGCGAGGCTGAACCTGGATTTCGAGGTCCGGCGCCGCGTGATCTTCGATCACTGGCACAATCTCAACGATATTCTGGATGGTGCCATTACCCATCTGGAGGAGGCATACCGGGGCCTGGCGCCCCATGCACTTACCGCCGCCGGCCTGGTCCAGGCCGCCAACATCGCCCCCGAGGCCGCCGAGCAGCACGCTGCTCAGGCCGAGAGGGACGGTCTGTACTAAGCTCGGCCCAGAGGTAACTCTGGCCGACAACGAAATCCCCGCCGGCACGCCGGCGGGGATTTTTTCGTTCATGCAGGCGAACAGCGTCTTCGTCAGACCTGCGACTGCCTCAACCCCCCCCCTTCATAGCTCCGACGAATGGCGACCAGATAAGTAGGGCAGCCCAATCAGTGTCCCCGAGCGTCGGACGGCCAACGTCATCAGCCAGGGGTCCGCGGCGGGGTTGGGTTTGACGCAGCGTCACACGCGGTCAGCCCTCTGCGAAAAAAGTTTTGGCCAAGCGATTTTTTCGGCTTGCCACCTGGGCACGCCATCCGACCATGACAGGTCAGGTGACGAGCACCTCGACTTCCCCGAAACGCCGAACCGATCCGACCGCCGTTCCTGGCGGCCATACCATTGCGCACGCAACGGTTGGCGCTCGCCACACCGGGCATGAGGCTAGCCAGCACACCGATCGACACGCCACGCCAGTGACGGACCCGGCGCTGCTGCGCTTGGCGCGGCTGCTCGGCGCCGACGCCGCGCGGCATCTCCTGGCGGTTCCGGGTAATGGGGGATCTGCGCCATGAGGCCGGCTCCGGTGGTGCCCAGCCGGACCACGGAACCGGCTGACGAGAGGCTGCTCGATGCGCGCCAGGTAGCCGAGATGTTCGGCCGCACACTGCGGACCCTGAGCAACTGGGAGCGCAGCGGTGTGCTCATTCCGGTCCGGCACGCAGGCCTCCGCTACTACCCCGCGAGTGAGGTCCGCGCGCTGTGGTTCAATTCCAACAATATCGTGGAGGATCAATCAGATGACAGCTCCATGTGACAACGGTCGGCCTTCGATCTGGTAATTCTGTGATAGACCGTTTTCACAAATTTCCGACCCTTTCCGACCAACCCTGGAGCCCCTGAAATGAGCCCAAAAACGAGCCCCGCGTATCCGACGATCGCCTCCGTCATGCGGGAGACCGACACCTGGACGGACCTCTCCGAACGCGAGCGCCGGGCAATGAAGTCCGCGTTGGCGGCAACCGCGCGGCTGGCCGGCAAGCCTCCGGAGGCTGTTCAACTCGACCCCGGAGCCACGATCGCGCTCTACGAGCGTGCTACCCCGGCGCAGCTGAATTGCAGCAGGGGAACGTTCAGGAATTACCGCAGCGCTAACAGAAAGGTCCTGCGACGCCTCGGTCTCTTGGCGTCGCGAACCATCATGCAGCAGGTTCATGATCCCGTCTGGCAGCCCCTCGTCGATGGCCTTCCCGCTGCCCGTGAGTTTATGCGCCTTCGCGGGTTCGTGGCATACTGCGCTTCGAATTCGATCGCACCGGAGGCCGTGACCAAGGCTGATCTGGAGGCCTACTGCGCCATGCGCGCCGAGCAGAACGGCGGCACCAAGCAGCACGATCAGGCTCGTCGCATCGCTGACCTTTGGCGCCGTGCCATTGAATTGGTGGCGAACTGGCCGACGCAGCCGCTGCTGGTGACGCGCAAGATCGCTCAGTCGTTGCCGATCTCTGCCTTTCCGGCGACGCTGGCCCCGCAGGTCAACACCTACCTGGGCTGGCTGGCGGGCGAGGAGGAGGGTGCTGACACTTTCCTGATCAAGGCCCGCTCGCCTCGCACCGTGGATACCCGTGCCGATAGCGTCAGGCGCATCCTGCACGGAGCGCTCCAGTCCGGTATCGCCATGGGCGATCTCAGCTCGCTGGACAGTGTCCTGTCGCCGCCAGTGTATCGGCCGAGCATGAGGTGGCACCTGGCACGCAAGCCGAATGGCAAACCCAACGCGGATACGGAACAGTTGGGGGCGACCCTGGTGTCGATAGCGACCTTCCGAGGCCTGAATGGTGAGGCGATGGCCGTCCTCAGGCGGGATGTGTTGCGACTCAAGGCTCCGCCCCGCACCGATGTCACGCCTCGGCTCGGCAAGCTGCTGGACCAGCTGGAGGATCCGCTGCAGCAGGCCAAGCTTCTTCATCTGCCGCAAACGTTGATGGCTGAGGCCAAGCGGCTTCGTGATGGTTGGGTGGACCGCAGGGGCGTAGCGCATGCTCCCCGCCCCATCGACGCGGCCTTCTTGGCGGGAGTGGCAGTAGCCATCGAGATCGAACTCCTTATGCCGGTGCGTCTCGAAAACCTCACTCACTTGCGGCTTGGCGTCGAAGTTCAGTTCCCGGTGGGACGCAAATCCGGCGCACCGATCGCCATCCGGGTCGCCGCTGACCAGGTCAAGAACAAGATGGCGCAGGAGGTCGACATCACGGGAGGATCAGCGAAGCTTGTCCATCGCTACCTCAACGAATATCGCCCGCTGCTGCCCAACGCGAGCGGCGAGTGGTTGTTCCCCGGCCAGAAGGGCATCGACCTCCCCAGGAACCAGGAGTCCTTCGGGCGCTCCATGATGGATGCGGCCCACAGCCACGCCGGCATCCAGATGAACCCCCACGCCTACAGGGGCTTCGTGGCGAGCCTCATTTTGGACGCCTCCCCCGGCGACATGGAGACCGTGCGTTGCGCCCTCGGCCATCGCACGACCCACACGGCAGGGATCTACTACAAACGCCACAACTCTCGCCGAGCCACGGCACGGGTTGCGGAGGTCATTCAGAATAGGCGTCAGGCCAGCGCACCAGCCCTGGCGGCCGATAAAAAGATGCCCCGCAAGGTCCCTCAGGCCAAGCCTGGTGAGCGTGAACCGCGCGGTAAAGTGTCGGGTTCGACCGGCAACCTGAGGCGAGGGCGCTGATCATGGACCGCATGAAACCCCTGCCGATCGAGCAATGGCCGCACGCCGCGCGAGACGCGTGGCACAAGGCTACTTCAGAGGCCGCAGACATTTTCGATGATGAGGGTGCCGCCCTCGCGCTGCGGCCCCACACCAGGCACAATTATGAGCAAGCTGCCGGAATCTGGTTCCGCTTCCGGTTGGACCAGGGGCTTCTGCGTGTCGATGAGCCGATCGGCGAGGGCATGGACCGCGAGGGCGTGAATGCCCTGGTACGCCACCTGCGCCTGCTCGGCCGCGAGGACAGCACGATCTGGAATCGCCTGATGTGCCTTCACTCGCTCATGCGGATCATCGATCCCATCGGCTACGACGGACATATCTTTCACCTCAACGGCATCAGTATCAACGAACAGTTCCAGCGGGAGCCCAAGGGCTTCGATATGCACGACACCGCGGTCGTGCTGGAGCATGTGGAGCACCAGTTCGGGTGGCCTGCTGCCGGTTCGATGGACGCCGAGTTTAGCCTGCCTCGGCCAACGCTTCGAAATCCATAGGGCTGAGATAGCCGATGGTCGAGTGGCGTCGCCTCGGGTTGTAGAAGCGCTCGATGTAGT
>JAESFS010000141.1_pt1 | contig 10465 bp, 6 predicted proteins | sample 9269441 | NCBI WGS metagenome assembly JAESFS01 (sample SAMN14502548, study PRJNA617105) | algae metagenome | isolation source: Scytolyngbya sp. HA4215-MV1 and co-occurring heterotrophs from sample from... | place: USA: Laie Falls, Oahu, Hawaii | collected 2010-08-22
CGGCGTGAAAGCCGGCCTGGACCTGCCGCACAAAACCGAAGAAAACGCACCGAAGGTGTCCCTTGAAAACGGCAACCTGAAAGTCGGCCCGGTGACCCTGAGCGGCCATCTGGACAGTCAGTCCCTGCAAGCGGGTATCGACGAAAGAGGTTGATTCGTCGGCAATAAAAAACGGGAGCCCATCAGTGGGCTCCCGTTTTTTTTGTCGCTGTTAAACCTCCGTCAATGTGTGAACGGCCTGACGCTTGAGCAACTCCTCGACAAACCGTTTGCCGAATTGCTCCAGATACTGCCGCTGCAACAGGCACTCGTGAGGTGCTTCGACATCATGCCGGATCAGCTCGCCGCTGATGTACGGCGACCACAGCGCAGGCTGCTGTTCGTCCTGGCGCAGGATGTCTGCGGTGGCACGGATGAACAGCATATCGCCCTGATACCGCTCGTACTGCGTCCGGCCCAACAACTCCAGCATCCGCTTCGAATCGTCCACCAGACGGCTCAGGAACTCGTCGCCGATCTGCCGGCTGCCGAGCACTTCTTCCATCGCACTTTTCAGACCCTTGAGACCCGCTCGCGGCGTGCCGACGATGGCGCGGGTCATGCGGCTGATGATCATCGCATCGTCGAGTTTCAGCGAGGCCGGGCCACCCTGCAGCGGGTAACTGTCGAACATGCACAGGAAACTCACCTCGCGCCCACGGGCCTGCAACATCGCCGCCATGCGCAACGCCAGGTTGCCGCCCACTGACCAGCCGGCCAGTTGATACGGCCCCTCGGGATACAGCTCGATGATGCGTTGCAGGTATTCCTCGGCCAGTTCATCCAGCGACTCGACGACCCGCGTCGGATCACGCAGGATCGGCGATTGCAATGCGTATAGCGGTTGATCATCTGGCAAAAACGGTAACAGCCCTGCGTAGGGCCACGCGATCCCGCCGCCGGGGTGGATGCAGAACAGCGGCGGTCGCGAGCCTTCGGTGCGCAGCACCAGTACGGCGTCGAACGGATCGCTGGCACCGGTGTTGTGCTGCAGGCGTCGGGCCAGTTGTCGCGGGGTCGGTCCTGCGAGGAAATCGGCGATGCCCAGCGCGATGCCGAACTGTTCCTTGATCCGGCTGACCAGTTGCAACCCGAGCAACGAATGCCCGCCGAGGTCAAAGAAACTCTGGTTGGCAAACACCTCGCTGCAGCCCAGGGCTTCGGCGAACAGACTGCACATCGTTTCTTCTTCCGGAGTCTGCGCGGGCGACAGCTCGGCTGCATCCTGCCGCGCCGGAGCGGGCAGGCGATCGACGGCCAGTTTGCCGTTGGGGGTCAACGGGAACTCGTCCACGCGCATGATCACGCTCGGCACCATGTGCTGCGGCAGGTGCCGGCCCAGCGCCTGTTTCAGTTGCTGGCTGTCGAGGCTTTCATCCTTGCTCGCCACGTAGCCGACGATGGCCGGCCCGTGGGCCAGTTCCCGCAGCATGACCGTGGCGTCATCGACACCGGCGCACCCGAGCAGGACGTTCTTGATCTCGTCCAGCTCGATGCGCAGACCGCGCAGCTTGATCTGGTTGTCCTGCCGGCCAAGGTAGTGAATGCGCCCGGCATGATCGAAAAACACCCGGTCGCCCGCACGGTACATGGTGTCTTGCGCGTCGAGCAGGTCGGCGACAAAGCCCTTGGCCGTCAGGTCGGGACGATTGCGGTAACCCCTTGCAACGCCAGGCCCGCCAATGAACAGATCGCCCCAGGCCCCCGGCGGCAACAAGCGCTGGTGGTTGTCGACCACGTACAGACGGGTGTTGGCGGTGGCCGGCCCGATGGACAGATCACCGGCGCCGTAATGCGCGTTGATCGAAGTGGCGAAGGAGGTTTCCGTCGGGCCGTAAACGTTGAGCAGACGGCAATGGGAGAAACGCGCCAGCAGCGCCGGCGTGCAGGGCTCGCCGCCGAGCATGAGCACGGTGTCCTGAGGGAAGTCCTCGGTCTGATGACAGGCCAGCAGGCTCGGGGTCATCACCAGCAGGTTGATGGCTTCACGCTTGACCAGTTGCGCCAGGGCCCGGCCGGGAGCGCTGGTGACTTTGTCGGTGATCACCAGTTCGGCGCCGGCCAGCAAGGTCATCATGATCTCCAGCACCGACATGTCGAAACCGGCGGCGATGAATTGCAGCACCCGCGCGCCGGGCTGCAACTGCGCGGCGTCGATGGCGGTGCGAGCGATCGGCACCAGATTGCGTTGGGTGACTTCCACGCCCTTGGGCTTGCCGGTGGAGCCGGAGGTGTAGATCAGATAACCCGGCAGCCCCGCCTCGAACGGCGCCAACGGCTCGTTGGCCGGCGGCAGTTGTGCCAGGAATTCGGTGTTCAGCCACAGCTGTTTGTCGGCGGCGATCTCGACTTTGAGCTGACTGCCCGGTGCGACGATCACCACCGCCGGATCGGCATCGCTGAAGATATGTTCGATCCGGGCCTCGGGCAGATCCGGGTCCACCGGCACATAACAGGCACCGAGTTTGAACAGGGCTACGGCCGCCACGGCCCATTCGAGGCTGCGGGAAAACATCACCACCACACAGTCACCGGCCTGAACACCCCGTTCGCGCAGGTGTGCGGCCAGTCGGGTGGCGGCGTCATCGAGGCGTTCATAGCTCAGGTGTCGCCCGCCCTGGCTTAGCGCCGGGCGTTGGGCATGTACACGTACGGACTGTGCGAAGGCTTCGGCGAAGACCGGCAACGGCGCATCATTTTGCGGATACGAGTAGAAACGCTGGTGTTCGTCAGGCAGAAACAGATCGTAGTCGGCCGCCAGGGTTTCGGGCGCCGCGGCGAAACGTTCGAACAGCGCGGTCAGGCGTTGGTAATGCAGTTCCAGTGCTTCAGGGGAATACAGGTCGGCGTTGGCATTGAAACCGATCTCCAGGCGGCCATCGGCGTGGCGGTCGAAGATGTCGATGCCCAGATGATCCGCCGGGCCGTTGGCGACGTTCTGCAGGGTGGTTTCGCACCCGGCAAACCCCGGTCCCTGATCGTAGGCGACGATGTTCAGCAACGTGTTGAACAGCGGCTTGTTGCCGCGCTCGGCGTGCAGGTCGCGGATCATGCTTTCGCTGCGGTAGCTCTGGTGCAACAGGTGATGGCGCAATTGCCGTTGAAGGTTGGCCGCCACCGTCAGCACCGTGCTCTCGGTGTTGAATGACAGGTGCAGCGGCAGGATGTTGGCGACCATCGACGGTACGTTGCGCAAGGCCTTGAGCTGGCGGGCGGCCACCGGCATGCCGAGGGCCAGTTCGTCCTGCCCGGTCATGCGCTGCAAGTACGTCGCGCACAGTGCCAGCAGGATACTCGACAGCCGCAGTTGGTGTTCCCCGGCGGCGGCGCGCAGGCGTTGCAGGGTTTCGCCGCCGAACACTTTGCGCAGGCGGTTGAGCCGGATCAGCGGCGCATCGCCCGGCACCAGTTGCGTCGGTTCCGGCATCTTCAGGCAGTACTGGCGCCAGTAGGTGCGATCCTTGTTGTGCATCTCGCTGAGGCGATATTCCTCCTGCGCCTCGAACACGCTCGACAACGGCGCCAGCGTCAACGGCTCGACCCGTTCACCACGACTGAGGGCGTTGTAGTGGGCGGTGATGTTGCCGAACAGAATGCCGTGGCCGAACCCGTCCACCACCAGGTGTGAGGCCAGTTCGATCATGCGGTGATGTTGAGGGGCGAGGCGGATCAGCACGTAACGGATCAACGGGCCGTGTTGCAGATCCATGTCGGTTTGCAGCAGGTGGTCGAGTACCTGGTGGCAGGCAGCTTCGGGGTCAGGCTGGTCGCTGACGTCCAGATGCTCGAAAGCCTTGGCCGGCAGGGTATCGATGGGCTGGATGTACTGGGCGAAATTGCCGGTCTGCGGGTCGGCCCTGAAGGTGGCGCGCAGGGTGTCGGTTTGCTGGAATTGTGCGCCGATGGCAGCTTCGAGCCAGGTCAGGTTCAGCTCGCCGCGCAGTTCGATGACATCGCACAGATGGTAGTTGAGGTTGCTGTGGTTCTGGCTGATGGCCAGGCAGACTTCCTGCTGTGCCGTGGAAAGCGGGCACGAGTGTACGTCACGCATAAGAGTCATCCTTTCTTCCGTTGCGTCGGGTTTTCGGCAGGCAATACCGTGCCCATTCCGGTTGGCGCGAAAGCGACAGGTCCGGAATCGACGGCAAGCGCCGTTTTCAGTTTTTTAGGGGTGCGCCAGGTGAGTCAGGCGGGGCTGGAACCTTTGCATGACGCCAATCCTTGGCGGTGTTTCTTGTTGTGAGGTCGAAGCATTTGGTAACACTTCGCGAGGTAACGTAGGCGCATAAAATAGCCCTGTCAATTAACTGGTTTGTGACTTTTGCCAGTTTCGCGAAAAACGGCAGCCACTGTCGCTTCGCGTCAAGCTTGGACTTTTCAGGCGTCTACAGTGGACGAAAACCCCTGCCCGACGGGAGAGACCAAGCCGTGAACGACAGCATTGCGACCTTGAGAATCCAGCTGGCCTGCGCCCTGCGCTGGGCCGCGCGCTTGAACCTGCACGAGTCCATCGCCAATCATTTCAGCGTGGCCACTTCAGCGGATGGTCGCGAGTTTTTGATCAATCCTTACGGCAAGCATTTCTCGCGAATCTGCGCCAGTGATCTGCTGCTTCTCGACGCCGACGACCCGGCCAGTCTCGACCGTCCGGACGCCCCGGACATCACCGCCTGGGCCCTGCACAGCGCGTTGCACCGCAACCAGCCCCAGGCCCGTTGCATCCTGCACACCCATAGCAAATACGCGACGACGCTGGCCTGCCTGAAGGACTCACGACTGCCACCGATCGAGCAGAACAGCATGCGGTTTTTCGAGCGAGTGGTGGTCGATGACGGCTTTGATGGCATGGGCCTCGGAGAAGAGGCGGAGCGGGTGAGCAGGCTGCTCGGCGACAAGCCGATCCTGCTGATGGGCAATCACGGCTTGTTGGTCGCAGCACCGAGCGTGGCCCAGGCGTTCGATGATCTGTATTACTTCGAGCGGGCTTGCGAGGTGTACATCACGGCGTTGGCGACCGGGCGCGAATTGCGTGTGGTCAGCGATGAAGTGGCGCGCAAGACGTGTCGGCAATGGCTGGAGTATCCGGGGTTTGCGGATAAGCATTTCAATGCGTTGATGGGCATCCTCGATGAGGAAGAGCCGCAATATCGGCGGTGACTTCACCCCTCACCCTAACCCTCTCCCAGAGGGAGAGGGGACTGATCGGGGAAAATTGGGGAAGTCCGCCGACGTGAACGAATTGCATTGAATCCATAATCGACTCGATGTCTCAGGTCGGCGTATAGCTTGATACACCTCGGTCGGTTCCCTCTCCTGAGGGAGAGGGCTAGGGTGAGGGGGCTTTTTTGCTCAACGGCTGGCGCATCACCGGTGCGCTCCACGCCTGACGCCGGTCCTCGCTCGGCGGGCAGCCGAAACGCGCGCGGTAGGTGCGGGAGAAATGCTCCAGCGAACCGAATCCTGAACACGCCGCCACCTGGGCCACGCTCATTTGCGTCTGTTGCAGCAGGTTGTGCGCCCGGGCCAGGCGCAGGGTGATGTAGTACTTGAGCGGCGAGAGCCCGGTCTGATGCTTGAACTGGCGCTCCAGTTGCCGCCGCGACAGGCCGACTTCGCTGGCAATCGCCTCGCAGTCCAGCGGTTCTTCCAGCGCCTTTTCCATCAACTGCACGGCGCGGCGGATCTTGTTGCCGTACATCCCGCTGTTGCCCAGGCCGCCGTCGAGCTGATTGTCCGCCGGGGCGCGCATCTGGCCCATCAGCAGGTGCAGGCCGATTTCCCGGGCCAGATCCGGGTCGAAGCGTTGGCCGATCCAGCCCAGCAGCATGTCGAGAATGGTGGTCGCGCCGGCGCAGGTCAGGCGCTGGCGTTCGAGGGTGTAGAGCTGCGGTCGGGCGCGGACCTTGGGGTAACTCTCCTGAAAACCCTGCAGGTTGTCCCAATGCACCGCCGCTTCGTAGCCGTCGAGCACACCGGCAGCCGCCAGCAATTCAGTGCCGGTTTCCACGCCGATCAACACTGCACCGAACAGCGCCTGCTTGCGTAACCAACTCTTGAGCGCCGGGTTGCGACTGTGTTGATGCACCTCGAAACTCGCGAGCACCACGCAGGCGTCGAAGGCCTGTTCAGTGTTCAAACCGTCCTCGGCGATGCTCGCCAGACCGTTGCTGGCCTTCACCGGGCCGGGCTGCAACGACAACAGCGTCCACTCGAACAGCGTGCGCTGGCTCAGCCAGTTGGCGATGGCCAGCGGTTCCAGCACTGCCGCCAGACCGAAGTTGGAAAACGCCGGCAACAACAGCACCGCCACTCGCAGCGGTGCTTCATGGCGCGGTACAGCTTCAGCGGATCGGGTCATCGCCATCTCTGCCTTATCGTTGCTTGGTCTGCCAGTGCGGATGGGTCCACACCGGTACATCGGCGGCTGGCAGCGGGGCGAGGTTGCGGATCAGGTCGCTGGCCTTTTCCGCGATCATCACCGTCGGCGCGTTGGTGTTGCCGCTGACGATCACGGGCATGATCGATGCGTCCACCACCCGCAATCTTTCGAGGCCATGCACCCGAAGTTGTGGATCGACCACGGCTTCAGGGTCGCCCGCCGGCCCCATCTTGCAGGTGCCGCTGGCATGGTAGCCGGTTTCCGTGACTTGCCGTGCCCAGGCGTCGAGTTCGGTGTCGGTCTGCACCGAACGGCCCGGCACCAGTTCTTCACCCTTGAACGGGGCCATGGCCGGCTGGTCGAGGATCTCGCGCACCAGCCGTGCGCCGGCGCGCATGTCGGCACGGTCCTGCGCGGTCTTCAGGTAGTTGAACAGAATCCTTGGCGGCCGCCGGGGTTCGGCGCTGTGCAATGTCACGCTGCCGAGGCTGGTGGGGCGCATCAGGTCGATGTGGATCTGGAACGCGTGGGTCGGCACCAGCTCGACGCTGCCCGGTTGCACGGCCAGCGGCATGAAGGTCAGTTGCAGGTCCGGGTGCTCGACGCCGGCCCGGGAGCGCAGGAACGCGCCGGCCTCGAAATGGTTGCTCGCCGCCAGACCATTGTGACGGACGAACCAGCGTGCACCGATCCACCATTTGCCCGGCGCGGTGGTCCAGCGATACAGCGACACCGGTTGCTTGCAGCGAAATTGCACGACCGCATCCGGGTGATCGTTGAGGCGTTTGCCGACGCCCGGCAGATCGTGGATAACGCTGATCCCGAGGTCGCGCAGTTCAGCCGCCGGGCCTACGCCCGAGAGCAACAGCAATTGCGGCGAGTTGATTGCCCCGGCGGTCAGCAGCACTTCCTGACGGGCGCGGACGGTGTTGGTTTCGCCGTTCTGTTCATAGTCAATTCCGACCGCTCGCCGCCCCTCGAACAGGATGCGCAACACCAATGCATCGGTCACCACCCGCACATTGCCCCGGGTCAGTGCTTCGCTCAGATAACCGCGCGAAGTGCTCCAGCGTCGACCGTTGCGCGTGGTGCGATCCACCGGACCGAAAGCTTCCTGCCGATAGCCGTTCAAGTCCTCGCTGACGCCATAACCAGCCTCGGCCCCCGCCGCGATGAACGCTGCGCACAGCGGTGTGCCGACGTCGCCAGGGGTGACGTGCAAATGGCCACCGGCACCACGATAGTCATCGCCACCATCGGCGTGAGTCTGCGCACGCTTGAAGTACGGCAGCACCTCGCGATAGCTCCAGCCGGTGCAGCCCTGTCCGGCCCAGCCGTCGTAATCCCGGGCATGGCCACGGATGTAGACCATGCCGTTGATCGACGATGAACCGCCGAGGGTGCGGCCTCTTGGCGTACCGATCCGCCGGCCGTCAAGGTATGGCTCGGGCTCCGACTGATAGCGCCAGTTGTAGCGCGACCCGCCCACCACAAGGCCCACGGCGGACGGCATGTCGATTGTCCAGCTCTTGTCCTCGGGGCCGGCCTCCAGCAGCAGGATGCGCACGCTCGGGTTTTCGCTCAGGCGATTGGCCAACACGCAACCGGCCGAGCCGGCGCCCACGATCAGGTAATCAAACCCGGTTTCGTCCATGGTTTGCTCCGTTCTGACAAATGACGAGGGAAGGGCGGATCAGTCCACGGATTGGCCGTGAATGCCGTTGAACACCAGGCGATGAAAGTGATGCACCAGATGCTCGCTTTCGTTGCTGCGCTGGGCGTCGATCATGTAGCGGCCCTGGTCGTAACCGAGCGAGCGCAGGCCCTTCTGCACCGAGATGTTCAGGGCGATGTCCTCGGGGCCGAGGTCTTCGTTCATCCACTTCATGCACGCGGTGCTGACGGCGGCGGTCTCGGGGTTGCTGGAGTAGTAGCCGAAGCGCAGCAGCGAGCGCTCGGCGTCCAGCGGAATCATGATGAACGAGCCGAGAAACTCGGAGAACGGGAAGGTGTAGAAGGTGTTGTTCGGCCACATGCCGATGTTGAAGAAGCACTCTTGCGGGTTCAGTTCGCTTTTCAGCGGCACGCCATAGGCTTCGGTCGCCGACAGGTTGGCCGGTGCAGCGTAGGTCCACCAGTTGTCGCGTTTGATCAACTGGTAACCCTTGAAGTCGATCAACCGGGCGAGGTCGATGTGGCACGGGCCGGACAGTTTGAAGTGATAGCCCTCGATGGAATTGTCCATGATCACTTTCCAGTTGGCCGGCACGATCACGTCCTGTTCCTCGATCAGGCGCATGTCGGTCAGGTCCGGAAACACCCGACGCATTTCCTCATCGGCACCGGGGAACAGATCCCGCAACGACGGCGCATTCGGGTCGAGGTTGAAGTAGATGAAACCGCCGAGCTCTTCGGTGCGCACCTGGGGAATGTTGAACTGCGCCAGCTCGAAATTCTTCATCCGCTCGCAACGCGGCGCGCCGCGCAGGCTGCCGTCCATCTCGTAGCACCACGAGTGATAGGCGCAGCGCACCACGCCGCCGGTGGTGCCACGGCGTTCTTCGAGCAAGCGATTGCCGCGATGCTGGCAGACGTTGTGAAAACCATGGATCTGCCCCTGCCGGTTCTTCGCCACCACCACGCTCTGATCGAACAGATCGGTGACCACGAACTGCCCCGGTTCGGCGAATTCACTGACATGCCCGGCGACATGCCAGGCCTTCATGAAAATGTTGTCGCGCTCGGCACGGAACAGACTGTCGTCGTAGAAATAACGCGAGGGCAGGGTGAAGGCCTGCTCCGGATCCTGCTGATCCCAGGCATCGACCGGGCTGTGCTGCTTGCGGGTCTGGAAACTGTGCATGAGGCGATCTCCACGGCGTGTTGTTGTGGGATCTAATCTAGGGTGCGGGGCGGTGGGACAGTTGATGGATTGCGACGAGATGCAAGGAGGAATCATCAAGGCCCGGGTGATTGATGGCAAAGCTACTGGGGACGGACTAGGGTATTGAAGCGCACTCTCACGGCAATGGACTGACAGGAAGCGACATCATGGGCGTCAAGGTTGGCAGGTGGTGGGTCGAGGAGGGTGCATTGGTTGCCCCCGCCAAGAGGAATAGCCTGGCAGAGGCCCAGGCGCAATTTCCGGACTGTACTCCCTTGGCATTTCTGGCGGGAGATGGTCATGGGAACCCCCCTTTCGGATGGACGAAGACCGAAGAGTGGTGGGGGATTCTGGAGCCGAAGGTGATCGCCAATCAGGTCTACTGCCACGTCGAAAAAACTCAGAGAGACGTCAAGATAGACTCGGTACCCTGGTTTTTCGCACCTGTGTTTGGTCACCACAAAGTCAGGGGCTGGGAGCTGCCGATTTCCGATGAAATATTGAACGCCATGGGGATTTTCGTGATGAATCGCCATTTGGCACCCGCTCGGCTGCCGAAACGGCTGGTCGATGAGATGTGTACAGTGACAGCGCGGGTTGCGGCAGCGGGCTTGCTGAGAGAAGAGGATGCCAATTTGCAGAATTTCCGGCACAGCCTGCTTCCCACACCGCAGACAATAGCGGGGCAAGTGATCCAGGTTCACGAAGACTACTTTGGTAACGGAGACTGCCTGCAGCCTGAAAAAGGTGAGCTTTTCATGAACCTGTGCACGAAATACCACGACGCGGTGGTTGGTTACAGAACCAATCCTCACATGCACAGGGCGATAGCCGAACCGCTGGCCGAGGTCATTGGTCTTCATCGGGACCATATTCATTTGATCGCGATCGGATACACCCATCTCGAAGTCAATCCGTTTTATAACTACCTTGCACTGCCTGAAGGCTATTTCGGCATCGCGGATCGGAGTTCGCATTATCCTTCAGTCGGCGCCAAGCCGGAATGATTTGCGGGGCTTAATAGGAAGCATTACTATTCACGCCCCTTTCCTCAGCACGCCGCAATGATCCCCATGCTGCCCCGCAGACCCGGCTTTCTCGAGCATTACGAAGAGTTGATCGGCACCTGGACCCGTCGCCTGCGCAATCGCTCGCAGGCCGAG
>JAESFS010000142.1_pt1 | contig 10396 bp, 13 predicted proteins | sample 9269441 | NCBI WGS metagenome assembly JAESFS01 (sample SAMN14502548, study PRJNA617105) | algae metagenome | isolation source: Scytolyngbya sp. HA4215-MV1 and co-occurring heterotrophs from sample from... | place: USA: Laie Falls, Oahu, Hawaii | collected 2010-08-22
CCATTGTCATCAAAGGCCCCCGGCTCACCAATGTCGAGCAGTGGCATTGTCCCGACTTTCAATACACGCGTCGGATCCGAACTTGAGACATCGACATACCCCGGACGACCCCGCCCCTTGTCATCCAGGCACGTCAGATAAACACGGATGACATCATCGTCAAGTCGATGAGGTATCGGCCCCATCGCATGGGTTCTGGCCCAATCGAGAGTGCCATCTGGCGTCCAGACAACACCAAGTTTTTTCCACTTCATGTGCGGACCTTGAAAAAGCGTCGTGCGGTAACCCTGGCAGGCTCCGGTTGCTCGGTTTTGAAAAGACAATCAGGATCCGTGTTCTTGAGGATATTGACCCCGACGCCCAACCAATTGTCGGCACCTATGACAACGTTATTGGCAATTGCCGAGTTAACGCCAATGAACGTGTTTTCGCCGATCGTACAAAACCCGGAAATAACAGCATGAGAGGAGATAAAGCAATTGTCCTTGACCACCGAGTGATGACCGATGTGGTTTCCACTCCAAAGCACGACATTATTGCCGATTTTGACGAAGGGCTGGATTGTATTGTCTTCAAAGATAAAGCAGTGTTCGCCCAATTGCGCATTGGGCCAAACAAATGCACGGCTACTGATATAACTCGCAGGCCGGTATCCCTTTGACTTCATCGCTTCGTACAACCGCGTCCTCAGCCGATTAAGCTGGGAATAAACGAGTGCCGCATAAAACTCGACTTCGAGGGGAGCAAAGGATTGCTCAATCTCCTCAAGTGCCACGACAGGCAAACCGAACAACTCATTTTTTTCAAGAAATGCCGACTCGACAGAGAAACCGACGACTTCGTATTCAGAGTCGTGAGTAAAACACTCATAAGCGACTTCAGCGAAAGCACTGTCACCCAGAATGACAACCTTTTTTGTCTTTAACATGTCCTGCTCTCAAGGTCTGCTGATGAGAATATCTTCACGCCGGTTCGCCATCGGAAGTGCAGGATCCTGTGGCAAGAGATAGGCATCGAACCCTTGGCTCCGGGCCCGTTGAATGATCGACATCACGACAGCATCGTCAATCTGGTCGGGCTCTATTTTATTGAACTCGACTACAGGTGCCTGATCCGTCTTCATATGATCTTTGTGGAAACTCACACCGGTTTCACTGGAAAAGAAACGCTTGCGCTTGGAGATATTGGGAATGTCGCCAATCAACATTTGCCCACCGGGAGCCAACAAGGAAAGCGATACATCGAGAAATCGAAAGAAACCAACATCGACAAAGACATAATGCAGCACGCTGTAACACAGGATCACGTCGACCTTGCCTGCCATTCCCGCCACCCATTCAGGGCACTGTGGATACATGGCCGGCACCTTTTCGATGAAAGGCGCGCTCTCAAGCAAATCCAGCATTTCCTGGCTGTCGATCAACGTCAGCGCATGATTATGGGATGCACACTGATCAATCAGCATCTTCGGTAGATCGCTGCAGCCCGGGCCGATATCGACCACTTGCTGACACGTCTTTTCCAGATTGGTCAGCTTTGCACAAATATCCTTGAAGATAGTTGCTTCATAACCGGCACGATATGAGTCGGGAAACCCGATGCGCTCATATTTAGACATCGACTCATCCTTTGCGGAGCGTCGGAAATCGTCGAAGTTCGCATGCTCAATTCGGTCAGGTGGCGCCATGTTCAATCCTCTAGAACAACACATTCCCATTACGCTGCAACGCTCGGGCCCATATCTTTAATGTCACAGGCGAAAACCTGTAGGGATCTCGGAAAGCTGAAACGCCTCCCGCCATTCAGGGCAGAATCCATCAGCTCTGGGATCGCAGAACTCCATCATCCCAGAAAAGGTGGGACAATCCGAGGCGGCCCACGGAAAAATGTCATCCAGTTGCTCGAACGAGAGCTGAATGCGCGTTATGCAACGCTGAAGAGTCCGCTGCTGAATCGCTCGACCCGGGCGCGGAAGACGGAGTGACCCCTATCGGTCGGATCTTCGCCAATCTGTGCAGTTATCTGATCGTTGATTCAGACCACCTTCACCTCGCAAACGCGTCATCACAATCACTGAAAACGAAAAAGCCCCCGTAATCAGCAATGATTACGGGGGCTTCGTCTTGTTCAATAATGGCGGAGAGATAGGGACTCACCATTCGTAACCACGAGACCCAACAAACGCCGTATTCACTGGCTTTCCCAGCGATTTTACGTAGACTCTTTACGTAGAATGAGTGGAGCAAGTCACCATGCCGAAGGCCAACAATCTCGAACTTCAAGGCGGCACCTACCATGTCAGGCTGGACGTCCCTAGGGATGTTCGGGACTCGTTCGGAGGTCGCCGGATACTGTCCCAATCGCTGCGGACAGGGGTGCATAAGGAAGCCCTCGACCGCCGCCTGCCAATCCTTGCCGCATGGAAAGCCCAGATCAAAGCTGCACGTGAAGGACGAGCACTCCCAGAGAGTTGGCAGGAGGACGTCTCAGCGGCAATTGATCAGGTTGATGAGTGGACGCAACAAGCTAAACGGGCAAGGATCGGCGAAGACGGGACGGCAATGCCGACACCAGACCCTGAGGATCTCAGGAAAGCGATGGAAGATCCCAAGCTAGTTGCTGTACTGACGAGTCTGATCGAACGTCGCCGAAGCGAACCCATGGGAATGATCAAACTGGAAGATGACTTAGCCGCTCTCGGCAAGCAGTTTATCGAGCATCAGATTTCCAGCTCACACCGGCTATCTGCCCAACAGAGCCAAGAACTGCAAACACTGGTGAAAGATCCGGCCAGCTACAAGGCTCGCTCGCCGATTACGAAGGCACGGTTAGCCTCATTCCGCACCTACAGGCTTGAGCATCACGTCGCACTCAAGACGGTGAATCAGCAGGAGTCGAAGCTGTTGAATCTGTCGGAGCATCTGCAAACGACTAGCACCAAGCTCGACTTTGACTCGGTGAGTGCTTGGCTACAGGGCATGAAACTCAGTTCGAAGACCAAGCAACAGTACCTGCTTGCTGGTAGTCAGTTTTGGCAATGGGCAATGACGCATGAGCCACAGTGGCGACAGACCTTCAAAGGGCATGTGAACCCATTTGAGAAACACAAGCTACCAACCCTTAAGGGCAAGGCCAAACTAGATGTGAAGCGGAAAGGCTTCACCATCGAGGAAATTGGCGTTCTGCATGCGGCAGCGAAGCAACAGGGCCTTGATACACTGGCAAACCTAATTCTTCTCGGTGGCTACAGCGGCGGAAGAATTGAAGAGCTGTGCCAGCTTCGCAAGGAACATCTGATTACCGTAGATGGGGTGAAGATGTTCGATATCGTGGACTCGAAGACCGTTGCTGGAATTCGACAGGTGCCGGTGCATCCCAACCTAATGGTGCTGGTGGATCGACTCAGCGAATCGTCTACGGATGGCTTTCTGGTGCCTACTGACAGCAACAACAAATACGGGATTCGGTCGGATGCCTTATCCAAAGCGTTCGGCAGATTGAAGACAACGATGGGCTTTGACCGCTATCACGTGTTTCATTCGATCCGTAAAACAGTAACCACTCAACTCGTGCGAGCAGACGTGCCAGACCGGCTGATCAAAGAGCTAGTAGGACATGAAACAGGAACAGTGACCTTCGACGATTACAGTCAGGGTTCGTCACCGAAACAGAAGTTCGACGCCATCGCGAAGCTGCCCACCATACCAACTGATTAAACGTCAGCGCCGCTGACGGTGGTATTCCCTTTGAGCTAACGCTCACCCAGCGGGAACACCTCAACGGAACGGGTTCACCTCGACCAGATACACCACCTACATAAATCAGCTTGTGCTCTTGATCTTGTCTTGGGTGCAGACACGACAGCGAACGCTGTCAGGGTTACTTGTGACCGAAGGTCACAGGGGATTACACGTCAGCTCCCGCTGACAACGTGGGGGGGGTAAAAGCAACGACTCGGCTTCGCCTGTATATATTGCTGCGCTATTCCACCAGAGCATTACAGACAACCCCTTCAGATCATCGGAGCATAAACGCCCCTACTCTCCTGAAGGCAGCGATGGCTGAGGAAACTTGGCGTCTGGAAATTCCTTTTTCAAAGCAGCGTACAACTCGACAGCGGCTTTATCCAACGTCACCACCGCGTCATCCACCTTCACAATCAACGATCTGGTTTGAGCAATTAGCAAGGAAAATAGTCTAGGCCCCAGCTCTGCCTCCAGCACCGCGTAAGGCAAAGGCCCACCTTTGGGAATGATCCGTTCTAGCACCGGCTGCACTTCCACTAGGTGGAGCGTGGAGCGCCTCTTGATCGTATCTATGGCGTCTAGAAATCTTTGCTCCGCAATGGAAAGGGTTTCCAAAATTTGGGCGTTACCCAGATCAAGGAAGAACGCCAAACCATCAATATTGAGTCGCCCTGCTTCGTCCATTGGGTAGTTGATCGGTGGAAGAGCAATAGGCGCTGATGGGCTATCGCGGTACTCACTAACATAATCAATCTGGATCTGTGCGACCACGTTCACCTGACGCCAGAGCGTGAACATTGCACGGGCACCTATCCCAATACGGCGCTTGCGCTCTTCCTCCTGTGCTGCGGCTCTGGTGAGTGACGCACCAAACCAAACACCCGCGTAAGCAGCAATTAAAGTGGCTGCTGCCGGAAGGAAATCTTTAGCGAAAGCGGCTAATTGGGGAGTACCCAAAGGGGCGGTGAAGCAGGCAGTAATCAGCACCAAAATGAACAGTGTAAGAGGATGTATGAGCCTTCCCATTCCGTTTTTGAACATGAGCACGATCCCTTTTGGAAGAGCGCGATGCTAACACGCCACTACAGAGCTAGCGTGACACGTAGGAATGCATATGACCTGATGCCCCCACATCCGAAAAGAAGTGAGCATTTCCGCCCATCGAAACGAGCACTGATCGCGCCCTCTATATAGAAGGATTTTTGTGGAAGGGTTCGCTTGCGCAAAAAAGATGCAGGCTCAGAAATCAGTGACAAAGGGTCAACGCCAGCGGATTGACTGCTTTCTCACTTTCGTTACACGGGGTTATCCACAGGCAGTACGTTGCAACACCCACCCAAAACACATTATCTTGTGTTCGCCTCCCTACGAAACCCTACATGCTGGGGTTTACGCCTCTTCGGACTCTCATTTTGTGAGAAAGCTCTTTCATCGGAGGGAAGGAGTTCGCCTCGAAATACCCTTTTGAGGGCCTCTTCAGGGCCTCTTGAGGGGCTATAGGAGCGTTTTTGACGTCAAAGGCGAATGACGAGGCGGTCAGGCACAGAAAATTGCTCTAAATGCGCTAGAGGGGCTTGCAGAGGAAATTCGAAGTCTATATATTCCACAGGAACGCAGAAACCGCCAACTAAGGCGGTCTCGGCTGAAGATGTTCACGAGCAGTCATGTCACGTTTTCTGAGGACAAAGACGTAACTGCTCGCCCTCTTCCGCATGCGTTAGCACGGTCAAGAGAAGGTCGCCATTAAAAGCCAATTGACGCAATTGCGTCAATTGGTGATTGATCGGCGGTCGTCTCCAGACAAGTGCGACTTAACTTAACGTACTGGAGACTGCCCTAATGGACATGTCGATTGGCTTCACCCGCAATACAACCGTCGGTGCTAAAACTGTACCGGTTCGTCAGTATCGCCGGTTCCGTTACGGCGAGTGGGAGGATGTGTGTCACCACCACCGTAGCCCACCACGCTGACGGTTAGCGACAAGCCACCAAGCTTGTGCTGATTTGGTGGCCCTACCCGCACAGTATTTCCAGAACCTGCCCCCCGCCAGAATTCACTGAGCACTCTCGCTCAGCTTCTGCGTTTGCGTCTGAAAAATAAGATTGGCTCGGTCTTGCCTACGCTGTTAAGCGGCCTGCGGCAGGGGCTTATCCAAACGCTGAAAAAGTAGAAATAACCTGACGCTCTGTAGCGCTCTCAGACGCCGTCAGAGGCACGCAATCCTAGAGACGATGCGAGCTGACAGAGACAACAAAGCCCGCTCAAGGCGGGCTTGGGTGCAGTCCTGAAACGGCTAGAACACGAATTCGTGGTAAGTGGCATCAACCTCGGCTTGGGTGATTCCTATGTAGGCCATGGTGACAGCAGGACTGCTGTGATTCAGCACCCTACAAATCAGTTCGATTCCCTTACCTGCGCTGTACATGAGCCAGCCGCGAGTCTTCCGCATTGAGTGCGTGCCAAGCTGGATACTCATCTCATCACCGACAGCCTTGAATGCAGTGGCTACGGCTACACGACTGACAGCCTTGCCCTTGGCCCGATTGCTGTTCACTTGAAACAGAAAGATGTGGTCAGGGTTGGCCTGACGACGGCGAGCAATGATCGCCTTGGCGCCACTGTTCAAATCGATTTGGCGGGTCTTACCTGTCTTCGCTTCCTTGATCACCAACTTGTCACCTTGCACATCTTCAAAGGTGAGTGTGAGCAAGTCGCTGATACGGAGTGCGGTGTTGATACCGAACTCCCAGATGTCTGCGTACAGGGTGTTCCCTTTAGCGTTCAAGGTGAGCTTGCGGCTGACTGTCCTAGCCTCGCCCTCTGTTTTCACCGCCTCAACGATATTCATTCTACTTAACACCCCGCTCACCGGATGACGATGTGTTAATTAGAACATGATAGCCAGAGCCGAGGCAAGGCTTTTAAAGGGCTGCCTAATTTACACAATTGTATTCTGTTAATTAGAGCGCAGTTGACTACCCCACCCTTACTGCATTGATCGCATCGATCAGCGCCTGACTGTGCAAGTCCAATCCTTCGAGCGCCACTAGGGCGATGTCGGCGGCGACATCGCCACCTTGGCTCGCCACCCATTTGGCGAGTTCTTCAACAGCAGCGGCAATGCCGTGTTGCTGGTGGAGCAGCAGGGTTAACGCGTCGGCCATTGCCACAGCCTGATTCTGGGAGGTCATGGGGCGTCGTCCTTGAGGGGTGGTGCAGGAATCGTAGCCCAGCTCTGGACAGACTGGAGAGGGGTGGTGTGCTTTTGCAGAATTCGGTGATTCCGGCTCAAAACTGCCGTTTTGGCGAAGAAACCTCGGATTTAAGCGCTCTCACCGGATCGAGCTTATCCATGGATTACTGAAAGCCTCGGAAATGCTAGCTCTCAAGGGAATGGCCTTTGAACCAACGTTCGCCAGCCACACCTGTGAGCGGGAGTTTTGAAGGGGTTTCAAACTAGTTAAACGACGTTTCGAATCCACCCGCGACCTTCACAGTTCTGCCGGTAGAAGCCGGGTTGTTGCCGATCTGAGCAGCAAACGTTACGAGCCTGATTCGCGCTGAATCAGCAGCGCTTTCCAAAGCTGTGATAATCCGCCGCTGAATGGAGGGTCTAATGAACGTGTCATTGAAACGTTTTTGCCATACGGTATCTACGTTTTCTAGCTTCTCCCATTCATCAGCCTCTAGCACGGCATAAAAACGGGTGCGCTGGTCATCATCAGCGTTCGCAAGGTCTAGCGATAGCATGCAGTAAGTCATGGTCACGTCCCTATGTCATTGATTACACCGATAGCAAGCGTAGACGATGTATCAATGAGCCACTACCAAGGTGGTATGGCGATGGCACCTCAACGGCTATGACCTCTGCTGCTTTACAGCGATATCACGGATTGTCTGGATGTTCTGGTGAATTGCGGAAAGCGCGAACCAGATACCCGATGCAACACATCCAGCAGCAAACCCGGCAAATGCACCGATATATTCGTAGTTCCCACGAGAGGCGTAATACCCAAATATGGTGGCAATGATGATCCCTATCCAAGCGATGATATCCACCACTGTGATGACGATATTCTTAAACTCCATTGCTCACTTCCTTATGCAGATTGATGTGAGCAGAAGCGTAGCACTGCGCCAGCATCCAGCTCAGCGGCGAAGCTGACAGGCGCTGGTAATGTTGCCACTACCCTTGCTGGGCGCTGCACTCTGAACACGATTGGCTTGTACGGCGGGATACGCTCTACAGCTCCGCTGTGGCGCTCCGCGAAGGCTTCCAGCACTGGGCGAATTGCATCTACATCCTTCCCATGCAACACATCAAACAGGGCCTGTAGCTCGGGTGATGACATAAAGTCTGCTGGCACCCACCTCACCAGTTCAGCGATTGAACGGAAGCAAATGACATCGACTGACCAGCCACTAAAGAAATGCCCCGCTGCCACATGGATCATCTTCACCACTTGGGCCAACTCTGGGCGGTACTGAGCATGGCGCTCAATCTCCCAATACAACACTTCACACTGTGTGTAGGCACGGGTGGTGATTTTGAAATCGCGTCCTTCCTTCCCCTCGATACTGGCCTTAAGGGCTGTCAGAGCCTTTGTTGTCATGGTGTCGAGGCTTGTTAGCCATGTGTGGTGCTGACTGTTGCTCGGGTCAAGGTGAGCGCGGAGCCAGGTTAATACTGTGACGCGCTTAGATGGCTGCATACCCGAAAGCTTCGACGCTTGGGCAACTGCTTCAGGGCCGATGAACTTGATGATGCGTTGCACGATTGCCTTTTGTGTTTCTCCACGCTCAACGGTGTTTCGTGGGTTGAGCTTGTTGCGATCAATGCTCAGGCCGTGACCATAGTGGCGGGTGCCGTGACATCTGTTCATGTCCTTAGGTGCCACAGTCAGGTTTCGTGGATGGTAGAGACCGACCGTGTTTTCACCCTGTGACGGAGCAATGTGTGACAGCTCGAAATCCTTGGCTTCGCCGAAGCGGTTTGCACGTAGCTTGAATGCGTACAGGCGGTAAAGCTCAGCGAGGGATTCAGCATCAAGGCCGGTGAAAATCTCCAGCGTTCCGGCACGTTGAGCTTCAAAGGCCAGAGTCTGGAAGAAGGCACTGTCTCTTGCTCTCTCGGTGTATCTGACGCGCTTCTTGGCGGTGGCGGCGTTCTGTTTGCACTCACGTGTGCAGTAGATGGCTTTGATACTCGTGGTGCGGAATTGCTTGGAGCAATGTTTACAGCGTGGACGGCGAACAACTTTAGTTCTCTTACTGGTCGTATTCGGTGCTGTTGAATTCATTGGTGACTCCTTCATGGGTCGTCGGTTTAGTTTGCTGGTAGTGATGGTGGGCGATGCGGCATGTGCCAGAGCAGAACGGCATAGGCTTTCTCACGGTGAATTCACGTCCGCAATGGCGGCAGTTGCACTTCTTCATGGGTGTTACTCCTGTTGAATGGGATTAGCTGTGTGCTTACGCACACCGTTAGGATTTGAGTCAGGCAAAATGGCTACAGCCCTTGAATTACTTAGCCTGTAGCGATGTACTGAGGAATCACTCAGATACATAGGAGAGTGTTAATTCTTTTCTGGAACTGCTAGACGGTGATCACTCAGAATATTGCACTGTGCGAGTTCCTCCGTTGCACCTGCGAGTAGTGATGACCACAGCGTATCCAACACAGCCGGTAGTTGATGTACTACAGACTCACCGTAAGTCTCAGCGACATAAAGGCCGCAAGCGGCCCTGTAGTCTGATTCATTGACAATCTCATCGTATTTCATTGTGTACGCTCCTTGGGTAATTGCGATAGACGCAGCTCAATCCGCCTGTCCATCCATGTATGAAGATTCTCGCGCTCCTGAGAGCGCTCGACCTGTAACGCGTTATATTGCAATCGCAGCACTGTATCGGCGTACTGCTCAGCGACAACACCAGCATAATTGAACAAGTAGGTGGTGAAGAATGCCCCCACCACCATTTGCAAAATGCATGCGAAAAAGATGGTTTGAATAATCGATTTCATCATTCAATCTCCTTCTGTTGTGCTCTAGCCTCTTGGAGGATCTGTCTCATCCTGTCGTCAACTTTCTTTCCAACAGCCTCTCCTACAGCCTCGCCTAAGGCATTTCCATTTGGGTCAAGAGCGTTAACCGTTACGTCAACTTTGATATCCGTGTGCGTTGACTGATCGATGTTTCCGCTATGGCTTTTGCCGGACGAGGTATTACTGTAATCACCGGGAGCGATGTAGGCCGGTTGAACAAACTGTCCGGAGCGCACTTTCTCATTAGCAGCTTGCATAACGTCGCTTGATGTAATTGGCTGGTAACGGAACTGCCTCAAACTTCCATCAGCCTGATTCTCAGGATCTTTGCCAAGATCAGGAGAGCCGATACGAAACACATCAAAATTCATCAGCTCAACAGGCTTGATACTTCCTGCCCAGCGCTCTCGGTTTTCATCTGCTTTCGCCTGATCGCTTGCAACGGATTCGCCTGTGAACAGACGACGTAGGCCATTCAACAATCCGGGCTTTGCACGCTCATCCAAATCTGCTTGAGCATTCGGCGATGCTGATTTCAATCTTGGGCCAAGAGCAGCACCAACTGAGCCGGGAGTTGGATTAGGATCTTTCGACATTGCATTT
>JAESFS010000143.1_pt1 | contig 10369 bp, 11 predicted proteins | sample 9269441 | NCBI WGS metagenome assembly JAESFS01 (sample SAMN14502548, study PRJNA617105) | algae metagenome | isolation source: Scytolyngbya sp. HA4215-MV1 and co-occurring heterotrophs from sample from... | place: USA: Laie Falls, Oahu, Hawaii | collected 2010-08-22
AACCGGAATGCGCTGGAGTGAGGCAGGATTTAATCATTTGTTGCACTTGCGTCTAGCCTGGGTCAATGAGCGGTTTGATCCCTTGTTCGCAGAACACCCCTTAACCCTCCATCTCTACTCCCCCAACTGTTAGGTGCGCCCCATTGGACATCTTTGCCTGACAACTGGCTGGCAAAATTTTTGTTTTGGTCAACAGCTAGTGCGCCCGGACTCAAGGTAAATCGAGTATATCTGAGGGTACTTTGCTCAGATATCCAGGCAGTGGCTCAGACTGTTCTGGAAGCTTTGGTGGATAATCCAGTGATTGTGCCTGCTCACGGTGCGCCCCTGGTTGATTCAGGTGATGCAGAACGAGTGCGATCGCTGGTGGAACCCTTTGCAAAATGAATTTATAAATTCACCCAGCCTTCTCGTTATCAGGTGTCATGATCCACTGAACCAGTTGAAGCACTACCCCGTTGGGATCTGTGACTTGAAAGAAACGTTCACCCCAGGGTTCAGTCTCAATTGGAGTCGTGATTGGTACGCCCTCAGATTGCAGTCGTGCGTACTCAGCATCAATATCGTCTACGACAAATGCGATCAGCAATCCATCGGCTCGATGTTCACGCATGTGGATGGGTTTGAAGCTTTTTAATCCTGTTCTCAGAAAAACAAGATTGAAACCAGCATCTTCTCTCCCAAGAGATACAAAGCCATCGGCTGACATTTGTTCCTTGAAGCCAAAATGTTGTTTGGCAAACGTAGCCGACGCTGTAACATCATCCACGTTCAACGAAATTGCGGAGGCGGTAATTTTCATTGTTTTACCTCAATAAAATGATAAAAAACGATCGCCATTATTCATCCAGTTCGTCAGTCTCGTAGCATTCAAGGCGTTCTTGGAGTTGTCGCAGGACTGTAATAGCAGTCTCTAATGCTTCTAATGAAACTGTTTCACTCACGCGATTTGCCCAATCGATCTGACACTTTTGTATGTAGTCCAGGGCTTTACGTCCTTTGGGTGTAATGGTCATTAATTTGGCACGACGATGGTGAGGATTGTCGGTGTAGGTAATAAATCCATCGCTTGCCAGAGCATCAGCAGTTTGCTGAACACTTTGTCGAGTTAGCCCCATAATTCGAGCGACATGGGCAACAGGTGTCGGCTGATGCTCCACAACACCAAGCACCTGCCAGCGAGCGCTGCTTAAACCTACAGGATGGGTCAAGCGATCGCCAGCCTCTAACAAAAGCCCATTCAACCGAAAGACCTCAAGGATGAGTTCGGTAAAGGCACTGCCATTGGCACTCGGCTTATTCATATGACAATGCCTTACCAATTTGACAGAAGCCTGTCAATTCAATTGCCATCTACCCGTTGTTATGGTTCTGTACGTGTTGTCCCTTCTCGATCGTGCTCATATCGACGCACGACGTTGAACGGAGGTAGCCAATCCTCTCGACGACAAATCCAGAGTTCATAGGTGGGTGTCACTTGATTCGGCATATCGAGGGTGCCAGCAGGAATTTCGATTTCGTCAGCAGAGCGACCGAAGACCGAGGAGCCGCAAATTGGGCAGAAATAGCGATCGCGATAGTGGGATACTGTGCCAGTGATAGTGACTGCATCGGCAGGAAATATCGCAACCGTATTGAATATTGCCCCGCTTTGCTTGCGACAGTCTAGACAATGGCAAATGCCCACCCGAAACGGTTCAGCAGCAGTTTCCAGACGAACTGCTCCACAGAGGCATCCCCCGCGATACTGTACTTTCCTCATCCGTCCTCCATCAGGCGTTGCAATTCAGGTTAGTTGCTGATGCCAACTCATGCTTGGTGACCAAGAGAGGCATACCAGGCTGATAATTCTTTGCCAATCAAATGAGGATTATCCTCCTGAAGGTAATGGATACCGGCTCCAACGGGCATGAGCATATTCCCACTGGTCGCGATAGCGTGTCCAATTTACAGGAATTGAATTGGTCAGCCACTGCGCGAATTCAGCATTCATCGGTGCTACAAACAGTATCCAGCTTCCGAATGCTGTAATCAAAAGTAGAGTTCCGGCCAAAGACCAGTAAAAAACCGAACGATGTTTATGTACTAAAATAGTCAGCGCGATCGCCGCCAGAATTGCTCCGACTTCAAACAGGGCACCGACAGAACCAAACCATCGGCAAACATTGCCAAATACAGTGACATCTACCCAAAGCTGTTGATTGAATTTCAGCCGTTGGTAGTCCTATTTCATAAAGGTTGGAGAATAACCAGCTATTTCTGAGAGCTTTGTGCTAGAAGCCCATGATAACAGGCTATTTTTCTCTGTCTTTTATGGAAGGGCACTACCCAGCCGTTGTGGCATCTCCAGTAAGTGCGCCATCGCTGGACTGAGACTCAGCGAGGCAAGCATGAGGGTAAGGAATCTCCAGGTTCTCAAAACCATGATGCATCCTCCTACAATGAAACACTTTGTTGATTATTGATGACATCACTGGAACCAGTCATAATCAAGTATTACAATTAATTACTATGATGGCTGCACGCGAGTATTATGTCCCGCACAAACCCACCAAGCTTCTTGCTTGCGAATGAGTACGTAAAGGCAAACTTCGTCTGATTCCACTTCGGCATTCGCGTTAGTTCGCACAAGTTGTACGTGTGCATAGGCGGTATTTGGAGTTAATTGCTTGGCATTGTGGACAGTGTACCGAAACGTTGAGTTACGAAGAGGTCCCTCCAGAAAATTCTTATGCACAGCGTGCAGAGGTTCCCATCCTTTTAATAAAGCACCGTTTGGACTGCCACAAGAGATGTCATTAGTAAAGTAACGGTTGTATGCTTCAGCGTCATGGTTGTTTAATGCATCCTCAAGCATTGCAATAAATTGCTTGATTTCTTCTGTGTCGGAAGGGTCGCTGTGTAATGACGGGTTTTTCTCTGATTGATTCAACATATATCCTCCTCTTTTCAGGCTTTCGTTAAAGCAGTTCAACGGCAAAAGCTAGCGGCGGCAAGTAACCTCAGCCATGTTGATTTCCAGGCGGTTTAGCATCATTCATTGCTTCTAGTTTAGATGAAGCTCTTGTCCTGACCTGTCAAATTCTTGTTCCACTATCAAAATCTTGTGATGGATTTGAACCAGACACATTGGAGTCCAATAAAGATAAATACAATCAAAAACAAAATGAGTTGGGGTAGAACCACTTGTAGAACTAACCAGAGTAATTAAAGCCCAATCTTACAGTGATTGATCGAATCAAGATCTCCTTCTTTAGATGTAGAGGATAATCTTGATATATACTTATACTACATGAATGCTACAAAATTAGAGTTTTGCTATTGGTAGGTTTGGCGATCGCGCAAAAATAGCCCAGAAGACTCACTCCCTGCCTTGTCATTCATGCTTTGCAGGAAAATTAAGTATCACCGTACCAGGTTGCAAAAATTGACGTCATAAAGGACTCTGAAAATAAAACCTGTCGAAAGATAAAGAGCCATTTATTTTACCTGATTGGGTGAAGTGGAGGGCGGAAGCGATCGCTACGCTAAGCAAAGCTCTACCCGACTAAGGCGACATAATATTCTAGATCTTTCCTCTGAGTCACCCCAAAAACAAAAATCTGACTTTGAAATTTCCAGATCACCACAACCATGAAAACAAAAATTTATTCACTTAGAGATCAAGTCTGGTTGTTAGTCAGAAGGCATTGAAAGCATCGAGATAGGCAGCGACTCAACACCGGTTGTATCGAGTAGGAGATGCTCCATGAACAAGACATATCAGGGAAGTTGTCACTGTGGTAAAGTTCGCTTTGAAGCAGACATCGATCTCAGCCAAGGGACAGGAAGATGTAACTGCTCAATTTGTCTCAAAAACAGGTTATGGGCAGCCATTCTTAAGCCGGATGCCTTTCGGCTATTGACCGGAAAAGATGATCAAACTGACTACCAGTTTGGGTCTCGTAATGTTCATCACATTTTCTGCAAGCATTGCGGTACCAGACCTTTTGAACACGGAGATGTGGAAGAAATTGGCGGAGCCTTCTATACCGTTAACGTCGCTTGTCTGGACAATATGAGTGATGAGGAATTTGCGAATATTCCGGTTCACTATAGTGATGGTCGCAACAATCAATGGGAGTCAGCCCCTGCCGTAACCAGTTACCTCTAACACCCTCTTCACAGGTGAATTAAAGGTACTCAATGACCAAAACATTTTATGCCATCTTAGCCAACTCATTGGTGGCTGCACTGACCAACACCTTTGTCTGGTTTGCCGTCACCTTCTGGGTTTTTCTGCAAACTCAATCGGTACTGGCAACATCCGTGATGGCGGGTGTGTATGTGGGAACGGTTGCTATTTCTGGCTTCTTTCTCGGATCGCTGGTCGATCGCTACCGCAAGAAAACGGCGATGTTACTGTCTAGCATCTGTTCTCTCATCTTATACATCCTCGCTCAACTCATATTTAGTTCCACGTCACCTGCTGTTTTCGCCGATGTCTCCAGCGTTCCACTGTGGATTTTTATTGTGCTGACTTTGATGGGAGCGATCGCCGGCAATATCCGCACCATCGCCCTGCCAACCCTCGTTACCCTGTTGATTCCTGAAGCAGAGCGAGATAAAGCTAATGGTCTTGTCGGTACTGCCAATGGGGTGTCATTTCTCATTGCTTCTATCTTTAGCGGACTAGCGATCGGGTTTCTGGGTGTCTATTGGGTAATAGTATTTGCGATCGCGTTGACGGTTGCTGTCATCCTACATCTAGTCATCCTCTCTGTCCCCGAACAAACAATTATTCATTCGGAACATCACACTCAGCACATCGACATTCGTGGGACGATTCGGGCGATCGCGCTCGTCCCTGGATTATTCGGACTGATTTTCTTTAATTGCTTCAACAACTTCCTGGGTGGTGTCTTCATGTCCCTGATGGATGCCTATGGTCTATCCCTAGTATCCGTACAGATGTGGGGAATTTTGTGGGGAATCTTGAGCCTGGGATTTATTGTAGGTGGCTTGGTGATTGCCAAACGAGGGTTAGGGAAAAGCCCATTACGAACCCTATTTCTGGCAAACATTGTGATGTGGGTGATTGCTACCGGCTTTACGATTCAAGCCTCTGTTGTGTTGTTAGCCGTGGGAATGTTCATTTATCTCTGCCTAATTCCAGTGGTTGAAGCCGCAGAACAAACGATTCTGCAATCCGTCATTCCACTGGAACGTCAGGGGCGGGTCTTCGGCTTTGCTCAGAGCATTGAGCAAGCCGTATCACCACTCACCGCATTTATGATTGGACCGATCGCCCAGTTCATTTTCATCCCATTCATGACCACCGGGGCAGGAGTAGATCTGATTGGCGGTTGGTTTGGTACTGGAGCTAATCGCGGCATTGCCCTTTTATTTACACTAACCGGACTCATTGGGTTAATCGTGACGTTACTAGCAATGCGATCGCACGCCTACCAAAAACTATCTGTGAATTATCAAAAAAATACAAGCAACATCGCTCCAATTCAAAAATTACCCCTGCAATGAACTTACGCCCTGCCACCTTAGCTGATTTAGACCTCCTGCGCCATTGGGATGAACAACTGCATGTAATCGCCTCTGATCCAAATGACGACTGGCAATGGGAAATAGAACTCGATCACACCCCTGATTGGCGAGAACAATTAATTGCAGAGATCGACAGTCGGGCAATCGGATTCATTCAAATTATCGATCCGGCACGGGAGGAGAGCCATTATTGGGGAGATGTAGCAGAAAATCTCCGGGCGATCGACATCTGGATTGGAGCGGAGACAGATTTAGGCAAAGGCTATGGGACTCAAATGACGCACCTTGCCCTTACCCGCTGTTTCTCTAACCATTAGTAACGGCAGTCTTCGTCGATCCGCTGGTCAGCCATACTCGCGTTCATCGCTTTTATGAACGGTTGGGATTCCAATGGGTGGAGCGTCGCCAATTTGGAGACGATGATTGCTTTGTCTATCGCCTGAATCGAGAGGATTGGCATTCTCCAGAAAAAAAGAGGTCAAGCTATGAGTTCTTATGTGCTTGGTTTTCAGGACATTGACCAAACAAAAATTGGGATTGTTGGAGGGAAAGGCGCGAACCTCGGAGAACTTTCCAAGATTGAAGGAATACTCGTGCCTGATGGCTTTTGCATTTCGACGGTCGCCTTCAAAAGAATCATTGAGGAAACACCGTCGATTCAGGAATTGCTGGATCAGTTATCACTTTTGAAGATGGGTGAGCGGGATAAAATCCATGAATTGAGTAGTGCGATTCGTAGAATTATCGAAGGAATAACCATCCCTGAAGACATTCATGACGCGATCGTCCACTTCCTCTCCAGTCTTGGAGAGAAAAACGCCTACGCCGTCCGGTCGAGCGCCACTGCTGAGGATTTGCCAACAGCCTCCTTTGCAGGTCAACAGGATACCTATTTGAACATTATTGGGAAAGAAGCAATCTTAGCGCACATCAGTAAGTGCTGGGCATCGCTATTCACCGAGAGAGCAGTCATTTACCGTATTCAAAATGGCTTTGATCATCGGAAAGTTTTCCTGTCTGTGGTGGTTCAGAAGATGGTCTTTCCACAGGTCTCAGGAATTTTGTTTACTGCCGATCCGGTCACGGGTCATCGGCAAGTGGTGTCCATTGATGCCAGCTTCGGACTGGGTGAGGCTTTGGTCTCTGGCCGGGTGAATGCGGATAACTACAAGGTGCGGAACGGCAGGGTGATCGACAAGAAGATAGCCACCAAGAAACTGGCAATTGATGCCCTAAAAGATGGCGGTACGGAAGAACAGGAGATTGAGCCTGAGCGACAGAATCGGCAAGCATTAACGGACGATCAGATTGTGCAGCTTGAACGCATCGGTCGAACGATCAAAGCTCATTTTGGCAGTCCCCAGGATATCGAGTGGTGCCTGGTGAATGATACGTTTTACATGGTTCAGAGTCGTCCGATCACGACGTTATTCCCAATTCCTGAAACGAATGATCAGGAAAATCACGTCTTTGTTTCTGTCGGTCATAACCAAATGATGACCGATGCCATAAAACCATTGGGATTGTCTTTTTTCCTGTTAATGACCCCTGCACCCATGCACACGGCGGGTGGAAGATTATTTGTTGATGTGACAGCGACGCTGGCTTCACCTGCCAGCAGAGAAACTCTATTGAATGTCACATTGGGAAAATCCGATCCGCTGATGAAAGACGCACTGACAACCATTCTAGAGCGGAAAGATTTTATCAAATTGTTACCTGATGATCAAAGTTCCAGCAAACGCAGTAGAGGGCGATCGCCTGCGGATTTTCAAACCCTAAACGATTATGATCCGGCAATTGTGGCTGATTTGATTCTACAAAGTCAAGCCTCGATCGCAACGTTAAAACAAACCATCCAAACAAAATCAGGATCGGATCTGTTTGATTTCATTCTGGAGGATATTCAGCAATTAAAGCAGACCAACGCTGATTCACAGAGTTTTGGCGTGTTTATGACTGCTATGAATGCGTCCTCCTGGATTAATGAAAAGATGAACGAGTGGTTAGGTGAAAAGAACGCAGCGGATACGCTTTCTCAATCTGTACCACACAATATTACGTCGGAGATGGGTCTGGCACTGTTAGACGTTGCGGATGCAATTCGTCCTTACCCACAAGTCATTGAGTATTTGCAACAAGTAAAGGAGGATAACTTTCTGGGTGAATTGCTGAAGCTTGAGGGTGGACAGGAGGCGCAGAACGCGATCGCTACTTTTCTTGACAAATACGGAATGCGATGTGCTGGAGAGATCGATATTACGAGACCTCGCTGGAGCGAAAAACCAACTACCCTCGTTCCGATGATTCTCAGTAACATCAGAAACTTGGAGCCAGGGGAGCGCGATCGCAGACTTGAGCAAGGACAACGGTCAGCTTTCAAGAAAGAACAAGAGCTATTAGCGCGATTGCAGCAACTACCGGATGGTGAACAAAAGGTCAATGAAACAAAACGCATGATCAGGCTGCTCCGGAGTTTCATTGGTTATCGTGAATATCCCAAATACGGCATCGTGAGTCACTACTTTGTTTACAAGCAGGCATTACTGAAAGAAGTCGAACAACTCGTACAGGCGAGTGTGATTCAGGAACAAGAAGATGCCTACTATCTCAAGTTTGAAGAACTTTGCGACGTTGTACGCACCTATCAAGTGGATTACTCAATCATCAGCCAACGAAAAGATGAGTACAAACACTATGAAAAACTCACTCCGCCACGAGTGATCACGTCAGATGGTGAAATTATTGTGGGTGAGTACAAACGCGAAAATCTCCCAGTTAATGCGATCGTTGGTCTACCTGTTTCCGCCGGAGTGATAGAGGGACGTGCACGAGTCATTCTCAACATGGAAGAGGCTGACCTGGAAGATGGAGATATCTTAGTCACCACCTTTACTGACCCAAGCTGGACACCCTTGTTTGTCTCCATCAAAGGTCTTGTTACCGAAGTGGGTGGACTGATGACGCATGGAGCCGTGATTGCCCGCGAATATGGCTTACCAGCCGTGGTTGGAGTGGATCATGCGACCCAACGGATTAAAGATGGGCAACAAATTCGCGTGCATGGAACAGAAGGGTATGTAGAAATTCTTTAACCGGGAAAAAGTTTTAGCTTGGAAGTTCTTGAATATCCATTCGTCGGATTAATCCATTTTCAAATGTGTGGAGATGCTGAACGAGTTGATCAACCAGTACATTTCCTTCCAAATCACGGACAACCTGATGGACATCAACGATGATTCTTTGGTTGTCATCCAGTTGAAATGATTGGGGTTCTACGTGTGGATCAACTAAGTTCCACTGGCGTGTCCAATAGTCCCGTACTGCCTCATGCCCATAGACATATCCACCTTCCATTCCATTTGCCCATTCCACTTGTGGGTGCATGACAGCAAGGACAGCATTGATATCTCGCCTGTTAAAGTCAGAATAGGCTTGCGTCAGCAGATCTTGATAAATTTGGGTCATATTGTCAGCGTCAAATCTCGTGCAACTGGAGCTAGCTTCGAGAGTGCCACATTTGATGGCTTGACCTCCATTAAATGACCCAAGTAATGACAGTGGTATGGTGAACACCTTTGACTCGTTCAATGCTTCGAAATCCCATGCCATTGGCATACATTTTGAGGCATTCGCGCTTGAATTCATCGGAATACGGAGAAGGTGGGTCATAAGTTTCAATGAACTGCCGCCGACAGGCTTTACAGAGGTAATTTTGTTTACCTCTTTGCCTGCCATTCTTACTGATACTAGTTGAGCCACATTCCGGACATTGCATCGTTCTTACCCTGACTTCATATTTCCATTATGCAACGCCAATTAATCCTTCTACACCAACTTCGAGGCGGACAACTTTGGCAGCTTCTAAACCAGTGGGTAGGGGCAACGACATCCCGCCATTGGTTGTGACATAGAGGCTGGTATTATCGCCTGCACTTCGCCCAAAGGCTAACGCTGTACTGCCTGCAACTCCCTGTTCTGCGGTGGCGATCGTTGTAATTTGTCCGTCCGGAGTAATCTTCACCACACTGTTGTAAACATGGGTAGTGCCATACAAATTGCCCTGCTGGTCAAAGGCAAAGTCATCCAGATTAACATTGGTGAGAAATCGTTTGGGAGAACCAGGCGTGAAGTTACTGTGAATGGAAATCCGAATTAAATGCTGTCGTTGAGTATTAGATACATATAGCAGTCCTAAATCATTTGTGAGATGAGTTGTGAGAGTGGGGGGGGGGGGGGGGCGCCCCCCCCCCCCCACTCTCACAACTCATTTAGGATTGCTATAGAACGTATTGTTATAGATTTTCAAGCCCATTGGCAGCAGGAAAGGGATGATTTGGGTTGGAACCGGCTAAGCGATCGTCTTGCAGCCAAACACGAGCGGTTTTCTCAATCGCATCAATCTCCCAAATTGCACCTTTGTAGGAATCGGCAATTAAATAGCGATGATCCGTTAAGGGAGTCATACCATTCAGAAAAATGGCTTCGGGGATTGTGATCAACGTCTCGATATTGCCATTCTCAGTAATACAGAAAACAGTTGCGATTTTCTCCTCAGTCGCACCTGCAACTAGCAAATTTCCTTGAGAGTCAACAACAATTCCGGCTGCATTTCCGTTGATGTTAGCAATCTCAGCGATCGCACCATCGAGTGTGACTCGGTAAACTTTTCCTTCTTCGTAACTGGTGATGAAGAGATTTCGGTAGTGCGTCAGGCTAATGTGGGATTGATAACATAGAGAGGAAGCTCGACTGGGATCAAAGTGATGGAATGCCCACTGTGCGGTCATATCAAAGCTCATAAGCATGGCAAGATGCCCAATGGTCA
>JAESFS010000144.1_pt1:0-5000 | contig 10336 bp, 5 predicted proteins | sample 9269441 | NCBI WGS metagenome assembly JAESFS01 (sample SAMN14502548, study PRJNA617105) | algae metagenome | isolation source: Scytolyngbya sp. HA4215-MV1 and co-occurring heterotrophs from sample from... | place: USA: Laie Falls, Oahu, Hawaii | collected 2010-08-22
CACCTCCCACATACCACCTATCAATAAGTTTGATATCCAGAATAGTGCTTTCGGGTACGCAGATTCCGAATCTGTCGTCCGTTTTAAGATCGGATGAAAACTGGTCCCGCTAGAGGCAAAATTGTACCGATTTTATTAAGCAAGTGGATTGTGTTTTTTAAAAGCTAGATGTATAGCCCTAGCTATTCGCATTCAAAATCTGTTTACCACTTGTCTATAAAAATTATATTCGCGGCGTGAAAATAAAAATTGTACCAAATTGTACGGATTGGCACCACTAATAAAAAATTGTACCAATTTAAAATACTTATATTTAGGTTTCCTAATAACTTAGTTTATACTTTATTATATCTAATATCTATACCTGCTGTCTGTTTTATTATAAAATATATATTAGTAGTGTAAAAAATAAAATTGTACCAAATTGCACCGAATTGTACGGGCTTTTATATACCCTATATATTAATATCTAGCTATTTTAACTTCTAGACTAATACTTTTAGGTATATAGATTCTTATTATACCCTTTATACCTAACTCTATATATAATATTATAGAAAAATTAATATATCTAAAGTTTATCCTACCTTTTAGTTCTATTTTTATTAAAAAACCTACTTTTACTAAAGGAAAGGTCTAGAATTAAGTTAAAATAATAATAGAATTAGGTCTAGCAGCCCTATATAGGTATTTATTAGAAATAGTAGGATTTATTTGCAAGAAATGCGGCCTAGAAGCTGGGTGTTGGGTGGCTGGCAGGCGAAAAACGATTTTCGCTAAGGTTCGTTGGGGTACATGATCGGAGCGCTCCGCTCCGCAGGCGTTGCGCGGGTCTAGGCGATTTTACATACAAAAAAACGGTTTTTCAAATTTTTTCCGAGCACTCCGCTGCGCGCCACCGCGCACGCATCAAATGGGGTTCCCCAAACCTATGAGGAGAGGTCGAGATTTACTTCGAGACCTCGGATTCCTTACTGAGGAGAGGTCGAGATTTACTTCGAGACCTCGGGTTCCTTACTTGCTCGATCTGTGTCCCTGGTGGCTGCCGGCAACGTCAACTCTAGTCAGCTAGCCATCGTGGGTTCGGATTACGCTCTCAATCCCTTGTTCAGGTGGGTTAACGCCTATAGTAACAAGCAATCGGCGCCCCGCGCCGGCTGCACCTGGCCTTGGGGAGGAGATCAGAAGCCCTATCGTCTTACGGCGGTAGGCACCATTTTCGCGTCTGTGGATTGTTGGCGACAGCTACCATCCTTCAGCAGGCGTTCGGGGGTAAGCTTCGGCGCATAGCGGCCTGTAAAAAGGCTTGATGCGCCGCGGGCTTCCTCCTCTTGGGGGATACATGCGGCGAAGGTTGGCGGCTCCGCGCCCGATACCTCCCGTCGCGGCCTATCCTCTGGGGAACTCAGTGGGGGCAATCGAATCGGTCGCGCGGCACCTAGGCTCCCCTGGAGCGTCTGGTGCCCGTGGCTGGGCACGATCCGTCGTCGCCCTGCCTAACGGTAACGCTAACGTCCGCCTCCCTCCGGGGGGGTTGACCCTTCGCTTCGGCGTCGGTTCAGGATAGTTACCTGGTTGATTCTGCCAGTAGTCATATGCTTGTCTCAAAGATTAAGCCATGCATGTCTAAGTATAAGCAATTATACCGTGAAACTGCGAATGGCTCATTAAATCAGTTATCGTTTATTTGATAGTACCTTACTACTTGGATAACCGTGGTAATTCTAGAGCTAATACATGCTAAAAACCCCAACTTCGGGAGGGGTGTATTTATTAGATAAAAAACCAATGCCCTTCGGGGCTCCTTGGTGATTCATGATAACTTCTCAGATCGCATGGCTTTACGCCGGCGACGGTTCATTCAAATTTCTGCCCTATCAACTTTCGATGGTAAGGTATTGGCTTACCATGGTTTCAACGGGTAACGGGGAATTAGGGTTCGATTCCGGAGAGGGAGCCTGAGAAACGGCTACCACATCCAAGGAAGGCAGCAGGCGCGCAAATTACCCAATTCCGATACGGAGAGGTAGTGACAATAAATACTGATACAGGGCTCTTTTGGGTCTTGTAATTGGAATGAGTACAATTTAAACCTCTTAACGAGGAACAATTGGAGGGCAAGTCTGGTGCCAGCAGCCGCGGTAATTCCAGCTCCAATAGCGTATATTAAAGTTGTTGCAGTTAAAAAGCTCGTAGTTGAACCTTTGGCCTGGCTGGCAGGTCCGCCTCACCGCGTGCACTTGTCCGGCCGGGCCTTTTCTTCTGGAGAACCGCATGCCCTTCACTGGGTGTGTTGGGGACCAGGACTTTTACTTTGAAAAAATTAGAGTGTTCAAAGCAGGCCTTTGCTCGAATACGTTAGCATGGAATAATAGAATAGGACGTGCGGTCCTATTTTGTTGGTTTCTAGGACCGCCGTAATGATTAATAGGGACAGTCGGGGGCATCAGTATTCAATTGTCAGAGGTGAAATTCTTGGATTTATTGAAGACTAACTACTGCGAAAGCATTTGCCAAGGATGTTTTCATTAATCAGTGAACGAAAGTTAGGGGATCGAAGACGATCAGATACCGTCGTAGTCTTAACCATAAACTATGCCGACTAGGGATCGGGCGGTGTTTCTATTGTGACCCGCTCGGCACCTTACGAGAAATCAAAGTGTTTGGGTTCTGGGGGGAGTATGGTCGCAAGGCTGAAACTTAAAGAAATTGACGGAAGGGCACCACCAGGCGTAAACGCATACTCTGCGCCGAAAAGCAGCCCGAAAGGGTCGGTGGTTGCCGTCGTTGAATGCTAGTCATCGCGGGTCCCTAGGGGATCCGCCCTGGCGACATGCCTAAATTGCGGGGAACTCGCGAAGCTTCTGCTACCAAGCCGCGCGTCGAAAGGCGCGTGGTGGCCAGGGTAACGACCTCGGGTAGGGTAACAACGCAGCAAGTATGTGATGATCCGCAGCCAAGCCCCTCTGGTTCGTCCGTGGGGAAGGTTCAGAGACTACAATGGCGTGGGTTTGGGGCACGGCTGGGCTACCCAGCGGCGCTCCAGGCTTAAGGTATAGTCCGGCCCCAGCCGAAAGGCTGGGGGTTGGCGGGAGCCTGCGGCTTAATTTGACTCAACACGGGGAAACTCACCAGGTCCAGATGAAATAAGGATTGACAGATTGAGAGCTCTTTCTTGATTTTTCAGGTGGTGGTGCATGGCCGTTCTTAGTTCGTGGGGTGACTTGTCTGCTTAATTGCGATAACGAACGAGACCTTCACCTGCTAAATAGCCAGGCTAGCTTTGGCTGGTCGCCGGCTTCTTAGAGGGACTATCGGCTCAAGCCGATGGAAGTTGGAGGCAATAACAGGTCTGTGATGCCCTTAGATGTTCTGGGCCGCACGCGCGCTACACTGACAGAGCCAACGAGTTCTTTCCCTTGGCCGGAAGGTCTGGGTAATCTTGTTAAACTCTGTCGTGCTGGGGATAGAGCATTGCAATTATTGCTCTTCAACGAGGAATGCCTAGTAAGCGCGTGTCATCAGCACGCGTTGATTACGTCCCTGCCCTTTGTACACACCGCCCGTCGCTACTACCGATTGAATGGCTCAGTGAGGCCTTCGGACTGGCTCGAGGAGGTTGGCAACGACCACCTCAAGCCGGAAAGTTGGTCAAACTCGGTCATTTAGAGGAAGTAAAAGTCGTAACAAGGTTGATCCTTCGCAAAAGACACTTGCGTAAGCCTTTGCAGCTGGAGACAGTAGCCCAACGACTGTAAACAATTGGCGCCTCATGCAAGTCAGCTCCGGCTGGCGACACTTTCGAATTGCGGGGAACCCCTAAGAGCTCTTCACACCAAGCCAGCCCGGGAAACCGGCTGGTGGCCCATTGGAAACCATGGGGTACGGTAACAGTTGAAGAGATGACCCGGCCAGCCGGTGAAATGGGCGATCCGCAGCGAAGCCCCTTCTGTTGGTGGTAGCAGCCTCGGCCGCAGCCAAACATGGGGAACGTTCACAGACTAAGTGGAAGTGGGTGGGGCGTAGCCCTGCTTAAGATATAGTCGGGCCCCCTTGGAAACTTGGGGGGGTGAGTTCGGCCTCCTGGCCGGCTCCAAGCAAACCGTTCCGTAGGTGAACCTGCGGAAGGATCATTATCCATCCCAAACCAGGTGCGGTCGCGGCCCCCGGGGGCTTGCTCCCGGGCGGTAGGGGTAACACCCGCACGCGCCGCCTGCCTGTACCCTCTTTTTACGAGCACCTTTCGTTCTCCTTCGGCGGGGCAACCTGCCGCTGGAACCAAAACAAAACCTTTTTTGCATCTAGCATTACCTGTTCTGATACAAACAATCGTTACAACTTTCAACAATGGATCTCTTGGCTCTGGCATCGATGAAGAACGCAGCGAAATGCGATAAGTAGTGTGAATTGCAGAATTCAGTGAATCATCGAATCTTTGAACGCACATTGCGCCCCTTGGTATTCCATGGGGCATGCCTGTTCGAGCGTCATCTACACCCTCAAGCTCTGCTTGGTGTTGGGCGTCTGTCCCGCCTCTGCGCGCGGACTCGCCCCAAATTCATTGGCAGCGGTCTTTGCCTCCTCTCGCGCAGCACAATTGCGTCTGCGGGGGGGCGTGGCCCGCGTCCACGAAGCAACATTACCGTCTTTGACCTCGGATCAGGTAGGGATACCCGCTGAACTTAAGCATATCAATAAGCGGAGGAAAAGAAACCAACAGGGATTGCCCTAGTAACGGCGAGTGAAGCGGCAACAGCTCAAATTTGAAATCTGGCTCTCTTTGGGGGTCCGAGTTGTAATTTGCAGAGGATGCTTTGGCATTGGCGGCGGTCTAAGTTCCTTGGAACAGGACATCACAGAGGGTGAGAATCCCGTACGTGGTCGCCTGCCCTTGCCGTGTAAAGCTCCTTCGACGAGTCGAGTTGTTTGGGAATGCAGCTCTAAATGGGAGGTAAATTTCTTCTAAAGCTAAATACTGGCCAGAGACCGATAGCGCACAA
>JAESFS010000145.1_pt1 | contig 10206 bp, 11 predicted proteins | sample 9269441 | NCBI WGS metagenome assembly JAESFS01 (sample SAMN14502548, study PRJNA617105) | algae metagenome | isolation source: Scytolyngbya sp. HA4215-MV1 and co-occurring heterotrophs from sample from... | place: USA: Laie Falls, Oahu, Hawaii | collected 2010-08-22
CCTCACTCCGGTTGGGCTACGCCCGCCCTGCGTGAGGCCGCACCACCGGCAAGACGTGCGTATCAACCGGCAGGCGAGCCAGTTATTGGAAGCGGAACGCTGTAGCGAGAAACCGAGCCACCTCTCTGTTCGGGGCTGCCTCAGTCATAGTTGACCAATTTTCGATCGGAACGATAACGCATCTGCCAGTCGGTGGTGGCGCCCCCGTGGCAGAGAGGGTGGTGTTGCTTGCGCCAGGCCAAACACCAACGGTCCTGCCACAGTGGCAGCCGTTTGCGTCCTAAGTCTTATCTTGCGGCATCAACCTCCGCGCGAATAGCAGGCTCGCCAATCTCGGCCAGCTTTTTCATCTCCGCCCTGCTAGCAAGGTCCTCCTATCTTGGGAGGTGCTGGGGCAGCCTTGCGATGCGGAATCCGTCAGTGGCGCGTCGTTCTCTATGGTCACTTACCTCCCTTGCTGCCACGCGCGCATCTCTCGCCACGTCAGCCCAGGACCCCCCCCTAAGAACGCGCCTTCGACAGCCGGCAAATTCCACCGGCTGGGAAGCTTGGGTGGGTGCTCTGTTGTAGTTATCGCGGAAACAGTCGAGGACCCACTGCCATACGTTTCCTGACATATCATGCAGTCCAAATCTGTTAGGCGGGAAACGCCCTACAGGGCTGGTGAAAATAAAATTATCCCTGCACGAGCTAAAGGCCCATCCAATCTGGCCGAGATGCGCTCGCGCAGACTGATCAGCAAGATTGGCATATTCACAGCTTCGTCCATCATCATTTCCCCACCAAAATCTGGAGTTATTTTCACTGCGCGCCGCATATTCCCATTCCGCCTCAGACAACAAACGATATCTTTGCCCGGTTAAGCGACTTAGCCACGAAGTGTAAGCTACGGCATCTTGCCAGTTTACGCAGACTACTGGATGACGCGGATTATTTCCTTCGATTGACAAAGCTTCTCGATCGAAATGATGATCAGTCCAGTCAGACTCTCCGGCTTCATTGGGTCCAGTCATCCAACATTGGCCAGAGTATCTCCAATTTGTAGCTTGGATAAAAGCGCTGAATTCTTCAAAAGTAACCGGGAATTTCCCAACCGAAATTGCTTCCGACAGCACAACAAGGCGCTGCGGTCCCTCGTTTGAAAGACGGCCTCGCTCGGATGACGGACTTCCCATTGAAAATTGCCCTGGAGGAATTACCACCATCTCAGGGCATCGGGCACAATCTCTGAATGTTTGGCCTATTGCGACCGAAAATCCTAAGGCTGGATCCGGGATTATAGGTCGCGTAGGCGGACCAGTGTTTGGCGTAGAATTTGATGGGGCCGGACTTTGTTCGTTGTTTTCGTGTTGCACTGGGGAGTTTCCCGTTAAATTCGGCCGAACGGGCAATAATGCTACTTCGATACCTCTGTCTCGCGCTTGCTGAAGGCTCAGCCAGTTCATTTCATCCGGTGGAGCAGTGGTAATATAAATAATCGCCTGTTCTGATAATCCCATATTAGATAAATACGCGCCGATTAATGCATTTCCTACCGAAGATACAGTCGGTGCGCCGCGTCTGATATTATAGGCAGCATGAAAACCGATCGATGATGCAGGCCCTAAAAACCGAGTTGTACCTCCTAACCAAGCAAGAGCACACGCGGACGCACAAGTCTTTCCATTTTGGACAGTGGTAGCAAATCCCCTTTGACGGATTATCCGCCCTATATCTAATCCCGCAGTCAGATCACCACCATTGCTAGCGAAAACTACAAGCGCACGTCCAACGCCTACAGTTGTTGCAAGGAAGGCCATTTCGTCACCCTCGCGTAAATCGCCCTCAATCAGAATTTCATGAATTTCTGGCGTTAACTGTGTACTGACAATCGTCGCGCAGCGCGCCTGCGCGCAGAATCCCAAAACTGCGATTGCAACCACAGAGCAGAACCGGATCACGCGCACCTCAGATCGACTGCAGAATACTGACTCTTATTTGACTCGGCAGGCAAGATGGTTACAGCCTGTCGGCTGTGTCCTGACACACGAACACTAGCAAGCATGTAGCAAAAAAATCTTCGTTCTGCGCCCGCGTGTCATCCAAAAATCCTCTGTGACCCGCGCTTCAGAAACGTAGCCCCCGCTATTCCCGCCCTCCCCTGCGCGCGTGCGGTGCGAACTACTCATGAATTCCGCGAACCCGGTTTTATCAATTTCGGCATTGATGAATAAGCCGCCATGCACTGTTGCGCCGCCACACCTATCCAGAGACAGGCCAGACCGCCCTCTACGCCGCTAGGATTGGCGGGAAACGGCATTCTGAGCGCAAATACCGCGCGCGTGTTTTTTGCCTTGGGTCCCTCCCTAGATTGCACCATTACGGTCAGGCAGAGCGCGCGAGTGTTCTAGGCACAAAACTCCCTTAAGGGTTGTCTTATCACCTCGCCGCCGTCGCCTAAGTCGGGGCTGATGCTACCCTTGGCATGTTTTAGACCCTAGGAATGTGGCGCGCTCAGACCGACCGTATTGTGCTGGCGCCAGGAGGGACCCGCTGGGCTACCAGCATTGCCCGTTCGGGTGCGGGAAGTGCAGAAGCCGTTTCGGGCGGAAATTCAAAAACTGGTCTGCGATATGCGCGTGAAACCCAAGGCGGTTGGCTTGCCCCTGCCGGCTCAGACGTTTAGCCACCCCTGGAGGGCGGTCACGTCACAATGTCCTTTGTCAGGTACGAAGATAAACGGCTAATCGTCAATTTCGGAATTGATGATTAGTAAAAACATCAGCGCCAGCCCGCCGCTGAGGGGCTTGCCGCAGACCGATGACAGCCCCAGCAATGCGGGGGTAGTTTCAACTTTGGCGGGCATGGCGTCCCGAACCGATGGGGCTGGCTGACTAAGTTTGCATTCTTTGAAAGGCAATGTTGATGCTGCAATTCGGTATTGCCGTCATTCTGGCTGGCGCTGCGTTGATCGTCGGGGGCATGTTCTACGAACCCACAATCCCCGCCGGAGGTGTCACGGGCAGCCTCTTGGGCAACCGCACATACAATATTGGTCTAATAGCTATACAAGGTTTTATCGTTCAAGTCGGGATCGGGCTAGTCATCTCTGGATCGATCTTCACCGCAGCGGGCGTGCTCGTCGAGCGAATATCTATAATCACAAGCGGCCTATCTGGCGTTCAACAAAAAACAGCTACATCAAGCCCTGCTTCCATGCCTCCTGCTGGGACGGGAGCAGAGGACAGGATGACTTTTTCTCAAATCGAAAGACGATTTGTGCCCAGTACGCCGGGTGTTGAGGCAGCGCCTGCGCCAAAGAGTCAGAAGACCGATACGGAAGAGATGCGCGCGTGGTTCGCCATGACACACGGAAAGACAATTACGGCCGAAGAAGCCAACGGTCTCATCGTCGCACGCAATGCAGGAAATCTGCTCACGGCAGCGAAAAGGCTTCGAGAGAAACTGTCGTAGTCGACCGCCAAAATCCACTAATTCAGGTAGGGCTAGCGAGGTGGGGGGCGGCTTGGGCGCTGAGGCTGTTGAGGGCGCAGCGACCAATTACACGCCGCCGCGACCGCCTCTGCCGCGGCGGCGAAGCCGGTCAGAGAAAACAACATCTGGTGGGATGAGTTGTTTCGTTCCGTAATCCGGATGAGAAAGTCAGTTCCCTCAGCCATTTGACGAATGAGCGGGAATCCCGATGTCCCCCAGATACCCGCGCGATCGCTGCGGGTGTTGACAGACCACGATGTGTTAACCGGAGGGCGCTGATCGATGCGGTAAGTCACACGTACAGCATCATTACTGTCCAGTAGATAGTCCTTCGGATCGACCACCAGACGCGTTTGGCCCTCGACGCAGGCCAACGAAAGCACCCTAATGTTCTGGCTGCTTGATCCGATGGCGAACGTGAATGCGGTGACACGGGGGCTATCGTCCATCGGCGAGCGAGACCGACTGATCGACCAATCGCCCTCGGCAACATCGCCGCGCTCTCGTATCGCGGCAATTGTCGCTGAATCAAAGGCGCGCGAAGAATTTTCAGCCTGTTGGGGTGTTGACGGCACACGCCCCGCTTCAGCCGCCACGGTTCGCTCAGGTCCTGGTGCGGGGAGAGTGGCAACGGGTGCTTCTGCCGTAGGTACTATCGTCTCTGGCGGCTCCGTGAACATCAAAAATCCAAGCTGTGTCGCCAGAGCGGCCAGTTCAGCCAGTGCGACCTCCTGCTGAGCCGTCGCCAAGGTCAGAAGAGCGATGGATTGCACCAAGCCGCCCAGTCGCAAGTTGGGGTTGGCCTCGGCACGCGCCGCACGCTCCCTGGCATCGTCGAGACTGCGGCGCGCACGGGCGACCGCATCGGCCCTTGGTGTCGCGAAGAGGGAGGCGAAATCGACCCTCGTTGCCACGGCCGCCTCCCGATGGAGCAAGAGCGCTTGCGCAGCGCGAAGGGTTTGAAGCTGCGCATCAATCAATATGCGTAATGCGCCTTGCTCAAACTGTGGCCGGTCAGTCTCGGCGGCGGCAATTAATCGTTCGATGCGCAGCAGGTCGGCAGCAAGCTCAGGTGAGACCTGCAATGCCGGCGCTTGCCCCTCAGCCGCGACCGGCTGGGCCTTAAGGGGCTCATGTACCGCCATTGCGGCGCTCAATGCCAAAGGCAACAGCAAATTCATCACACGTAGTTTTGCCTTGTCTTTTGCATGGACAGTCATCGCACCGCCTCCATCTCCAGTTCGGCGCGGTGCTGCTCGATCAATTCCCGCAAAACATCCGTCACGTTGGCCCTACCACCATTCCAGATGGCGCGCTCCACAGCAACGGGGCGATAACACCCCTTTCTTGTCCAGGTGGGGGTTCTGAAACCGCTACACCGCTACATTGGCGGATATCCGCTAGTTTTCGGCATTTTCGGCCCGCTACATGCGGCGGGGTGTAGCGGATTGATTTCGGGCGGAAACCCGCAGAAAACCGCCATTGTAGCGGTGTAGCGGTTTGAATGGGGGGGCTCATGGAGAAACACCCTCTTTTGCCGGCAGGTAACGGGTCCAGGCTTCCTCAAAGTGCTCACGCCGGTAGCCCTTCACGATGCCTTCGCTACGGCGGATGTTGATGGGCTTCACCCCAAACGGTGCCAGCGCCCGAGCAAGCTGCGGCGCAGTCATCGGTTTGCCGTGGCGCCATTCAGGCCAGGGACGTTCCTCCAACTTGCCCAGCCTCTCGGCCAGTTCAGCGCTGGGCATCTGCATGGCGCCGATTTCAGTCAGGGCATCCCGGATATCGGCCAGCAGCATGGCGCCGCCCTCCATCGTGCCAGCCTCGACATTACGTCGACCGAACAGCGCGGCCAGGGCGTCTCGGCCCTTCTTCGGCCAGGCGCCGCCGGCTTGGTCGGCGATAGCGAACAGGGGGACGCTGATGTCCTGCTCACGGTCATTCAGTTCTGGCGGCATGGGCGGATCACTCCCCAGCACCGGGCCTTGATCCGCAGACCATCGCGCCAGCTTCGCCGCCAGTTCGGCCAAATGCGCCCGGGCGCCGGGGGCGCGCATCCTGTCAACAGCCTCGCCCGCGCCCTTGCGTTGCAACACAATGGGCACGCTGCGATCTTCTAGGGTGTCGGCAAGCTGGCCGATCCCCGCGAAGGCCACGGGGGCGAAGGTGGCGAATTGCACCGGCTGGTGCTCACCGTCGATTTCAGTCACCCGCACGACATAGCCGGATCGGTGAAACCCGGAATTGAGCACGCCGCGCAGTTCCTCCTTATCGGCCAGGAACGTGTCGGTTTCGTCCAGCAGCAGCGTCACGGGCGCCAGCGCCTCCACGATCCGGAAGGCGCCGCTGGCCGAGATGGAACCGGACTGCATTGGCCTATGCGCCAACGCCTCGACTACCTCCAGCAGCGTGGATTTGCCGCAGCGTTTTGTGGGGCTGCGAATGGCCAGCCGGGGGGTATGATCAAACCGCTGATAGACCCAGGTATGGGCGCTCCACAGTGCCAGCGTGGTTGCGGCGCCGGGCGGCAGAATGACATGCCGGCCTATAGCTTTGGCGATATCGTCCAGTAGTTCGCCCAACTGCACCGGCATATGCCAGGGCGTCACTTCGCGGAGCTTGATGCCGCGCCCGGTTGCTGCCTCGGTCGGGGGCTGGGCGGTCTTCACGGCATCGTCCAGCGTGCTCAACCTGATGCCCAGCCGCGCCGCAGCCGCCTCGCGCTCCCTGTCGTAATCCATGCGAGGAAGCCCGGCCAGGCGGGCGATTTCCAGTGCATCGGTGGCGGCATCGCGCTCCATGCCCGGTGCTTCGGTGTTGTCGGTGCTCATGCTGCACCCCGCTGCGCCAGTGCCCATGCGGCGATGGCCTCGCCCTCGCCATCGGGTTTGCCTGCCTGCCGCAATGCGCCCTCGATAACGCGCGTCACGTCTGATGCCGTCACTGCTCCGGCCTTCGCCAGCCGCGCCAGCCCCCAGGCTTCGGCAACAGCGGTTTCATGCCGGCTGCCTTCGCCCTGCCGCGCGATGGTGGCGGCTGCCCTGGCCAGCGCGGCGGCGCCATAGCGGGCGCTGGGCAGGGTTGTGGTGGCAGGCTGAGGGGTAGGCAGGACTCGGCGCGGCGGCGGCGCCAGCAGATGCGGGGCGGGCACCTCAACAACCGGATGTCCAGTTGATTGGAGCAGCCGGCCATTGGGGAGAGGATCGGCCGCACCATCGGCGAGGATCGGCGCCGCCGTGTAGATCACTTGCGCCGGGCGGAAGCTCGCCCTGTCCAGCCCCGGCACGCCGGCCAGCCATCGCCCCAATTCCGCCCCCATGGCGGGGCGCGATAGCCATGCCCACACCCGCAGCCGCAGCCCGGGCTTGATGGCATGGCCTGCCGTAGCCTGGACTATCAGCGCCGCATCGCGGAAGGCACTGGGCAGGATCGGCCGCGCCGTGGCGAGGCAGGCGTGCAGGTCGGTCACGCCCAGCCCAGCGGGTGCTGGTATTCCATCCATGTCCAGCGCCACCCATCGGCGCGGCACGTCGCACAGCGTCGGAAGGTCGCCGGTTTCCGTATCGGCATGGAGCAGCCGGCGAACGCCACGGGTGCGGGCAGGATCGGCTATGGCACCCCGCACGATGGCGAGGTCGGGGCGGGGCAGCAGAGTGGCGATGATGCCATACAGGGCGTCCAGGCTGGCCACAGGCACCTCGCCCATATCGAAGGTGCGAGCGTCGCCATAGGGCGTGAATGTGCCGATGGGGTGCAGCGTTTTGGCAAGGCGGGGGCCTTTGGCTTGCAGCATCGTCAGGGAGCAGATGCAGATATTGCTCATGGCTTGCCCCCCGCATTCAGTTCGCGCAGCGCCAGCAGCGCCGCCCCGATGCTGGGGAATGCCCGCAACAAGATCGGGCGGCGCGGGTGGCCCGTCACCAGTGCGGCCAAGGACTCGCCAGACGGGCCTTGCAGCCCCGGGAGGTACGCAAGGCGGACCGGCTCGGACAGGGCGGCCAGCGGCCGCCCCTTTGTCAGCACGGGGCATCTCGCGGATTGATGAGAGGTAAAATCAGGCATCGACAGTTCCTTGTGGGAATGCCGGCGAGGTTTGGCTTGAACGCAGAGAGACGGACCGCTAAGCAGGGATTGCAACGTCGCCTGTTAATTGTCTCCCGCGCCCGGCCTAACTAGCCGGGCGTGTTGCGTTCAGGGGTTCGGCATGCGGCAGGAGGGCGCACGCGATGCGCACCCCGCCGGCCATCACTTCATCCGGCCAGGGGCCGGGCTTCTTCGGGCCGCCCATCATGCGGCCTCCCGAACACGCGGCAGGCCCGCCACATAGCGGCGTATGCTGGCCATGGTGATAACGGTCTTATCGCCGATCTTGCGGGCATCCAGTTGGCCGGTGTTGATCAGTTCGTGACCTTTGGTCGCGCCAATCCCAAGCAGGGCGAACGCAGCCTTACGAGGGACGAGAGTGGGGTCGTCGCCAAGTGCCACGGCCCCAGCTGTCAGCGCGGGCGGCTTTGGGCCGCCGGCCACATGCTCGCCGCTCATGCCGCCACCTCGGCGCGGCGCAGGTCCTGCCGCACCTCCAAGGCCGGCAGGGTGGCCAGGAAAGCCCGCACGCTGGCGGCATCCACCAGGGTTCGGCTGCCGATCTTCACCATTTTGATTTTGCCATCGGCGGCCAGCCGATACAGGCCGGAACGGCTCAAGCCGAACATGCCGGGAGCACGGGGAAGCGGCACCATTTCAGGGGCTGGTGTATTGGGCGAGTAGTTCAAACCATCCTCCATTCGGCGCGGGATGCGCTGGGATGGTTTGCTAGGAAGCGCAGAAATCGATGCGCCGTAATGACGCGATTAACACCTAGCTTTTGTCATGGCAGAAGCTTTGTCTACCTTCTGACAGTCTTTCGCCCTTTCGCGTTACCGGCACGGTGGCGTTGAATGGCCGCCTTCGAAATCTCATGGAATTCGAGCTGTTTCTTTCCTGTCGCAAGCAACCGATAAAAGCTGCGCTCATCTGCAACCCGTGCAATTCTCATCAATTCTGCTTTTTTGAAACTTTTATCATAGTTTTTGCCCTCCTCGCTTTCGAAAAATTCTTTTTCGAGCGCCAGCCATTCAGCCCTCCAAAGTGTATTTGACTTGGCAAATGCATTTCCGCCCTTCCAGGTGAGGTTGAGCGCCGTCGCAATCAACTTGGCAGCTTGCGTCGGGTTAAGCGGTGGCGCTGCGGAAGTTCCCATTATATAGCTCATGGAATTTGGCTGAATCCCGTTCTCGTCGAGAGGGGCGGGCCGGCGCCAATCATTACCTCCACTCAAATCGAGAATGCGGTCGGCGCATGTGACTAAGTAACGCATCATTTCAACAGGGAGAAATGTAAACGCCTCCCGCAGTTCATCATCTGTTAGATCACGGTCGGCGCTTTCCTCACGTTCCCCTCGCGACCATGGCCCTGAGGGCTCGCAAGGCGAACCAAGTTGCTTGAGGGTTACCCAAACCTGTAGCGCGCCATCTTGGGCGTAACGATGGCGACCGATTGCAGCCCTCGCAACGCGCTCCTCTTCAACCGTTTCGGATTCTACACGTTCAACTTTTGCCATGCTCGCCCCTTTGGCATGCCCTAATGATAGCGGCGGGGCTGCGCGGTAGGGTTCCACGCTGGCTTGCCGGCCTGTCCCGCCAAGGCTCAGATTACAGCATGACGGCGACGAGTCGCGCGGCGGTTTCGGTGGTGCCGCCGTCTCTACGGCAGCGCTGGCTGGGTCAGCCCGATAGCTCCGCAAGCCACCAGGCACCGGCCCTATGGTCGGAATGGGCCTACAGCCCGATGCCCCAGCTGCGCTGGACGCCTGGATTGCGAAGCACGCCCGCACTGCCAGCCGACCAGAGACGATCCGTTGCCTGATTGCGACTAGGATGAAGTCAGGCGTTCGGCCACGTATGTCGGATAAAAGGGTGACGCCTGATTAGTGACTACGTGACTCCGCCCAAGCGAAAAGTAGCACAGTCACAACGATAGAGCTGATTATCCAAACCGCATTCTTGACGGATTTCTCAAAGCGCACGTCGGCAGCGGCCTGCCGGGCGCGGTCAGCTTGCAACCGCCTCTCGAATTGCTTCCAATCTTCTCGGTCCGCGGTCTCCCAAGCGGCCAAGCATTCTTTCGGCGTTCGCCATCCGTCATACCAAGGTTGATCGGCTACCGGCAAAATGAAGCCGTCCGTGCCTCGAAGGATATGACACGTGTGCCCATTCACCTTGGCAGATACCGCTTGTTGCCGCTGGCTGTGTAGTAGAACCGCCCGCCACGCGGGCCGATGCAGGGCGATGCTGGGGTGCAACCACCAACTGCCGCTAGAGGCGCGGGCGGGGCCACAGGCGCGGCGTAGCGCGGTGCTGGGGTTGTGCCGCCACCTCCCACTCCCTGACGGTCGTAACAAGCCAGGCGGGCGGCAGGATCGGCGATGTTTGCGCATGGACCGAATTGTGCGTGGGCGCCTTGCGTCCAAGCGAACAGGGCGAAGGCTGCGGCCAATCGGATCATACCTTACGGTGGCGTCTGATTCTTTCAATAGCAACCAAAAGCGTGCCAGACTGTAAATCATTTCTAGTGTCCTGAACCAGAAGTTCGCTTCATCACGCTAAACCATCCCTTGGCGTATTGAAGGTACAGAAGCGCTCGATGCTGGCCAGGATATCGTCAGCCGACTTGAACCATCGGAATGGCTTGGGG
>JAESFS010000146.1_pt1 | contig 10126 bp, 6 predicted proteins | sample 9269441 | NCBI WGS metagenome assembly JAESFS01 (sample SAMN14502548, study PRJNA617105) | algae metagenome | isolation source: Scytolyngbya sp. HA4215-MV1 and co-occurring heterotrophs from sample from... | place: USA: Laie Falls, Oahu, Hawaii | collected 2010-08-22
GCGGTGTGTTGCAATTGGCAGAACGCCCGATCCGCACGCTGATGACCGTGCGCGCGGACGTCGATCACATTGATCTGGCGGACGACGCAGCGGCAATTCGTACGCGACTGATGCATTCCTCCTACTCGCGCCTGCCGCTGATTCGCAACGGCGCGGTGGATGAACCGTTGGGCTTCGTTCACAAAAAAGAGCTGTTGAAGGAGTATCTGGCCGGCAACGAGCCAAACCTAGAGCACCTGGCGCGCAAGACGCTCAACCTGCTCGACAGCTATTCGATCCTCAACGCATTGGAACAGATGCGTGCGGCGTCGACCCACATTGCGTTCGTTGTAAACGAATTCGGTGATTTTGTCGGCGTTCTGACCATGACCGATATCCTCGAATCGATTGCCGGCGAGCTGCCGGACGCCAGCGAAATCGCCGGTCCGGATGTGATCGAAGAGCAGGGCGGGTTTGTGGTGAATGGCGCGTTGAACCTGACGCGGATTCGCCAGCGCACCGGTTTCACGGCCGAACCGACCGAGGATTACCAGACCCTCGCCGGGTTGGTGATGAGTCTTCTGGATCGGCTGCCGATGAAGGGCGATCGCCTGGAACATGCCGGTTGGGGGATGACTGTGATGGCGGTCGAGGAGCGACGGGTAACGCGAGTGCTGCTCAAGCGTGAGGCCTGACGGCCTCACTGATGAAAGGTATACCGGTCTTTGCCGGTGTGCTTTGACTCATACAACGCTTCGTCAGCCTTGATCAGGGCCTGGTTGAGGGTATCGCCATCTTCGACCCGGGCCACACCGATGCTGATGGTCACCGGATGCCGGGTGGTTTGCTCACGCACCACCCGGCATAACTCACCGGCCAATGCCTCGACGTCCTCGCGGCGTACGCCCGCCAGATAAATCGCAAACTCCTCGCCACCCAGTCGCGCGTATTCGAACGGTGCCATTACCGCTTTGATGTCCGCCGCGATCCGCTTGAGCACTTCATCGCCGATGTCGTGGCCGTACACATCATTCACTTTCTTGAAGTTGTCGATGTCGATCATCGCCAGGTAATGGTCGTGCTCGCGAGGCGCTGCTTGCAGGCTCTTTTCGGCGCGGGTCATGAACGAGCGGCGGTTGGGGATTTCAGTCAGCGTGTCGTTGTAGGCCTGATCCAGCAACAGCTTGGACATGATGTAGTTGTAGAGCTTGGTCTCGCGCAGTTTCAAAAACGTATAGATCGTCAGCGCACAGAGAAACACGCTGTAGGCGATGGTCATGACGCCTTTGAGTTCCAGCAGGCCGATACCGGTCCCCATGAAGGGGTTGAGTATCAGCCAGGTGACGACTTGCGCGCCGAAGAACGACCAGCGACTGAGCGGCAGCACGGAGGCGCTGTAAAGCGTGGTGGCGGCAGCGAGCACCAGCCAAATGCCGTGAAATGTCGGCGGCAAGCCGTCGATCACCAACCGTATACCCAGGGTGATGAGGAACACGAAGGTCAGGTTCAGCCAGTCGAAATGACGGGCCTTGCGCGTGAACATCAACACCACGGCGAGTACGGCGAACGCTGCGATGAACACCATAGAGCGCCAGGTGAAGCCCTGATCGCCGAGGAAACTGACGATCAGGTCGAAGGCCAGCCAGATACCCATACTGGCCAGGTAGATCAGCAGGCAGAACGAATGCAGCCGCTCGAACTCATGCTGGATGAACTCGTCCCACAACTCGGCGGGTGCGGTTCGCTTCAGGACTTCGTCTTCAATGGTTTTGTACATTGCTGCCCGGATGCTTGCGCTGGTTGTCGAGAATCACCTGTCCCCACGGCCGGTATCGCAGGGAAAACACGGCACTTTGATTACAGCCGGTGGAAGTGGCATCCGGGGTTGCGGGCTCGGCGCGGAAAGCCTCGCCTTCACGGCTGACCTGGCGGAACGCTTCACGCACGATGCCGACGGAGCAGGGCAGTGCGCTTGCATAGCCGTTGCGCACCAGCACTGGCAGGCGCCCGGTACCCGCACCGTCCTGCCACCAGACCTGCGCGCCGGCCGCCGTCAGATCCCCCAGCCATTGGGCATTGACCGTCGGAGCCAGCTTGCCGGCACTGAAGGCGCTGACATGTAGCGGTGCGTCCAGTTTCGCGGCGAAATCCTTCAACTGGCGCTGTAGCGTTGCCCGGCGATCGGCTGCCAGGAAGTGCAAGTCGTCCAGTTCCAGCGGCAGATACCAACCGCTGACCGGTAGCTTCCACTCCTGGCGCAGCTTCTGTTGCTGTGCCAGCGACTGTCCCAGTTGCGCCTGCCAGTAGGCGCCGAGGCCGGCGCTGTCCAGTTCGTCGATGCGCTTGTAATACGCCGGGTCCATCGACAGCCCGAGCACCAGTTGCAGACCTTGTTGCCGAGCAACTTTCAGGCTGTTGGCGAGCCAGCCGCTGGCACCGCCAAAGTCCGAGTCACCGTACGAAGTCCATTGCACGATCACAGTCCGGGCACCTTGCCGGGCCGTGTCCTGCCAGACTTTCTGCCACTGCGCCTGGGTCAGGCCTGCATCGACATTCAACGGCTGATAGAACACCCGCTCGTCGGCCCGTGCAAGTGTGGCGCCCAGCAGCAGGCAGAAAAACAACATCCATCGAGCCATCAGAAATTCCACTCCACGCCCAGCAGCACACCGTTGCCGCCTTCATACAGATTGCCGCCCAGCGACTGTTGATATTCAGTGCGCACCGTCAGTTTCGAACGGTAGGCGTTGTAGCGATCTTCGTCGTACCACCATTGCCAGCGCAGACCGACACCGGTGCGCAGATCCTGGCGCCAGTCGTTGCTCGGATCCTGGCTGGCAAATTCGAGGAAGCCATAAGGCATGATCGTCTGGGCGCCGCTGTTCGGCAGTTTCCAGGCATGGCCCTGTTGGAACCGCGACAGCCACTGGTGATCGCCAGCCTTTGTCCACCAGGCGGCATCGAGGTAGAGGAAGCGTTCGTCCCAATCGTTTTCGTCGACGCGCCAGTCGTTGCGGTACTTGCCCTGATCGAGGAACGAGGCCGTAGCGCGCAACAAGTAATCGGTGGTGGTGTGGCCGTCCTGACGATGATCATTGATCTGATCCAGCAGCTTTTCCGGCACCAGCATCTGGCCGAGGCTCAGGCTGTGGCTGTCGTCATCGTTGAACTGGCTCTGTTTGTAGATCTCACCGTAGAAGTTGATGTTCTGCGTGCCCCACGGCTTGTAGCGCAGACCGACACCGGCGGCGAGGGATTCGGCGTAACTGGAGCGACCTTGTCCACCCAGCAGTACGCGACCGTACACCGACAGCGTGCTGCCGGCGCGGCTCGGTTCATCGCCGAGGGCGTGATCCCACATCGCCAGTTGTACGTTTTGCGAGTCGGCGCGGCGGTTCGAACCTTTGCTCTCGTCCGGCCGCACGAAGTCATTGGTGGAAACTCCGGCCGGCGACCAGGTGCTGGCAATCGTCCGGCTGTCGCGGCGGGAGAGGGTTTCGTGGGCGCGGCGCTGGCGGTAGCGCCGGGCCTCCATGCTGCCATCCTCGTCGTCAGCGGCCACCGGGTTCTGTTCCAGATCGATCACCCGGCGCAGTTCCTTGCGGGCCGAGGCACTGTCCTCCACTTCGTCGTAGCGCCAGGCCAGGGTTTCACCGAGTCGGTAATCCTCGGGGAAGTCACGAGTGGCCTGTTGCAGATAGGGGATTGCGGTGGCGCGTTCCTCGCGGGTTTCGGCGCCGGCCAAGCGCATGCCGTAGTCGGCGCGGTAACGCGGGTTGTTCGGGTCGCGACGTACCGCTTCGGCCAACCATGCGGTGCTTTGTGGCAAGTTCCCCGCCTTTTGCGCGGTGACCGACGCCGCGTAGAAATGCCCGGCGTCCGGTGCTTGTTGCAAGGCTTTGCGCTGACGCTCAAGCGCCTGGGCATGATCGCCACGGGCGTCGGCGATGGCCGCACCGAGGGCCCACTCATTGGCGCCCCGCGTGGTGCTTTGCTGCCAGTAACCTTCAGCGGCCTGGCTATCACCTGCATTCAGCGCACTGCGGCTGGCGGTAAGGCGGGCGTTGTCGCTCAGTTCTGTTGCGGGAATGCTGCGCCAGATGGCCAGCGCACCAGCGGAATCGCCGGCGGCTTCGAGAGCGTAGGCCAGCGGCAGCCGGCCGCTGCGGTCACCGAGTTTTTCCGCTTGCTGGTAATACACGACAGCCTCACCCGGTCGATCCGGCATCGCACAACGACCCAGGGCGCGATAATCGCCGGCGACCTGAGGGTGGTTGCCTATGGCTTGCTGAACGGCATCGCACTGGCCGTTTTCCGCAAGTTGCGCGAGTAGCTGGCCACGGGTGGCGCCATCCACACGGGTAATCAGCAATGCCATGCGCCGTTGTTGTTCTGATGTTGTGGTTTTCGAAGCCGCATACAGAGCGGCCAGACGTTGGAGTGCAGTGGCCGGCAAGCGCCCTTGATGACGGTCGAACGCGGTTTCCAGCAACTGCTGCGCCTGTGCGCGATCGCCATTGTTTACCGCCAGATAGGTGGCCTGATTCAGCGAATTCAGGTTGCCGGTCTGCCGGTAGTGAAGCTCCCACAGGGTCTGCGCTTCGGTCATGCGTCCCATGCGTTGCGACAGTTCCGCCCGGCGCTTGACGATGTCGACGGTCTGCGTCTGGCCGGCCAGCCAAGCGTCGACCTTGTCGCTGCGTCCCTGATCCTGCCAGACATTCAAGATTTGCTCCTGACGGCGACTGTCCCACGGCTGCGGTAGTCGGGTGGTTTGCAGCAGGTCGGTGGCTTGCAGGCGCTGGGCGAGTATCAGCCAGGTTTGCGGGTCGTCGTCAGGTGTGCAGCCGCGAAATTGCTTGAGCGCTGCTTCCGGGTCCTGTCGTGACAACCATTCGGCGGTTTCCAGGCAAGGCCGCTGCAGATCGTTGCTCAAGCGCTGCACGGTCGGCACGTCTTCGGTCTTGCGCGCCAGTTCCCAGAGGCGCTGACGTTGCGCCGGATCGGCCAGATCGGAGTCCGGCAACGACTGAATCCAGCGTTGCGCCTGTTGTTCGTGACCCATGGCGATGGCGCGGTCGACCATCGCCAGACGGATCTTGCGGGCAGCCTCCGGGTTCGGAGCCTGTTGCAACAGTTGTTGCAGCGGTTTCTCGTCGAGGCGCTGGACGTAGGCATTGGCCAAACGTTGCCAGCCTTCGGCATCCAGCTGTTTACGGGCGGCGAGCGGAGCGAGCTGGTCGATGGTGCCGCTCCAGTCGCGCAATTGCTCCGACCAGTTGGCCCGTGCCAGACGCAGGATGTTGTCGTCGCCCTTGGGCGACAGTTGCGCCAGCCAGTCGTGAGCCTTGGCTGCGCCGCCGAACTTGGCCAGGCTCAGGCTATAAGCCTGCCACAGGCGTACGCGGTCATTCAGGCTGCTGGTGGCCATCCAGCTTTCCACCTGAGTGCTGGTGGGGGGATCCTGTTCGATCCAGGTCAGGCGCAGGTCGAGAAGGGCGTCGCTGTTGGCCGGCAACGCTTGCATCGCGTCTTTGTAACGGCGTTGTTTGGCCAGTGATTCAACCAGCAGTGCCCGGGCCTCGTCGTTTTTCGGGACCTTTTCCAGCAAGTGGCGCATCAGACGCTCGACTTCTTTCCAGTTGCCCTTTTTCGCTTCGCGGTAACTGCGGTCCATGTAGGGATAGCTGCGGAACTGTTCGAAATCGCTCAGCGGTGCAGCCTGTAGCGGATACGCAGTGCTCAGGCCCAGCAGCAGGCTGCCCATCAGCAGGGTGTGACGGTGCACAGGCTTCATGCGACCTCCCGGACAATGCGGTAGGCGGCTTGTTGCTCACTGGCCTGGTCGGCCAAGGCCTGTTCCAAAACTTCCTGGGTGATCATGCCCCGGGAAATCAGGTGTTCGCCGAGCGACATCTGCTCGGCGTCAAAGTCGATCAGTGCCTGATTGAAAAGAGTCGGCGGCACCATGCCGCGTACCTGCAACAGATTGCCCAGCAGCACCTGATGGCGGCTGACCCGCTCCAGCAAGGCTTCATCGTCCTGATGGCGCTCAAGCACTTCGAGCATATGACGCACTTCCTCATTCTGACGGGGACTGGCGTACCAGTAGCGAATCCCCAATGTGACGCGGCCCTGGGGTGCCAGACGGCTACGCACCGGGCGTTTCAATTGACGGCTGATGGCACCGAGCGAGACCTGACTGACCGGGCCTTCGGAGGCCAGAATCAGGGTGTCGCCATCTTCGGCCACCGGCAGCACGCCGTAGTGCGATGCGACCCGGCGCGGCACGGCGTCGATCAGGCGCTTGTCGAGCTTGAACGGGTTGAGTGGTGCCCACTCCAGGTCCAGCTGTTCGGCAAGGGTTTGTACAAGTTGTGTGCTGTCGATGTATTCGCGCAGCAGCAATTCGCGCCCCAGGCGACGGCGCACCGGGCTGGTGATCGCCGCTTCCAGTTGCTCTTCGGTCAGCAGTCCTTTCTCCACGAGTCGATGGCCGAGCGGGGTGCGTTGTGCCTTGGTCAGTGCCGGGAATTCGTGGGTGGTCTTGTCCCAGGCTACGCGCCGCGAGTCTCCCATCTCCATCACCTGCCGCAGGGCACGCAGATTGGCGAAGAAATTGACGAAGTTGCTCCACATCATGCGTGGTGCCGACAACAGACCTTCCACCAATCCGTAGTAACGAGTGACGAACCAGCCACGCTGGAACAGACGGTTGAACAACATCAGCCCGTTGAGCCACAGCAGCACCGAGAGCAACGAGCTGTCGGCGAGGATCGACGGATAGCGCCACGAGTCCGGGGAAATTACCGTGACCGCCCACATCGCCAGCAGCACCAGGAACAGCAGGTTGACCAGAAAGCTCAGCAGGTAGGCGATCAAGCCGCGACGGTCACGCCACAGGAAGTAATTGAGCAGACCCTTGCGACTCCAGCCGAGATTCTTGGTGCCCTGGAACACGATGCCGACGATCCACCGCGACTTCTGCCGAATGGCATGTTGCAGGTCCCGTGGAAAGTGTTCCCGCACGCAGATCACCTGGGAGAACTCGCGGTTCATCCCGAACACCCAGGGTTGTTCCAGCGCCAGTTTCGGATCGCTGACCGAGTAGCGGGCGAAGATGCATTTCATGCCTTTCTGCTTGAGGCGGAAACCGATGTCGTAGTCTTCGGTGAGACTCTGCACATCGAAGGCAATGCCGTCGCCGTCTTCCAGCAGGGCACTGATGGCCTTGCGGCTGAAGCAAGTGCCAACACCGGCGCTGGGCACCTGGCCGGTGAGGGCTTCGCGGACGATGACGTCCTTGCCGTGGTTCTCGGCAAATTCATCGACGTAGTGCCCGGCGGTGAAGCCTTTCCATTCCGGTGCGTAGGGGTAGACCGGAATCTGGATCAGGTCCTTGTTCGGCAGCAGGTAGTTGTAGAGGCGCAATTCCATGGGCGAAATCACGTCTTCGGCATCGTGCAGGATGAAGCCGGCGAACTGGATTTTCGCCTCGCTCTCGAAGCGCAGGATCGCGTCGATGATGTTGTTCAGGCAGTCGGCCTTGCTGGTCGGACCCGGTCGGGCGCACACCACTTTGTGCACGTTGGGATAGTGCTGGCAGACCGCGTCGACATCGGCCTGGGTTTCGGCGTCGTTGGGGTAGGTGCCGACGAAAATCTGATAGTTCTCATAGTCGATGGTCGATGCAGCCAGCCGTGCCATCTCGCCGACCACGCCGACTTCGTTCCACGCCGGCACCATGATCGCCAGCGGCTTCTCGGGAATCGAATACAGGCGCTCCTCGTCGGCGCGTTTGAATTTCTCGTAGATCCGCCAGCGCCGGATGAACTTGCGGCTCCAGTAGACGAGGTCGATGAACAGGTCATCGAGGCCGAGGATGAACATCAGCAGGGCGAGGATGATCGCCACATACTTCAGACCAAACAGCACATACGCGAAGAAGTCGACCCAACCCAGACTCATACGCCGTTACCCGCCGCCGAGCGTGCGCTCAGCCAGGCGTGGAGGCGTGTGGCGATGCGTTCACTGGCGTGGCCGTCACCGTACGGACTGTGCACGCGGCTCATGCGTTGGTAGGTCGCTTCGTCATCGAGCAACTGGCTGGCTTCCTTGACGATCTTCGCGGTGTCGGTGCCCACCAGCAACACCGTGCCGCCCTCGAGTACGGAAGGGCGTTCGGTGACCTCACGCAATACCAGAAGCGGTTTGCCGATGGCCGGTGCTTCTTCCTGGACACCGCCGGAATCGGTCAGGATGAAGTGCGCGCGGCCCATCAGCCAGACAAAGTTCGGGTAATCCTGTGGGGCGACCAGATAGATGTTGGGTTTATCGGCGAGCATGCCGTACACCGCGCTCTGCACCTGCGGGTTGAGGTGTACCGGGTAGACGAATTGCACATCCGGGTAGCGCAGGGCGAGGTCGGCCAGGGCCTGGCAGATGTTTTGGAAACCGTCGCCGAGATTCTCCCGGCGATGCCCCGTGATCAGCACCATGCGACGGCTGTCGTCGAGCACCGACAAGGGAGAATCGGCCGCCGGCCGCCACTGGCTTTGCTGCTGGTGCGTGCGCATCCACAGCAGCGCATCGATCACGGTATTTCCGGTGATTTCGATGTTTTCCTGCGGGACGCCTTCGCGCAGCAGATTGGCTTCAGCCTTGCCGGTCGGCGGGAAGTGCAGGTCGGCGATGACACCGGTCAGGCGCCGGTTGGCTTCTTCCGGCCAGGGCGCGCGCAGGTTGCCGGTGCGCAATCCAGCCTCGACGTGGCCGATCGGCAACTGGCGATTGAAGGCGGCTAGGGCGGCGATGAAGCTGGTGGTGGTGTCGCCGTGTACCAGCACGATGTCCGGTTTGACCCGTTCGTAGGCCTGATCGAGTTGTGCAAGCAAGTGTTGCGAGAGACCGTTGAGGGTCTGGCCCTGGGTCATGACTTGCAGGTCTTCATCGACCGTCAGTTCGAACGCGTCGAGTACCTGCTTGAGCATCTCCCGATGCTGGCCGGTCGAGCAGATGTTGAGTTTGATGTCGGGCCACTGACGCAGAACCCGGGCCAGCGGGGCCATTTTGATGGCCTCCGGGCGAGTACCGAAAACCATCATGACATTAAAGGACATTAGACCCCTCCTGGGACGAAGCAAGGCCGCGGCCGATTGGCCAACAGCACCTATCTCTTTCTGAGAAATAAAGAAAAGCAGCCGGATGGGAGCTTGTCCAATCCGGCCTCGAGGCTAGTTGTTACAGATCAATTGGAACGAAAGTGCCATTACCTGATGGCTCTTAGGTGGCACTTTCAGGAAAAGTTCCATCGTCTTGCGCGGGGGATGGTGCAGAGGGTACGCAGGGTGTGACGAAGCCAGTACAGGTCATGGGCTGATTTGCGTGGCGGGGCGGGATATCTGGTTTTGCCGAGGAATTGGGAGAAGTCTTGCAGGAGGGATTCATCCGTACCGATGCCTTTCAGTTTTTTGACCAGTACACCTTCCTTGTAGAACAACACCGTCGGAGTGCCCGTGACATCCGGATGCCGACACGACTGTGTGGTATCGAGCATGAAGATATCCATCCAGGGCCGGAAGGGCTTGGCGATCTCGAGAAAAACGGGACCGGAAAACACACAGGCACCGCAATGCTCGTTGAAGAAGTACAGGACGACGAGGCGCCTGGCTTTCAAGACCTTCCGGTACGTCGGGGGCAACGCTGAATATCGAGTCGGAGTTGTCATTGGAGCCTCCTTTATTCGATGTACAAGACGTCACGACGTTAAAGGGGCAGCGGTCGCTGTCGCAACTGTCAGAGTTGACAGGTGCCGAGCACATTTTTTTGTGCACCGCGCACCGATATGTGGCCCGAATACTCGTCGTGTGTAGCCAATGGTAGCGCGGTGTAATGACACCTCGCGTAACACAGGCTTCATCCTTCTTTTTATCCCTTTGATTCAAAACAAATTTCGATCCATTGCTGATTCCCCTCGAATCCCGTGGCACACTTTCTGCTGTCTATTCCGTAGTAACAAACCAAATTCCGGTATAGCGGAATAAACAATCCTCTGGAGTGCTTGCCATGCATCGCCGACCATCCTTGTTCAAAGCGTGTGTTTTTGTTCTCGCGGCTTCGTCCGCTGTCGTGGGCATGGCCCAGGCGG
>JAESFS010000147.1_pt1 | contig 9940 bp, 6 predicted proteins | sample 9269441 | NCBI WGS metagenome assembly JAESFS01 (sample SAMN14502548, study PRJNA617105) | algae metagenome | isolation source: Scytolyngbya sp. HA4215-MV1 and co-occurring heterotrophs from sample from... | place: USA: Laie Falls, Oahu, Hawaii | collected 2010-08-22
CTGGAAGTCGCATTGGACGCGGTGCGCGAGTTCGGCGCCGAGGTGCTGGTGCTGTCGCTGGGCTTCGATATCTATGAGCTTGACCCGCAAAGCAAAGTCGCCGTGACCCGCGAAGGCTTCGCAACACTGGGTGAGCGCATTCGCAGCCTCGGCCTGCCATGCCTGATCGTGCAGGAAGGTGGCTATCACCTGGAAAGTCTCGAAGACAACGCCCGGGCGTTTTTCGTGAATACCGAGGTTTGGCAGCGCTGAGACGATCCATCTGACGAAGCGCCCTGCGGTGCTTGCCATCGCCCTGACGTTAACGTAAACATTGGCGTCAGGGCGCTGAAGTAACGAAGCGCAAAGCGGACCGCTCCGGAGCGCTTGATGACTCTAATAAAAACAACCGATCCCAAGTCTCACCACGAAGCCCGGCTGGCCCGGGAAAAACTCCATCTCGAAGGGCAGGTCCCGGATGGCGTGTTGCGTGCGGAGATCGATGCTTCGTGGCGGCGCAGCCTGAGCCACGGCGTGCATTTCAATGGCAAGCATGAGCTGACGCTGGAATCGAGCGCGAGTCTCGATGTCTTGCTGGCGAGCAATCGCCTGCTGATCGATGCGGCGATACCGGCCATCGATTACCTGGCCGAGCGTCAGGGCAAGGAAGGCCTGATCATCCTCGCCAATTCCGACGCCACCATTCTCGCGGTCGAAGGACGTGCCGACCGGCTCAAGGGCAGCGGTCTGCAGGACATCACCCTCGGCGCCTGCTGGAGCGAAGCCGCCCGTGGCACCAACGCCCTCGGCACGGCACTGGTGGAAGCGCGGCCCACCCTGATCGATTGCGGCGAACATTACCTCGACCGCCTCACCGATTTTTCCTGCACCTCGGTGCCGATCCATTGCCCTAAGGGCGAGATTCTTGGCGTCCTCGACCTGACCCGCGAAGGCCCTCTCGGCCGCGTCCACGACAGCACCGCGCTGCTGAGCATGGCGGTCAGTCAGATTGAGAGCCGGGTCTTCAACAACAGTTTTCCCGATCAGATCGTCCTCGCCTTTCACAGTCGCCGGCAGTATCTGGAATCGCCGTGGCAGGGCCTGCTGGCGGTGAGTCTCGGCGGGCAGATTCTGGCGGTCAGCGCCCAGGCCTGCCAATTGCTGCGGGCCGAGCGTTCGGCGCTGGTCGGCAAGCGTTGCGAAGAATTCCTCGGGGTCGATGGCGTGCAATTGCTGACCCGTCTGCAACAGGGCGGCGTCGGTAGTGTGCAGACCGCCAAGGGCGAATTTTTCTACAAGACCCTGCGAGCACCGGCGCGCTCGGTCAACCTCGGCGGCCCGCCGCGCAGCGTGGCGAAAACCGCCAAGGCGCAACCGGATCTGGAAGCACTGGCCGGCAACAACGCCCGTTATGCCCGAGCCTTGCGCATGGCCCGCCAAGGCCTGGCCAATGAATTGCCGGTATTGCTGCTCGGTGAAACCGGCACCGGTAAAGAAGTGGTCGCCCGTGCCCTGCACCTGGCCGGCAGCCGCAGCGACAAACCGTTTGTGGCCGTGAACTGCGCGGCAATTCCCGAAGGCCTGATCGAGTCGGAACTGTTCGGCTATCGCGAAGGCGCGTTCACCGGATCGCGCCGTGGCGGCATGATCGGGCGCCTGCAACAGGCCCACGGCGGCACATTGTTCCTCGATGAAATCGGCGACATGCCGCTGGCCTTGCAGGCGCGTTTGCTGCGCGTTTTGCAGGATCGCAAGGTCGCGCCGCTGGGTGCCGGGGAGGAGCAAGACATCGACGTCGCGCTGATCTGCGCCACCCATCGCGACCTCAAGCGTCAGGTCGAGGACAAGCAATTCCGGGAGGATCTGTTCTACCGCGTCAACGGCATCAGCGTGATGCTTCCGGCCCTGCGTGAGCGCGATGACTTCGCCGCGCTGGTCACTCGCCTGCTGGGCAAACTCGACGCACCGAACGCCGTGTTGCACGACGACCTCAATCGCCTGCTCAGCGCGTATCACTGGCCGGGCAACATCCGCCAACTGGAAATGGTCTTGCGCACCGCGCTGGCCATGCGCGAGCCGGGTGAAACCGTGCTGACCCTCGATCACCTGCCCGACAGCATGCTCGACGAACTCTCCGCCACCGAGAAACCCCAGACCGGCAGCATTCGCGAGAACGAGCTGGAGATGATCCGCCAGTCCCTCGATACCCATCAGGGCAATGTCTCGGCCGCCGCTGACGCCCTGGGCATCAGCCGCGCGACCCTGTATCGCAAACTCAAACAGTTGCGCTCGTGATGCGGCGCCTGTTCGTGCGGCTGATCGACAGCCACAACCCCGCCGCATTGCAAGCGGCGTTGCGCTGGCTCTACTGGTTCGTGCGGCCGCAGCGGCTGGCGATTGCCGGCCTGCTCGGTCTGTCGGTGTGTGCGTCGCTGCTGGTGCTGGTGCAGCCGTGGCTGGTCAAGCTGCTGATCGACGACGGCTTGCTGGCGCGCAACTTTCCGATGCTGGTGCTGATTGCGGTGCTGATGATCATCGCCGGATTGCTTGGCACGGCGTTGTCGGGCATCAACCGTTATCTGCACACACGCCTGTCCGGGCGGATTCTGTTTGCCCTGCGTGACGACCTCTACCGGCATTTGCAGAAGCTGTCGCCAAGCTTCTACGGCCAGCGGCGGATCGGTGATCTGATGTCACGGCTCGACGGCGATGTGGCGGAGATCCAGCGCTTCGCCGTGGACTCGTTGTTCTCGGCGGTATCGAGTGTGATCGGCCTAGTGGTGGCGATTGCGATGCTGTTCACGCTGTCGTGGAAACTGTCGTTGCTGGCGCTGGTGCTGATCCCGCTCGATGTGCTGTGGCTGCGCTGGATGCGGCGCAAGGTCGAGCGTGATGTGCGGCAGTTGCGCGAGCGTTCGGCGGACATGTCGTCGTTCATGGTCGAGACCTTGCCGGTAATGAAATTCATCCAGTCCGCCGGCCAGCAGCAGCGTGAAGCGCGACGTCTAGAAAGCCTCGGGCAGGGCTACATGAACCAGTTGCTGCGGCTGCAAGTCACCGAGTTTTTCACCCAGGCCGTGCCCGGCACCTTGACCTCGCTGTCCCGCGCCTGTGCGTTTTTGATCGGCGGCTATTGGGTGGTGCAGGGCACCTGGCAGCTCGGCGCACTGATCGCGTTTTCCACCTATCTGGGGATGGCGGTCGGGCCGGTGCAAAGCCTGTTGGGGCTTTACGTGGCGATCCAGCGCATGACCGTCAGCCTGGGACGAGTCATGGAGTTGCGCGGCGAAGAGCCTACGGTGTTTTCGCCGGTCACGCCAAAACCGTTTCCGACCTCGGGCGAGCTGCGTTTTGATGCTGTGCACTTCAGCCATCCGGGTCGCCCGAGCACATTGAGCGGCATCGAAGCGACGATTCCCTATGGTTTGAAAGTCGCCTTGAGCGGCGGCTCAGGCGTCGGCAAATCGACGTTGATCGACCTGCTGCAACGGCATCACGATCCGCAGGCTGGGCGGGTGCTGCTCGGCGAAGTGGATCTGCGCGAACTTGAGCTGTTCGAACTGCGTCGGCGCATCGCCGTGGTCAGTCAGGACATCGTGCTGTTTCGCGGCAGCCTCGCCGACAACCTGGCCTACGCGGTGCCGGACGCCAGCCGCGAAGCCATCGCCGAAGTCGCACGGCTGGCGCAACTCGACAGCCTGATCGCGTCGTTACCCGAAGGCCTCGACAGCCCGTTGGGCGAGCGCGGTCAGCAGTTGTCCGGCGGGCAAAAACAGCGCATCGCGATAGCGCGGGCGCTGTTGCAGGATCCATTGATTCTGGTGCTCGACGAAGCCACGTCGGCAGTCGACGAAGCCACCGAGCGCGAGGTGATCGAAGCCATCGATCGGTTGTTTGCCGGGCGCACGCGGATTCTGATCAGCCATCGTCCGTCGACCCTGGCCGATGCCGACCTGCGCTTCGAACTGCTCGACGGAGTGCTTATCTCGAAAACGGTGCTGCATGAAGCCTGAATTGCGTATCGGTGTGGTCGACAGCGGACATTCGGCTGCGCAACGGGTGCAGGTGATTGCCGGGCGGCGTTTCTCGTTGCTGGAGGATGGCCTGGCCGAATCGGAGCTGCGCGACGATCCCCTCGGGCATGGCAGCGCGGTGATCGAGGCGATCAGCCGCCGGGCTCCCGCCGCACAGATGTGTGTGGCTCAGGTGTTCGATCAACGCGGTGTCACCAGCGCCTTGCAGATTTCTGCGGCCATTGACTGGCTGGTGGCGCAGGACGTGCGGCTGATCAATCTGAGCCTTGGCCTGCGTCAGGATCGCAGTCTGTTGCGTCAGGCCTGCGCGGCGGCAGTGGCCCGAGGTGTGTTGCTATGTGCATCGAGCCCGGCGCAGGGGGCGGCGGTGTTTCCGGCCAGTTATCCGCAAGTATTGCGGGTGACCGGCGACGCCCGTTGCACCGATGAACAATGGTCATGGCTCGACAGCGTGCAGGCGGATTTTGCCGCGTGTGTTCGTGGCACCTACCCGGGACAGTCCGGGGCCAGTCTGGGCTGTGCAGCGTTGAGCGGTCACATCGCCGGTTATCTGCTGGAGCATTCGCAGGCGAGCAATGCCGAGGTCATCGATTGGCTGAAACAGTACGCTCGTTATCGCGGTCCTGAACGGCGTTTCGGCCCATGACGCCGATCCTGATTCTCGGTGCCGGGCCGGCCGGTGCAGCGGTTGCGTTGGGGCTTCGACGCTTGGGTTACACGGTGACACTGGTCAGCGAATGGCGCCGCTTTGCCGCGCTCGAAGGCGTGTCGCAACGGGTGCTGGAGGCGTTGCGCGGAGCCGGGTTGAATCATGCGCTGGCGGACGCCACGTTGCCGTCCCGGCGACAGGTTTCGTGGAACGGCCAGCAGCATGCGCAGAACATCGAGTTTCTGCTGGATCGCCCGGCCTTTGATCGCGGTTTGCGTGAGGACTTGCAGGTGGCCGGAGTCGAGGTGATTGAAGGGCGAGTCTTGAGTGTTCTTTTTTCGTCGGAAGGGCATCAGGTCGAGCTTGATGGCGGCCAGATGCTGACGGCGGATTTCCTGGTGGAGGCCCGGGGGCGACAGGCACCGGCATCCGGCAAAGGCCTGCGCGGACCGGAGACGGTCAGCCTGCTCAATCGTTGGCAAGGGGCACCGGGTGTGATCGCCAGCGCCGTGGAAAGCCTTGAAGACGGTTGGGCGTGGATGGCGCGGCGGGATGACGGCCAATGTTATTGGCAATGGACCGTGGACGTAGCCAGTGCCGGGTTGCCGGGCAAGGCGCAGTTGCTCGATCACTGCCGTGCGCGGCGTCAGGCCTCGGATTTTGCTCAGGCGTTCTTTGCCGGCGGGCAGGAATCGGCGTTGCAACTGCACGCCCGCAGCAGCACCGCAATTCTCGCGTCACAGGTCTGCGGTGAAAACTGGATTCGTGTTGGAGATGCGGCGATGGCGGTGGACCCGCTGTCCGGCAACGGGATTTTTCAGTCGTTGTCCTCGGCTTTGCAGGCTCCGGTAGTGATCAACACGCTGTTGCGCAAACCCGAGCGGGTGGCACTGGCTCAGCGTTTTCACCGTCAGCGAGTGGAGCAATTGTTCCTGCGTTTTGCGCGGATCGGCCGGGACTTTTATGCCGATGAAAAGCGCTGGCTCGAACAGCCGTTTTGGCAAGCACGGCGACAGTGGCCCGACGCTGAAATGGCCCATGCGGCAGCGGATTTTGCCGCGCTGCGCATCGAGCGGATGCCGGTGCTGAATGACGGGTTTGTCGATGAGGCCGAGGTGGTGATCACGGCGGATCAGCCGCTGGGGATCTGGCATGTGCAAGGGGTGGAGCTGGCGCCGCTGGTGCGGCGGTTGCGCGATGAGCCAGCGGATCGGGTGTTGGCCGGGTTGAGTGAAGAGCAGGGGCGTGTGATCCGAGGATGGTTGTTGAGTCAGGGATATCGGCCCTCACCCTAACCCTCTCCCAGAGGGAGAGGGGACTGATCGGGGGATATTGAGGAATGACGCCGACGTGAGGGAGTTCTACCGAATCCATAATCGACCCATTCTTTCAGGTCGATGTAGTGTTCTGCACACCGCGGTCTGCTCCCTCTCCCTCTGGGAGAGGGTTGGGGTGAGGGGGCTCTTGCCTTCCACTGCACGTCATTACAACTTGATCAACACCGACTTCAACTCGGTGTAATGCTCGATCGCCGCATACCCCATCTCGCGCCCGACCCCGGACATCTTGTAGCCACCAAACGGCAGCGCCGGGTCCAGCGCACTGTGGCAGTTGACCCACACCGATCCCGACTTGATCCGCGGAATCATCCGGTGCACCGCCGCCAGATCGTTCGACCAGATGCTGGCGCCCAGGCCGTAAGGGCTGTCATTGGCCATGCGCAACGCATCGGCTTCGTCATCGAACGGAATTGCCACCAGAACCGGCCCGAAGATTTCTTCCTGCACCAGCGAATGCTGCTGATCGACATCGACAATCACCGTCGGCTTGACGAAGAACCCCGGCCCGAACTGCTCGCCACCGCAGGCGATGGTCGCGCCGCTTTCCCGGCCCATTTCGATGTAGTTGTAGACCCGTTCCTGCTGGCGCGCGGAAATCAGCGGCCCCATATCGATGCTCGGGTCGAGACCATTGCCGAGTTTCATCGCATTGGCGATGTCGCTGATATCGGCCACCACATTGTCGAAATGCTTGCGCTGTACGTACAGGCGCGAGCCCGCGCAGCAGACCTGGCCCTGGTTGAAGAAAATCGCACTGGCCGCACCCGCCGCAGCGGTTTTCAGGTCGGCGTCGGCCATGACGATGGTCGGTGACTTGCCGCCCAGTTCCAGGGTGACCCGGGTCATGGAGTCCATGGCAATCTTGCCGATCTGCTTGCCCACGGCGGTGGAGCCGGTGAAGGTCAGCTTGTCGACCAGCGGATTGTGAGTCAGCGCGGAACCGGCGGTGATCCCGGTGCCGGTGACCACGTTGAAAACGCCTTCGGGATAGCCTGCTTCCAGAACCAGCTCCGCCAGTTTCAGCGCGGTCAGCGGGGTTTCGTCAGCCGGTTTGAGCACCACGGTGCAACCGGTGGCCAGCGCCGGACCGAGTTTCCAGCAGGCCAGCAGCAGCGGAAAATTCCAGGCAACGATGGCGCCAACCACGCCCACCGCTTCGCGGCGAATGAAACTGTGGAACTGATCGCCGGGCATCAGCGGCAGCGAAACGTCGACGCTGGAACCTTCGATTTTGGTGGCCCAACCGGCCATGTAGCGCAGGAAGTCGATGGCCAGTTGCACGTCCATCACTTGCGCCACGGCGGCGCTCTTGCCGTTGTTCAGGCATTCCAGTTGCGCCAGCAGTTCGGCGTCGCGCTGCATCAGGTCGGCGAGTCTCCACAGCAGGTTCTGCCGTTCACGCGGACGGGTGCGACTCCAGGTGGAATCATCGAAAGCCTGACGAGCGGCGAGCACCGCCCGATCGACATCTTCCGGCGTGGCGCGAGGCACCACACACAGCACTTCGCCGGTGGCCGGGTTGTGCAGCGGCATGGTCTGGCCGTCGGCGGCTTCGACCCAGTCGCCGCCGATCAGCATGCGCGGCGGGCGCTGGATGAAGGCCGAGGTGGCAGGGAGCAGATAGGGCAGGGGCATGGCGAAACCTCTTGTTGTTCGATGGGATCGAGAGGGGCTTTCGCAATGGTTGTGCCAAGCACTGAAAATAGGTGTGAACTACTGTTATATCGGGCTGAAGAGGTTAAAAGCGGGAAGAGTCAGGGCGAGTTTTGTCGCATTTCGCGACATTCGATGAGACGCGGAATCTCTTGCTCACAAGGACATTTGCAAGGGTTTCAGCCTGGACCAAAGCTCTATAGCGAGCGCGGTGCGGGTGAGGTAAAGCACTGCGTGAGCGGGCGCTCTTAGGATGGGCTACAGATGTCGGCATCATGTTGGCTGGATCACGGTTATCTTCGCTCGCTTGTTCAGGCACAATGGATCGGCCTGTAATTTCGGGCGGTGTCATGTTTCCAAAAAAGAATAGGGATCTTCATGTTTAAAGATGTTATTACCGTGTCCAGTCTCACGGAATATATAAGCGCTGTGAAAAAGCTGAATGGCAAGTCGGTAGCTGGAACGGCCTATCGAGGACAAAGCAATGCAAGTTGGGGGCTGACGTCATCGCTTGCCAGAAGTCCGAAAACGCCATCGCTGGATATAGTCAGTCGGGCAAAAAAAGCTTTCAGGAAATTTAACGCCGAGCGTCATGGCTACTTTCAGATTTCCACTCAGAACGACTGGGATATCCTGGCGCTTGCTCAGCATTATGGAATGCCGACCCGGCTTCTGGACTGGTCGCTGTCACCACTGGTTGCGCTGTTTTTTGCTTTGGATGGAGCGAGGTATAAGCGAGTTCCTCTTATCGAAAATCAACATCTGATCTCAGGCTATACCGAAAATGACACCATTCCCCTTGATGCTGACTTCAAGATTGGCGTCGTTGAAAACGATGCAGCCGTTTATGTTTTGGCACCTAGAGCCGAAGGCGAAGAACATATCTGGATAGAAAGTGATTCATTGCCTACCGATGTGTTTTCTCCCGTTAATGAAGCCCAAAGAGACGGGTTCTGTTTTTATACGCCGAATTATATGAATGACAGGTTGAAGTCCCAGAGCGGGATTTTCACTGTTGGTTATGGTGTGGAAGATAATGTTTCAGCTAGTGAAACAAGTCAGATAATCATAAATAAGAACAGTATTGCATCGATGTTTTCTGAACTAATACTGATGAATGTCGGGGCTAAAATGGTATATGGCGACCTGGATGGTTTGTGCAAGGATTTGACCTTCGTCTATTTCGGCGGCTTTTCGACTCGTAACGCCTGAGTAATCTGCGGTGAGTTGGCCATGGCAAGGTTACTTGTCATGGCTTTTTCTACTTTGTAATCCTATCTGCGGTTTTTGACATCGATGTTTAGTGTTGGACCTGAAAACAGGTGACTCAGTTTGCAACAGCTGTCGCATTTTTGGACGCCGTCAACCTTAGAATGACCGCTTCGAACTTCGATGATGATCACTATGTGATTGATATTTAATTGGAATGCGAAGCTGGCACGCTCCGTGTATTGCTCACCTCAGACGTTTCGCTTGCCTCCGTCCGTGCATCGCCGCGAACGGCAGAAACCATAAAAACGATAAGCCACAAAAATAAGAAAGCACCGTGCGAGGTTCGACGTTGATGAAGAGAAAACTCCGATCAGGCATGAGCGCCAGTCTGCTGGCCGTGGCCGCCTGCGTGGCCCTGCATTCGCCCCACAGCCTGGCAGCCCGTGACGCCCAGACCATCCTCAAGGAAACCTGCCAGGGCTGTCATACCCCTGAAGCCGGCGACCAGTTGAGCCGCATCAGCCACCAGCGCAAGACCCCGGAAGGATGGCTGATGAGCATTGCCCGCATGCAGACCATGCACGGTTTGCAGATCAGCGATGAAGATCGTCGCACGCTGGTCAAATACCTCGCCGACACCCAGGGCCTGGCGCCGAGCGAAACCGATGGCGTGCGTTACGCGCTGGAGCGCCGGTTGAACACCGTCGAGCAGTTCGACGAGAAAACCGCGCAGATGTGCGGTCGCTGCCACTCCGGTGCGCGGGTCGCCCTGCAACGGCGTCCGGCTCAGGAATGGGAGCGCCTTGTGAACTTCCACCTCGGCCAATGGCCGTCGCTGGAGTATCAGGCGCTGGCCCGTGATCGCGACTGGTTCGATATCGCCCGCAAGGAAATGGTCCCGCTGCTGGCCAAGCGTTATCCGCTGGACAATCCGGCGTGGCAGGCCTGGGTCAAAGCCAAACCGAAGGCCGAGGCACTGGTCGGTGACTGGAGCTTCAGCGGTCACTTGCCGGGCAAAGGTGAACTTGCCGGCATCATGAGCGTCACCGCCGATGGCAGTGACACGTTCAAGG
>JAESFS010000148.1_pt1 | contig 9852 bp, 5 predicted proteins | sample 9269441 | NCBI WGS metagenome assembly JAESFS01 (sample SAMN14502548, study PRJNA617105) | algae metagenome | isolation source: Scytolyngbya sp. HA4215-MV1 and co-occurring heterotrophs from sample from... | place: USA: Laie Falls, Oahu, Hawaii | collected 2010-08-22
CGCCGCCAGACCACCAAACCAGAGATTATCACAGCTCACACATCACCTCACGCGGGGTGGAGCAGCCCGGTAGCTCGTCAGGCTCATAACCTGAAGGTCACAGGTTCAAATCCTGTCCCCGCATCCCACGTTGCCATAACTCGGCTCAAACCCCTGATATCACTCGTGATGTCAGGGGTTTTTCCGTTCTGGGCCACGCGACGCTCCCGGCCCGCCTCGGCCTCCGCCATGTGCAGAAAGGCCGCCAGGTCACCGCGCAGCGAGACCTCCACCTCGCCGCGGCGCTCGCCGGGGAAAACCTCGACCGCGTTGATCAGCAGACGCAGGACCTCAGCGACACCGGTCAGCATCTCAGGCTGGCCCAAGGCCTCCTCCAGCCCCTCAACGCGCCGGCGATACACCTCCGGCAGATTGGGATGCAGCACCGGCACCGCCTCGGGCGTCCCCGCCTCGGCGATCCGCCGCTCCACCTCCTCCCGCTGGCGCTCCACCTCCCGCAGCTCATGCACCAGCGCGGCACGCTGCGCGAGATGGAGGGCCGCGATGCCGAGCACTGATCTGCTGGCCGTGGCGCTGGCACGCGCCGACCTCTCGCCCAGGACGCGCGCCTTCCTGCTCGACGTGCAGCGGCAGGCAGCGCGCCGGCCGCTCACGAAGCGTCAGATGCGGGCGGTGGCGCGGATTGCCACCACCGCCCCCGGCGCCGACTTCGCCACGGGCGACCGGGGCGGCGACCCGGTGAGCATCGCCGCTGCGGTGGCGAGGTTGCCGCAGACCGAGGCGGCGCGGCGGCTTGCCCGGAGGCTCGGCATGGGAGGCTGCGGCAATGGCTAACGGTATGGCCCGCGACCCCTTCCTGCCACTGCCGGCGGCTGATGGCAGCGGGGCGGAGAGGAACGCATGGGCGCCCATTCTGCCGGCGCCGCACGCGCTGGCGGAGCCGACGCAGCCGGAGACACTGGGGAATGTGCTCCCGGTCGCGGCGTTGCGCGCGCAGCGGCAGGTGGAGGAAGGCAAGTGCGAGGCGGCCGAGCCGCCTACAGATTCGCGCGGCCGAGCCGATCTGCTGGTGAACGGCGCCGATCTGCCCGACACAGCGGGCGAGCTAGCCGCGATGCTCGCCACCGTGCCGCACCTGTTCGACCGCGGCGGCCCGGCACGCGTCGCCCGCGACCGGACGCGCGACGGCTTCGTGGTGGAGACGCTGACCCTCAACGGTGTGGTGAACGAGGCGCACCGCATTGCCCGCCCCTGGCTATGGGTGAAAAAGCGCGGCAGTGACGAGATGGAGCGGCGGTATATCACGCTTCCCGAGCGCGTGGCGAAACTCTACCTCGACGACCGCGACCGATGGGGGCTGCACCCGCTCGACGGCATCACATCGGCGCCGCTGCTGCATCGTGACGGGACGATCCGCGCCGTCGAGGGATACGACCCCGAGACGCGCCTTTGGTGCGAGCGTGTCCCCGCGGTGACGGTGCCGGCCGCGCCGTCGCGCGAGCATGCAACGGCGGCGCTGCTGCGGCTGCGGCGGTGGTTCCGCACCTTCGCCTTTGCTGACGCCGACCGCGTAGCCGAGGCCGGGGCGCCTGTGCCGGTGGTGGACACCGCGAAACCGCCGGGCGCGGACGAAAGCGCGTTCCTCTGTGCGCTGCTGACAGCGGTTTGCCGCCCCTGCCTTTGGCTGGCGCCTGGACTGCTAGTGCGGGCGCCCGAGTATTCTGGTGCGGGCACTGGGAAGGGGCTGCTGGTGCGCGCGATCTGCGCTATTGCCTTTGGTGCGCGACCGGTCGCGATGACGGCCGGCGCCACCGCCGCAGAACTCGACAAGCGGATTGCGGCGGCGCTGATGGAGGCCAGCTCGACGCTGTTCCTCGACAACCTGAACTCCACCGCCCTCAAATCCGACGTGCTGGCATCTGCCATCACGGAACGGCCGGCGGCGGTGCGCCCCCTCGGGCGGAGCGCCACGGTGATGTTGAACCCTACCGCCTTCGTTGCCATCACCGGCAACGGGTTGCTGCTGTCGGAGGACATGGCACGGCGCTTCCTGACCGTGGATCTCGACGCCGGGATGGAGGACCCTGAGGCTCGGAATTTTCGGGGCGATTTGCTGCGCGATACGCTCGTCGAGCGCAAGACGCTGTTGGCGGATGTGCTGACGATCTGGCGGTGGGGCCGGCAGATGGGCGACGCGCTGCCGGCGGGGCGCCCTCTCGGCAGCTTCACCGATTGGGCGCGGTGGTGCCGCGACCCGCTGGTGGCGCTCGGGTGCCGCGACCCCGTGGTGCGGGTGGCGGACGCTAAGGCGAAGGACCCGCGCCGGCAGCGTGTGGCGGAAATTTTCACCGTCTGGTGGAAGGCGCACGGCGACCGGCCGGTGGCAGTGGCGGACCTGGCAGAGCCGGTGCGGGCGGTGGCCGATCCGGCAGGCCGCGGCCGACAATACCTGGCAACGTTGGTGCGCGGGCTCGATGGGACGCGCGCCGCCGGCTTCGTGCTGACGCGCAGCGCCAGCGCCGGCCGGTGGACTCCGGACCGCTATGCGCTGCGGCAGGCGCCGAGCGAGGGCAGCGGTGACCCTATGCCTCCTATGCCCCCCATGCCTTCCGAAGCCGCCGGTGCGGGGAATTTCGGTGGTACGGGCGGCTGGAGCGCCGTTCTGTGAGCGCCGCCGAAGCCGTCGCCCGTGCTGAGGCCGCAGGAGTTCGCCTGCGGCTGCGGCCGGATGGTTGCGTGCTGATGGAGGCCGCCGCGCCACCGCCCGCCGATGTGCTAGCGGACCTCCGCCGCCGGCGCGAGGACGTGGCGCGGCTGCTGATCGCCCGTGAAGGGCGGGCGGAACGTGAGGCAGTGCCGGCTTGCGAACATGACGCCGCCGAGGCCGCAGCGATGGCGCTGCACTATGCCGCTGCGCCGAGCGCCCGGCCCTATCTGCCGAGCGACCCGGACCCGCTGCGGGATGGGCTGCTGGCGGGGGCGCGGAGCCTAGCGGCAAAGCCGCGGGGAGGGTCCGATGCCGGATAGCGAGGAGGACCCCACGCGTGCCGCGTGGACGCCATTCGGATCGACCGGAAGCTGAAGTCGACAGACGTGAGCGATGTGCTGACCGACCTGTTCATCCTCCGCATGGGCTGGGATGATCGGCAATTACGATGACGCGGACGCCGGCATATGATAGCGGTGCAGCGATGGGGGGCTGTTTGCCTATGAAACCGCCGCGTTGGACGGTAGCCAATCCGTCTGCATATGACTGGGAACGCGAGGCGCTCGAGTTCATTCGCGAAAACCTTCCCGACCGGGACCCATGGAAGGCTTGGTCGAATCTCGAGTTCGTCGATGATGATGGCCGAGTAAATGAGGTCGATCTCTTGGTCCTCACGCCGGACGGACTGGTTCTGGTCGAAATCAAAAGTCGCCCGGGAACGGTTCAGGGTGATGCCCAGAGTTGGACCTGGATCACTAATGGGCGTCAATCAACCTTCGACAATCCTCTGCTTCTGGCCAATCGCAAGGCCAAACGCCTAAAGTCCGTGCTGAGCCGCCAGCCAGCATTCGGTAGAGGCGCCGGCCGGGTTCCCTGGGTTTCTGAGGTAGTATTCCTCTCGAAGGTTCTTCAGCCACCGAAGATAGATCTAGGCACCCGTCGCCGCGTCTTCTTGCGCGGGAACCCGGGGAGCCCCGACGACGATGGTATCGTCGCGGCACTGACAGGATCAGCCGACATCGGCTTTGGGCGCACTGGCACTGTGGATGCCGGTCTCAGCCGGGTGACAGCGAACGCGCTTGAACAAGCTGGCATACGCCCGGCAGGGCGCAGCCGTAGGGTGGGCGACTACACGCTGGAGAGGCTCCTCGGCGAGGGGGATGGCTGGCAGGACTTCGAGGCGAAGCACGCCAGCCTCGGCGTGGCTCGCAGGGTCCGCGTCTACCCCTATGCGCGGGCGGCTTCGCCGGAGGAGCGCGAGCGGCTCGGCCGGATGGCCGCGCGCGAGTTCCGCGTCCTCGAAGGAATCGAACACCCCGGCATCCTGAAAGTCTTCGACTTCCGCGACAGCGAATTTGGGCCGGCGCTTATCTTCGAGCACGACCCCAAAGCCGAACGGCTGGACCGCTTCCTGAACTCGCGGCTTGCGGGTCTCACCGCGGAGGCCCGCCTCGCCCTGCTCCGGCAGTTGGCGGAAGCGCTCGGCCATGCGCATGGTCGGCGCCTGTACCATCGAGGGCTCGCTCCACAGAACATCCTGGTGCGCGGTGCTACGGAGGGCGAGCCGCGGCTGCAGATCATGAACTGGCAGGTGGCGTCACGCGGTGAGGGAAGTCAGACTGCATTCCCGGTCACAGCCGGCACCCGCAATCTCGAGGACCATTTCTCCGACCCCGCGAAGGTCTATCTCGCGCCGGAGGCCCTGACCGGTGTGGACGCGGCGGCCCAGGCTGACGTCTTCTCGCTGGGTGCGATCGCGTATCACCTCTTCGCCGGGCGCCCGCCCGCTGACGACCCGCTCTCGTTGCCGGCGAAGCTTCGGGAGGGCGGAGGACTCAAGCTCTCGGAGGCTGTCGACGGGGTCGGCACCTACCTCGAAGATCTGGTCAGAACGGCCACGGCGCCGGCGGTAAGGGATCGGATATCGTCCGCTAGCGAGTTTCTGGAATACCTGGCCCTCGCGGAAACAGAGATCCACTCGCAGGACGGGCCAGCATCTGTCGACCCGAGCGTGGCGAAGCCCGGCGACATCCTCGACGCTGGGTTAGTCGTCATCCGGAGACTGGGGCGTGGCGGAACCGCCGACGCACTGCTGGTCCGCAGGGACAGCGAGGACGAGGAACTGGTGCTGAAAGTCGCCGTCGACGAGGCACACGGCGACCGGCTCCGCGCAGAGGCAGATGTCCTCAGAAAGCTCCACCACCAGAACATCGTCCGCTTCATCGACACTCTCACCGTGTCGGGCCGCGAGGCGATCCTCATGGAGAAGGCGGGCGACAGGACGCTCGCGGAGCGCCTGCGCGGCGACGAAACACCCTCGCTCGACCTCATGCGCCGTTTTGGCGAAGACCTGCTCCAGGCGCTGGATCACCTCGAACAGAACGGCGTCGCGCACCGGGACATCAAGCCAGACAACATCGGGATCACACCCGCTGGCGGCAGCGGGCGGCTCCGGCTGGTGCTGTTTGACTTCTCCCTGACCAAGACACCGCCGGAGAACATCCAGGCCGGCACCCGGCCCTACCTCGACCCCTTCCTGCACCTGCGGCGCCCGCCGCGCTGGGATCTGCACGCCGAGCGCTTCGCGGCCGCCATGACACTGCATGAGCTCGTTGCCGGCTCGCTTCCAGTCTGGGGCGATGGCAACGGTGACCACCTCGTCACAGATGACGAGGCCACCATCGCGACCGAACGCTTCGACCCAGCCCTCCGAGAAGGTCTTCGGCGCTTCTTCAACCAGGCGCTGCGCCGCAATTCGGACGAACGCTTCGGCAACGCCGAAGACATGGTCCGGGAGTGGCGCCGTGCTTTCGAGCCGCTCGACCGCGCGGCACCGTCCGCGGACAGCGTCGAAGTCATCGCGCGGCGGCTGGAGCGGCGCAGCACAATTACCGAGGTCGGCTATGGCATGGAGGCCAGGGATATTCTCGACCGCATGGGTGTGCACACGGTGCAGCAGCTGCTCGCAGTCGACCGCATCCGCTTCCGCTACCTGCGCGGGGTCAGCGACAAGGTCCGCAAGGAGATCCGTGAGCGGGCGAAGCTCATCGCCCAGATCCGGCCCGATCTGTTGCCAGGTGGCGGATCCGAGGATGCGCAGGGCTGGGCGAGCGTGGACAGGCTCGCCGAGCAATTGCTCCCGCGGCGCCCCGCCGGTGACGAGACGGCGGACGACAAACTCCTCGCTGAATACCTCAGCCTTGAGGGCGGCCCAGAGGGTGGCGGCTCGGGGGGCGACGCGGGCGCTCTGGCCTGGCCAGCACCCGGCGACGTCGCCCGCTCCGCAGGCGTTGCCAGGAGCGCCGTTGCGACCGTGATCGGCCAAGCGCGCGAGCGCTGGCACAAGAGCCGCGACCTGAACGACCTGCGGGCCGAACTAGCATCCCTCCTCCAGGCATCCGGTGGCGTGGCAACAGCCGAAGAGCTCGCCTCGCAGCTCCTCGCCTCCCGCGGCTCGGTCGAGGAAGACGAGACGGACCGCGCCCGCCTCGCCCGCGCGGTCCTGCGCGCCGCCGTCGAGCTTGAGGTCTCCGTCACCACCCCCCGCTTCGCCGCCTACACAGAGACCGCGCCGATACTGGTCGCCACCAACGCCGAGCTGGCCGACCATGCACGCAAGCTCGGGGCCGCGGCGGACCGCCTTGCCCGCGAGGAGCCACTGCCGGCGCCCGGCCGGGTGGAAGAAGAACTTGCCCTGATTGCGCCACCGCCCGGCGTCGTTCTGCCCTCCGGTCGCACGCTTCGCCTGGCGGCACTGGCTTCGGCAGGCGCCGCCCTCTCGGCCCGGTCGGAGCTCTATCCCCGAGGCATGCCGGCGGCATCGGCCTTACGCCTTTCTCTTGGCTCTCTTGCCGGCCCGCGCATCCTGACCGAGGCGGCGGTTCGGGAACGTGTCCGCGGACGTTTCCCCGAAGCCGAGCCTCTGCCGCCACGTCCTGAGCTCGACCGACTGCTCGACGATGCTGGCGCCGAGCGCGTATGGCGTGACGGCGGGCCGGACGGATCAGGCTATGTCAGCCGCTTTGCAAGCGGCTCCGAGACCGGCACGGCGACGGACCTTCTACGCTACGAGACGGTCGCAGCCGCGCCGCAGCCCACGACGGAGATCCTCGACGCCCGGGGTCTCGAAGAGAAGATCACGCACGCGGCGCGCACGGGGGCTTTCCTCGCCCTCACCGTGGACCCGCGCCGCGCGATGCGGGCAGAGACCGAGCTTCTGGGCCGCTTCGCACCGCGCGACCGGGTCAGCCTGGAAGCCGTGCTGCTGCGGGCCATGCGCGCGGAGGCGGAGGCGCGGAAGGCGAAATGGCCGGTCGTTCTCAAGGCTGACGCAGACACGCGCGATGGCAAGGACTTCCGGAACCTCCTCCGGCTCGCACGATCGGCTGCGGAACGGGCGCGCGCGGAGCTGATGGCGCTGGACCAGCCTGCCCTGCTCGTGAATCCGGGCCTGTTCGCGCGCTATGACCTGATGCCCATCCTGTCCGACCTCGCTCAGGTCTCAGGCGCGCGAGGCGGGCCGCCGAGCCTCTGGCTGCTGATCCCGCAGGCCGATGACGGCATGCCGCGGATTGATGGCGCCGTGCTGCCGGTGATCGGCACGGGCAATTGGGCGCGCCTCACCAGGTCTTGGCTGGAGAACGCGCATCGCGCCGGGACTCGGCCGACGGCCGCATGATCCACCTGCCAGCAGGCGCAACCGCGCGCCGAACCAAGAAAAACAACTGTTCTCCGGGACTCCGATGATCGACGCCAAGCGCCTGCTGACTGATCTGAAGCGCCTGCGGCGCACGCTCGATGCCGACCTCCGGACGGCGCATGCCACCGGCACGCACCGGGATGCGGTGCAGGCCGAGTGGCAGGGCGCCTTCGACAGCGGCCGCACGCGCGAGACCTTCGAGGCCTTCCTCGACGCCGCCTTCGACCAGTCGGTGGTGCACTGGGTGCTGGGCTGCGTCTTCCTGCGCTTCCTGGAGGACAATGGGCTGGTGGACAGGCCCTTCCTCTCGGGGCCGAGCGACGACCGGCGCGACCTGGCACGGGAGCGGCAGGAGACCTATTTCCGCGCCCGCCCGCACGATTCCGATGCGGAATACCTGCTCGCCACCTTCGAGCAGGCGGCGCGCCTGCCCGGGCTCTCGGGGCTGTTCGACCCCGCGCACAACCCGCTGTTTCGCCTGCCGCTGACGGGCGACGGCGCCATGGCGCTGCTCCGCTTCTTCCGCGAAGTAGTGCCGGAGACGGGCGCGCTGGCGCACGACTTCACCGAGGCCGAGTGGAACACCCGCTTCCTCGGCGATCTTTACCAGGACCTCTCGGAGGATGCGCGCAAGCGCTACGCGCTGCTGCAGACGCCGGACTTCGTGGAGGCGTGGATCCTCGATCGCACGCTGGAGCCGGCCATCCAGGAATTCGGCCACGAGCAGCTGCGGATGATCGACCCGGCCTGCGGCAGCGGCCACTTCCTGCTGGGCAGCTTCGCACGGCTGCTGCGAGAGTGGCAGCGCCATGCGCCCGGCCTGCCGGCGACGGAGCTGGCGCAGCGGGCGCTGGACGGCGTGGCAGGCGTGGACCTCAACCCCTTCGCGGTCGAGATCGCGCGCTTCCGGCTGCTGGTCGCGGCGCTGCGCGCGGGTGGGGTGTCGCGCCTCGCCTCGGCGCCGGCCTTCCGCATGCACCTCGCGGCCGGTGACAGCCTGCTGCATGGGCGGCACTTCGCGAGGCACGAATTGGGTGGGACGGCGGAGGGCTTTCGGCGTGTTCTGCGCCATCATTATGCGGCAGAGGACACGGCGGAACTCGATGCCATCCTTGGCCGCCAGTATCACGCTGTTGTTGGCAACCCGCCCTATATCGTGCCGCAGGATGCGGCGATGCGGGATGCCTATCGCGAGATCTACGAGAGCTGCCACCGTGCGTATGGGCTCGGCGCACCGTTCACCGAGCGCTTCTTCGATTTGGCACGCCGTGGCGTTGGGGATCAGGCTGCTGGTTTTGTCGGGCTCATTGTCGCGGATAGCTTCATGAAACGGGAGTTCGGTAAGAGGCTCATCGAGGTTGTGCTTCCTCGACTAGATCTGACGCACGTAGTCGGCTGCTCCGGCGCATACATTCCAGGTCATGCTACCCCTACAGTAATCTTGCTCGGGCGGAACCGTGCGCCGGTTGCGACCGTGGTGCGGACAGTGCGTGGCATTCGGGGCGAGCCGGTGGCGCCCGAGGAGCCGTCGCTCGGCTTTGTTTGGTCTGCGATAGTGGCACAAACTGACCTCGCCCAATCAGAGAGCGCCTTTATCAGCACCGAGGACACCGAACGCTCTGCGTTGGCGCGGCACCCCTGGAACATGGGGGGAGGAAATGCTGCCGAAGTTCAAGGCTTGATCGAAGAAGCTCCTCAGCGACTTGGTACGATCTCAACAGAGATTGGCCGAACAACGCATACAGGTGAGGACGATTTCTTCGACCTTGAACGTCAGCACGTCTGGAGTCCGTGGTCCGTGCCTATGGTCCTTGGTGAACAGGTACGTGACCATTTGATAGGCAGTGCCACGTGTGTTGTTTTTCCGTACGATGCCGGCACCGGTGTGGTTCTGGATCAACTGCCTGAATCTCTGTCCCGGTTTTTGTGGGCATTCCGGACGCGCCTCAAGGAACGGCAGGATTATGGACAGACGATAGAGCAACGCGGACTTCGTTGGTTTGAGCATAGTATGTTTTTCCGCGAGCGCTGGCTGCGCCCTCTAGGCATCACCTTCGCTTTTGTCGCGACACACAATCATTTTGTTCTTGATCGCGGCGGCAAGGTATTCAACCGATCTGCGCCAGTCATAAAGCTACCAACAGGAGCATCGGAGGAGGATCATCTCGGTTTGTTAGGTTTACTGAATTCGTCTACTTGCTGTTTTTGGATGAAGCAGGTGATGTCAGATAAAGGAAATGGTGGAATTGGCGGAGGAATTTCGAACGAACTTTGGGAGCGCCGTATAGAGGTGGGTGCGACTGCGCTTGCTAGCTTCCCCGTGGAGCGGCCCCCATTTCGACCGGACAGGTGGCGCAACCATGAGGGCCTAGGTTCAAGCCTAGGTGCACGCCTATGTCCAAGCCCATCGATCGCGTTGAAATCATCAGCGGCACCCACCGCCGAC
>JAESFS010000149.1_pt1 | contig 9590 bp, 7 predicted proteins | sample 9269441 | NCBI WGS metagenome assembly JAESFS01 (sample SAMN14502548, study PRJNA617105) | algae metagenome | isolation source: Scytolyngbya sp. HA4215-MV1 and co-occurring heterotrophs from sample from... | place: USA: Laie Falls, Oahu, Hawaii | collected 2010-08-22
ATGACGACGATATCGTCGGACACTGCTGCTTCTACTGGAACCGGCTGATCGAGCAGCCGTGGCGCATCATGTCCATCGGAATGCGCGACTGGGCTCACCGGTTCTGATCATCAGGATTTGGTATAAGAGACCTATGCGCAGGAGGCTTGCGGCGCGACGATGTGCTGTGTGGGGCGTGGTTTTTCTATCGCGCAACGCTGGCCGCCCGCATGTTCCTGCTGCGACGCGCACGCAGGGCGGAGGTTGGGGTTTCGCTTGATGTTGCAGGCGGTTGCGGTGAAGTGGAGCTGGGCGGTAGCGCGGGCGAGGCCGCGTCATCGCATCCGTCTCAAGCCTTGGCAGCGCTTTCAGGTGCCCAAGATCTTCTCGACGCGCGCCCAGACAGCCGATCCAATGTCGCTTCGCCCCATGAACCTGTTTCGACCGTCAACCGCTCTTGCCCGATCACGCGATGCGACATGCTCGAACTCCTCCCGCTGCCGCCTGCTGTGTATCAGCCATCACGTTGCGCCGCAGGCCTGCCGTGCACAGGTCGCCTCAGGCACTACCCTGGTGACGAAAGCCACCGCACTCGCGCCAGCAGCACCCCTACCAAAACGAGTTGCGCCGCGTTGAACGCGATACCTGCCCACCAGGCAGCCGCGTAGAAGCCCACGCCGTCGTAGATCGCCCCCGCCAGCCACGCGCCAAATGCCATGCCCGACAGGCTGCACAGGAGCAACGCAGGCACGCGCCACGTCACCTCCACTGCCGGGAACAACTCGCGCACGGCCAACACATAGGCCGGCACGATGCCTGCAAACCCCAGCCCATACACTGCCGCGGCAACGAACAGGCCGGCCTCGTCCTGGGTGGCAAGAAAGCCCAGCATGCCCAGCATCTGGGCCAGGCCACCCATCAGGATCGTCCATAGCCCACCGATCCGGTCGGACAACCAGCCCCAGAACTGGCGCGACAGGAACGCCGCAAGCAGCAGGACGGAGAGCATGGCCGCCCCTCGCGATGTCGCTATGCCGAGATCGCCACAGAACGCAACGAGATGCGCGGCCGGCATCGCCATCGGAACGCAGCACAGGAAGCTTGCTGCGGACAGCAACGCCAGAGCCTTGTTGGGGGCCATTCCCAGAACCTGTGCGCCGGGCACCGAGCGAATGCCGCCCATCCCTCCCGATGCCACTGGTGGTGGCCGAAGCACCAAGGCGGCGAGGGCCACGATCATGGCGGACGCCAGCGCGCCATAGACCAACATGGTAAGCTGCCAGCCAAAAGCGGTGATCGTCCGCTCGAACACGGACGGCCAGACGAAGCCGGCGACATACTGGCCGGACGAGACCAGCGCCAGCGCCGTACCGCGGCGCCGGTCGAACCAAAGCGAGACATAGGCCAGCATCGGCGGAAACAGCGCCCCGTTGCCGAACAGCCCCACCCCCAGGCCGATACCCACCAGCAGCGACCAGGGCTCGGCCAGCGACGCAATCGCCAGCCCCAGGAAGATCGCGACGCCGCCGAGGATGGCCACGGCGCGCTGCCCGAACCGCCCGGCCAGCAGGCCGCAGAGCACCCCGCCCACCCCTGTGCCAAAATACGCAAGCGCGGTGGCCAGCGAGGGCAGCGAACGGCCCGAGCCCAGCGTTTCTGCGATGGGAACGAGGCCGATCACGACCGTCATCGATGCGCCCGCGGCCAGGCAGAGCATCGCGAGCGTGGCGCATGCAATACGCCAGGACTGGCGGGTCTCGATGCTGTGGATCGCAGCCGCGTCCGTTGCTCCTTGTCTCGTCAGCGCTTTTCTCACGGGCCAACTTCTGTTCTTCGCGGCGTAGGGGCAACCCCAATCGGGAATTTCGCGCTGCCGGCGGGAGGGGATAGCCGCGGCGCGCGGCAAAACCCATGATCGTTCCAGCAGCAAGGCAGACGTTGATGACGGCATGCAGCCATGACCGAACCGGGACACGGGGGCGTGGGCCGATCACTCGGCGCTCCCTGGTCGCCGCAGGCGCAACCATTGCAGTTCCCGTGCCGGGGTCGGCCCAGACCACGGCCTGGCCGCAGCGGCCGATCCGGATCATCGTGCCCTACCCGGCCAGTGGCTCCACCGACATCCTCGGGCGGTTCCTGGCACAGCGCATCTCGGCACGGCTGGAGCAGACCGTGCTGGTCGAAAACCGCGGCGGCGCGTCCGGCACCATCGGCTCGGACGCCGTCGCGAAGGCGGCGCCGGATGGGTACACGCTGCTGTTCACCTCGGGCGGCCCCCTGGCAGTGGCGCCGAGCCTGCTCCGTTCCATCCCCTACAATGCAGCTACCGATTTCACCCCGGTCACTCTGCTGGCCCAGGCGCCGAGCCTGCTGGCCGTTCTGGCCACGTCACCCATCACCGATGTGGCTGGCTTGATCGCGGCCGCGCGGGCAAGGCCCGGCACCTTGTCGATCGGATCACCGGGCACCGGCACCTCCGTCCATCTCATCGGCGAGATGTTCCGGCTGCAGGCCGATATCCAGGTAGAGGCTGTAACCTATCGGGGCGGCGCGCCGGCGCTGCAGGACCTACTGGGTGGCCGGCTCTCCTTCATGTTCGAAAATCTGGTCCAGCTTCTGCCGCTCGTGCGCGCCGGGCTGCTGCGGCCGCTCGCGGTCACTTCCGCCCGTCGCGTGGCCGCGGCGCCGGAGATTCCCACCCTGGACGAGGCCGGCCTGACCGGTTTCGAGGGCAGCACCTGGTTCGGATTGCTGGCCCCGCGCGGCTTGCCGCAGGCGATCGCCGATAGGCTGGCCAACCATTGCGCGGGGATCATCGACGAGCCGGAAACCCGGCGCCTTCTGGCCGAGCAGGGCACCGAGGCCGATATCCGCGCCGGGGAGCGTTTCGCCGCCTTCATGGAAGCCGACCGAACCCGCTGGCGCGACCTCATCGCCCGTGCGGGCATCCAGCCAATCTGAAACAGACCTCTCGCTCCGAGACCAAAGGACCCACAGCATGGCCTATCCGACATTCCGGGCGCATCGCCCGCTCATCATGGGCCGGCGCGGCGCGGTGGCGAGCAACCATCCGGTCGCGACGGCCGCTGGCATGGAGGTCCTGCGCGCGGGGGGCACCGCGGCGGATGCAACGGTTGCCGTGTCGTTGACCCTGGGCGTGGTGGAGCCGCACATGTCGGGCCTGGGTGGCGACGGGTTCTATCACGCCTGGCAAGCAACCGGCGGGGAGGGCAGCACCTACAACGGCACCGCCCCGGCACCGCGTCTGGCCACAACGGAGCGCTACGAGGCAGCCGGCGGCATCCCCAACCACGGGCCGCTTTCGGTGCAGACGCCCGGCATGGTGGCGGGCCTTGCGGCGCTGCACGAGGTGCACGGGTCGATGCCGTGGGCCCGGCTTGTCGAGCCCGCCATCGAGGCCGCGCAGCATGGCTTCGCCGCCACCCATGCCTTGCGCCATTTCTGCGAGGAGAATCGCCATCGGCTGGAGCCCGACGCGCTGAGCCGGGCGCTTTTCCTGCCCGATGGCGTGGCCCCGCCGCTGGGCGCCCTGGTGTTGCAACCAGCCCTGGCCCGGACGCTGCGCCGCCTGGCCGAGGCGGGGCCCGATGATTTCTACCGCGGGGCTCTGGCGCGCGAGTTGGGCGCCGCGATGCAGGCGGCGGGCGCCCTGCCCGACCAAGGCGACCTCGCCGCCATGCAGGCGCTCGTCGCCCCGCCGATCTCCGTCCCCTACCGCGGTTTCGAATTGCGGCAGACACCGCCGAACTCCATGGGCTTCGCCATGCTGCAGATGCTGCGCATCCTGGAGCGGTTCGATCTCGCAGCGATGGAATGGGGCAGCGCCGCGCTGATCCATCTGATGGTGGAGGCCAAGAAGCGGGCCTTCCTGGACCGCGAGGAACACGCCGGTGCCGAGCACCCGCCGCTGGAGATGCTGCTCTCGGCGTCGCGCGCCGCGGAACACGCGGCAATGATCGGGCCGCGTGCCGCGCATCTGCCGGTGCGGGGAATGGCCGAGGCGGACACCACCTATTTCTGCGTAGTGGATGAGGCGGGCAATGCCGTCTCCGCCATCCAGTCGATCAACTCCGCCTTCGGTTCGGGCGTGACGGCGGGGGAGACCGGCATCCTGCTCAACAACCGCATGTCATATTGGCACCTGGAGGCAGGGCACGCGAATACGCTGCGCCCCGGCCGCCGGGTCCGCCACACAATGAACGCGCCCATGCTGATGCGGAATGGCAGGCCTTGGCTCGTTTTCGGTACGCCGGGCGCGGACAATCAGGTGCAGGTCAACTTCCAGGTACTGGTCGCGATGGCCGATTTCGGGATGGACCCGCAGCAGGCGCTGGAGGCCCCGCGCTGGAGTTCCTCGCAGCCCGGGCAGGAATCCAACTGGCCGCATGGCGGCGCGGATGTGCTGACGCTGGAACGCGGTATCGGCGATAGCGTGGCGACGGAATTGCGGGCGCTTGGGCATGCCGTGAAGATCGTGGGCGACCTGGAAGGCCCCTGCAGCGTCGAGGCCATTCGCGTCCTCGACAACGGCGTTCGCATGGCGGCGTCCGACCCGCGGCGCGATGGCTGGGCCGGCGCCTGGTAAAGGGAACCCTGTCGACCAAGGGCTGCGCGCGGTCCCAATTGCGCGCGGCCATTGATCCACGGCCACTGCCGTCACAAGCTCAGCGCTTCACAGGGTGGATGCACACAGATGACCGAGACCATTCTCTTTCCCGGGCAAGTCGAATGGTCGGGCGAAAACCCCGGCATCTCTCTCAAGGAGGATCCGTCCGGGCCCTTCACGACCCTCGCCTCCTTCTTTCGGGTCATGCTATCGCCGCATGGGCGAGGCCATGCGCTGGTGCTCCTGCAAGCGCCGCAGACGGAGGGTTCGGGCAATGTCTGCCTGACCGACAACGAGCCGCTCGCGCGCTGGCTGGTTCGCGACTACGTCTCTCATTTTGGTGCCTGGCGGGGCCTGGCCGGCCTGCGAAACCTGGAATACCGGAAGATCGAGAGTGTTGCCCCAAGCGGCGATGCCATCACCGATTACAGGGAAACGGTGACGGCGGCAGGCATGAAGGTGGAACTCGACTGGAAGGGGCTGGGGAAGCCGTTCTGCTTCGCGCTCGCCCCTGCGCAGTCCGCCACGGGACAGCATCATATGCCGAGCCTCTTCGTCGGGTGCGAGACGGCGACGGTCACGGTCAACGGCGTGGTACGCCCGGGTACGCCCATCGCCCGTGAGATCGTAGGCCAACATATCTCGACGGCGATGCTTGCTTTTTCCGAGACTTGGCTGCGGGTCTAGATCCCACTCCATACCGGCTCAGTCGCTGGGAATGGGTGCGGCTATGAGGAGCTGCATGGAGCTCCCCTTCCCTGCTGAGCCGCCCATCTCCCCCACGACGATGCCCCAATCGCCGTAAGTGTCCTCCTACGGCTTCCTTGCGTTGCGCTGTTGTCAACGGCGGTCAAATTCCAGGCCAGTGTGGCGGAGCAAAAGCAGGCCACTCATTCGGGACAGGATACCTTGCAGCCAGCAAAGTCGGTCAGGGTTGGGTGATTTCGACGGTCTCTGGAGCGGCGGCGGTGGCCTGGTTTTGCTCCGCCCTGGTGGCCGCGCGGCGGCGTCCGGCGGATTGCTTGAGGCGGTAGCTGTCGCCGTTCATCGTCAGGATGCTGACGTGGTGGGTGAGCCGGTCCAGCAGCGCGCCGGTCAGCCGCTCCGAACCCAGCACCGAGGTCCAGTCCTCGAACGGCAGGTTCGATGTCACGATGGTCGAACCGCGTTCGTAGCGCTGCGAGAAGGTCTCGAACAACAGCTCGGCGCCGCTGGGCGACAGCGGAACGTAACCGAGCTCATCGATGATCAGCAGCTTCACCGAGGCCAGGTCACCGGCGGCTTCCTCATGCTGCCAGCACCTGCGGCAGGTGGTCGAGATAGGCCTGCCCCGGCGTTCGCGCACCCAGGCTCGAATGCGGCCGCCCGACCAACCACTTTCGCCCGAAGACGGCTCTCCTCGGGATAGCCCGGGGAGCTTGAGGTGGGACCCCTTGGGCCTCGCGAACTCAATCGCGGGGGTCTCGGGTTCACCGGGAGCACCACACCGCGTCCTATAACTCGCGCCCGCAAAACGCGCCCCACTCGCCCGGGTTCACCACCGACATCACGCCCCGGCTTCGTCCTCCGCGCCCCCGGTCTGGCCACAGCCGGCGGTGCATGGGGCCGACCACAGGCTGAACCTTTGGGCGATGGGTGGTCCAGTGGCCGGCCTTATGGGTTTGCCACACCCTTGTTCTCGGCTCTCTCCCGCACCGGCCTGACATCGGCGGCCGCAAGGGGACCCACAGAGCCAGGAAAGAGGCACCACCACGACCGGCACTATGGGAGGCCGGTAAGAGCCGACCTCCTTCGAACTCGACCCAGCGTACGCACATGCCACGCCGCGTTGCCATCGGCCCGGCCCATCCAAGCCATCCGCAGAACTGGGGCCCGCCTCAAGCCCTCCATGGGCACGCCGCTCTGCGGCCAACACCTTCCACAACCCAGCCCAGAAACCCCGTTTGGCCATCCCCACGTCGGCTCCTCGCCGTCTCGGCTCCCACCATCGGCTCCCGGGCACATCCGAAACACCACCACAATGCACACCATCACCTATTCCCCGGCGGCACCTGATCGCTGGAGGGGGGCGCCCATGTGCGGGGATGAGCCGTCGGGCGTGGGGCGCAGCGTGCCCGTCCTGGCGTGTTCCCCGCGTGTGCGGGGATGAGCCGTGCTTTAGGCGTGGACCACCATCACCGCCTCAGTGTTCCCCGCGTGTGCGGGGATGAGCCGAAGTAGCCGGCGGCGGGCGCGGCCACGATCTCGTGTTCCCCGCGTGTGCGGGGATGAGCCGACCAGATCGTCCTCCAACTCGGCGGGAAGCTCGTGTTCCCCGCGTGTGCGGGGATGAGCCGAGGCGGTCCTGGCCGAAATCCTCGCGGCGCTTGTGTTCCCCGCGTGTGCGGGGATGAGCCGGCGGTGATGCCGTTGTCCTTGGCCACGCGGACGTGTTCCCCGCGTGTGCGGGGATGAGCCGGCCTGCATGTGGCTGGCGGCGCAGATGTACGAGTGTTCCCCGCGTGTGCGGGGATGAGCCGCTGGCCGGGGATGGTGGGGAGTTCGAAGCCGCGTGTTCCCCGCGTGTGCGGGGATGAGCCGCTGGGTGAACCTGGTGGAGCGCTTCGGCATGTGTGTTCCCCGCGTGTGTGGGGATGAGCCGCTCGTGCTTTTGACCCGTGGGTCTCCCGCCTGTGTGGAGATGCCCTCGATGCTGCCCGAGCTTCCAAAGCCTGATCCCGACGCGGTAAGGGCTTTCGTGGCGACGTGCCCCGCGCCCACTACGAAGGTCAAGCGGCCGAGGCGATGTTGTGACTATGCGTTGCCAGCCTCGCGGGTGTCCCTTGGTTCGGCCAAGGACGGCACCGGAGACGGCAACCGGCTCAGTTCCCTGAGTACCTCATCGGGCATCCTCCGGAACCCCACGCCATAGCCCGAGCCAGCATTGCGTGGGTTGTTCCGCCCGGTGATGGCGTCGAGCACCTCCGGGTGCACGCGGGCCCTGCGAAGTTCATCCTCCATCCGGTGGCGCCACGAGTGCGCCGGCGCCTTCCTGGCGTCGGTCATTTTCAGCTTGCGGCGGACCCATCGTCCGAGATCGTGGGTGGCAGTCTGTGCCCTGCCGCCTTTCGGTGCGGGCCGGAGATCGGGAAATAACGGCCCCGCGGGCGCCGTGGGCAGCTTGGCGAGGTACTCCAGGAACCCCTCGTCAATGACGGCGGGATGCAGCGGGATCATCCGCTGCGCGGTGGCATTCTTGCCGGCTCGATCATCGGTCGGGACCACGTCCACGATCCACACCCCAGCTTCCTGGCGGACATCCTGGCGGCGAAGGTCGACGATCTCGCTGAGGCGGGCGCCCGTGAAGGCGAGCAACCACGGTACCCACCGCAGCCATCCACTCTCGGCACGGGCGGCGGTCAGGATGCGGGCCGCATCGGCGTCATCATAAGGGGCGCGCGGGGGTGGCCCGCGACGGCTGACCTTGGGCGCCATGCCGTCAAACGGGTTGCTCGTGAGCAGTCGGTTTTTCAAGCCCCATTGGCAAAGACTACCGCATGTAATGATCTCGTCGGCCACGGTGCCCGGGTTCCGCCCCTGGGCAAGTCGCTGCTGTTTGAACTCGGCTACCGCCTCGGGGGTGAGCCGGCGCAGGTCCGTCTCGCCCGTCAGTTTGGCCACGCATTCAAAGGCCGTAGCGTACTTGCGCATGGTGGCGGGTGAACGGGGGTTCTCCCTGGCCCACTTCTCCAGCAGCATCGCCCCGGTCAACGCCTCGGCCTTGGAGGCTGCGGTATTGCCTGGGTCGTGTGCCGGAACGCCAGCCACTGGGTATGACGCCAGGGCTGCATCTCTGCTCCAGTCGCCCTCGGCACGGCGCAATGCCAGTCGGGCCAACTCAATCCGTGCGGTGGCCACATAGCTGGATGCCAGGGCCACGGTCGCGTCATCGGGGGCAATGCCCCTGGCCGCAAACAGTTCCTTGGCGGTCCTGCGGTCTTCGGGGTCCGCGAAGACCACCCCAGGCTCCCCAGGGTCCGTCCGGTCGTCCGTGATGATGTCCAGTTCCACATCGCGCTTGGCTGCGTCACCAGGCGAGGCCTCCAGGGCTGCAGCCTCCTGGCGATACCAATCCCCGACCATCGCTGCCACCTCGCGGGGCGCCATGGCCACGGTGCGGCCGGCGTGCTGGTCCCGGGCGGCGGCAATCGCTGCTTCGAACTCAGCGATCTTGAGCGGCCCCAGGCGCCGAGCCTCGGTTTCGTCGGGTGTCCTAAGGGACGCCTTCAGTTCCCGCTTGCCTACGACACGGCGAAGTTCAGCCGGGACGCCCTTCCGGACCCAAAAAATGCCGGTCTTCGGGTGGCGGAATGGACGGGTCATAGCGATGGGCATTGTATCACGCCTTTGTACCGGCGCCACCCAATAACCTGCTGATTTCGCTTAAGCCCTTGTTCGAAAACAAGGATTTATGGTGCTGCCAGAGAGGATTGAACTCTCGACCTCTCCCTTACCAAGGGAGTGCTCTACCACTGAGCTACGGCAGCTTAGCTAAGCATTTCCAACACTTAGCGGGAATCGAGCCCAGGCGCCAATTCCCAAAACGGTCCGTATCGGTCCGTTGTGGTTCACCGTGTTTGGCCCAAAACTGCACCGGTGTCCACCCCGACATCAGAAGGAAAATTATTTTTTACTGACTGTTTTTCCTCTTTTTATACGCAAAAACCACCATCAAGAGGTCCTTTTGCGAACATGCAAATCCCCTTCCCCAACACAGTCCCGGCGGACAATCCCCCCGTCGCCTCCTGTGACGATAAGCCTATCGCCGCGAAGTCGTCGTCCTGTGCAACCCGGAGAGCCGCCATCGCACCACGCCATGGATAGAGGTGGCTCGGTTTCTCGCTACAGCGTTCCGCTTCCAATAACTGGCTCGCCTGCCGGTTGATACGCACGTCTTGCCGGTGGTGCGGCCTCACGCAGGGCGGGCGTAGCCCAACCGGAGTGA
>JAESFS010000150.1_pt1 | contig 9486 bp, 11 predicted proteins | sample 9269441 | NCBI WGS metagenome assembly JAESFS01 (sample SAMN14502548, study PRJNA617105) | algae metagenome | isolation source: Scytolyngbya sp. HA4215-MV1 and co-occurring heterotrophs from sample from... | place: USA: Laie Falls, Oahu, Hawaii | collected 2010-08-22
ATACGCCCTAACACTTTTATGCAGAAACGCGCCTTAAGAGATTAAGAAAAGTATAGAGCTTTATCCAATCGTTTTCAAAAAGCTCTTGTATAGCATCCGACAGAACCGACCTGCTGTGCTGCTAACTCGTAGGTCTCCCTTTTTTCCATCCTGGAATTCAAAATGAAGTCTCAAGCTTGCAACTTCAGGGGTTGTTCCGATTTCGGGATGTTCAGCGATTGCCTTGACCAGATCTTCGTTCAGCCAAGGTCTTATGTCTGGCTTATGAAACTGCTTTTCGAGCGCAGAGGCGATTTTTGAGAAGTTTTTTCCCCGCTTGATAACCACCATCATTCGCACGTAGAGCCATAATGCTGTACGCGCGTATTTCGCACCTCCTGCTTTCCATGAGGTTGTACCTCCCGACTGCGAAAGGACTTTTCCCATTCCCAGTGAAAGTTTAAATTCACCCTCGCTCCGGTCTCGCTTCGTCATACCGCTGCGTCTTCGGCTTTGGCTTCCCCGGATATATTCCTTGAAGGGTTTTCCATCTACCAGGAAATCTTCAAAGGGATAAATTCTTCCTAAAATTGCTGCCCGGATTGTAGGTGGGATTAGGAAGCGATCAAACACTTCAACATAGCGGGTGTATTCCGACTTCTGAAGCTCTGCCTTAATCTGCTCCTCTAGTTGCAATTCCATTTCCTCGAATCCAATTAGATGCTTTGCTAATTCTCGACTGTGGTTACTAAGTCCAGATCCGATCGTGTTGGCTAGGGCTGACTCTCGTTTTATATAGTGTGGGCCTCTGACCGATTCCCCTGCTAGAAATCGATAGAGTGTTGAAGGATGCTCAAGCCATTCCCGCTGCAATCCCTCGTAAGTCTTGATAATTTCAGGGAACTCGAAGCTGAGTCTTTGCCCTAGTCGATTCTGAATGGGGTTCTTGTTGCGCGTTGTGCTGTTGAGTTGCAGGTATAGGTCTCTAATTTTGAGCCGTTCAACTTTCAAGAAAGCTTCTTCTCGCTCGTAGTTTTCGAGCGTGTATGCTGCGATTGCCGCTGCATCAGGGCGATCAGCTTTATTGGTCAGCCCTTGATATTCGCAAAAATAGCGAACTCGACGGCTACTAACCAAGCGAACTTTTCGTCCTGCCTTTTGCAAGCTTTCCACCCAAATTTTTGAATAGTCTCCTGTTGGTTCGATTGCAAAAACTTCCGCCTCTATAGCCAGAAGCGTATTGATTCCCTCTTTATTTGCTTTTACAACTATCGGTCGATAGCTTCGCGCAAAACTCTTTAAATTGCGTGGCAAGCTTTCCATCACACATATGTGCAAGTTATCTTTGCCACAATCACACCCAGCTACAATCATTATTTTTCTATCATTGTTATTTTCCTGATAGGTACTTCAATTCAGAACTTTTCTACCCTAATTTGTTCATCCCTACTGATCGTTATTCCTGATTCAGCCCGTACACTTTAAAGTGCAGGCCACACTGCCCTGAAGTCTGCTGGGATGGTGAGTTGGCGGCGATCGAGTTCGTCATCCTAATAGTCCGTAAGCGGCGACTGAGAACCTAATTCCAATACAGCCGCTTCAGACCACAATCTTAAAAAGTCCCTAAATCGCCGCCATGTCGCTAAATGTGATCTCCCGGTTAAGGGCATCTAGCAACAGCAGAAGCTATGACGCTTCCCGCGACTCCGCTGGGTGCGGAGTTTCGCCGCTGCGTCACTGCGGCTCATTCAGGCGGGTTAGTCGGTGAGTATGCCTGGGTCGATCGCTTCGAGATATTCGCCCAATCCTTCATCGTTCTGGCTCTGCTGATGCTGTTCGCAATCCACTTCGTTGGCGTGAAACGCAACGGTTTCGCGAATGCGCTCGGCGGCGCTGGCTAGACGATCGCAGCAGTCGTCATAATCCTGGAACATGCCATGCGTGAGGAAGTGCAAGCAGTCTGCGAGTTCTTTGGCGGCGGCGCGTTCCCAGGGGAGGGAGAGGGGGTAATCGGTCATTGACTCCTCTCCGCCGCCATCCTTCTCAAAACGTCGCACATCTGGAAGCCTAATGCTTTGATGCGCTTCGGGTGATTACGCATTTCCTCCGCGAGTGCTTCTAGCTTTAGTGCGTAGCTTTCTAAATGCGTACCCTTCAAATCTGCAATTTTGACTTTCATGCTGTCTCCTGTTCAACGTGTTTATTTGCACCGTGCTCATGTATCACCGTCTTCAACGGAGGTCTGACCCGAATGATACTCATGTACCACTTTAATATTGTGATCAGGTATATCGATCACTGTCGCGCATGGAGTTCCATCTTTGTTTTCAACTGTTATCACCTCCTTTTTAAGGTGGTTGCCCGTCTCCGCTACCAGATCTCTTATTTCTCCTGCGCTCGGCTTGAATCTGTGGCTCATACTTACTCCAGGTATGCGTAATGCGTCAATGAGTTGAGTGAGCAGGGAATTAGTAGCCTCTAGCCCAACGGCGCTGCGTTGCTGTGCGTTGCGCGTATTTCGGCTGGTATCCCCAAGTGCGCTGCGTAGTCTGCCAACCGTCGCGGGTTCTGCGATAGGCAAAGCGAGGGGCTTGGGTTTGGTTGTACTGAATGGGCTTTGAGAACTGGTAGCCTGCGTATTGCCCCTGGTTGTTGTAGTTGATGCCGATCCAGACGTTCTCGCCGGGGCGATCGTAGGGGTAATATTCGGTGCGTCCGATGCTGCCGTGAGGTAGACCAAATCTGCGGTGCATCGCCTGGGCGCTGTTGCCGTCTGCGATGTTGTTCAGCTCGTAGAACTGGCGCTCACTCATGCGTTTCTCGCTGTCTACCAGGTTGTAAGCGGGTCTGAGGTGTAGGGCGGCGCGGATGCGATCGGCGGCGGTGAGTGCTTTGGTAGGACGTGGGAGGTTGGGGACGATCGCAAGCATGGCGGCGATCGTCCAAAGGTAAGGTTTATATTGCATGATGGAATTTCAGTTAAAAGAACTTTCGCCCTGGCGCTGCTAAGCTGCTGGGGCTTTTGTGTAGTTTGCGAGAAAAGCGATGGCGAACTGCGCGGTGGGGATGGCGCGGCGGAAGAAACGCGCTTGGTTTTCGGCGAGACCGCGATCGTGGTATTGCCCAAATAAACAGGGCTTCACTGTGTTGGGGTAGTAGATGAACACGCCCCAAGGCTTTTCAGGATTGTTCACTCGATAGAGCCTCCTTAATGAGTTGCATAAGTCTGTCTCTGGATGGATGCCAGTCGTTTGGCGTAACGTGCCATACTCCACAAGGTAAATATTTCGCAAAATAAAAAACGTTGAAATTCCCGGTGATTTTCCAGGTGTAGTTGGCGTTCATGTTGCGACGTAGTTTGTAGCCTTCTTGCTTGAGCCGTTGTTTGATGCGCTCGAATTCTGCTGCGATTCGCTCTGATTTGAATGGACGCATAGGAATGCGTTGCTTACGTCGGCGTGGCGGTGTGGAGTAAGGCATGAGTTTTTTTCAAATTAGCTGACTCATAATATACTTTCAAATTTGCGGCAAATCAACCGCGATTAAATCGCAAATTTGATAATTCTACTTTTAGAAGTGCTAGCATAAGCTTGGCGATATTTGCGGCGATATCGCAGCAGTCTTAAACTTAAGGGGTAAGTTCTGAATGGTCGGAGTTGTGCCGGATACCCGTATATCAAGTGCCGAATTTGGCGACTATCATTACAAGCGCTTTCTCGCTTGGTGTTTCGTCGAGCGGCAGAGTAAAGCTGCGTTTCTGCGAAATGTAGCGGTTAGCCGCACTGAGTCTAATCGTGAGGAGATCAATCATGGATTGCTGCATTACTGCAAAGTCTATGCTCTGACCGAAGATGAATTGTTGGACTATATGTATCAAGCAGATCAAAATAACGTTTCGATCGCACAATTACATGAGCGATTGGAAAAAGGTCTGCGTGGTGAGGCAGCTTGGGAGCGCAAACGGAAGTAATTTTCCTTGACGCGATCTTAATTGTCTTCAGAAAATAAATATTTTATGAAGCTAGTGTTTGCGATTTCTCTTTAGGGCGTTACGCATTGCTGGCTTCGTTGTTGTGGAGATTTGCAGGATGAATCCCACCCCTCGCCCGATTCGCTATGAAACCTACCCGCGCTCCTACCTCTGCTTCGATTGCGGAATGCTGCTTGCTGGAAATGAACTTTACGATCGGTATGTCCAGCTAAAGTGGCAGGTTTGCCAGTGCAAACCCAAAACCGTGGTTCAACTCTCCCTACTAGAAACTTCCGAACGCTCGGAGGGGGTTGACCCCTCACGGCGGCGTGGCGTTTGTCCCTCTAATCCCTCGCGATGGGTGGGCGACTACGCCTGCGTTCGCGGGGGACGGTATTTTCGGTTTTATTGGCAGGAGTGGTGTGCGTCAACGCGGCGGTTGGTGACGAAGCACTGTGCGATTCGGGGTGGGAATGTGAGGAATGCGATCGCGCAACGGAATGCTCAAACTGTAAGGGATGCGATCGCAGCGGGAAAGAGCGATCGGGAAATCATTCGCATGATTCGTTCGCAGGGGGCGCTGCGGGGGAATTTTCGGCGGGTGGTGGAAGAGTTGGGGGGGTGCCCCCCAAGCCCCCCGAATCTGGGGTCCTAACTCCCCCAGGCCCCCCGAATTGGAGGGTGGTGGGTGTGGGTTGGGAGGGGGTTGGTTTTTGATCTGGGGTTAGGAGTGGGGGCTGTGTGGGGAGCCTTTACGGTCGTTCGGAAGTTTTGGGCGGATTAAGGGTTGTCTTTGGCAGGTTTGAGACTGCGGATGAATGCGCGGATGACTTCGGATTGGGTGCGTTGGGTGGTTTTGCAGTATTTCCGCAGGGTTTCCATTTCGGTGATGGGCAGTCGGACGTTTAGATGTTCGGTGTGTTTTTTCCCAGTACGGGGCATTTTTCTTTGAAGTGTGAGTTACGCTATAAAGCAATATCTTACTGGCTTGTATGGCTTTGGCAATGGATGCGGTTGGCTGTGGTTAGGGGCAGCACGATCGTTGAAAAGAGGTTGTTTTATCAAGCTCTGGCAGTTCTGGTGAGCAATTGTGAAGTGGATGATTCTGTTTGAGCGCAATTCTGAAAGACAATCCAGCTATGTCTAAAGAGATTTTCATTGGTCGGAAGCAAGAGCAAGCGCAGTTCCGGCAAATATTGCAGCAATATCATCAGTCTCGAATTGAGAAATGGACTCCCACTTTCTTTAAGCTGTTGGGGTCTGCGGTTTCCCTACCCGAAAAGCCTTCGATTTTGTTGCTCTATGGAGAGGGGGGGATGGGGAAAACAACGCTGACGCGGCGGCTGGAGCAAATCGCGAGTTGTACTCCTTTTGCTGAAAAGGAGAAGCGCAAGGATTTATTTCAGACCTTATTTTTGGACTGGGAGCACTATAAGACGGAACCGGGATTATCGGTTGGGCATGACCAGATTCAACCAGAGGCGGTTTTAGAAATTTTGCACCGTGAGATCGCGGCTAAGTTTAGTGAGATCAAAACCTATACCGAGAAGGTGAAAACGCTCAAGGATTTGGAGGGTGAGGTTGATGCCAAGTTGAAGGAAAAACTGGCAGAAACGGATGAAACACTGAAAAAAGAGTTGCTCGATCTGGGTAGTAAGGGAATCGCCTGGGTGGTGAGGACGATCGCGGCGACACAAACGGGACCTGTGGCAGCGGCGCTGAGTGGAGCACCGCTGGAACCAGCAACTCGGTTGGGATTGCAATTGAGTGCGGAAGGGATTTCGCAAGCAAGGCAGTTGTTGCAACAGTTTTTGACTCCCGATGAGCAGGAACTCTATGCACGTCCCCATATGCAACTGGCGCAGGCGTTGGGGGAAGGGATTGCTGAGTTTGCCAAGCGGCAACCGTTGGTTCTTTTTCTGGATACCTATGAGATTGTGGATCGGCAGGAGTGTGATGAGGCTTTACGCAAGGTGATCCATTTCAGTGGTGGGAACACGGTATGGGTAATTACAGGGCGGGCAAATCTGGCAGATAGCGGGCAGCGCGGCAATGACTATTTTCGAGGTTATCGCAGCGAATTTTCGGAGCAGGTATATGCCAGTGAACTGCGAGAATTTGGGGTTGAAGAAATTCAAGAATTTTTTCAAGGGAAAGTGCTAGACCGCTTGCTGAGCGAAGAACAAGCCAAAGCACTCTCGAAGTTTAGTTTAGGCATTCCTTTTGTGATCAACCTGGCGGCTGAAGTTTGGCAAAAGGGGGGCGTACCTTTTGAAGCCATTATTGCGCCGCCTGAGATCGGGGCACTGCGGCGGCATAATGCCCATTATCAAGTGATTCGGGCGATGAGTGAGCGGTTTCTGGTGCATTGCCTGAATCTTCCAGAAGATAAGCAAGCAATTTATGCATTGGCAATGATGCGACGACCCGAGGCGAATTTGCTGAAAGCAATGCTGGATGTTCCCGATCTGGAACCCAAACTGCAAGCCCTACAACAGCGCTATTCGTTTATTTGGGCAGAAGATCGGCGGCTGGATGACAAACTGACAAAGTTTCTGGGTGAGTATCTGTTGGAGTCGATCCGGCGTGCGGACAGCATGGTGCAAACGCTCAATCAACGAGCACTGACTTGGCTGGAACTGCAACGAGAACAGATGACCAGAGAGATCTCTGATCGGGCTGATTGGTTGGCAGATGAAAGCATTGCCGAGTTATTGCTGGATGAAGTGCATCACCGTTTCTGGCAAGACGATGGCACGGAAGATCGTTGCGGCTGGAGAGCATTGATTCCCTGGTTGGTGGAAGGCTGGATGTACGATCGTGCCTGGGCAAATCGTTTACTTGAGGTAGCGGCAAGCTTCCAACCCGGATTTAGTAGTGAACAGGAAAATCGCTGGTTGAAGCTCTTTCGGGAAGGGTTGGTGACAAAGCCAGAGCCGGAACAAGTGCAAGCACTGCTGCAAGAATTAGCTATTTTCGAGAATCGTGGTTGGTTAAAAGGTCTGGGAGAAACTGATCGACAAGCAATTCTGAAGATCCAGCAGGGAAACTTGCAAGTTTCGCTGGAGCGCTATGAGCAAGCCCTGACAATCTTTTTAGATGCAGAAAAAATCTTACCTAAGCAAGCAAGACAGTTGCGTAGACTATTAAGTAAAACGTTAAACAATTTAGGGGTTAAGTTAGGTCGGAAAAATCAGGATGTTCTTGCCTCTAATATGGCAAAGCAAGCCTTTGAAACAGCTATCAGATTGCATGAATCTGATGCTTTGGGCTGGTTAGGAATGGGATATACGCACTTCACCTGGAACGCTTATGAGGAGGCGAAAACTGCCTTGGAGAAGGCGATTGAACTAGATCCTAACAATGCCTTTGCACATAGACTATTGGGCAATGTCTACCGCCACTTGAAAACGTATGATGATGCGAAAGCTGCCTTGGAGAAGGCGATTGAACTAGATCCTAACAATGCCTTTGCACATAGACTATTGGGCAATGTCTACCACGACTTGAAAACGTATGATGATGCGAAAGCTGCCTATGAGAAAGCGATTGAAATTGACCCCAAGTATGTCTACGCCTACGACAATTTGGGAGATGTCTACCGCGACTTGAAAGCGTATGATGATGCGAAAGCTGCCTATGAGAAAGTAATTGAAATTGACCCCAAGTATGTCCACGCCTACGACAATTTGGGAGATGTCTACCGCGACTTGAAAGCGTATGATGATGCGAAAGCTGCCTATGAGAAAGCAATTGAAATTGACCCCAATTTTGTCTCTGCCTACAACGGATTGGGACTTCTCTACTGCGACTTGAAAGCGTATGATGATGCGAAAGCTGCCTATGAGAAAGCAATTGAAATTGACCCCAATTTTGTCTCTGCCTACAACGGATTGGGACTTCTCTACTGCGACTTGAAAGCGTATGATGATGCGAAAGCTGCCTATGAGAAGGCGATTGAAGTTGACCCCAAGTTTGTCCACGCATACGATAATTTGGGAGATGTTTACAAAGCCGAAGGCTTTTATGAGGACGCGATTGGAGCCTATAGACAAGCAGTCCAAATCAAACCAGATTGGGTGACTCCACTGGAAAGTTTAGGCTCTGTGTATTGGCTACAAGGTCTCTATCAAGAGGGGGCTGAACTATATGAACAAGCGATTGCTTTATTGCCATCCAGTAGTAACTTCAATTGTGTAGGCTGGCTTTATGTGGTTCTAAAACGATATAAGCAAGCTGAAACCGCTTTGCTCAAGGCTCTTGACTTAGATGAAAACTGGGCAGTTCTGTTTAATCTGGGCTTGCTGTATGTGCTGAAAGGGGATGCAGAAACCGCGAGAATTCATCTTCAGAAAGGGCTATCTCTCTGTCAAGCCGAGGATGAATGGACTCAAACTGCCCAGACATTTTACAACCTTGCTTTAGGACATACTGAAGCAGGACTTGCAGAACTACAAGCTTTAATTGAGCGTGATCTTGTACCTTTAGAGTTCAGAAAAATGTTGCTGATTGTGGCTCAAGTGATGCAGGAATGTCCTGAGCCAATTTTGGGGGCGGATAAAGCGGCTGAGATGCTGGCGCGGTCGCTCAAGTAGTAGTTCACAAATAAAAAGCACAAAAAAGGGAGGGATTCTCATTTCGAGAATCCCTCCCTGATGGTTAGAATGCTTCGCGCTGCTTGCGACGCGACATAAACACCGTGCTTGCCGCTGCCCTGCAAGTGTCCTCTCTCGCGTTGGGCAATGCGCGTCGAAACTCCTCAAAGATTTTGATCCACTCAATCACATCTGGATCGTGCGGTGGAATCGGTGCTCCGTTGGTTGCCTGCGCCTGGTGCGTCTGCGGGGGGCGCTGCGTCTGTGCTGGCGGTTGCTGGGGCGGTGGGGCTGCGGCTGCGCGTCGTTGCTCCAACACTGCCATTAACTCAGGGGTTTGAGTTTTGCTAATGCGCCACTTGCTGTATTTGCCGTCCCAATCCAAACAAACCCAATCGCCTTTGAGGAGATAATCGGCGCTGCCTCCGGCTTTCCAGTAGATACGATCGGTCTGGGTTTGCCCGTCGCGTTGTACCAGACAGGTCTTCTCTGGGGTCTGGGTTTTGGTCTGCGCTTCCATCGGATCGAGGGTGAGTTGTGCCCAATAAACAGGTGCTTGATTCATAGTTTTGATGCTCAATAAAAGAACGCCGGGGCGCGACTCCCGGCTCTGCGCGTGTCGTTACTCGTTGTCGCCTTCGTCCTCTTCTTCCTCCATCGCAATCAACCGATCGCTGGCTGCATCCAGATGTAAAAGGGCGTTGTCCAACTCATCGGTAAACTCGTCATCGTGCGCTGCATCGCGCATCTCAATGACTCGCTCAATGACTCGCTGTAGTTTGGTTTTCATTGCGGTTGCTCCATGAATGTCGATTGTCAAAGCTGAGAAAGAATTGGTCAGTGGGGGGCTTGGGTAATTGCCGTGCGATTTGCTCTCGCGTCTCCCAAGCAGGACAACCCCAAATGTCGTAAACGTAGAAGCCGCGCTTGGTGCGTCCCGGT
>JAESFS010000151.1_pt1 | contig 9446 bp, 10 predicted proteins | sample 9269441 | NCBI WGS metagenome assembly JAESFS01 (sample SAMN14502548, study PRJNA617105) | algae metagenome | isolation source: Scytolyngbya sp. HA4215-MV1 and co-occurring heterotrophs from sample from... | place: USA: Laie Falls, Oahu, Hawaii | collected 2010-08-22
GCATCCAGACCTCGTCATCCGCGTCCAAACCCCTTGTCTCGAAGGGGCCGTCCACACATGAATCAGATCGCCGCCGCGTCGGGGAATCCCCTTTTTGAGTCAGGTCTTCAGGGACTTGGTATAAGCCCAGCCTCGCCCGGCGATCCACGCTCCGGCCGATTCCACCCAGAGCGAATGCGGGCTAGCCAAGCTCGATGCGAGCCTCGCGCACGATGCGCCCCCAGCGCGCATGCTCATCCAGGAGGAAGGCACGGAACTCCTCCGGCGTGCTGGCGCGTGGTTCGCTCGCCTCCTGCGCCAGCTTCTGGATCATCTCGGCCTGGCCCAGCGCCTGGCGCAGCGCCTCGCTCCAGCGGGTGACGATGGCGGGCGGCATGCGGGCTGGGGCGACAATCCCGGTCCAGTTCACCGCCACGAGCCCCGGGAAGCCGGCCTCGATCAGGCTCGGCACCGCCGGGAAGCTCGGGCTGCGGCCAGGGCCCGTGACGGCCAGCGGCCGCAATTCGCCCCCCTCGATCAGGCCGCGCACTGCCGGTGGATTGGCGAAGAAGATATCCACCCGCCGCGCCAGCAAATCCGTCGTCACCGGGCCCGCACCGCGATAGGGCACCTGGGTGATCTCGGCCCGTGCGGCCTGCGAGAACAATTCGCCGGCGAGGTGGCCGACCGTGCCATTGCCCGAATGCCCCGCGGTGATGCGCGCCCGTGGTGTCCGCGCCGCGGCGATCAGCGCCGCCACATCGCCCCAGGGTGCTGCCCGCGCGGTGACCAGAACCAGCGGCTGCTGCGCGACTGTCGAGATCAACGCAAAATCGCGCAGCGGGTCGAACGGCATCGTCGGATAGAGCGCTGGGTTGATCGCCAGGTTCGAGGCCTGGCCCATGCCCAGCGAGTAGCCATCCGCCACCGCCTTCGCCACGGCGTCGAGCCCGATATTGCCCCCCGCGCCCGGCCGGTTCTCGATAACGATGTTCCAGCCCTGCTCGGCCTGCAGCCGGGCCGCCACCTCACGGCTGATCACATCCGTGCCGCCGCCCGGCGGAAATGGCACGATCAGGCGGATCGGCCGGTCGGGATAGGTGGGCTGCGCCAAAGCCGGCGTGGCCAGGGCAAAAAGCAAAGCGCGGCGCCGCATGCGGTGTTACTCCGCCGCGCGGGGCGCGCGCAGCGGCCCCAGGATGGCATCATTGTGCTGGCCGGGGCTGGCCAGATCGTGGCGCACCCCCAGCCGGCGGTCGCCGAACTGCATCGGCAGCGCGGGCACGCCCACCTGCCTGCCATCGGGCAGCGTCACCGGCAGCAGCCCGCCCGAGGCCTGGAGATGCGGATCCTCGAAGAGGTCCCAGGGCCGGTTGATGCGGGCGAAGGGCAGGCCCGCGGGCTCGCACATCGCCTCGATCTCGGCGACGGTCCGCCGGCCCAGGATGGATTGCACCAGCGGGATCAGCGTCTCCCGCGCGGCGCTGCGCAGGTTGTTGGTGGCGTATTCCGGTGCCAGCAGGGCCGGCTCGCCCAGCGCGGCGCAAAAGATTTCCCATTGCCGGTCGGTCACCACACCGACGAAAATCTGCACGCCATCGGAACCGGTGAAGACGTCATAGACCCCCCAGGCCCGCCGGCCCGCCGGCATCGGCTCGGGCGCCACCCCCGTGATGGCCTGCTGCAGCATGGCGGTGGAGACGAGAAAGGCCGCGTTCTCGAACAGCGAGGAGGCCAGCACCTGGCCCACCCCCGTGCGCTCGCGTTCACGCAGCGCGGCCAGGATGGCGATGGCGCCGAACATGCCGCCCATCATGTCGTTCACTGGTGCGCCCGCGCGCAGCGGCCGCCCCGGCGGGCCGGTCATATAGGCCAGGCCCGACATCATCTGCACCACCTCGTCCAGCGCGGTGCGCTTCTCATAGGGGCCCGAGAGAAAACCCTTCAGCGAGAGGCAGATGAGCCGCGGGTTTCGCGCCCGCAGCGTCTCGAAGCCCAGGCCCTTCTCGGCCAGCGCGCCGGGCCGGAAATTCTCCAGCACGACATCGGCGGTGTCGATCAGCCGCAGCAGCGTCTCGACATCAGCGGGCACGGCCGTGTCCAGCGTCACCGATTTCTTGTTGCGGCTGAGGGCTGCGAAAAACCCGGTGCCGGAGGATTTGAGGTGACGCGTGCGATCACCGCCGGGCGGCTCTACCTTGATCACCTCGGCACCAAGATCAGCCAGGATAAGCCCGCAGGACGGCCCCATCACCATATGCGAGAATTCGACGACCCGCACGCCGTCCAGGGGAAGGGTCATGCCGCGACCCATAGCCGCAGGGCGCGGGCCCGAAGGCGTGATCCGGCGGCCATCACGCCGCCACCCGGAAGGCCGCCAGCCCGCCGCTGCGCAGCAGGTTCGACGGCAGCCGGTGCCCCACGATCCGCTCGGCAAGCTTCGCCGCCTCGATCATCGCATCGAGGTCGATGCCGGTGGCCACCCCCATCTCCTCGCAGAGAAACACCAGCTCCTCGGTCGCAATATTGCCCGGCGCGCCGGGGTGGCCGGCAAAGGGGCAGCCGCCCAGGCCCGCCACGGCCGCATCGAACATCGCAACACCCAGCCGCAACCCGGCCGCGGCGCAAGCAATCCCCAGGCCGCGCGTGTCATGCAGGTGAAGCGAAATTTTCTGGGTTGGATAAGCCTCGCGCACAGCACCCACCAGGCGCTCGACCAGCACGGGATTGGCCCAGCCCATGCTGTCGGCCAGCGAGATTTTTTCGATCACGCAACCCATCTCGGCGGCAACGCCCATGGCATCGCGCAGCGCCGCCAGCGCCTGGGCCGCCGGCACCGCGCCGGAGTAATTGCAACCAAAGGCGGCCTGCAGGGAAACCCGCGTCATCGGCACGCCGGCGGCCAGGTGCGTGGCCACGTGCTTGCGCTGCGCCTCCAACTGCTCGGCATGCCCCCGGTTGAGGTTCTTGCGCGAAAAAGCCTCGGAGCCGGTAACGGTGATCGAGCCCTGAACCGACAGCCGGTCGGAAAACGCCTGCACCCGCCCAAGCCCGGCCGCGTTGAACCACAACGCGGTGTACTCCACCCCCGCGCGCGGCGAAAAGCCGGCCACCACCGCCTCGGCATCCGCCCAGCCCGGCACAATTTTCGGGCTGACAAAACTCGCGACCTGGATGCGCTTCACCCCCGTGCCCGACAGCGCGTCGATCAGCGCGATCTTGTCGGCCGTGGCGATCGGCCCGGGCTCGATCTGGAACCCCTCGCGCGGGCCCTCCTCGGTGATGTCGACGCGGGACGGAAGATCGGTCATCGCAGAAAAATCCTCATTGCGGTTGCACGCCGGCGGCGCGCAGCACGGCGCCCCAGCGGGTCATCTCGTCGGCGACATAGCGGCCGGCCTCGGGCACCGAATTGGCCACCACGCGCTCCGCACCCATCTCGATCAGCCGGGCGTGTAGCGCCGTCCCCGGCGCCAGCACCGCCGCGATCTCGCGGTTCATCCGCTCCAGGATCGGCATCGGCGTGCGGGCGGGCGCCAGCACCACCTGCCATACCGAGAAGGTGGCGGCGGGAAAGCCGGCCTCGGCCACCGTCGGCACATCGGGCATCACCGGGCTGCGCGCGGCACCCGAAACCACCAGCGCCCGCGCCTGGCCCGAGAGCGCCACCGGAAAAGCGCTCGGCCCCGCATCGTAGAGCATGTCCAGCCGCCCCGCGATCAGGTCCTGCACCGCCGGCGCGCTGCCGCGATAGGAGATTTCGTTCATCCGCAATCCCGCCGCCTGCAGCAGCAGCAGGCTGACCAGTTGCAAAGCGCCGCCCGCGCCAGCCGAGGCATAGGACATCGTCTCCGGCCGCGCCCGCGCACGCGCCACGAAATCCGCCAGGTTGCGGTCGGGCGAGCCCGCCGGCACCAGCAGCACCATCGGGCTCTCGGCCAGGATGCTGACCGGCACCAGATCATTCGCCGGGTCATAATCCAGCCGGGCATAAAGCGCGCGGTTCACAGCATGCCCGGTATTGGTGAACAGAAAGGTGTGGCCATCGGGCGCCGCGCGGGCGACCGCGGCGGCACCGATATTGCCCCCCGCCCCGGTGCGGTTCTCCACCACCACCCGCTGCCCTAGCCTGGGCGCCAGCGCATCGGCCAGCAGCCGCGCAATGACATCCGTGGGCCCACCCGCGGCATAGGGCATGATCATGCGGATGGGTTGCGACGGCCATTCGCCCTGTGCCAGCGCCAGGCCGGGACATGCCAACGCAAAAACAGCGCGACGCGGCAGCATTGAACGTTCCTTATTTTCTGTTTGACAGAAAATCATTTTGTCTGACAGAACCGTAGCCGTGTCAGAATAGCATCGTCAATGGAAAACACCGCCCCTCCCCGCCGCCGTGGCCGCCCCGCGGCGACCCCGCCGCCCGCGCAGAGGGTGGAGGCGGTGGAGCGCGCTCTCAGCATCCTCGAAGCCTTCGCCGACGGCACGCCCAGCCTCAGCCTCGCCGAGATCGCCGCGCGCACCGGCTTCTACCCCAGCACCATCCTGCGCCTCGGCGCCTCGCTGGAACGCTTCGGCCAGCTCCAGCGTGGCAGGGATGGCCTGTTCCGGCTGGGACCGGCGACGCTGCGCCTCGGTCTGCTCTACCGCGCCGCCTTCAACCTCGGCGATGCGCTCCGCCCGGCCCTCGCCCGCCTCGTCGCCGCCACTGGCGAAACCGCGGCCTTCTACGTGCGTGAGGGCGAGGCCCGCATCTGCCTCTTCCGCCACCACCCCGAACGAATGATCCGCCATCACGTCGAGGAAGGCGCTGCCCTGCCGCTCGACCGCGGCGCGAGTGCCCATGTCCTGCGCGGCTTCTCGGGTGCTGACGACAGCCGTGCACTCGCAGCGAGGGCGGAGAGCCTGGCCATCTCACTGGGCGAGCGTGATCCCGAGACCGCCGCCATCGCCGTGCCACTCTCTGGCGCGGGCGGGCGCTTCCTGGGCGCACTCGGCATTACCGGCCCGATCGGGCGCTTCGAAGCCGCGCGGCGTGACGCCTTCATCGCCTGTCTACGGGCTGAAGCAGCCCTGCTCAGCCGCGCCCTGGGCGGCTGAGGTCGGCCAACCATTGGCTTGGCCCAAGCGCCTGAAGAGATAGCGGCCGAATCACCCGCCGCCGACTGAAAAACTCAGGCCACCCCCGCCACGCCGCGCGCCTGCGCCCGCTGCTGCCAGAGCAACAGCGCCAGCGCCGCCACTAGCGGTGGAATCACCGCGAGGTTCAGCAACGACCATCCCAGCTGCGCATGCACGAAGCCCGACAGGAACGCCGTGCAGGCCACCGTGCCGAAGACGATGAAGTCATTTGCCGCCTGGGCGCGCATCCGCTCCGCCGGATCATAGGCGGTGGCGAGCAGGGCGGTGGCCGAGACGAACATCCAATTCCACCCCACCCCCAGCAGCACGAGGCCGGCGACGAAATGCCAGAAAGTCTCGCCCAACAGCGAGACCAGGGCGCAGGCGGCGGTCAGTGCGGCACCCGCCATCATCATCCGCCGCATGCCGAAGCGACCGATCAGCCGGCCGGTGACGAAGCCTGGCGCGAACATCGCCACCGCATGCCACTGAATGACGCTGGCCGAGGCGGAGACGCCGAAGCCGCAGAGCATCATCTCCAGCGGCGTCGCCGTCATGATCAGGTTCATCGAGCCATAGGCCACGAGGCCCGCCACGGCGGCGGCCACGAAGCCCGGCCGGGCGATGATCTCGCCGATGGGTGTGGCCACCTTCTGGCGCGGCGGCGGCGGCGGCAGGATGGTGCCCGCCAGCAGCAGCAGGCAGATCACCGGCAGTACCGCCAGGATCAGATAGGTCGACAGAAACAGGTAGGGCAGCGCCAGGTCATAGGTGCGCTTGACGATCTCGGGCCCGGCGATGGCCGATAGGATGGGCCCCGTCATCACCAGCGAGATGGCCCGCGCCCGGAACGCCGGCGGCGCCACCTCCGAAGCGGCGAAGCGGTAGTGTTGCGCGATGCCAAAGCCGATGCCGGCAAAGGCCGAACCCATGCAGTAGACGAAGAAGCTCGCGGTGTAGACGCCTGCGGCGAACAGCAGGCTGCCGATGACCGAGGCGATCGCGCCGACCACGAAGCCCGTGCGCCGGCCCAGCCGGGCGAAGAGGATGCCGGCGGGGATGGAGGCCAGCATCACCGTGGTCATCTGCACCGCCATGGGCAGCGTGGCGAGTGCGGCATTGGCCGAGAGGGTGTGGCCGATCAGCGCGCTCATCGCCACCTGGCCGACCACGGTGGATTGCATCAATGCCTGGCAGAAGAACAGGCGCCAGACGGTCACGCGCATCTGGCGTTCTGCGCTTTGGGCGACGATCGCGTCCATTCAGAAGTGGCTCCATCCCTGTTGTGACAGGGCCATGGGTTGGCCTGCCTCGTCCTGCACCACAACACCGGGCGGCCCCGCCGTGAAGTGGCCTATGCGCGTGATGGGCGTGTCGCCCGGACATGGGTGCGGCGCGCCCGGGGGGAGGGCGAAGAGCAACTCGTAATCATCCCCGCCCGTCAGCAGCATGGCGAGATCGGCGCCCGCGGCCTGCGCTGAGAGCGGCACACGAAGCGCCTCGATCACCGCGCCGCAGCCCGAGGCGCGGGCGAGATGCCCAAGATCCTGCACCAGCCCATCCGAGACATCCATGCAGGCCGTGGCCAGCCCGCGCAGCGCCCGGCCCAACGCCACCCGCGGCCTGGGCAGACGATAACGGCCGGCGAGATAGCCATCCGGATCGGCGATCTCCCCCCGCGCGGCGCGCAGCCCCAGCGCGCCATCGCCGATCGTCCCGCTGACCCAGATCTCATCACCCGGCCGCGCACCGCAGCGGCGCAGCGCCTGCCCCGGTGGCACCGTGCCCAGGATCGTGAGGCTGAGGCTGACCGGCCCTGGGGTCGACACCGTATCACCGCCCAGCACCTGCAGCCCGTATTCTGCCTGGTCGCGCGCCAGCCCGGCGACAAAGCCCTCCAGCCATGAATCGGGCGTGCCACGCGGCAGCGCCACCGTCATCAGATAGGCCAACGGATCGGCGCCCATCGCCGCGAGGTCGGAGAGGTTCACCCGCAGCAGCTTGCGGCCGATGGTCTCGGCCGGGTCGTCTTCCAGGAAATGCACGCCAGCGACCATGGCGTCCGCCGCGAGCACCAGTTCACGCCCAGCAGGCGGGGTCAGCAGGGCGGCGTCATCGCTGAGGTCGAGCCCCCCCTGCCCCGCCAGCGGCCGAAAATGCCGCGCGATCAGCGCGAATTCCGGCGCCAATGTCACGCAGGGAAATCGCCCGGCCGCAGGCTGCGCGCCAGCGCATCCAGCACGCCGGCGGCGAAGCGCGGCTCCTCGGCGGTGAAGAAGCCATGCGCGATGTCGAGATATTCGCGGATGATGACCTTGGCCGGCGGGTCGCGCCCGTCCCGCAGTTCCGCCGCGGCGGCCCGAAGCAACGCGCGCAGCACCGGGTCGAGCTTTGGCAGCGGCCAGGCTTCGGCCAGGTGGGTTGTGATGATGGCGTCGAGATCGTCGCTGCGCGTCGCGGCGCGGCGGACGATGCCGGCAAAGAGGCCGACATCGGCCTCGGGCACGCGGCCATCCTCGAAGCCGCCCTGCCCCGGCATCTGCCCCAGGCGGTGGCGAATGAACTGGTCCAGCACAGTCTCGGGCGAATCGCCCGAGGCCTCGGCCTGGAAGAGGGCCTGGACGGCGGCGACGCGCGCCCCGGTGCGGGGTCGGCCGCGGGGCTGGGCGGGTGCGGTCACGCCAGCGCCCAGGCGCGGCGCAACGCCACCTGCATGAGAAGCGCGAACATCGCCTCGCGCCCCTTGTTGTGGTGGTTGTCGGCCGAGCGCTCGATCGCCTGCTCGAGGGTGGCGACGGTGAGAAGGCCGAAGCCTATTGGCAGGCCGGTTTCGACCGAGATGTCCATCACGCCCCGAAACGTCTCGCGGCAGATATGCTCGTAATGATCGGTGCCGCCCTGCACGACGCAGCCCAGGATCAGCACGCCGTCATGCGCGCGGCCGGACTGGATGGCCATTCGAAGTGCCGCGGGCAATTCGAAGGCGCCGGCGACATCGACGACATCGAGGCTGGCGCCACTCTCGGCCGCCATGGCTTGCGCTGCGTGGCGCATGCCCGAGACGATGGCCTCGTAATAAGGCGCCTGGATGAGCAGCAGGCGCGGCGCGGGGCCTGGAATGGTGGGAACGGGGCGGATTGGGGCGTCGGCGGTGCTCATGGGCTGGGGTGTGGCAGAGCATGGGGCGGGAGGGCAAGCGGGGTGGCTGATTGATCTTGGGAGGGGGGGCTTGCGGAACCGTCTTCATTGGGTCATTTACGGCTCCAGAGAGCGGGCGGGCGTAGCTCAGGGGTAGAGCACGACCTTGCCAAGGTCGGGGTCGAGGGTTCGAATCCCTTCGCCCGCTCCAGTCGGTTTCCCAACCACATAGTCCCCCTTCCTCGATAGCGCCGCGAACCGCAGGTTTCCCGGGGTTTTGCCGCGGTGGCTTGAGGGTTGGAGAACGCAACGACCGGCGTTTCCGTCGCTCCAGACGCCATTCTCTCTCCGAAGCTTGAGGGTAGCCCGATTTAACCCTCAAGCTCTAGAGTTCTGTTTTCATTCAGTTAGCCGTTGCCTCACAGATGAGCCATTCAGCATTTTCACCGGGTAGCGGACGAAACTGGCAGCAAAAACTGTTCCTATTGGAAGCCAGTTCGAACCCGTCTGCGGGGGACAACCTAGAATTTGCACGTCATCAGGCCCTTGTTAGCGATCGATAGAAACGTCGCATGCCCTTTTCAGATCCCTTTGAAATCCTGTTCGAGTTCGCCGCCAGGTGGCAGCGGCAGGCAATCCTGAACGGTCGGATCGTCGCGTATCCACGAGGCAGGGCGCACGTCGCGCAGCGGCACCCGATCGAAGGGGATATCGATAGCATCCCAAAGCACGACCGGCAGAAATCCCCGCTCCGCCGCGCCCAGCAGGCGCTGGAACCAGCCTGCGTATTGGTAGTCCCAGCCCGAGCCCTCGCGAGCAACCCGTGGGAATCGGTCGACGAATTTTTCGGCCAGTGTCCGGGCATCGTCCGACGCGGCATCCGACCAGTCGAAATAGCTGCTGTCACTGGCCTGGCCCGAGGTGTACTTCGCGGCGATGCCCATGCTCTCACGGGGTGCCACGTCCACGCCGGAATGGTAAAAGGCGGGATCCCAAAGCATCGCCCCGTGGTTCCTGAAAAAGATCGTCGCGGGGGCTATGGCACAGCGCCAGTGGCATCCGCTGGGCGCCTCAGTAGGCATGACCCTAGAGCAGCGTCCGATCAGTCTGCATCGTATCCAGCAGCGCTGAACATATTCTGGCACTCCCGTGGCGTGATCAGATCGATGAGCCGACCGATGGCCGTCCAAAGGGCCTCGACGGTGCGGGCG
>JAESFS010000152.1_pt1 | contig 9431 bp, 8 predicted proteins | sample 9269441 | NCBI WGS metagenome assembly JAESFS01 (sample SAMN14502548, study PRJNA617105) | algae metagenome | isolation source: Scytolyngbya sp. HA4215-MV1 and co-occurring heterotrophs from sample from... | place: USA: Laie Falls, Oahu, Hawaii | collected 2010-08-22
CTGGGCGGCGTCGAAAAACAGCGCACCTGCCGAAGTGAGTTCAACGGCACGCCCGACGCGGGTGAACAACTGCGCGCCGAGGTAGCTTTCCAGCTCGCGGATCTGCCGGCTGATCGCGGCCTGGGAAACGCACAATGCTTCGGCAGCACGGGTAAAACTCTGGTACTTGGCGGCGGCGACAAATGCCTTTACGGCCCGCAAGGACGGCATCTTCAGCAAGATGGTGTCTGGGTCGACATGCTTGGTCATTTGTACGGCCTCCTCACGATACGGCTCCCGGGCGAAGCGCGACGAGGGTAGCCCAAGCCTGCGCGCAGGGATACGCCGGCGTCGCTGCAAGGATAGTCGCGGTCGCTGGCAGGCGATGCCGGCTGCCAGCGGCGGATGCCGGCGTGATCGATAACCCGACGTTATCAACATGCCCCTGTAAATGTCGTTGGATTAAGCAGGGGGATGCTAATAAATTTGAAACGTCCCTCGTTCCTGGGGTCCCAAAAATAATAAAAGGAAACCCGTCGTGACGACTTATAACTATTACCGCTGCCGCTCTAAAACCGTTTCGCTCGATTGCATATTGTTTGAATTCGAATATGCACAACGCGATGGAGGCAAGGTATGACTCGCTCCGACGAAATAATCTGCGTGAAGAATGTTTATAAAGTCTTCGGCACTCAGCCAGCACTGGCCATGAAGTTGATCGAAGAGGGCGCCTCTAAAGCCGAAGTCTTCAAAAAGACCGGCCAGGCCATCGGCGTATTCGATGCCAACTTCTCGGTCAAACGCGGCGAGATCTTTGTCATCATGGGTTTGTCCGGCTCGGGCAAATCGACCATGGTCCGACTGTTCAATCGCCTGATCGAGCCGACCTCCGGCAGCATCTTTCTCAATGGCCGGGAAATCACCGGCCTGGGCGACAAGGACCTGTTGCAGGTGCGCCGCAAAGACATGGGCATGGTCTTCCAGTCGTTTGCCCTGATGCCGCACATGAGCGTCATCGACAACGTCAGCTTCGGCCTGGAAATCAGCGGAGTCGGTGAAAAGGAACGCTACTGCCGGGCCATGGGCGCCCTCGAGCAGGTCGGACTTTCGGGGCAGGAAATGTGCTTCCCCCATCAACTCTCCGGCGGCATGCAACAGCGGGTCGGCCTGGCCCGGGCGCTGGCCAACGACCCCGCAATCCTGCTGATGGACGAAGCGTTCTCCGCCCTCGATCCGATGATCCGCAGCGAAATGCAGGGCGAGCTGATCAAGCTTCAGGCCGAGCAGGATCGCACCATCATTTTCATCTCCCACGACATTGAAGAAGCCGTGCGCATCGGCCATCGCATCGCGATCATGGAGGGCGGGCGCGTGGTGCAGATCGGTACGCCCCGTGAGCTGCTGTGCAACCCGGTGAACCAATACGTCCGGGACTTCTTCAACGGTTTCGATACCAGCCGGATATTGCGCGCCGGCGATATCGCACAAACCGATTCGGGCATTGTTTATGAACCGGGTCGTCAAACTCCGATAAAGGCTGACGCTTCCTTGCGCGAGATCTTTCATCTGGTTGCCGCTTCATCTACGCCAATGCCGGTAGTTGATGAAGTTGGACTTTATAAAGGGTCGATCTCGCAAGGGCATCTATTAAGTTGCCTGGGCAATAGCTGAGATCCTGATTTAAAAAAAGAATGGTCACGCAGTCCGCAAGTGCGAGGTAGTGTCATGTCCGACTTTAACTTTCTGGATCCCTTCCAGAGTTTGAATATTCCGCTGGGATCGTGGGTTGAAACCGCTCTCAAATATCTGGTGCATAACTTCCGGGATGTCTTTCGCTCGATTCGCTGGCCGGTCGATCAGGTACTCGACGGCGTCCAGTGGGGGCTGCTTTCGCTGCCGCCGACGGTGTTCATCATCATTGCCGGGCTGATCAGCTGGCAGATCGGCGGCAAACGCATCGCGATCTTCAGTGTGGCGACACTCACCGGTCTCGGGCTGATCGGCGTGTGGAACGACGCGATGGTCACCCTGGCGCTGGTGCTGACCTCGCTGTTGTTCTGCGCGGTGATCGGCATTCCGCTGGGCATCCTCTGTGCCCGCAGCGACCGCACGGAAATGATCATCCGCCCGGTACTCGACGCCATGCAGACCCTGCCGGCATTCGTGTACCTGGTGCCGGTGGTGATGTTGTTCGGCATCGGCAACGTGCCCGGTGTGATCGTCACGATCATCTTCTCCGTCGCGCCGCTGGTGCGCCTGACCAACCTCGGCATCCGTCAGGTGCCGGCGGACAAGGTCGAGGCGGCGCGGGCCTTTGGCTGCACACCGATGCAGATGCTGATGAAGGTTCAACTGCCGCTGGCCGCGCCGACCATGATGGCCGGCCTGAACCAGACGCTGATGTTGTCGCTGTCGATGGTGGTGGTCGCTTCGATGATCTCGGTCGGCGGGCTGGGGCTGATGGTGCTCAGCGGCATCGGTCGCCTCGACATGGGCCTGGCCAGCGTCGGCGGAGCAGGACTGGTGTTGCTGGCGGTGTTCCTTGATCGCCTGACTCAGGCCATGGGTGAACGCAGCAGCGATCTGGCCACCGGACAGCGCTGGTATGAGAGCGGGCCGGTCGGCCTGGTCATGAAGTTGAAGAAAAAGAAGAACGTTGCTCGTGCGGTCATTAACTGAACCTTTCTGCTCACCGATTAAAACTCCAAAGCGTGGTGAAACATGAAACTGGCAAATCTCAAGAAAAGCGTCATGGCGGGTGTGGTTGCTTGTGTATTGGGCACGGTGCTGTGTTCGGCGGCCTATGCGGCCGATGCCAACAAACCCGGCGCCGGTGTGTCGATCACGCCGATTTTCCCGACCATCGCCGAAGAGCGCTTTCGCGGCGAAGTGGTGATCGCCGGGCTCAAGGAACTGGGCTACGACGTCAAACAGCCGAAGGAAACCGATTACCCGGCGATGTTCCTCGCGCTGTCCTACGGCGACGCGGACTTTACCGTGCATGAGTGGGAGCACCTGCACGAAGCGTTTTATGAAAAGGCCGGCGGCGATGACGTGATGGTCAAGGTCGGGCAGATCATGAAGGGTGTGCTGCAGGGTTACCTGATCGACAAGAAAACCGCAGACGCCTATCACATCAAGGATCTGTCGGACCTGAAGAAACCGGAGATCGCCAAGCTGTTCGACAGCAACGGTGACGGCAAGGCTGATCTGACCGGTTGCAACCCGGGCTGGGGCTGCGAAGTGATGGTCGAACACCACATGAAGGCTTATGGCCTGGAACCGACCGTCGTCGACAACCGCGGCTCGTACTTCGCGTTGATGGCCGACACCATCGCCCGCTACCAGCAAGGCAAACCGGTGCTGTTCTTCACCTGGGTACCGCAGTGGATTTCCAGCGTGCTGGTCGAAGGGCGCGACGTGGTCTGGCTGCCGGTGCCTTACACCGATCTGCCTGACGGCAAGGAAAGCAAGGACACCTTCTACGAAGGCAAGAACCTCGGCTTCCCGGTGGACACGATCAATGCCGTCATGAACAAGGAGTTCGCCGAGAAGAACCCGGTGGCGCGCAAGTTCCTCTCCGAAGTCAGTATCAGCACCGCCGACGAAAGTGCGCAGAACCTGAAGATGCAGAACGGCGAGAAGTCCCTGGCCGACATCAAGCGCCACGCTGCCGAATGGATCAAGGCCCACCAGCAAAGTTATGACGGCTGGCTGAGCGATGCGCGGGCGGCGGCCAAGTAAGCGGGTTTTTCGTTAGTTCGAGTGGCGGTTATCCCGTGGCGTAAAGCCGTCATTCAAACGCATTCATTTACGCAACTTTGATGGCTGTTTTCATTCAACGCGATTCCGCGCGTTCGCTTCGTGTCGGCTTCGATTTGTCATTTCAACAATAAACGGTTCAACACTATGAAAGTCAGTTCGCTGCCCGCCGATGATGACAGCTGTGGCTGGTTCCACCTGAGCCGGCCACGCAGCCCCGAGCCTGGCCATCGCGGCCACCGTTCGGCGCGTTGGGTGGTCGTCGGCGCCGGCTTCACCGGCCTGGCGGCGGCACGCCAGCTCGCGCTGAACTTCCCCGACGATGAAGTGGTGCTGATCGAAGCGCAGGAAGTGGGGTTGGGGCCGTCCGGTCGCAATGCCGGTTTCGCAATCGATCTGCCCCACGACATCGGGGCCGATGACTATATCGGTGATATCGACCTGGCCAGGATCAGTCTGAAGCTGAACCTGGAAGGTCAGTCGATCCTGCGCCATCTGGTCGATCAGTTCGGCATCGATTGCCAGATGAAAGCCTGCGGCAAGTATCAGGCCGCCGTGGAGGAACGCGGGATCGCGGTGCTGGAAGCTTATCGCCGGGGTCTCGACAAGCTCGGTCAGCCGTATCAGATGGTCGAGGCGGATGAGTTGCCCGAGCATCTGGGTACTCGTTTCTACCGCAAGGCGTTGTTCACCCCCGGCGCGGTGCTGGTTCAGCCGTCGGCGCTGGTGAAGGGCCTGGCGGACAGTTTGCCGGCCAACGTCACCCTCTACGAACGCACGCCGATTCTGGAAGTGGAATACGGCGCCAAGACCTTGCTCAAGCACGCTCACGGCAGCATCACCGCCGACAAACTGATCCTGGCCAACAACTCGTTCGGCATGCGCTTCGGTTTTCTGCAGGGCCGCATGTTGCCGATCTACACCTACGCCAGCATCACCCGCCCGCTGACCGACGAAGAGCAGGCGCGTCTGGGCGGCAAACCGTTCTGGGGCGCGATCCCCGCCGATCCGTTCGGCACGACGGTGCGACGCACCCCCGACAACCGTTTGCTGATCCGCAACAGCTTCAGCTTCAACCCCGATGGCCGCAGCAACAGCAAATACAACGAGCGCTTCGTGCACCGGCACCGCGCCTCGTTCGACCAGCGCTTCCCGATGCTGCCGGGGGTTCAGTTCGAATACACCTGGGGCGGGGCGCTGGCCATGTCGAGGAACCACAACGGCTTCTTCGGCGAACTGGCGCCGAACGTGTACGGCGCACTGGGCTGCAATGGCCTGGGCGTCACCCGTGGCACGGTCACCGGCAAATTGCTGGCCGACTGGCTGGCGGGGCAGCGCGACGGCTTGATCGATTTCCTGTTGCAGGCGCCGGGGCCGACGGGCAACCCGCCGGAACCGTTTCTGTCGCTGGGCGTGAACATGAACCTGAAGTGGGGGCAGTACCGCGCCGGCCGCGAAAGTTGAACGTTCATTGCCCGCGATTCGCGATGAGCTGAAGTAACGATGCACTGAATACAAGGACAAGAAATGAACAACGTTGCTGTATCAATCGAGGACGTACCGCTCAATGGTTTTCATCGTCTGCTGACGATCCGTTCGGCCGGTGGCTCCTTTGTCGACGGGTATGTTCTGAGCATCATCGGCGTGGCGCTGGTGCATATGTCCAGGTCTCTGGCGCTGGACGATTTCTGGGAAGGCATGATCGCCGCCTCGGCGCTGATCGGCATTTTCTTCGGCGGTTTTCTCGGCGGCTGGCTGACTGATGTATTGGGTCGCAAGCGTCTGCTGTTCGTCGGGCCGACCCTGTTCATCGTGGCGTCGCTGGCGCAGCTGTGGGTCGATTCGGCGGTGGCGCTGTTTGTTCTGCGGCTGCTGCTGGGGGTGGCGGTCGGCATCGAGTACCCGGTGGCGACTTCGCTGCTGGTCGAGTTCATGCCGCGCAAGTATCGCGGCCCGCGTCTGGCGACGCTGACGATCATGTGGTTCGCCGGGGCGGCGATGGCGTATGTGGTGGGCGAGCTGATGTTCAAGCTGTGGGGCTCCGATGCCTGGCGGCTGGTGCTGGCCAGCGCGGCGATCATCGGCGCCATGCTGTTTCTGGTGCGCATCGGCACCCCCGAATCGCCGCGCTGGCTGTTGAGCAAGGGCCGCGCCGCCGAAGCCGAGGCGATCATCAAACAGGTCTACGGCAACGACTTCTCCCTGGCCAATCTTCCCGAGCACCGGGTGGGCGAGAAGCTGACGATCCTTAACCTGCTGCACTCCGGCTACGGCAAGCGGATGCTGTTTGTCGTGGTGTTCTGGACCTGTTCGGTGGTGCCGCTGTTTGCCGTGTATGCCTTTGCGCCGAAGGTGCTCGCCGCGCTGAATCTGCAGGGCGACTGGTCATCCCTGGGCTCGGTGGCGATTACCTTGTTCTTTGTCATCGGCTGCGTGATTTCGACCCGAATCATCAACCGTGTCGGCCGACGCAATCTGTTGATCTACAGCTTTCTCTGCTCCGGCCTCGCACTGCTGGGGCTGGCCGTCGGTCACGCGGGGCCCAATGCGCTGGTGCTCGCGTTCTTTGCCGTTTACGCCTTGTTCATCGGCGGCGCCCAGGTACTGACGCTGGTGTACCCCAATGAACTGTTCCCCACGGAAATCCGCGCCTTCGCGGTCGGCGTCGGCACGTCACTGTCGCGCATCGGCGCTGCGGCGGGGACCTATCTGGTGCCGGTTTCCCTGAGCACGCTGGGCATCGCCCAGACCATGTACATCGCGGCGGCCGTCACCCTGGTCGGCCTGGTGCTGTCATGGGTGCTCGCGCCGGAAACCCGTTCGCTCAACCTGCAACAGGCTGCCTCGCTGAATTGAAACTCGCCCGGGCCGTAACGGCGTCGGGCCAACGAATCGAACACTGCAACCACTGGAGAAAACCCTATGAACTTTGACGGCATCTTTACCCCTGCCATTACGCCTTTGTCCGCCGATGGCCAGATCGATTATTCGGCCTTCGCCGAAGTGCTCGAGTATCTGATCGAGTCGCGGGTTCACGGCATCGTCATCGGTGGTTCGACCGGCGAGTACTACGCCCACACCACCGCCGAACGGCTGAAGGTGGCCGAGCGCGCGAAGGACGTGATCAACGGCCGCATTCCGCTGGTGATCGGCACGGGCGGGATCCGTACCGAAGATGCGGTGGCCTTCGCCGAGCACGCCAAATCGATCGAAGCCGACGCGATTCTGGTGGGCTCGCCGCCGTATGCCTTGCCAACACAGAAGGAAATCGCCGCCCACGTACTGGCCGTGGACAAGGCCGCCGGCCTGCCGATCATGCTCTACAACTACCCGGCGCGAATGGGCGTGGCGATGGGTCCTGAATTCTTCGAGGCGATTGCCGGTTGCAAGAACGTCGTCGCGATCAAGGAAAGCTCCGGCGACACCGCCCAGTTGCACCGTCTGGCGCATTCGCATCCCTCGATCCAGCTGTCTTGTGGCTGGGACGACATGGCCCTGGAGTTCTTCGCCTGGGGCGCGCGCAGCTGGGTCTGTGCCGGTTCGAACTTCATTCCAGCCGAGCACATCGCGCTTTACGAAGCCTGCGTTCTGGAGAAGAACTTCGACAAGGGCCGACGGATCATGTCGGCGCTGTTGCCGCTGATGGACGTGCTGGAAAGCGGCAAGTTCGTTCAGTCGATCAAGCACGGCAGCGAGCTGGTCGGCCTGCGTGCCGGCGGCGTGCGCAAGCCGATGCAGCCGCTGGAAGCGTCCGAGAAGGAAGTGCTGGAAAGCGTGATCAAAACCCTGAAGCAGAATGTGGCGCGCATCGTCGCGGAGGTTTGAAATGGCCGATCTTCTGAGTCAAGCGCAATACCGCGAGCTCGCGGCGAAGCTTGAATTTCGTAATCAGGCGTTCATCAACGGCGAGTTTCGCAGCGCGCTGTCCGGCAAGACGTTCACCACGACCAACCCGGCCACTGAAGCGGTGTTGACCGAGATTACCGCCTGCGGTGCCCAGGACGTGGACGTTGCCGTCGCCGCCGCCAAGGCTGCGTTCGAGGATGGGCGCTGGCAAGGGCTGGCCCCGTCGGCGCGCAAATCGGTGTTGCTGCGATTCGCCCAATTGCTGGACGACCACTCCCATGAACTGGCGGTGTTGGAAAGCCTGGACAGCGGCAAACCGATCCGCGAATGCCAGAACATCGACGTGCCCGAAACGATTCATACCCTGCGCTGGCACGCCGAGCTGATCGACAAGATCTACGACTCGACTGCACCGACCGGAAACGGCGCGGTGACCATGGTCGTGCGCGAACCGATTGGCGTGGTCGGCCTGGTGTTGCCGTGGAATTTCCCGCTGCTGATGCTCGCGTGGAAGATCGGCCCGTCGCTGGCCGCTGGCTGCTCCATCGTGGTCAAACCGGCCAAGGAAACCACCCTGAGCACCTTGCGCGTGGCCGAGCTGGCGCATCAGGCCGGGATTCCGGCCGGTGTGTTCAACGTGGTGCCCGGCGGCGGCAAGGAAGCGGGCGAACCACTGGGCCGTCACCCGGACGTCGCCATGGTCAGCTTCACCGGCTCCACCGACACCGGGCGGTTGTTCCTCAAGTATTCCAGCGAATCCAACCTGAAACGCATCGTGCTGGAGTGCGGCGGCAAGAACCCGGCGGTGGTGATGAACGATGTCGAAGACGTCGATCTGGTCGCCCAGCATGTGGTCAACGGCGCGTTCTGGAACATGGGCGAAAACTGCTCGGCTTCGTCGCGGCTGATCGTGCATTCGGATATCAAGAATGAACTGCTCCAGCGCGTTAAGGTGCATCTGGCCGACTGGAAAATGGGCGATCCACTGGACCCGGAAAACCGTCTGGGCTCGATGATCAGCAAGGCGCATTTCGAGAAGGTCCGCTCGTACCTCGATCACGCCCGGGACGAGAATCTTTCGGTGCTGGCGGGGGGCAACACGGCCGACAACATCTTCGTCGAGCCGACCATCGTCGATGGCGTCAGCCGTGACAGTCGTCTGTTCCAGGAAGAAATCTTCGGCCCGGTGCTGAGCGTGACCACGTTCACCTCCGTCGACGAAGCGATCAGCCTGGCCAACGACACGGCTTATGGCCTGGCCGCGTCGGCGTACACCGGCAGCCTGCGCCATGCGCTGAAACTCTCGCGGGGTATTCGCGCCGGTATCGTCACCGTGAATTGCTTCGGCGAGGGCGATGCGTCGACGCCTTTTGGCGGTTACAAGGAGTCGGGTTTCGGCGGGCGTGACAAGTCGATCTGGGCCCATGACCAGTACACCGAGCTGAAAACCATCTGGATCGACGCGTCCTGATTCATCGCGGTTTTTCGCAGGTCTTTTTCGCCCTGATCGGTACGTTTGTACCGGTTGGGGCGAATTGCATTCATTCCCGAGTATTTTGCCGCCCCGGCGGTTAGCATGGCGGCATAACAAGTAACTGATGGACCGCATCTTGATCGAACGACGTCAATTCAGCGGTGGCATGAAGGGCAAGAACCTTCGCTACCTGAACGAGCCTTCCTCCGGGGCGGGGCGCATGACCCGTACCGGGTTCGTGCTGCTGGAGCATTTTTCCCTGCCGGCCTTCACCCAGGCGCTGGACACCCTTGTCACCGCCAATCTGCTGCGCCCCGGTCTGTTCTCTACACGCACCTTCGGCCTGAGCGACGGCGAAGTGATCAGCGAT
>JAESFS010000153.1_pt1 | contig 9352 bp, 6 predicted proteins | sample 9269441 | NCBI WGS metagenome assembly JAESFS01 (sample SAMN14502548, study PRJNA617105) | algae metagenome | isolation source: Scytolyngbya sp. HA4215-MV1 and co-occurring heterotrophs from sample from... | place: USA: Laie Falls, Oahu, Hawaii | collected 2010-08-22
GCATCCAGACCTCGTCATCCGCGTCCAAACCCCTTGTCTCGAAGGGGCCGTCCACACATGAATCAGATCGCCGCCGCGTCGGGGAATCCCCTTTTTGAGTCAGGTCTTCAGGGACTTGGTATAAGCCACCACTCCAGCGCCCTACAAGGTCGTGCCCACGCAGCCCCTCGCGCATGCGGTCAGCAACACCGAGAAGTATGGCGTCCCCCACCGTCAGCCCGCACCGACTGTTGATTTTGGCAAGGCCTTCAAGATCAACATACACGAGAGCAACGCGAGAGCCGCTGCTGGCCTGAATTTCGATCGCTTCTCAAGCACCCTCTAACAGTTAGAACAGCGCATTCATCGTCGCGCGCATGTCGGTCTTGCGAGGCCGACCGCCGGGCATCGCCGGCGGGATCAGGCCGTCCAGTCGCGCCCAATGCGCGTCGGTCGGGTCGCTGGGAAAGTCACTGCCAGACTGGCGATACGTCATTCGGAGTCTGTCCGTCCACATCCGCTGCCACCATGCAGTCGTTGATCCGCAGGGTGAATCACTCGACGCCGAGCCGCAGCAAGGACTTTTGGATCAGGCTCTGAATTCTAATGATAATGGCTTTGAACAAAATATTCGGCGGCTAATTTTCACCCATTATCTCTGATGAAAGGTCATATATTATTATTTTTATCGCCTCAAATAGCATAAATTCCTGACTCGAACTGTCATTCTGCTGTATATTTTCCATTTTGAACGCATAAAGCTGCGCCATTTCGCTCATGATGTCATTAAGTGTTTGGCTTGGATTAGGGCTTTCAAGCACTAAACGTCTGATCACCCGAGCAAGCTCTGCCGAGACATCCGAATCTATACGGCTTTTATTTTCTGGCGACATCCTAGCATTCCATCAAATAGAAAATTCCGGCGAAGGTCACCGCCGCTTGATGCGTGAGCACCGGCAATCCTGAGATCACATATTCGCGATTTCAGCCCACGCTTTACCAAAGTGAGGGTTAACAAACGCTTACGTCTTCAACATAAAAAATAAACTTAACACCCATATCGGAAAAATCATCGATTTATCGGAAAAATTATCGATTCGCTAGCCCAAGATTACAAATCCGAGCGCCAAATTCGGCCTCTTCACTGATCAAGGAGGTCTGAGTTGGTGATCGCCACCCCGACGCCCGCACGTTCTGGTTGCAATGATCACGGCCATGTGTCTCGATAGTTCCGCTAGCGTAACCATGCCTTAAAACAGAGGTAGAATGACATGGTCAAAAATGCTGACGGAAATTCGGGCGATTTAGACCGATCGAGTGTATGCCTGAATGTAGATCATCCTAATCCTGAATTAAAATGTACCGCAGATCTTGAAAATACAGTCGAGTTATTGGCAACAATCAAGGAAGATGCCAATCGGCGCGGGCTTTTCAGTGCTGAATTAGTTTTTGAAAAAGCAATTAATAGAATAAAAGAAATTATAAATTGTAATAATGGCAATATTTTTGATGTTAAGTAGCATTGATAATCAAAAATTAAAAACAACAAAATCATGCCGTCAGAAATAATTTTATGACTAGTACGATCCGATAATCTATCATTGTGAACGCAAGGTAAATATAAGGACGAACTCCGCATGCCCCCGTTAGACCTCGCCAGCGCAGATGGACCCATGGCAGATATACCCCCATTTGCGGATGTCCCAGATGAGGTTTGGCGTGCTGCTCAACGGAGGCGCAGCCTCATTCGACGGATAGAAGCCTTGGTCGTTGATGCCAGAGACGAAAACTTGCAACTCGCCGCATCAGTCTTGGCCGAAGCAGCCAACAACCTTCGTCATGCCTTGTTCCTTCAGCCGGCTCACGGGATCCCTCGTGCAGTAGTTCCATCGGCCACGCGGAAACGACACAAGGCGCCTCCCAGGGTCGTGTCCCGTGTGGTTGTGTAATGCCAACACGCCCTGATGCTGACTCAAAAATATTCCCATGGCCGGCGTGGGTAGGGGCCGATGGCTTCTTCGGCGATGTCAATTGGCTCCAAATAAGGGCTCAGAATCACTTTCAGTATATTTCGTCCTCTGCAAGGCTACGTCGACGCTAGTAATATCTTATTTTCGAATTGGATGCTGATCGAAATCGCTATTGCATCGCGCGCCTGTGCCCTATATAATTATCTTGAAGCATAGATGGTAACATGCCTGGTGATGACGCAGATCAGCAAAGTCAGCGTGATTTCATTCGTGCTGCCGTGCGACGGCTTGTTAAGAACAACAAAGCCGCATTGGCGCTGGAATACGCTCAAGCTGAGCGGGCAGGGTCAGTCCCACGTAAGAGCAGCGAACATGGGATATCTGCTCGGCAGTATGGAGAATGGCTGGTAGATGACGCCCTTAGGAAAGGATGGATCTAATCCCTAACGGTCCACGCGGCGAGAGGCGCCCTGCCGACGCCATCGGCAATGCGGTGCAGGTCATGCAAATCGCAACCGGCGAAATCGAAGAGACGCCCGCGCCACTAAATCCAGGCGCAGAAATGGGGCGGAAGGGCGGCAAGACGCAGGCTGACGCAATGACGCCTGAGCGGCGCGCAGAGATCGCGAAAGCAGAAGCCACAAAATGCTGGGCGCAGCACTATACAGCATCTGGCGCTGTCGGATGGGGAACCACCACCACCTGGCTGGGTTCAGTTTGCACCACCTTAATGATGACCCGAGCGAGTGTCACTGGCTGGAACGGTCCAGGGCGCATCGCGAGCTCGCTCCAAAGACGCGCGCTAAATCTAGGCGAGCTGCACCGAGAGTGAGTCAGAGCCCCTTTTCCACCCCTATTCACACGCGCGATTAGACAGTCAGGCGGCGCAAGGGCACAACGACGCCAGGGGTTGCGTGGCGCGCCATCAGCCAGTCCCACAGATCCTCCGCGGGCATTGGGCGGGCAAACAGCCAGCCTTGGCCCATGTCACAGCCCAGATCGCGTAATTGCCTTGCCTTGTCTTCGTCCTCGATGCCTTCAGCCACCACGCGCATACCCATGCTGGCGGCAAGGCGAACACTGCCCTCGATGATGCGTTCAGAGCGCCCATCAAGCCCCAGGCTGCGGGTGAAGGCGCGGTCCAGCTTTAACTCGTCCAACGGCAGGCGCAACAGCTGCGCCAGGCCGGATGTGCCAGTTCCAAAGTCGTCCAGGGCCAGGCGTGCGCCCTTGCCGCGCAGCGCGGCCATGGCCGCGATCGCGGCCGCGATCGAAATCGAACTCCACCTTCCGCTCCGCGTGCTGGACCTCGCCTCGCTGGAGCTGGATCGCGACCTCATGTTGCTCGACAAGGGCCAGCCGACCGAGCGGTGGCGCCTCGCCCTCAGGGCCCGCAAGAACGGAATGCGCGTGGAGACCGAGTTGACCCACGAAAGCGCGGCGCTGCTTGGTGACTACGTCGAGATCTATCGGCCCCTTGGTCCGCACCCGGAGACCAACTGGCTCTTTCCGCACAGGGATAAGGCGGAGCGGCCCCGCCCCGAGGGTCATTTCAGCGAGGCGATCTCGGAGCAGATCATGCGGTACACGGGCATCGACATGCACACCCATGCCTTTCGTGCCTTCGCGGCGCTCCTGATTGTTGAGCGGGACCCCCAAGCGCCACCGCGGTCGGGGCTGATTGAATGGTTGCAGTCGTGACCGGCAGCCATGCTATTTCATCGTTGCCCGCCAGGAGACCGACATGCGCTGCGTGATCTACGCCCGCTTCAGCAGTGACATGCAGTCCGAGCAGTCGATCGACGATCAGGTGCGGGTGTGTCGTGCGCTGGCGGAACGCAATGGTTGGGAGGTTGTCGAGGTCTATGCCGATTACGCGCTGAGCGGAGCGAGCGCCGCCAGGCCACGGTACCAGCAAATGCAGGCCGACCTGAGGACCGGTCGCTTCGAGAGGGTCGTGGCCGAGTCTCTGGACCGGATCAGCCGGGACCAGGAGCATATCGCCGGCTTCTATAAGACGGCGCGCTTCGCGGGTGTGCAGATCGTCACCCATTCGGAGGGGGAGATCAGTGAGCTGCATATCGGCCTCAAGGGCACGATGTCGGCGCTGTTTCTCAAGGAACTCGGGCAAAAGACCCATCGTGGTGTCGAGGGTGTCGTGCGAGCGGGCCGGAGTGGTGGCGGGTTGTCTTTCGGCTACCAGGTTCGGCGAGGTTTTAAGTCGGACGGCACCCCGCTGACCGGTGAACTCGAGATCGACCAGGCGCAGGCGCCGATCGTTCAGCGGATTTTCGAGAGCTACGCGCTTGGCCAGTCGCCCAAGTCGATCGCCCGCGCGCTCAACATGGAGGGCGTACCTGGCCCGCGGGGTGGCAGTTGGACCGCGTCACTTCTGCTGGGCGGCGTGGCGCGGGAGACCGGCATACTGCGGAACCGGCTGTATGTCGGGCAGCGGGTGTGGAACCGGCAGCGTTTCCTCAAGGACCCGGCGACGGGGCGTCGCGTGGGGCGCGTCAATCCGGAGGAGAGCTGGGTTGTGAGCGAAGTGCCTGAGCTGGCTATCGTTCAGCGCGATGTCTGGGACGCCGCGCAGGCGCGCCTCGCGCATGGCCGGCGTGTTTCGGGCAGCGCCCGGAACAGGGGTGCCGGCTTGGCCGCGGCCCGTCGGCCGAAATGGCCGTTGTCCGGCCTGATCAAATGCGGCGTCTGCAAGGGTCCGATGAGCGTGATGGGGGCCGGCGGCAGGCTGGGCTGTTCCAACTACGTGGAGCGGCGGAGCTGTTCGAACAACCGGACAGTGCTGCGGGATAGGCTTCAGGCGCGGGTGCTGACCGGCCTCAAGGAGCGGCTGCTGACGCCGGAGCTGGTCGAGGAATTCACGCGGTCCTATGTCGACGAGATCAACGCGGCCAACCGCGAGCGCGGGAGCGACAAGGCCCGGCTTGAGGGACAGAGAGCCAAACTCAATCGGCAGGTCCGCTATTTCCTCGACCTCATCAAGGAGGGGCTGGGGAGTGCCGCGCTGGTGCATGAGCTGCGGGAGGTTGAGCGTCAGCGCGAGGATGTGGAGCGGCGGATCGCCGAGGCGGGGACGCCCGAGGCGGTGCCGGTGCTGCATCCCAATCTGCCGGAGGTGTATCGCCGGCGCGTTGAGGGGTTGGAGGAGGCCTTGGGCCAGCCGGAGATGCTGACCGGTGTCGCTGAGGTCCTGCGTCTGCTGATCAACGCGGTCGAGGTTTTCCCCGGCGAGCGCCGTGGCGAGGTGGAAGTTTCGCTGCGCGGTGACCTGGCGGCCTTCCTGCACATGGCGGAGGCCGAGGCGGGCCGTGAGCGTCGGATGGCCCAGAACGGCAAAACCCCTGACATCACGAGTGATATCAGAGGTTTGAGCCGAGTTATGGCAACGTGGGATGCGGGGACACGCAAGCAGCTTGATTTGCTGTTGACGGCCTAACGATGGGGCAGCGTCCCCGTGCCAGGCCAGGGAATCAGATCGATGTAAATATGAAATAGAAATAATACGTAAACCATCGGACCGTCATCGCGGCCGACGCCCTCAGAACAGAAAGTCGGCCGCCACCAGCGTGCTGGCAGTGATGTTCTGCAGGATCACCGTGCCCTGGTTGGTCACCACATAGGTATCCGCTCCGACCTGATTGATGGCGGTGGAGCCAATGTTGAGAATGCCGCGGAAATCCAAAAAGTCATGGTTGGCTCCCGCCGCCGCTGTCGTGGCAAAATCCGTCACCGTGTCGGTGCCGAAACCCGCGATGTTGTAGCCGAAGTAGTCGATGCCAGCGCCGCCAGTCAGCGCATCACTGCCCCCGCCGCCGTAGATGATGTTGGCGCTCCCGTCGCCCACCAGGACATCGCCGAAGCGGCTGCCTGTCAGGCCGGCAATACCGGTATAGAAATCGCCCTCCGCATCGCCGGTGTTTAGCCAAAAGAGATCAAGCCGGGCGGTGACGCCGGCCGGGGCGCTGAAATAGCTCGCCAGGTCGACGCCGCCGCCGCCGAACAGGAAGTCCGCGCCGACGCCGCCATCCAGCATGTCATTGCCGAGGCCGCCATCCAACGTATCACTACGGCCACCGCCTTCGAGCGTGTCGTCGCCGGCATCGCCGTACAACATGTCTTGGCCGCCCTGCCCGGCCAGATAATCGTTGTCGCCGCTGCCATAGAGGCTATTGGGATTTTCATCGCCCACCAGGACATCTGCGAAGCCGCTGCCGGACAGGCCGGCAATGCCGATATAGGTGTCACCCGCCGCGTCGCCGGTGTTCAGCCAAGAGAGATCAAGCCGGGCGCTAACGCCGACCGCGGCGCTGAAATAGCTGGCCAGGTCGAAGCCGCCTCCGCCGATCAGGCCGTCCGCGCCGGCGCCGCCGTCTAGGATGTCGCTGCCGATGCCGCCATCGAGCGTGTCGTTGCCCGCGCCGCCATCGAGCGTGTCGTTGCCGGCATCACCAGCCAGCATGTCGTTGCTGCCCAGCCCAGCCAGATAGTCATTTCCACCGACCCCATATAGGCTGTTGGCATTCTGGTCGCCCACCAGTACGTCGGCGAAGCCGCTGCCGTATAGGCCACCAATTCCAGTATAGGTATCACCCGCCGCGTCGCCGTTGTTTACAGCGGCGATGTCCAGCCGGGCGGTGACGCCTGTTGTGGCGCTGAAATAGCTTGCCAGGTCGAAGCCGCCGCCACCGAACAGGCCGTCCGCGCCGGCGCCACCGTCCAGGGTATCGTTGCCGATGCCTCCATCGAGTGTGTCGTTGCCCGTGCCGCCATCGAGCGTGTCGTTGCTCGCATCGCCAGACAGCAGGTCGTTGCCGCCCAGCCCCGCCAGATAGTCATTGCCACCGCCGCCATATAGGCTGTTTGCATTCTGGTCGCCCACCAGCACGTCGGCGAAGCCGCTGCCGGACAAACCACCAATTCCAGTATAGGTGTCACCCGCCGCGTCACCGGTGTTCATCGCTGGGATATCCAGCCGGGCGGTGACGCCTGTTGTGGCGCTGAAATAGCTTGCAAGGTCGAAGCCGCCTCCGCCGATCTGGCTGTCCGCGCCGGCGCCGCCATCCAGGGTGTCATCGCCGAAGCCACCATCGAGCGTGTCGGTCCCTGCGCCGCCATCGAGAATGTCGTTGCCGGCATCGCCGGACAGCATGTCGTTGCCACCGACGCCCGCAAGATAATCGCCGCCGCCGCCGCCATAGAGGCTGTTGGCATTGCCGTCGCCCACCAGGAAGTCGGCGAAGCCGCTGCCGGACAGGCCGCTGATGCCAGTGTAGGTGTCGCCTGCCGCGTCACCGTTATTGAGCGCGGGGAAATCCAGCCGGGCGGTGACGCCTGTTGTGGCGCTTAAGTAGCTTGCCAGGTCGAAGCCTCCGCCGCCGATCAGGCTGTCCGCGCCGGCGCCACCATTGAGGATATTGTCCAGGGGATTGCCGGTGATCGTGTCGTCCCCCGCCCCGCCATAGGCGTTCTCGATCATCACCCCATAGGCGATGGCGAGGTTGTCCTGGCCATTGTAGCTCGGCGTCGGCACCTGGGTGGCGAAGGCCGGGATGTCCATGCGCAGCTCCGCCTCGCTCTGCCGCAGGCCGATGGAGCTGAAGGTGCCGTCCACCAGGCTGATCACGCAGCGCAGCACCTGGTTGGAGGCGTCGATCGAGTCGATCCCGCCGCAATCCCAGATAGTGGCCAGGAATTTTTCGCTCACCCCCCAGCTGTAATTGTCATTGCCCGTGCGGGTCGCGGTATTGGCGCCATAGAGCGCCTGCATCGCTGCGATATCGTAGAGCATGGGCGTGCTCGGCATCACAGTGCCGGAATTGGAGGCATTGGTGTAGGACATGACGGTGTAGCGGCGGCTCTCGGTGTCCGCCGGCAGCGCCACCGGCGCCTCGAAGGAGTGCTTCAGGCCCAGCGCGTGGCCGGATTCATGCAGCGCGAGCTGGTATCCGTTCGAACCTGGCGGAATGCTGTCGGCCACCGTGTTGGATAGGTAGATGTCGCCCGCGATCGGATTCGCGGTAGCGGCGGTAATGATCCCGTTTCTGGTGGTGACGGCGAAGCCCGGGAAATAGGCGAAGCCGGCGCTGGTCTGGTCGCTGCGGCCGATGCGCAGATCGGCGGTGAGGCCGGCAGTCTCGGTGAAGCTGATCCGCGCCACATCGGCCCAGGCGGCAAGAGCCGCGCGCATGCCCGCCTGCTGGCCGGCATTGAGCGCCTGAAAATTCGCCAGATCGGCGGGTTGCGGCGCCTGGTTGGCCAGAAAGCCATAGGTCAGGGAGACCGCGGTGCCCATGCCGCCGGGGGTGGCCACCGGGGTGCCGATGGCGGCCGGCACATTCCAGCGCGCGGTGTCCTGGACTGTGATGGCAAGCAGGGCCTGCACGGCATTGCCCGGCACGCCGGTTCCACCCGCCGGGCCGGCGGCGTATTGCGGGTCGCCCACTGCCGCAGCGAGGAATTGCGGGGTGGCGGATAGGTGGACAGCCGCACTGTCCTGCCCGGTCAAGGCGCAGAGGATGCACATGGGCGATAATAGTGCCGGTCTCGGGTCGAGGGGTAGACCCGGAGGCCAGCCTGGCGGCCCTCGGCCTCAGAGTCGCGCGATATACGCCACCGGCGGCAAGCAGCGCGACCAGCCACCAGTTCCGTGCCCGGCACTCGGTATTGACCCGTTCGATCCGGCGCTCGCGATGGTGATCATGGGCTTGACCCTCATTGCCTGCCACGCGCGCCCTCCATCGCGCCGCTCAAAACAGGAAGTCCCCCCCCACCAGCGTGCCGGCGATGATATTCTGCAGGATCACCGTGCCTTGGCTCGTCACGACATAGGTATGGGCGCCAACCTGGTTCATGGCGACGGCGCCCAGGTTGGGAATGCCGCTACCGCGGAAATCCAAAAAGTCGTGGTTGGCTCCCGCCGCCGCTGTCGTGGCGAAATCCGTCACGGTGTCAGTGCCGAAACCCGTAGTATTGTATCCGAAGTAGTCGATGCCCACACCGCCCGTAAGCGTATCATTGCCGCCGCCGCCATAGATGATGTTGGCGCTCCCGTCGCCCACGAGCACGTCGGCGAAGCGGCTGCCGGAAAGGCCGGCAATGCCGGAATAGGTGTCGCCCACCGCGTCGACGGTGTTCAGCGCTGGGTTATCCAGCCGGGCGGTAACCCCGGCCGCGGCGCTGAAATAGCTCGCCAGGTCGATACCGCCGCCGCCGAACATGTTATCCGCGCCGGAGCCCCCATCCAGCATATCATTGCCGATACCGCCATCGAGCGTGTCGTTGCCCACGCCTCCCTCGAGCGTGTCGTTGCCGGCCTCGCCGAAGACTTGGTCGTTGCCGGCCTGCCCCGCCAGATAATCATTGCCGCCACCGCCATAAAGGCTGTT
>JAESFS010000154.1_pt1 | contig 9211 bp, 8 predicted proteins | sample 9269441 | NCBI WGS metagenome assembly JAESFS01 (sample SAMN14502548, study PRJNA617105) | algae metagenome | isolation source: Scytolyngbya sp. HA4215-MV1 and co-occurring heterotrophs from sample from... | place: USA: Laie Falls, Oahu, Hawaii | collected 2010-08-22
TCTAAGTTGTCTAGCATTGAGTTGTCATGCAAGCCAAGTAAAAGAATGTACCTATAAGCTGGGGAGTTAAGGTCGACTGAATTTAGTAGTTTTTTCCATGGCTGGCTTTCGTCACCAATTACCATTGGAGTGACTTGATCTTGATTGAACCAGCTATATACAGCTTTGCATTCTGTGTGATCTGCTTCGGAGTTTTTTGAGCCTCGACGTAAATATACTCTTTTGGCTCTAAGGCTATTACCGAATCCTTCAACTTTTTCGGTAGGTAAAAATGGGCCTCCCTGATGTTTTGCTATTGGTATTTCAATAACGCCAAATTTTTTGCTCGAGTAGTTCACTTCTATGTAGTTGAAGTTGGGGTGGGGGTAGACGAAGTCCTCAACTTGTTGTTGTAGTGTGTTGTCGTCTAAGTGGGTGTCTACTCCAAATAATTCCCGCTCTCCATTGGGGGAAGCTTTCACACCCATCACGATATAAGATGACGTCTCTCTCGGGGTGTTGGCCATTGATACTATATCTTTTACGAAATCTATTCGTTTCGATTTTTTCTCATCATTATTTTTGGTGGAGAAATCGTACAGATCTCTTTTAAAATCTAGAGTTTTGGATTCCGATTGTAGCAAGAGTTGTTCGAATTTGATGGCGTCCATGTTGCATCTCTTTCCGCTGTAAATTTTTCGCATGAATGAATCTATTTTTAGAATAATCCTCTGTTTCCCTCGTACGTGCAATCATCAGTCAACATAAAATTATGCGTTCGTAAACTGAGTGAGGCGATACCTACTCAAGCCTACGTTTGAGCCGCTTGCGCGCCAATGCGACGGGGCAAAAATGGGGCCAGCCGTGACCAAACCCATGCCATTCAATGCCCGCTATGCGTATACGCGAGTAGGACGGAATGCGCGTTATAGTCAAGGGACACGGGCCTACATAAACAAAATCGACCATACTCCAGCACACTCTGGGGCCGTTCAGAGACGTTTGCTTCGGAGCTTTGCCAAGCCCTGCTTAATGTGTCCGGCATTCTCTCCAATCGCCCACAGAGCGCCCCGAATGTTGTCTCCGACTTCTGTGAATCCTTGCTGTTCAGCATGAAGCGTTAGCTCCATCAAAGCTGCTTCCAGACCAAGCTGATTCTGGTAGATCCTTTCCAGCACATCCGATAACGAATATTCGTCAGCCATAGCATCGACTCCTTCCGAAAAAGAAAGAGCATAGTACCGATAGTGCCCTTTGTGGGCGGTCGATGCTGGATGCTTAGAGATTGCTACAAAGCATTGTGTCGTTGAGGGCATGACTAGGCCGGCCAAGGCGCAGACTAGGGACTACGCCCAATCCATCATCGGGGCGACGGAGAAACGGCGGGAGAGTGGGGCGGGTGTGGCGGTGATTGGGGGCATTGGGGGTACGGAATCGGTGTGGCTGGGAGGTGGGGGAGTTTATCAGGAATGGGAGGGAGGGGCTTGGGGAGGGCGTGAACGTTGTGCTGATGGAGTTTGGTGCCTGAAAAGGGGCACTGATGAATAAATCAGTCCCCCCTTTCTTTAGAAAGTCCCAATATATGGGACTTTTCAAGTTGCTTTTCAAAAGTTTACTGTGTACGGATGTAATCACCCACTGCAATAAGCGAGGAAGCAACGGAAGCTAAATTGCTGGCCCTTGCGTTGATGAAGTCTACATACAGTTTCGAGCCATCATGGAAATCTGTAGGAATGAGCGATGCAGCAAAAACAGAAGCTTTAATTTTTTCATCAATTTTCTGGAAGTAATCGAAAGGGTTCGCGTCGGAGATCTGCCGATTATCTACCGAGTTTAGCAAGCATATGTTTGCTATAACGTTCGATTCGTGAAAAGGGATTCCCAGGGAGTTTAGGTAAGACTTGGGGTAAATGTGGTGAAACTCTCGAGAGTTGTAAGAGGCTAAAGCTTCACCTAAGTCGATGTTGGCGCCTGTCAAAAAGCTACGGGGTTGACACTGTGCAAGGAGGCAAATAGCGGCTTTCGCAGCTGTTGAATTGATGCGCCATGTTTTTTTGAAGAGGCCAGTATCAACACTTGTATCAAGTGCGTCGAATGCTGGCTCCCCTGATGCAAGAGCGTGCATCTTTTCAATGTCGATCATTACATACGAGTTAGTACCAGCCTTATATCGCTGGGAAAATGCACAGTGCCAGAACCACTTCTTCAATCCTGTTAGTTGAGCTGCACTAGGCTTAAGGTTTTTGGAGTAAAAAGAAACCAGAGGCACTAACATAATAGGAAAAGGAATAAATACGAAGTTCTTAATGTGCAATTGCTTTTCAAGAAAGTCGATGCAAGAGTACATGGCCTGCTTAAGCTTAGACATCCCTTCGATGAGCTGGTCAGGGGGCACGTCCACGAGTTCGTCAGAGTCAATCCGATTTAACGTGATTGACGCTAAGCATCGCATAAGTAGAGCTTCTTCAATCTGCTCGTATCCTTTATCCGCCAAACTATCAAGTAATTGTTCGATTTCGTTGCGGAGGTCAAATTGCTCGGACCAGGTCCAAGCGGCGAGTAGTTCGAGAGTACTGAGGCTGGTACCCGATGAGTTGATTCTTTGAAAAACTCTGCATACTTCTTGGTTGCTGCGATCCTTAATGGTTACAACAGGAAACTCATAATCTTTGAATCGTTCCGTGAGCTCGGCGATGGTGTTTTTTTCGTCGTCCGGAAAGCGACTTAATTCTGGTAGAAGTTTTGTAGTGTCTAAAATTGTGCGGAGGTTGATCGATTCCGCAGGGGCCATAGAGCTATGTACGAACTCACCAGTACTTGGCACGAATGAAACATTAAATCTTGCAGCAAGCTCAGCGTCTTTTGTATCGGAGTCGGAATTGAACACACCGTATAAGGTCGTCAATCTCTGCTGGCCGTCTAAAACGTAGTTGACAGGATAGTCTTCTGGTGTTTTCGGCAACTCGAAGCCGCCTACATCGCGTTCGTGATTTAATTTTTCCTTAGTAGACCAAAGTAGCAGGGACCCAACGGGATATCCTCGGTAGATAGAGTCTAACAAGCTCATTATCTGCTCGTCAGTCCACACATATTCACGTTGAAATACTGGGATTTTTATATTGCCGCGAGCTACGTCGGTAAGCAGTGATGAAAGCCGCGGGTTGGTTGGAGTGATTTTATGCGTACCTGCCACGTTCAGTCCTTTTAAACACGATTTTGGATACGGGTTTTTCATCGAAAATATGGAATCTGTCAAGGGTTACTTGATTTTCGTGCGTGGCAATAGAAGCCAGTAACCGACTCTCATACACCGGTTGGGGCTCTGCGGAGTAGTGCACGCGGACGGCCTACGCATGCATCGCCCAGGGAAAGCTGTATCGGCGAATCGTTTCGCATCGCGTCAGATCTTGAGGTCAAGATTCGTTTTGGGCATTCGCGCTTCTCGACAGCGTTCCGCTTTCAGATCAAATTCGTGCTGTCAGCAAATCCTTTTCCATTGCAATTAGGCGGGCCAACCCCTGCTTGATGAGCCTGCATGGTAGTGGTCAAAAAAACCGGACACAGAGTTAAGTTTTTCCTCTGCAACCGCCGGCGGCATAAAACCGTTGTACTGATGTGGCCGTATCCAGTTGTACCGCTGAATGAGGTATAAAAAAGGGGGCAGATTTATTTGTTATTTTTCTTGAAGTAAAGGGCAGTAGAGAATTTGCGCACAGCTCAGATTATTTTCGATAGTGCCTGGAGATTTCTTTCCATATGTATCTGTATCGGAACTCAAGCCAACGTATCAGCAGTTTGTCTATTTGGCGTCGATAACGGCTATGCTCTCGGGCTCTCAGATTTTCCCTAATGTCAGACGTTAGTTGATCAAGGTTGAAAGCAGACCAGATCATCGGGATCACTGTCTCAAGGTTCGAATGGCAGACAGGTGCGACCTCCTCGTAGAGAATTCGCTTTATCTCTTGCGGGTCGTAATCTTCGGTCTGGCGTGCGATGGATTCGTAGTTGACCTCGTTGTCTACAAACGCGTCGGACAGTGCCCAATAGACGTGGGAGCGCTCCTTCTCAGTTGTTAACGCCCAGTCACGCTTGGTGGAGGATGTCTTCCGAGTGGTTGGTTCAGCCATTTTTGACGTCCTGTCATGTGATAGTGTCAGCCTTGCTTCTAAGGGCGACCGTGAATGTCGCTGTGAAACAGCATCAAAATGGACAGAGGGGACAGGGGGCAGATTTATTTTAATTGATGAATATGTCTGTCCTAACTTTTACTATTGAATTGATTGTTTGTTTATGCTTTTTAAGATTTCTTTCCAAATATAGCGATAGCTGTAACGAAGCCAAAGAGTTTTCAGTTCGTCAAAAGTTCGCCGCACTTTACTCCGTTGACGAGCTCGCAGTTCTTTTTCAATCTCGTCTAACAGCCACTCATCCTTGAATCCCGTCCAGATGGGAGGTACGGGCGTCTCAAGATTGCCAAAGCACACGGGAGCCACTTCTGAATATAGTATGTCTTCAACAATTTTCAGATCGTAGGATTTAATTCGCTCCGCGATGTATGCATAGTCGACGTCGTTATCAACGAAGGCTTCAGCCAATGCTATCTGGATCTTGGCCTTATCTTCCGGAGTTAAAATACTTCCCAATGGGAAAACTCCTCTAATTCTTGAGCGAGGGGACAGATTTATTTTTCTCGAATGCAACTAATAAAGTAGTGAACGGCGAGAGGGAAAGTTATTTATTTTTTAAAATAAGTAAATTTGTCCCCATTGTTTGTTTTTGTTCCCTCCTTTGTTTTCCAGATAAGCATAACAATCGTACTGACAACTAAGCGTATATGGCAAGACTCCCAATATTTCTAAATTCCGAAATATCTATCTCGGTATTTTGAATTGCCTCACGTACCGGATTGAATGGTTCTCCAAAAGGTATTATGCGCTCCTGAATAGATGCGTTTGACTCTTTGAGAATGCTATAAACTTCTTTAACTGCTTCAGCAGCGCTGAAGTCTTGTAAGAACTTAAGCAGAAGCACTCCTGAAATAAAGGCGTAAAGTGGCCGAATGGGCCATAGATGAGAAATAATAACTTGGTTTCCGTGAGCCAGGGCGGCTGATATTCCACTATTATAAGGGTTGAAGCTTAGTTCTGACGTCGCACCATCACAGATGTTAAGGTGGATGGTTCTTCTATGGTTCGCCTTATTGGTTGCTGATTTTAGGACTGCCAAAGGTATTTTTCGAGTTTCTGAAAAATGGATGTGTGCTCCTTCAGGGGCCCAGTGATCATAATTTCCGTGGGCTGAGATGTAGAAGTGTGTATTTGTTTGGTCTTTGAACAGTTCTAGAAATTTTTTTATTTTTGGGTCTATGACGATGTTCGCGTCACTGCCAAACTGACTTTCGATGAAGGACTTTTCACTTTCAAAGGTGAATGTTGACGATGAAAGCATGAATACAAATTTTTTCTTTTCAGGCTCATCTAGAAGATTTTCCATACTGACCGAAATTATCGGTGGTGTGACATTCAGAGAACATAGAGCACTCTGGACAGGATGATTGTGCGAAGGCATTAGCGTCATCAAGTTAAATTCTTGGTAGACGTCATCGTTGAGCCCGTAGTGTTCAATCACAGAGGTGCGCAGCTCATCAAGGCTATCCCCGATTATTGGACATCCAAACCGGTCTACTTCGATAGCTGTAGTGAGATTGTCCTCGCCTAGTAGCGATATAGATATTGCGTTTAATCGATTTGCCGCGTTAATCAGTTTTACATAGCTCTGTGCATTGTCAGATTTGTGTAATGTGATTTTGTCGGAGTTTGATAACGCCACGACAGCACTAGGCGTATTAGGAAAAAGAAATGCATGTCTGCACCAAAAATTCTCGAAGTCAAAATTTGATTTGAGAATTCTCGTAAGTACTAGCAAATCTATGTAGTTGTTGTTATTAATCAGCTTTAAAATAACTGGTTGAAGGAGGCCCATTTTGGTTTCACGATACTTTATTAGTTTGCTCCAGTTTAGTATGGAAAGTATATCGTCTAGGGATTTGCGTGATGAGTTGACTTCGGCGTAATGATTGATGTGGGCCTGGAATATTAAAAAAGGGGGGAGGATGTCGCTATTATAAAAAGCATATTCTACATTGTATATAAAATCGGGCTCCCCTTTATTTATTGCGCCAGACAAGAAGAGAGCTCTGATTACTCGATCATATTTTTTATGCAGGTGCAAATTTTTTATATGATTTAACGATTTGTTCTTTAGTTCGAGATCATAGAAGTTTGCCCAGCTAGCCATTTGTATTTTTGCGTTTAGGGTTCGTTCACCTAAGGGGTCGAAAAAAAACAAAATATGCCAGCATGGCCACCATATCTGGCGTGCAAGCTGCGGGCATGCCGCCATTTCACGAAAGTAGAAAAAAATTATCTCAATCCAATGGAGCAATATGTCTGGCTCCCGATTTAGCTGGCGACGTACCCTTGAATCAAAAAGCATTTGAATGTGATTTGGATCGAGATTTGCGGATTTAGCAGTTACCTCACTCCCTGAAAAAAACGAAAATATTGGGTCGCTAAGTGCTGATATTTTTGACACTGTCCAAAGCTTGATTGTTTTTTTTATTTGTCTTGCGTAAAAATCCGGTGATGAATATGAAGTATCTATAATGTCTTTGTTCTGTCTCTGCATTTCAGTCTTCACATCTATAGCCAAGCTTATTCTAGCCAAGAATAAATTATGAGAATGGCTTTCTATTATTGGTTTGGTAGGCAAACTGCCAGTATGCGTGATTGTATCGGTTTGTCTAGGATAAGAGAAGAAACAGGTATGTGATCGAGTCGTGGTGGAAAAAAGCTATTGTTGGTAAAAAAGTGGTACGTGAAAATACTGAATTGCCCATTGCCCATTGCCCATTGCCCATTGCCCATTGCCCATTGCCCATTGCCCATTGCCCTTTGTAATTGGGGCTTTGGGGATTAGATGGTCCAATCCATCACTGGTCAGACTGAGACGCCGCGGTAGAGAGGGCGTCTTGCAAGCAAAAAAACCGGGACTGTTTTAAACCTAAAAATTCAATCGTTTAAATGACTCATTCTTTCGTCATCCAAACCCTACACAACCTTGCGCCACCCCCTACACCTAAGACAGAATCCGCCGGCTTGTGCGTCTAGGCCGTGGCTTTTATCGTTCTCGGGTCACTGAAAACCAGTGATCGGGTTTGGTAGCCCGCTTCGTTCTAGACTCATGGCGTCACCGTGTGCAGTCCTTTTCAGGGCTCGGATTTCATGGTGGTCATGCGTGGGGCCCATTCGTGGGCGCCGGGTTCTAGTGCGACCGGTCTACCAACCCGCGTATGGCCGCCACCCAACGTTTGGTAGCGAAGGGTGATGGTTCCTTTTGGTAATCGCGCTAGAGGATTTATCCATGATCAAACCAACCCCAAACCCACCAGAAACCGATCCAGTTTCCCCATACAAATTTCCCGATTCCCGAACCCTCAACGAAGCCGCCGAACGCGCCCTCGACCATTACCTCACCCCGCAACAACGCATCATGGGCAGTCATACCCAGCATGACCCCATGTTCCTGGCCAACCCTGCCTACACCAGCGAATCTCTGTTGGCCAACGCCAGCGAGTCCCTCGATTCCGCCAGCGAAATGCTCAACAACTTCGCCGCTGTACTGGAACCCTCCCACCGCAAAACCGCGCTGGGCATCGCGCAGGTGGTGATGGTCGCGGGGCTGGCGGTGAATCAGGCGCTGGATCACGTCGAGCCGAAGTCGTAAGTGCAAACACCTTCCGTGGCGAATGCCGCCACGGGAGGGCAGTGATTCTTCAGATTTCGCCAACATGGACGACAACTTACGCATTCCATTCCGCGGTTTGAGTTGTCCATGAAAAAACTAGTTGTCGTGATGTTCGCCGTCCTGTTTCTCGCAGGCTGTGCCAATCAGAAGTTCAAACCCGAATACCGTACGCAGATCCACACGGTGAAAGTCCTTCCGGTGACCTGGAGCTTCAAGGAAATGACCTACATGGGCCGCGAGCAGGCCTGGGGCGCTGCAATCGGGGCCGGTGTCGGCGCGGGTGTCGGGATGGCGTCCCATGCCGGGAAACTGGGCACGGCTGCGCTCAGCGGGGCCGGGTTTGCGGCGGGATTGAAGGCCGGGGATCTGGCGTCGATGTCTACGGTCGAGGCGATTCAGTACAACATGACGAGTGCTGATATCGACCTGGGCAAACTGGTCAAGAAGGGGTTCGAGGATCAACTGGCGGCCAGCGGCCGTTTCAAGATCGTCGCCGATAATGAGCCCGCCGATGCGCAGATCGAGTTGACGGTGGTCACCTGGGGCTTTGCGTTGACGCAAGGTTTCAGCAGTGTGGTGTATCCGACGATTGCCGTGAACGGTGCCCTGAAGCGTGGCGATGAGTTGATCTGGCAGCGCAAGGAACCCATCACTCCGTTCAACGGTGCCAACACTTACGGTTACGAGCCGCTGCGTTATCGCACTGAGCCGGAGCTGGTCCGTGAAGCGTTGACCGGTGTTTCGCAGATTGTCGGCACTTATCTGGTCAAGGATCTGAACGAGTAATCACCGTTCTGCCTGAACCCGCGCTGTCGATGGCGAAAGTTTCATGTTGTCGGCGCGCGCGGGCGCCTAGGATGCAGCGATAAGATCGTTTCATCCAAGGGGAGCCGTGCCATGAGTGCCAATGTCGTCAAAGTGCTGTTGATCGCTGCAGCTGTCTCGGTATTGAGTGCCTGTTCGGGCTCCGGTGGGTTGACCACCACCAGTTGTTTTTCTTCGGATTGCCAGTCGCCGGAAGGGCGCGCCAGCGCCAATACGCTGAAGTTCGGCGGCACCGGTATTGGTGCCAGCCTCAACCAGTACAGCTCCGGCATGTTGCATGACGATTGAATAGAAAAGGGCGCCCATCGAGGCGCCCTTTTTTCGTCTTGAAGCGTTTTATTGCGGCCCTGCCAGCCACTCGCCAATGACCTTCTGATATTTGCCGGTGACCTTGCTCAAGTGCAGCCACTGATCGACGTACAGCTTCCAGCTCATGTCATCACGGGGCAGCAGGTAAGCCTTTTCCCCGTACTGCATGAACTGCTCCGGGTTGACCGCGCAGAGACCGGGTTTCTGTTTCTGCTGATACCGCGCTTCGGAAGCGTCGGTGATCATCACGTCGGCCTTGTTGTCGAGCAGCTGCTGGAAGATCGTTACGTTG
>JAESFS010000155.1_pt1 | contig 9006 bp, 12 predicted proteins | sample 9269441 | NCBI WGS metagenome assembly JAESFS01 (sample SAMN14502548, study PRJNA617105) | algae metagenome | isolation source: Scytolyngbya sp. HA4215-MV1 and co-occurring heterotrophs from sample from... | place: USA: Laie Falls, Oahu, Hawaii | collected 2010-08-22
CAAGAATGCGACGTTGAAGGCGATTAAGGATACCTGGTTGGGCGACCTTGACGACTCGGCTCTGACCAGTCAGAAGCTTGTGGAGTTCGCACAGTGGCGGATGAGTAAAGAGGGTGGCGGTGTTCAGGCGCAGACAGTCGGTAATGATCTCTCCCACCTGGGCGCGGTGCTGTCCGTGGCGCGACCGGCCTGGGGCTACGAGGTAGATCCGCTGGCCATGCCCGACGCGCGCAAGGTGTTACGAAAGCTAGGTATGGTGAGCAAGAGCAAGGAGCGCAACCGTCGGCCGACGCTCGATGAGTTGGACAGGTTGATGAAGCACTTTTTCGAAATGCAGGTTCGTCGACCTGAGTCGATCAACATGCCGAAGATGATTGCCTTCGCGCTTTTCTCGACGCGCCGGCAGGAGGAGATCACGCGGATTCGCTGGGATGACCTTGACGAGTCTCGTCAGGCCGTCCTGGTGCGTGACATGAAGAACCCCGGGCAGAAGATCGGCAACAATGTGTGGTGCCATTTGCCCGATGAGGCCTGGGCGATCCTGCAGAGCATGCCGAGGACTGAGCGGGAGATCTTTCCGTACAACTCCAGGTCGGTATCCGCATCGTTTACGCGGGCATGCCCATTGCTGGGGATTGAGGACTTGCACTTCCATGATTTAAGGCATGAAGGGGTGAGCCGTTTGTTCGAGATGGATTGGGACATTCCGAGGGTCTCGAGTGTGTCTGGTCATCGAGATTGGAATTCTTTACGAAGGTATACGCATCTGCGTGGAAGAGGAGATCAATATGCTCAATGGCCGTGGTTGAAAAAACTGTTTAATAATAACTTGGCAGTGTTGTAGTTTTCATTATTAAAAGGGGGTAGATGTGGGTGTGAAGGATCTGGTCGAATTATTGGCGAAAAATTTAATAGCTTTGGTCGTTGTGGTTATTGCGTTTGCGAGTGGGGTTTATTATTTGGTAGATGGCTTTCGCGATCTGGCGGAAAAGAGGCAGGCTTTGTCTCAGCAGGTCCAAGCCTTTGAAGCTGAGAAGTCAGAGTTCAAAGTGCAGCAGATTAAGGCAGAATATGATCTAAAAGAACGCATTGCTGTTGTGGCGCGTCGTGAGCAAGAGGTAGACAAGCGTAATGCTCTTCTCGAATCGAAAGAAAGGGCTTTAGCCATTGCGGTCGATGGTCTTCAGCAACAGACTGTGATGCTTAGCAAGGAGCAGCGTGCTAAGGACGCGGAAGATAAAATTGAACGTTTGATAGCCCAGTTTACTGATTTGGGAGTCAATTTATACGATAACCCCATGTGCTCTAATACAGAAGCTGTCAGAAAATATAATACCGCAAAAGCAGTGTTCTCAATGATAAACTCACTGGCTAGGCAAAACTTCATGACTGGTAGGTATAGCGATTTTATAAATAAGCATCGAGGTCGGGATTTTATTGATTGTCGATAAGGAAAAAAGGGGCGGGCGCCCCTTTTGTTATGCCGCTCTTCCCATTAGCTGGTTCTGCTCCTTAGTTGCCTTTTCTCGTTGGCGGTCAATGTAGTCGGCGAGGTCTTTTAAGTGGACTCCAAGCGCTGCCTTTTGAGTGTCTGCCCCTAAGCGAACAACTGGGATGTCAATTTCACCATCAAGTCTTTTGCGTTTAAACTTTTCCACAGTTAAATGCATGTAGTCAACGCACACTCGGTCGAGTGGAATTACAGCTTGTCCGTTGTACTGAGCCATCAGCAAAAAAAGTGTGTTCATGCTGCCGCCTCCATCTCGCTCACACTCAGTCCTACGGCAACTGGGCGCACCCACACCGGCATGTTATGGAGCATAAAAGTCTCACCGGCTTCGGCCAGTAAAAGAGTGGTTCCCATAACGTGTGCGATGGCCTCCGCTGCGGCCGGCGGTACTGCATTGCCGATTCGCTCGCGCCATGCTTGATCACTGAGGCCATCCAGCTCGAACTTTTCTTCCGGTTCAACCAGACTCTGCAGTGCGGCCAGTTCCAGCGTGGTAAATGGCCGGTGCCAAGTGCCGTCAAGGCTTTCGATCACGCAGGTCAGTCGATCATCCGCCGCCGGCATGCGGGGATCCGCAACTGACCACCTGCCGTTGTCTTGGCGAGCGCTTGCTGACACTGCGCCCGCTTGATTCCCCCAACCAACAACGCCGTAGTGCCCGCCGGTCAGGTAGGCATCGCCTTTCTGTCGTTTCATTCCTGGACGAGGATCAGCGATCGATAGTTGTCCACCCTGGACGCCCTTTCCGCCGGCAATGATGGTGGAGCTGTGGCGATCAAACTTCATGACAGTCAGGTTGTTGCTGTGCCGTTTCCAGTTCGGCCGTGGATCTGCGACGCTAAAAGTCCCTTGCCCGGGCGATTTCACACCGATGATCGCGCCCGTGGTTTCGTCCCAGCGGCGAACACCATATTGCTGGTACTGGAGGGCTCCGGTTTTTGCGCGGGGATCTGCGACCGAGAACGCTCCGTTTGTTGGGCTTGAGCGGCCGGCGATAGTGCCAGGCGTGTCGCACCAGTTATGTACGCCCATATAGCCGGCGCGGTAGCCAGGCACGATCACCAGGTCACGCAGATAGCCGTCCTCGATGACCAAATCGTTCAGGCTACGCCAGTCCTTGCCGGCTTCTACCAAAGCAAGACGAACCCACGTTTTCCACTGGAGAGCTGGAACTCGGTGCATTGGTCCGGCGGCGTTGATATCGCCAGCGAGAGGCATACGGCTCAAAATTGAGCCGACAGACTGCAATGTCTTTTTCTCCGGTTCGTAAAGAAACGGTGGCACTTTCTCGACGTGACGAGCAACCAATAAGAAGCGCTTGCGACTTTGCGCCAAACCGCCAATGACACCGCAGTCATGTGTCGTCTCCGCCACGGCATAACCGTAATGGTTGAGCAGCTTGTTGATTTGGTCGAGCAGGTGCCGGCCGCGAGTGGCCAGACGCGGCACGTTCTCGAAGACGATCAGTGATACCGGATCGTCCTTCCATGCTTCACACATCAGCCAGATGCATCGCAACGTCAACTCGTTCAGGGCCTGGTACTTCGGCGTTAAGCTCATGGTCTCCGATAGCAGCCCTGAAGCGCCTTTGCATGGGCTGGAGATGAATACGGCATCAGGGCGCTCGTTGTTCGCGGCGCAGCGCAGATCGTCGGCACTGGCTTCGACCCATCCCATGGGCGGCTCTTTGCTGTGGAATCGGGTGTACTGGTCGCGCGTGAACAGATCCATCAGCGTGCCATGAACGCCGGACAGTCGCTCGAAGTCGCGCAGGCCGGCCGGATCTACGTCCACACCACCAATGCATCGCCACTCGGCTTGGATGTGTCCAACGATCGGCTTGGCTCGGTTGAAGCCTTTGGCACCACCGCCCAGGCCACAGCACATGTGGAAGTGGTTGAGAACGCGCTTAAGCATTGGCGTTCTCCTTTTCAGTAGTCGTATACCCCTCAGCAGGCTGCGCGGGCGGGCGATTCTGAGCGATTAGCGTTGCATTGGGTGTGGCTGCCTCGCGCAGCTTTTCGTGGGGTATGAGCGCCTCGGTGGTGCTGCTGGAAGAAGCAATAATGCCTGCTGCTGCGCAGCAGAGGCTGTTTGTTTCTAGTGTGTCGACGCTGGCTTCCTCGCGGAGCAAAGCGGTCGTGGATTGGGTGTTTTGCTGGTCCTTTTGCATACCGCTTTTCTCCGAGGTTCGATTGCTCGGTGGTTCATCGGGCGCTGGTGAGGCATGTGCCGTGTTCCGGTGGAGATTGGATTGGGAGCAGGTCAGACTCATGCGGCGCTCTCCTGATTTGCAGGCTCAAGTAGCGCTGCGATGGCGAGCGCCTGATCACGCAGGGTGCGTGTGTCGCGTTCCAGTTTTTTGCCGGTGCGAAAGGCGCTGAACGTTTCAGAGGCGATCCGGAGTTTCTCAGCGATTTCCAGTAGGGTCAGTCGTTCTTGTTCACCCAGTTTTGAAGCAGCGAGGGCTCGCTCGTAATGGGCGTATAACTGCTTGTACTGATCCCGAGCCTCATAGGCAGAGTCTTCCAATTTTCGCATCGCTTCCCAGTTCTCATGACGCTGTCTGGTTTTACCTTCCTCCATTCCGTCTTCAAACCCGACGATGCCCCCGTCTTCATGGCCCTCGCTGTAACCCTCTGAATAGCCATCGGTGCGGCCGCTTTTGAAGCCGTCCCTGTAGGCGATCCAGTAGAGGGCGCCCGCTGTAAGGGCGATTGCTATCAGTGCGCAGATCTGAATTGCAGTCATGTGGTGTGCTCCTGGTGATGTCATCGGCTGGTGGTGGCAGCCGCTCGGTTTGTGGTTGTCACTCGTTGGTGTTGTCCTGCTGTCGCTGCATGTCTTCGTCGGCCTTGTAGGCGCGGATGTCGATCAGGGAGGCGACGTGGCGGATGTGGGCGTACTTGGGTGCCTTGCGGCTGGTGTCCAACGTGGTGATGGGGAGCTGGATGCGGCCGCTGCTGATCTCGGCCACAAACGATTGCTCGTTGAGGTTGCGGAAGTACTGCTCGCGCACTTTCTCCAGCGGGATCAGGACGTCGCCGAAGATGCGGTAGAGCAGTTCTACGGTGGCAGAATCCGGTGCCGGGTGCAGGCGCAGCGGGTTTTGTGCTGTGTTACTCATGGCTTTGTTGGGCCTCCTTGCGTTGTTTTCTGGCCGGGTGGTTCCAGGCGTTCAGGCAGTGCCGTTTGGTCAGCTCGCGCAGATGTTCGGGCACTTCGAGGAGCGCGGCGTTGCGCTCCTCTCGTGTCCGCATGGCGATGATCTGGCGGGCGTATTCCCTAGGCCACGTCACGGTTGTCTGCCGGGATGGCAGGCAGGTCGATGCCCAACTGTTCGGCCAGCCAGCGGATGCCGGGTTGTTTCACCCGGGTCGACTGGCTGTGCTGCATGCCGAGTTGGTCGTGGTACCACTGGCCGTCCTTAATGCGCAGGTAATCGCGGTCGCGATTGGGGTAGGCCGGTAGGTTCCTCTCATTAAGCAGGCCTTTTTCCCGCATGCGAGCGATGAGCTTTGGCCGGGTGAGGCCGAGTTGGGTTGCGGCTTGGGCGAGGTTGCGTTCCATAGCGTCCCCCTCATGCCGCGTGCGCGGCTGGGGTGGCCGCTGCAGCGAGATGGTTGATGGACTCGGTGACTTTGCCGTAGATCTCGACATCGGTGCCGTACGCGGTGAAGCACCGGGTGTGCGGGCTCTTGTTGCCGATGCTCAGGATGGTGGTGACGCCCGAGCGCGATTGCGTGCGGTGCAGCGCTACATGTAGAGGGTAGTCGAACCCCATGTCGAGGCTCAGCACGCCGCCGGTGCGTACCAGTTCGAGCACCCGTTGCTTGTCCGAGACCTCGAAGCGGCCATATTCGCGGCTGGCGTGCGGGCGGTGCACCAGGTCTGTGGTGTTACTCGCGTCGAACGGGCCATTGGCGATTTCTTCGATAAAGTCGGCCAGCTTGAGGTGCGTTTTCTTGTCGTTCTGCAGGGTCAGCGTGTGGCGTTCGCTGCCTAGCTCAACGACGAAGGTGCTCTCCGTCGTGCCGCGCTCGACCTTGAGCCGGAACGCCAGGCAATCACGCTTGGGCGCTGTCCGGAGGACATGGTTGAAGGTCTCGGTCAGGTTGACCTGGGCGTTGAGCAACTGCAGGGTGCGATTGTCGATTTTGTACTTGATCATGCTGCATGCCCTCCACCGTTCGGATCGAATGGGGTGGAGGCAGTGCGAGCTTGCTGCTTCGGTTTGCTGGTGACAAACGAGCAGCCGCTCTTACGGGCCAGGCGGCGGATCTCGAAGATTCGGAAGGGGTCTGCAGCGGTCGGATGGACGTGCAGGGTTGCTGTGGTGTGCATGGTTTTGCCTCGCTCTGTGGTGGAAGAGTGAGATTAATATCAACCGATGGCTGCCAAATGTCAACTTTTGGTTGATTTTGTTGGTTGTGATAGAGGCATAGAGCTATCATTGTGTGCACCCCAATAAATTCGCCTCTAACGAGCGCTTGTGCATAGAGCATATGAAATGAGGTTCTAAATGGATTTTCCCGGCGAAAAACTGATCTTACGCCTTTGGGACACCCTTGCTGTAAGCGGAGTTAGTACTCTACTAAAACCTTGGCAGATAAAGCGTGAGGGATCTGCTCAGATTGAAATTCGTCGTTTAGAGCTTCTTTCGATGGCTCAGGCTGAGGTGGATGCAGAAAAAATAAAAGATGGGAGCAAAAGTTTGCAAGACTTTATGCCCCGAAATAACCTTTTGCTTCAAAAGCATTCTGGCGATTCTATTGAAGATCGTGTCGAACCGATATTGATGGCTTCAGACGTTTTTGAAAAATCTATCGAACAAATGATCGGTGATAACGTTCGAAAAAGCATTAATGTTTCCAAGGCAGTATTATATGCTGAAGATCATTTAAAGCATAAGGCCGGTCTGGGGACTGATACTGCGGTAGAGAAAGATTGGGTTCATCGATGGCGCGAGCTTGTGGGCAATGTCTCATCAGAAGAAATGCAGCGCTTGTGGGGCCGTCTTTTAGCTGAAGAGGTAGAATCCCCTGGTTCTTTTTCTTTACGATGCCTTGAATTTATAAAAAATCTCTCTCGCCAAGAAGCGCATCTAATTGAGCGGCTTGCAAAGGTTAGCTTCAATAAGAATATTTGGGGTGATGATGATGTTCTTGAGGAGTTTGGCTTTAGCTTTGATGATCTAATGGAACTTCAAGGATTAGGCGTGATCTCAGGCGTAGAAGCTGAAGCCTTGATAAGTAGTGTTCCCTTTGCCGATTTGGAAGAAGGGCGGTTTAGAACATTAATCGTGTTATCAAACAAAAAGCTGCTGGTTATAAAAAGTGACGACTCAAATAGTGTGAACTATAAATCTTATCTTGTTACAAAGTTAGGGCAGCAGCTATTAAAACTGAGTTCGGTAGATCCTGAAATTGGCTTCTTCAAAAAGTTTTCTGAAATGCTAATATCAAAAGGGTTTTCTGTTATTCTTGTTAAATATTATGAGGTTGAAAGCGGCTATTTTGAGTGGGAAGATGATGATGATGATGATGAACTAAAGTTGAATCTCTAACTTTTTGGAACTATTCCGGGATGAAAGAGCCAACTACTTTTCCGCAAATATGAGTTTCCTCTGTAATTTCAATAATTGGATATTGAGGATTGATTGGCCGTAAAAATTGGCGGCCAGCATCTTCTACTAGTATTTTAAACGTTGCTTCATTTGTCCGGGGAACTCTAGCAATGACCCTGTCTCCGGTTTTTGTTTCTGCTTCGGGATCTACAAAAATTATGCATCCTGCAGCATAACTACGCCCTGGTCCCGGATTCGTCATTGAGTCACCGAGAACTTTCAGTGCATACCCATGGTTGCTGATCGGTACTGGGCAGGATAGCCAATAATCAGCATCGTAATTCTCAAAATTTGAGATCGCCTCGCACCATGCTCCAGCCTGAACCCACGATATCAATGGAACCTTTCCATAACGTTGATTGATTTCGCTAACGTTGCTTACCTCACCAATGCCTATTTTGCGAATATTACTTTCGCCAGTTTGTTCCTTCGGCAGCACTCCGTACTCAAGCCACTCCCTCCTAACCTTCAGCCAAGAGCAGAGAGCAGACATGCTGTCTGCTTCAGCCATTGCTTCACCATTCAGCCATTTGCTGATTGCTTGGGTAGTCTTATTTAGGCCCAAGCTTTTCAGTTGACGATGGATATCCACGCCTCGTCCGCGATTACGCACACCGGCATTGTCGAGGGCTTCGTGTAGGCGCTCGCTGAAAGCTGCGCGGAGAGAATTTTTATCAACCATGAGTTGAGAGTCTCACAAAGGTTGCGCAATAGTCAGTTGATCTATAAAATCAACCGAAAGTTGATAAATGGAGGTTGTCATGTTGGACCCCGTAGATTTTCCGAGCGCGATTGCGTATGCCTTTGAAGCAGTAGGTGGCATTGGGGCCGCCGCCAAAATATGCAATCGAAGCTCTCAAGCTCTGAACAAATGGCGTCAGGCTGGATGCCTGCCGCGAACGGATTACACCGGTGAAACCAAATACGCTGAGCTTTTGGCTAGTGCCGCAGAGCGGAAAGGCAATGCTTTTCAAACCGCTTGGCTTTTGAACGCATCGGCTCCTCAGAAAGCTGCAGCGTAGATAGAAAAAAGGCGACCCAACGGCCGCCCAGTTCCTCCCGGCACGCACCACCACAGCGCTGCCGGGTCGCGGTAAAGGTAGGCGAGCACACCACATGCAACCACCTCCCTTTATCGCGCTTTTCCAAGGCTCGGAAGCCTTGGTGTTGCTGCCTTTTCCACCACAGATTGGGCAGCTGTTGCGCCAGGGGTGAGCAACGGATTGCTCGCCTCGGCACGGTGCCGGTATCGATCCCTAAGATCTAGCCGGCGTTTGGGCCTTCTCAAGCCACGCGGCAAATGTATCACCACTGCATGCCGCGCGGCACTGGCAACTTACAAGGATTAATGCCATGAGCCGTATCATTCTGAGCTCTCTAGACCGGGCGCAGCGGGAAGTTTTACCGCTCGATCTCGCTCTTTACCATGCCGCACGGGACTACCCCGGTGGTGCCGCCGCCATCGCCGCCACCACCGGCCGGAATGCGACCACGCTGCAGCACAAACTTTCCCCCACCCACCCCAGCCACACGGTGAACATTCAAGAGTTCGGTGAGATTCTGGAGCTGACCAAGGATCGCCGCATTTTGGATGCGGTGCATGCGTTGGTTGGTGACACGATTTGGCAGGAGTTGGCTGAGGCGTACACCAATGACATGCCCGAGACGTTGACCACCGGTATCGCGGAGTACTTTCGCAAGGTGGCGGATCTGGCGGACACCTGGGCCAAGAGCATTGGTGACGGTGTCGTTACTGATGAGGAACTGGCCGCAATTCGCCTGCAGGTGTTTCGTGGGATTCAGGGGCTGCTGGGGATGTTCAACCGCGCCACGTATGTCAACCAGACGACGCGGGGTGTTGATCGTGGCT
>JAESFS010000156.1_pt1 | contig 8967 bp, 5 predicted proteins | sample 9269441 | NCBI WGS metagenome assembly JAESFS01 (sample SAMN14502548, study PRJNA617105) | algae metagenome | isolation source: Scytolyngbya sp. HA4215-MV1 and co-occurring heterotrophs from sample from... | place: USA: Laie Falls, Oahu, Hawaii | collected 2010-08-22
TGACGACGATATCGTCGGACACTGCTGCTTCTACTGGAACCGGCTGATCGAGCAGCCGTGGCGCATCATGTCCATCGGAATGCGCGACTGGGCTCACCGGTTCTGATCATCAGGATTTGGTATTAGCAGCATTAGCAAGATTAGCAGCGGCGAGACTGCCAATCGTGAAAACGCTGCGGTTGGGAGTGATGCCGGTTATCTCGCGAGGCTGGCAGGGCGGCGGCAGAAGGCAATCGCGGATGGCCGCTGGCATTGGACCGCACCGCATGTGCTGGCCGAGTTGGCAGCGGCGGGGATTGACCCTGGCCAGGATGGCGAGGCCAGCGGCCAGCGGCGCATGACCTCATGGGGCGGGGCGGACCTCACTCCCGCGCCGGGTGATTGGTGTTCATGCTGCGGGCGGTTTGAGAGGCGGGGCGGCCGATGGTGGCGGGAGGCGGAAGCCCCCACCGGCTGGCGGTGCTGGACATGCCATCCGGCGCCGCCCGCGTTGCCGGCTATCGAGGTGGTGACATGAGCACCCCCCGGGGTGGCCAAATGTCTGGACCGTTGGGGGCAGCAACCGGCGCGGGGGTGCGGCACGCGCGCTAACACATGATTTCCCCGCGCGCGCATGGGGCTCGGCAAAACGGCGGGTCCCTCCTGGCGGTTTCGCAATACGGTTGGGCAAGGCGCGCGGGTTTTCTAGGCAACAACTTTTTCGAGAGGTTTCATCATCATGACCAATTCAATCGCCCTCGCCACCACCAATGCCGGCTTGGCCGCTGCTCTCTCGTTATCGGAGAGGCGCGTTGCGGCTGTGCGGGCGGAGGGCAAGCTACCCATGACGCCAAATGGTGAGCGTATCGACGCAAGGGCCATGCTACGCGCCGGATGGCTGGCGAGCCTGAGCGGCGGTGGCGGCGGTGAAGGCGCCGAGGAAGCCTTCCGCGATGCCGTGGCCGGGATACTGAAATGCGCCGCAGCCGAATTGCCGATTGCCGTGGCGCTGGCGGCCGGCGAGGCGGGGCTACCGCGCGACAAGGTTGAGCGGGTGGCCAATCTGGCGCTGCTGCTTTGGGCAACCGCCATGAATGAGCAAGGCGAGGCGGCGGGGCTTGTGGAGCTTGAACTGCCCGACCCCAACGGGTGGCAGGCGCGGGTGAACTGGCCGAGGGTGGTAGGAGGAGGGTCTGCGCGAGGTCGAGAACTCGCGCGGCTGTCGTGAGCGGTGCGCCAAATAAGTCCAAGTGCCACGGACCCGGACCGGCGAGTCTCAGCCCCCGGCAAGACTGGAGGGGAAGCGATGGATCGAATCACAGGCGGTTACCGCGATGCCCCTGATCCAGACAATTGATGCAAAGCCTCAGAGTCGTGACACGGTGGTCTCAGAACAGGAAGTCACCCCCCACCAACGTGCCGGCCAGGATGTTCTGCAGGATCACCGTGCCCTGGCTCGTCACCAGATAGGTATCGGCGCCGACCTGGCTCATGGCGACGGCGCTCAGGTTCGCAATGCCAATGCCGCGGAAATCCAAAAAGTCATGGTTGACGCCTGCCGCCGCGGTTGTTGCAAAATCCTGCACGGTGTCGATGCCGAAAACCAGGGTAGTGAACATGAAGGTGTCGCTGCCACCACCGCCGAATAGCAAGTCGTTGCCGCCGCTGCCATTAAGGCTGTTGCCATTCGCGTCGCCCAACAGAAAGTCCGCGAAGCCGCTGCCGATCAGGCCGGCAATGCCGTTGTAGCTGTCTCCTGCCGCATCGCCGGTGTTCGCCGCGGGGAACTGGAGCCAGGCGGTAACGCCCGCCGCGGCGCTGCCGTAGGTAACCATGTCGAAGCCGCCGCCACCGATCAGGAGGTCCGCGCCCGCGCCACCGTCGAGCGTGTCGTTGCCCGCGCCGCCATTCAGGACGTCATCGCCGCTGCCGCCATCCAGCGTGTCGTCGCCCGCGTTGCCATCGAGAACATCGTTGCCGGCCTCGCCGAAGACCTGGTCGTTGCCACCCTGCCCCGCCAGATAATCGAAGCCACCGCCGCCATAGAGGCTGTTCGCGTTCCCGTCGCCCACCAGCACGTCGGCGAAGCTGCTGCCAAAGAAGCCAGCAATGCCGGTGTAGGTATCGCCCGCCGAATCACCGGTGTTCACGCCGGGGGTATCCAGCCGGGCGGTGACGCCGGCCGCGGCGGTGCCATAGGTGACCATGTCGAAGCCGCCTCCGCCGATCAGGCTGTCAGCGCCGGCGCCACCGTCCAGCGTGTCGTTGCCCGCGCCGCCATTCAGCGTGTCGTCGCCCGCGTTGCCATCGAGAATGTCGTTGCCGGCCTCGCCGAAGAGTTGGTCGATGCCGCCCAAGCCGGCCAGATAATCGCCGCCGACGCCGCCGTAGAGGGTATTGGCATTCCCGTCGCCCACCAGAACGTCGGCAAAGCTGCTGCCAAACAGGCCGGCAATGCCAGTGTAGCTATCGCCCGCCGCGTCGCCAGTGTTCAGAGAGGGGACATCCAGCCGGGCGGTAACGCCGGCCGCGGCGCTGCCGTAGGTAACCATGTCGAAGCCGCCGCCACCGATCAGGAGGTCCGCGCCCGCGCCACCGTCGAGCGTGTCGTTGCCCGCGCCGCCATTCAGGACGTCATCGCCGCTGCCGCCATCCAGCGTGTCGTCGCCCGCGTTGCCATCGAGAACATCGTTGCCGGCCTCGCCGAAGACCTGGTCGTTGCCACCCTGCCCCGCCAGATAATCGAAGCCACCGCCGCCATAGAGGCTGTTCGCGTTCCCGTCGCCCACCAGCACGTCGGCGAAGCTGCTGCCAAAGAAGCCAGCAATGCCGGTGTAGGTATCGCCCGCCGCATCTCCGGTGTTCACGCCGGGGGTATCCAGCCGGGCGGTGACGCCGGCCGCGACGGTGCCATAGGTGACCATGTCGGAGCCGCCACCGCCGATCAGGCTATCAGCGCCCGCGCCACCGTCCAGCGTGTCGTTGCCCGCGCCGCCATCCAGCGTGTCGTCGCCCGCGCCGGCATCGATGAAGTCGTTGCCCGCGCCACCGATCAGCCCATTGGCGGCGCCGTCGCCGGTCAGGATGTCGGCAAAGGCAGAGCCGCTGAGGTTCTCGATGCTGACATAGATATCGCCGGCCGCATCGCCCGTGTTCAACGCCCGGTTGGCCAGGCTCGCGGTCACGCCTGTCAGGGCCGATGCGTAGCTGGCGGTGTCATTGCCCGTGCCGCCATCAAGCCAATCGCCGCCGCCGCCGCCATCCAGCGTGTCATTGCCTTCGCCGCCATAGAGCAGGTCCGCCGAATTGCCGCCATAGAGTTGGTCATCCAGCCCCTCACCGCTCAGCTGGGTGGCCAGTATGGGGTGGCCATAGAGAACATCATTGTTCAAGCCGCCGGTCGCCACGCCATCGCGCGGGTCCAGGATCTGCAGCTTCAAGCTGCCTTCCGCCTCGTCCAACCAGGTCACCGCGACGCGTCCATCACTGAGCAGCGCCATCGCCGGGTCTGCTTGTCTCAACCCGCCGGCGGCCAGCAGGAACTCACTGCCCACCCGGTTGCCGTCGCCATCGAAGCGGGCGCCGTAGATGTCCAACCCGGACGAGCCGTAAAGGCGGCCGTCGCACCAGGTGACCATGAAGCCGCCATCGGCCAGCCCCACCACATCAGGCCGAACCTGCGCGTCGAAGGGAGAGATGTTGGCCACGCGCTCGGCGCCGATCTTCACCCCCGTGGCGCTGAAGATTTGGTAGCCGATATGAAAGCCGTCGGTGTCGGACGGGCGGACAGTGCCGTCCTCCCAGGCAACGACCAAGCCGCCACCGGTCAGGGCGGCGATGCTTGGCGCGTAGGAAGTTCCGCCAACAGCAGCCGTGGCTGGGAGGAGGTTGGCGGCGTTGACGATATTCACGCCATTGCTGTTGTAGATGGTCAGCCGATATTCGTTGCTTGTGTCATCCAGCCAGGCAACGGCGATATTGCCGATGCCCGGGATTTGATTTGACTGCGCCAGCACCGCGACTGCCGGCAAAAATTGCGTATTGGGCGAATTGGCAACGGTGACATTGCTGACAAGCAGCCCTGAGGCGTTGCGCAGGCTCAGCGCGATATCGGCATTGTTGAGGGTATAGGCCACCACCGAGCCCGTGGCGGTGGCCGCGATGGCCGGCTGGTTCTCGTCCACCGCGCCATTGGCCGCCACGCTCGTGGCGCCGGCAAGTGGGGCGCCGGCGAGGTTGTACTGCCGCAGCAGCACATTCTCATTGCCGTTGTTGAGAACATCCAGCGTCCAGGTCACGGTGATGGTGCTGCCGAGGCTGGTGATCTCAGGCATATAGCTGGCGCCGCTGGCAGAGCCCTGCCTGATCACGCCGCTGACCGCCTGGCCGGTGGGGTCGAAGATCTGGAAATCGGCGGAGCGGCCAGTGCCCGCGCCCTCGGTCCAGGCGACCGCGAAGCCGCCATTGGACAGTGCGGTGATGGAGGGGCCGGAACTGAAGTCGGTGTTCAGCCCGATCGTGACATTCGCGAGCGGGCTGGTCGCGATCGTGCTCGTGCTGCCCCAACGATAAACCGCCATGTACCGTCTCCTATACTGCGCGGGGGCGGCATGCCCTCCTGTGTATGGGAGGCAGTAGGCACGAAGGGGGAGCGGACGAAAAGCTGTCTTCTTCGGGACGTTGCGGTGCTCGCGTGAGGTCATGCGGACGCATTCGGAGCAGGGGCGGCGCGCTTGCGGTTAAGGCGAGGTGACTTAACAAACCGAAAAACACGCGCGCGGTTTGTCCAAGAAACTCGCGAGCTGGTCGTGAGCGGCGCGCCAAATAAGTCCAAGTCCCACGGACCAGAACCGGCGAGGCTCAGTGCCCGGCAATACAGGAGGGTAAGCGTTGGACCGACTCGCAGGCGGTTACCGCGATTCCCATAATCCAGACAATTGACGCAAAGCCTCAATGTCGTGACACCGTGGCCTCAGAACAGGAAGTCTCCCCCCACCAGCGTGCCGGCCAGGATGTTCTGCAGGATCACCGTGCCCTGGCTCGTCACCAGATAGGTATCGGCGCCGACCTGGCTCATGGCGACGGAGCCTAGGTTCGCGATTCCGGTGCCGCGGAAATCCAAAAAGTCGTGGTTGCCGCCCGCCTCCGCGGTGGTGGCGAAATCCTGCACGGTGTCGACGCCGAAGCCCAGGATATTGAACACGAAGGTGTCGCTGCCAACGCCGCCGAACAGCAAGTCATTGCCACCGCCCCCAGTGAGGCTGTTGCCATTCGCGTCGCCCAACAGAAAGTCCGCGAAGCGGCTGCCGATCAGGCCGGATATGCCGGTATAGCTGTCGCCCGCCGCATCGCCGGTGTTCACAGAGGGAAATTGCAGCCAAGCTGTAACGCCTATCGTGGCGGTGCCATAGGTGACCATGTCGACGCCGCCGCCACCGATCATGCTGTCCGCGCCGGCACCACCGTCCAGGATGTCATCGCCGCCGCCGCCATTGAGGGTATCGTTCCCCGCGTTGCCATCGAGGATGTCGTTGCCGGCCTCGCCGAAGAGCTGGTCGGTGCCGCCCAGCCCCGCCAGGTAATCGCCGCCGCCGCCGCCATAGACGCTATTGGCAGCCTCATCGCCCACCAGGACGTCGTTGAAGCCGCTGCCAAAGAAGCCAGCAATGCCGGTGTAGGTATCGCCCGCCGCATCACCGGCGTTGAGCGATGGGAAATCCATGCGAGCAGTGACGATCGTTGTAGCGCTGGCATAGCTTGCCAGGTCAGAGCCGCCGCCGCCGACCAGGATATCCGCGCCCGCACCGCCAATCAGGACGTCATCGCCGCTGCCGCCATTCAGGACGTCATCGCCGCTGCCGCCATCCAGGACGTCATCGCCGCTGCCGCCATCCAGCGAGTCGTTGCCCGCGTTACCGTCGATGGTGTCGTTGCCGGCGCCGCCGACGATGACATCGTCGCCATTCAGCCCCGCCAGGTAATTGGCGCTGGCGTCGCCGGCCAGGACGTCGGCGAAGTTGCTGCCGAACAGGTATTCAATGCCGGTAAAGGTATCGCCCGCTGCGTCACCCGTGTTCAGAAAGGGGTCATCCAGCCGCGCGGTGAGACCGGCCAATGAATTGGCGTAGCTCGCTGTATCGATGCCGCCGCCGCCGACCAGGATATCCGCGCCCGCACCGCCAATCAGGACGTCATCGCCGCTGCCGCCATCCAGGACGTCATCGCCGCTGCCGCCATCCAGCGAATCGTTGCCCGCGTTACCGTCGATGGTGTCTCTGCCACCGAGGCCGACGATGACATCGTCGCCATTCAGCCCCGCCAGGTAATTGGCGCTGGCGTCGCCGGCCAGGACGTCGGCGAAGTTGCTGCCGAACAGGTAAGGAATGCCGGTATAGGTGTCACCCGCCGCGTCACCAGTGTTATTCGCGGGGGCAGACAACCAGGCGTTGACGCCTGTTGCGGCGCTGGAATAGCTCGCCACGTCAGAGCCGAGGCCGCCGATCAGACTGTCCGCGCCGGAGCCGCCGTCCAGTGTATCACTGCCGAGGCCGCCATCCAGTGTATCGTTGCCCGCGCCACCGCTGATGACGTCGATACCAAACATGCCCATCAGATTGTCGTCACCGCCGCCGCCACTGATCGTGTCAGAGAAGAACGAACCGACGTATTTGTCGGCCAGGGTCGTGCCGATGTATTTCACGCCGCCAGTGACCTTGCTGACCAGCAAATAGGCGGAGCCGCTGTCGCTACGGCCATTGTTGTCGGCCAGGGGCGCACCCACCAGAAGATCGGAGCGACCATCGCCATCGAAGTCGCCGGCCAGCGAGATGCTGCTGCCGATGAAATCGCCGGTGGCGCCGTTGATCCTGATCAGGATACCGGGAGCCGAGGCGAGGTTGATGTTGGTGAAGCCAGACGCGGCGCCGAGCATCAGATAGACGACACCGGTGTTGGTGCCGGCGCTGACGCTGTCCTGGCCGATCAGGATATCGGCGTAACCATCGCCATTGACATCGCCCGCGGTGGAGACGGCGAGGCCGCTGCCGGTCAGGTTGGTCGCGGTCGAGCCGGTGATGGTGAAGCCGTCGCTCGCGGCGAGCGCGGAGAGGTTGAGCAACCCGCCGAAACCCGCAGCCTTGCCGAAGATGACGTAGCTGGCGCCCGTGTCGTTGGCGCCAACCTTCGGCGCGCCAATGATCAGATCGCCAAAGCCATCGCCATTGATGTCGCCCGCGCCCGACACCGAATAGCCGGTGAAGTCATTGGCCGCGACGCCGGCAATGATGTCGGTGGCGCCCAGGCCGGTCGCCGAACCATACCGGATATAGGCCAGGCCGGCGCCGCCGATGCCGCCCACGACCACATCCGCGAAACCGTCGCCGTTCACGTCGCCTGCGCCAGAGACCGAGGTACCGAGCATCGTCGTTGTGCTGAGGACGAGAGAGACGACCGAGCCATCGCTGCCGGTATCGAGCGCAACCGTGCCGGGGTTGGAGGCCCGGCCAAAGACGATGCTGGTCAGGCCCTGGGTCTGACCCGGGACGATGCCGAAGCCGGGCGAGCCGATGATCAGGTCGTCAAAACCATCGCCATTGATGTCGCGCGCCGCGGAAACCGAGGTGCCGGTGAGGGCATTGCCGGTGAAACTGCCGGACATGGAGAAGCCGGCGCTCCCCAGCGCCCCAACATCCACCGTCGTGAAACCGTAGGCCTTGCCATAGATAACGTAGCCGGCGCCGCTGGGCCCATTGCCCGCGCCGCCGATCAGCAGATCGGCGAAGCCATCCCCGTTGAAGTCACCCGCCGAACCGACCGACACGCCGCCGCCGACGGGCGCGGACACGCCGGTGATCACGAAGCCGTTTGTGCCAAGGCTGCCCAGGTCGAGTTTCGCGAGGAACGTGGACTGGCCGAAGACGACATAGGTCGCAGCGGTTGTCGAACCCGAGCGACCGGCACCGATCAAAATGTCGTCAAAACCGTCGCCATTGACATCGCCGGCCGAGGCCACAGCGTACCCTTCAAGGCTATTGGCCGACGCGCCATCGATGCGGATGCCCTGGCGAATTGTCGAGGACCTCTGGTCCTGGGGAGAGGACCCCAGGTCCAGGGGATTCGCGAAGAAACCGGACATGGCCATACACTCCTTGGATAGCGCAGTTAGCCAATGATTAGAGATTAGGCCCTGTGGACGAAATCGCGAAAGCCAAGATTTTAAGGATTCCGGCGTGGTCGGATGCGTGATTCATAGCGGGTCGGTTTTGGGAGCCGACTATGCTGACGCACAACATTACCTGGCGCGCGCTCCCCGCCGAGTTCGGGCCGTGGAACACGGTCTGGAGACGGTTCTGGCGATTGTCGCAGAACGGGACCTTTGAGGCGTTCTTTCAAGCACTCGCGGGTTGCAGCCAGACCGCCGGCATCATCCAGATTTTCGATAGCACCTCGATCCGCGCCCATGTCCCGGCGGCCGGTGCAAAAGGGGGCCGCTCCAGCCCCCGGCGGCTAGCCCCCTGATTTAGCTGTAATCCGCAGAACGTGTGCCACTTGGTGGCGATGCTGGCCGAAGCCCGCATCGGCGTCGAGTTGAAGGCGGGGCAGGAACGGGGCGAAGTTGCCGCCAGGGGCGCCAATCAGCATGTCCGAGCCTCGGACACCCAAACAGCAACCCTCCCTGACATTGGCATCGCCCGCCAGCGCGCCAGCGAAATGAGGAAACTGGCCGAAGCTGGTGGCAAGCGCCGGTGAATTGGCCAGCGGTGGTAACGGTAGTGTGACGGCTGCAACCTATGAAAAGTTATCCATAGAAAAAAGTGCACCCTATGCGAGCATTTCGCAGCATGGTTGATGCGGGTCCGTAAGCCTAGTGTCCTGAATCTGAAGTTCGTTGTATCGGCGATTCGCGAGGCTTTGCCAGATTAGGCTCGTTGAATGGCGGGGCTGAACGATGAGCGTTGCGCGCGGGGAACTGGTGCTGAGCGAGGCAGA
>JAESFS010000157.1_pt1 | contig 8892 bp, 8 predicted proteins | sample 9269441 | NCBI WGS metagenome assembly JAESFS01 (sample SAMN14502548, study PRJNA617105) | algae metagenome | isolation source: Scytolyngbya sp. HA4215-MV1 and co-occurring heterotrophs from sample from... | place: USA: Laie Falls, Oahu, Hawaii | collected 2010-08-22
TACCCAACGCTTTGCCGGATGCGCTCTCCCCTCCCTGACGCGGCATCACCAGCAGCTTCCCGTCAGCCACCTTGGCCGTGCAGTCGTACTGCTTGGCCAGGCGGGTGATGAAGTTGAAGTCCGACTCGTTGAGCTGGTCGGCACGTGGGACCTTGGTCTGCACCGAACAGACAGCCTGCCAGCCGTTGCGGGCGGCGACGTCAGCGACGATCCGCGACAACGGTACGTTTTCCCAACTGCCACTGCGGGTGGTCTTGCCACTGCCGCGCATGTCGCTTGCCTTGCCGGTGATCACCAAGATGTCTGGTGGGCCGGACAGCTCGATCTCATCGACCACGTAACGGCCAATACGGGTCAGTTTGGTTTCGGCGTAACCCAAGTAGATCTCGATGCTGGCCCCGCGCGGGGGCAGCACCACTGCACTGTCGCGGTCATCGATACGCAGCTCGAACTCATCGGACTCCATGCCTGGCTTGTCAGTGGTTTTGAGCTGCAGCAGCCGGTCATTGATCCGCTGGGTGATGTCGGCGCCGTCGGCCACGACACGAAAGATTGGGGTCATTGTTTCGTCCAATAAAAAGCCCGCACAAGGCGGGCTCAGTGGTTTCACTTTTCTACTGGTCAGTCGATCTTGACGATGGTCAGGCTGTCCTCTCCCACAGCAATAACGCTGTTGCAGACGGGACAGGCAAACACGTCGTTCTTAGGGTCAACCGGTAGCGATTTGGTGCAAGCCGGGCAGTTACCGACAATCTGGGTTTCTCTAAAACCGAAGGTCTTGAATAGCACCGCTCCCATCGCCCCAATAGCAAGGAGCCATCCGAGTACAGGAATAAACGCCAGTAAAATCGCGCCGATAGTGCCGAAGATGATCCAGTCGAGCCTGTACATCAGTTCCTTCCAGAGGCTTCGTTTCACTTTCCTTAACTCTGTCGATCTTTCCATGAGGAGTGCCTTAGTCATTCGCAAAAATGACAAGCTTATCGACGCCCGACAGACAGGGCAAACCATGCTAAGTCGCGCTCGACATTGCACTCAGCCCCAAAGCATCACCTCGCTGTCGTCGGGCGCCGGCAGATCCGGCAGCTCGATCACGATGCCGGCGCGGTAGGGTTGCGGCTCATCGGCCAGGCCCTGATTGGCATCCAGCACAGCCTCGACGGTACCGTTGAGATGCCCGTAGGCGTGATAACACAGGGTGTCGAGCAGATCCCCGTCAGACGTTCTGCAGGTCATCGCCATAACGTACAAACTCCAAGGTGAATGCCTGCTTGCGCGGGATTCCGCCCTGCAGCAGCGCGCTCTGTTCTTCTTCGACGTTCTTCAGACACCAGGTGCCCAGCACGTCGCCATAGCCGGTGGTCAGTGTCAGTGGCTGGAGCTGGGCGCCGAGGCTGCGTAGGGTGTCCAGTTGCTTGATGCCGCCCTTGAAGCCGGGAAAGATCGCGCCCTTGAGCGTGATCTTTTCCTCACCGATCCCCACCGCCTGCTGTGCCGGCCGGCGGGTGAGGCGTTCCTGTGAGGCCCAGCGGTACTCCGTGGAGCGCCGCAGTTCGTCAAAGGCAGCAGTATCCAGGTTGAAGTAGTAAGGCACCGCCTTGGGATCTTGCGGCTGCACGATCAGCAGGTGCGGAAACGGTTTCACCGCCTCGGGCACCGGTGTTGCGTCGCCGGCCAATGCACCGGTCGGCAGGATGTTTCCCAGCGACGGACTGACCTTGCCGGCGATCTTGTTGATCGCGGTCGACGCCCGGGCGGCCTGTTCCTTCAGCTCGCCCATGCGTTCATCGATCTGCGACAAGGCACGCGTGGCCTTGTTGTAGGTGGCCACTACCTGCCCGACCTTGGCCTGGGCAGCATTGACCCCGCGCATCACACGCTGCAGCTTTTCCCCCACCGCCGGACCGACAATCGGAATACCCTCAAGCTCTGAGGCCGCGCCGCTGATCTCGCTGATCGCGCCATTGACTGGCCCCATCATGCCGTCGAGGCTGCGCCGCCCGGTCTCCCCTGCTGCCGCCAGTTGCTTGAGCCCTGACTGCAGCTGCTCCATGTAGGCCATCAGCCCTCCTTACACATCCGGTTGGTCATACAGTTGACGGTTTTGCAGCTGCTGCGTGGCCTGCTGCATCTGCTGCGCGATGAAGGGCTGCAGCTCTCGCGCCATTTGTGCCGGGTCCTTGGCGTCGCCCTGTACGGTGATGTGCAGCGGTGCCGAGATCTGGACCTGTTGCTCGACCTTGGGCGCTTGGAACTTGGAAGCCGGAACCGGTGCGGCCAGCAATGCCGGCGGAACCGGCATGGTGGCGGGCACTGCAAGAGAATGGGCCACATCGCCCATGGCTGCAGGTGCCAATGGGCCAGAAACTGGCTTCGGCTCGAATGATTTTGCAATATCGCCCATCACCGGCGGCAGGTTTTTTCCGGCGTTGGCCATCATCAATGGCCCGGCGTCCGGGACACGCTTCAGCTCGTCAGATGTACCGAAATACTTCTTACCCAGGAACCCACCCAGAGCGTCCCCGCCCTGGTTCCCCAAGTAGGCACCAATCAAGCCGCCAACAATCGTGCCGATGACCGGGACCGCCGAACCGATGGCCGCCCCCGCAGCAGCACCGGCCAACGTACCTGCCAAACCACCTGCAGCAGCGCCGTATCCCTCGGCCTTCTCGTCCTGCGTTTCGGCGTTCTGGTAGGTGTCATAGGCCTTGAAGCCCGCATCCACCACAGCCACTACCGCCGTACCCTTGACCACGTCACCGACGCCCGGCCCCTTGTAATCGGTCTCCAAGCCACCTCGGTGCCGTTTTTTGCCCTTCCTCTTCTTGCCATCACCGTCGACATCGAAGTCACCGGCATCCAGCCCACCACCGGAACCCGGTAGGTTGGTGACGATCACCTTCTGCGGGATATTCGGGTTACCCATCAGGGTGCCGCGCCCGAGGTTCATCAGACCCTTGCCCACTTTGTAGGCATTGACCACTCCCCTCAATGCAACCAGAGCTGCCACGGCCGTGCCGATGCCGGCTACCACACGTGGGAATTCGTCGGAGAGACCCGACAGTTTGCGACTGACGTTGGTAATGCCGTCAGCCACCGAGTCGGTGACCGGTCGCAATGCATCGCCGATGCTGCGCATGGCATCGTCCATGGACTGGGCCATCTCGGACCATTTCTGCGCCGAGGTTTGCCGGCGCTCAGCGAGGTTTTTGTCGAGAATCCCGGTCGCGCCGGCGGAATCCTTTTTCAGTTGGTTGTACAGATCTTTGTTCTGCATATACGCAGTCAGAGCGGCCTTGACCTGCATGTCGGCGAACAAGTCACCGGTACGCAAAGCCTCTTCCAGAGACTTCATCATCGCCTTGGCTTTCTCCGGATCGGCCTCTTTGCTGATAGCCGCGGTGGCCTTGGCCATCTCGGCAGCCCGCTTTGGATCGGTCGCTTCGATGTACTTCTGAGCCAGGGCAAAACTGGATTCCAGCGTCGACATACCATTCTGCAAGCCGGTCTGCATTGACCCCTTATAGTCGATACCCGCCTTCTTGTAGGCCTTGACCGTTTCGCCGGAGCCGATTTTCTCCATCCAGTTCTTCAGGTTGTTGGCCGCCTCGTCCGAACCGCCGGCCGTTTTCATCTGCACCTGCAGCATTGCACCCAGCTGCGTCACCGAGTCCATGCCGGTAATGCCGAGCTTGCCCATACCAGCCAGCAGTTCAGGAAACCACTTGGCCATGTCGACGGCTTCAAAGCTACCCGCCTGGCCCTGATAGGCGATGGCCTCCAGTGCCTGCTGCATGACCTTGGGGTCAGTGATCTTGGCGTTCTGCCCCAGGGCGTTGATCATCTTGGCGGTTTCGGCGCCTTCCGAACCCTGCCCGACAGCAAACTTGGCCGCTGTCGGTGCATAGGCCAGGGCCTTGTCCAGCTCCATACCGGCGCCGACCAGGGCATTGACCACCTCGGCCACCTGATTGCGTGCCATTCCCGTATCGCGTGAGGTATCGATTACGGTCCTGGACAGCTGCGCCTCTTCCGGCGAGTTGGCAATGTTGGCCTTGATCGCGATGTCGCGAATGATCGCGCCGTAGTCGGCACTGACCTTGGTCGGAATGGCCGCTGCAGCAGTCAGCGCACCCGCCTGACCGAGGGTGCTTTTCAGACCCGACCGGCCCTCCTCGATCTGCCGATGCCCGAGCGCCTTGAGTTCGGCCCCGGCGGCCACACGCCCCATCGTGGCGTAAGCCTTGCTCAGACGGCCGACCTCGACGCCCTGTTTCTTGAGCAGTTCGAGGTTCTTTTCGTATTTGCTCAGCAGCTTGTCCGCACCGGCGGCACCGGTCATGTGTGCCTTACGCCATTCCTCACGCAGACGCATGGTGTCGCCGATGGTGTTCTGCAGCACGCGGGCCTTGCTGCCCACGCTGTCCAGATGTTTGATCTTGCTTTCGACGTCTTTGAACGCTTTGCCTACCGTCGGATCGACGGCGCCGCCGATGACAAAGCCGAGCGCGAGGTTCTTCGCCATGTGCGTGCCTTATGCGTCGGTGGGGTTGAGTGGCTCAATCGGAGAGCCACCAGACCAGCTCGTTGAAGGGCATGGCCAAGATCTCGGTAGCCGAGAACCCGGTCTCCCGGGCCATTCGTTTGGCCAGCATCTTCAACGTGGTTCCGTCGCATTTAGTCGTCCGTGACCAGACGAAAGTAGCCGGCCTGCAGGCGCATGTAATCAACCATCTTGAGCGCGACCAGATCCGTCTCGGGGGTCTGCGTCAGCGAGGCAAACAGCGACAGTTCCCGCTGCTCGGCATCACCGTTAGAGGACGCTTGCGCGGCCCGGACATCCCGCACACAGGGTGCGCGCATCGCCAGGCGGTCGACCTGAACACCATTGAGTTCGGTCGGATACTTGAGGCTGATTCGAAAACCTTCCTCGGTGAGTTCCATCCACTTGGGCAACGGCTGTTCAGGAGTGATTTGAATTGCTTGAGTCATTGCGTATGTCCTTAAAGGCCCAGGGCCGAACGTTCTTCTGCGAGCTGGTCGACGCCGTCGACCACCAGCACCATGCCGACCATGTCGATCTCGTAAATCAATCGACCTCCGACTTCAAGCTTGTAATAAGTCAGCGCCATGTTGTGTTTGCTCTCGGCCTTTTCACCGGCCTTCCAGTCGCCCATGTCGACCTCTTTGAGTCCGCCACGCATGGTGACGATGACCGAGGTGACCTTGCCCTGGAGGCCCTTGAACGAAGCACGAAACACAGCGTTGCACGCCGTGCGGTCGGACAGCCCGAACCACTTCAACGCCTCACGGCGGACACCGTTGGTGGTGAATCCGCTTTCGAGCTTTTCAACACCGACCGGGATCTCGATCTCGCCGACCATACCGCCGCCTCGGTAGGTTTCAGTTTTCAGCACTACCTTGGGTAGGGTGAGGCTCGGCATTTCGCCGGCAAAACTCACGCCGTCGATAAACCCGACGCAGTTGGAAAGAACTTCAGGAATCATCAGGTGGCCTCCTTAGGCGGCTTCAAGCACTTCGGTCATCCATTGATTGGTGACTTCGAAGAGGAAATTCGGGTTTTCGGCCGGCGGCACGTCGGTGAAGCGGATCCGCCAGTACACCTTGCCCTGCTCGATCTGGCTTGCCGTGTTCAGTTCCTCATCGGCGAACACCTCGAAGTTGATCACCGCGCCCTGATTTTTCAGGTCGCGCATGAACGCCTGCAGGCCGTCGGTGACGTCCTTGACGTAAGTCTTGGTAATCGAGCGGTCGACCGCCCATTTGTGCCCGGCCTGTACCGCATCCATGATCATGAACAGCGTGCGCACGCGGGTGACGAACGCCCATTTCGGGTCGCTCGACAGGGTGCGGTTGCCCCACAGCCGGTAACCGTCGTCGCGGATGATTGTGGTGATGTTCGCGTTGTTGAGCAGGTTGGCCCGGCAGGTTTCGTCACCGTCCAGGTACTCGACGGCGCGGGTAGTGCCGGTGATGCCGGTAAGCTCCTTGTTCGAGGGCGAGGCCCAGAAGCCGTAGGTGGCATCCGTCCAAGCGAACAGCCCGGCCGTCCATGCTGACCCCGGTGCGTCCACGGTCTTGCTTTTGTCGGTGTCCCAGAACTGCACGCCGGGGTCGACCATGTACAGGTTGCGACTGCCGAAGTTGTCGGCGTAGGCCATGGCCGCCTCATCAGTGGTGCACGGCCCATCGATGATGGCGATGGCTCGCAGCTTTTGCGCGAGACCGTCCATCGCCGTGGCTATCGCCTGAGTGGCCGAATGACCTGGTGCGATCAGCAATCGAGGCTGGGCGTTGAACAGGCTTTTGCCATCGAGCAGCGCCTGCAGGCCGGTACGCTGACCTGACACCAGGACGCCACCGATGATCGCCGAGGTCTGCAGTGCCGGATCGTCCATCTTTGGCACGCCGATGGCGACGATTACTGCCTTGGCTTTGGCGTAGATCGCCTTGCATGCCTTGGTGATCGCCGACTCGGCGCCGAAGGCAGCGATGGCCTCGCGCTCGGTGGTGATCAGCTTGAGTTCACCGGCCTTGGCGGTGCCGCCACCGAGCAGGCCGGGGGTGAAGGTGTCGCACAGGCCGATGATTGATGAGGACGGTAACGTAATGGTGCGTGCGCCAGTATCGACCGCCGTGGTCGTGACGCCGTGAAAGAAACTCATAGAGTCGATCTCCAGAAACTAAGATGCCCCGCATAAGCGAGGCTGTGAGGGGTGTTCGTGTTACGCGTAACGGAAAAGAAAACGCCCCGTCGGTGCGGGGCGTTTATTGGGTTTGGCTGGCCACCCACTCGGGCACGACCGGCCGGGACTCTTCGGCGGGGAATTCCGCCGTCGCCGGCCAGTCACGCAGCGACTTGATGTAGGCCAGCAGTTCGGCGTATTGCTTGGCCGTAAGCGTGGTTTCATCACCGACTTCAGCCTCGTCACGGTGCCGGTCGCGTAGCCAGCTCACCCGGGCAATTTCAGCGTCGCGCCAGGCCCGACCAATAGCCTCTTGATCTACCGCCACAATAGGAAGCTGGATCAGACCAGACGCCAAAAGACGCGGATCGTCCTCACTCACTTCACCTTGGTGTGGGTAAACCTTCGGGTCCTGCGCATTACTAAAAACAGCGCGTATTGCTGTTTTCGCTTCGTCAGAGAATTGAACAAACATGCGCGCTCCTTAGAACGTGTAACCATTGACAATGATTTTGAAAAGAGGCGTCGCCGGCCCTGTCGATTGGAAAAACAACGTTTGCGGGCTGGTGATCGGCACCAATGCAAACGCGGCCTCAATTCCGAACGCAGACGACACCGCCCCTATCACCCCTGAACGCTCAGGCGAGGTATTCAGCTTGTTGTAGAGAAGCAAAGACCCTTGACCAACAGATTGTGATGTCGTGATGACAAACAGAAAGCCGCTGGCCGTCTTGGCATTCTTCGGGATTCCCCCGGACACGTCGAGCGCCGTAGTGGCGGAATACACCCCATTAGAGAGGAACACCTGAATGCCGCTGCTGTAGCTGAAGGTGCGCCCATCTAGATCGCCAGGGACAAACAAGCCATCCGCCACTGGCCACACGCCGATCAGTGCAGAAGCCGTATAACCTGCCGGGATCACACCCGCGCACAACTCAGGCGCGATGCCGGCCGTTGCGTTCACCGCCATAGCTCCCCGCACCTTGGTGGCCGGGTTATACAACGCATACAAGGCCACATAGCCAAGACCCGGCGCGGCGCCTGCATCCATCGCCCCCAGCCCCTTCGTGGTCGACGCCAGATTGACCAACTGGCTAAAGTTCCTTAGCCGGTAAGTCCTTCCGATGGCGTCCCCGACAACCACCTCATCCGCGTAGAACGTCCCTGACGCCGAGGGCGCCGCAACCGACATTCTTGCATTGCGCGAAGTACCGATAACCGGACCATTCAGCGACAGCTCCGCCACCAGAGCCGCGAGCGCGGCGATATCAATATTTCCCTGATTGATCGGCGCGTTCCAGGCCTTAATGCACCAGATCACCGCCAAGTTGCGCGGGCGAGTTACACCGAAAGAGATTTCGCCGGCATCCGCAAGATTAGCCCCCTGCCCCGGCGCAGACATGCTTTGCGCCACCGGGTAATCTGCAAGCGAACCGGCGTCATACCCCAAATCCGAACGGGCTGTCACAGCGTCGGTGCTCGGCGTCCGATCGCCCACGACACCAGCCGAGACGCCCTCGTCAAAACTGTGCGCAGAGCCTTTTTGCCAACTACCTAGCGCACGTCCCGGGTCCACCCCGCGCCCATGATCCCAGCCGCGCAGGAACTCGGCGCGCGATTCCGGCAAGCGGAAATTGCCCGCCCCCTCATTGCCCTTGTTGAAAGCCGTTCCAAGGAACGCCGCCAAATCGGGATAAACCGCAATGCTCTTGACCGTACCGTCCACCTCCAGAAACCCGGGGGGGATCTTATCGACTGGAATCGGCGCCATGACGCCGACGGGCAACGCCGAAGCCTGGGCAATCATCGACTCGATTTCAGACTTCGTGTAGGTGTCAGTGATGCCCATTCCAGCCAGCGTGGTCGGGTTATCCCCCTCCACCACAAGCCCACGATCATTGGTCTTTACTCGCGTCCACTGACCCGGGGTCTTGTTCTTCGGCAGCACTTCCAGAATGGCTGCGTCGACATAGGCCCGCGAGGCCAGCACCACGGCCGGATCGATCTTGAGCTGAATATTTCCCGCGTTATTTACAATGAAGTTCATGCGCACGATTTGCGTGCGCCCTGAGCCTTGTGACAGCAGCGGCTTGAAGCTCGGCGCACAGTTGGCCACCGCCACCAAATCACCGTCCGCGTCGTACAGCCCGATCTCCCGGATCCACTTGCCGCCCTCATCGGCCGG
>JAESFS010000158.1_pt1 | contig 8798 bp, 8 predicted proteins | sample 9269441 | NCBI WGS metagenome assembly JAESFS01 (sample SAMN14502548, study PRJNA617105) | algae metagenome | isolation source: Scytolyngbya sp. HA4215-MV1 and co-occurring heterotrophs from sample from... | place: USA: Laie Falls, Oahu, Hawaii | collected 2010-08-22
CGGACGCCGACGTGGTGGTGGCCATCGGCACGCGCTTGATGGACTTCACGACAGGCTCCTGGACGGTGTTCCGGCCCGACGCCAAAATTCTCGCCATCAACGCCGCGCGCTGGGACGCCACCAAGCACAAGGCGCTCGCTGTTGTGGGCGACGCCTTGGCGACCATCGAAGAGCTGGCTCCTGCGCTGTCGGGCTGGACCGCGGAGAAGTCCTGGACGGCCAAGGCGCGCGAGGAATTCGCGCGCTGGAACGGGGTGCTGGACGGCTTCCAGAAGCCCACCAACGAGCCTGTGCCGACCTACGCGCAGGTCGTGGGCGTGGTGAACGCCAAGGCGGGCGAGCGCGACCTGCTGATCACCGCGGCCGGCGGCCTGCCGGGAGAGGTGATGAAGAACTGGCGCGTGAAGTCGCCCCACACCTTCGATTGCGAGTTTGGCTTCTCCTGCATGGGCTACGAGATCGCGGCAGGCTGGGGCGCGGCCATGGCCGATCCCACGCGCACGCCGATCGTGATGATCGGCGACGGCACCTACATGATGATGAACTCGGACATCTACTCGACGGTGCTAGCGGGCCACAAGCTGATCCTCGTCGTCTGCGACAATGGCGGCTACGCCGTCATCAACCGCCTGCAGAACGGCAAGGGAGCCGCCTCCTTCAACAACCTCATCCGCGACTGCCGGGTGAAGGAGCCGTTCCCGGTCGACTTCGTGAAGCACGCCGAGAGCATGGGCGCGCTCGCCCGCAAGGTGGAGAGCCTCGCCGAACTCGAGATGGCTCTGGACTGGGCCAAGACCACCGATCGAACGACGTTGATTTCCATCGTGTCGGATGCTTTCACCTGGACACCGGGCGACGCTTGGTGGGACGTGGGCGTCCCCGAGGTGAGCGCACGGCCGAGCGTGAACGAGGCCCACGCCGCCCAGGCGGCCGGCCGCAAGAAGCAGCGCGTCGGAGTCTGATCCTGGGGCCGGCTTTCGCTCGACCCCGTCGCATCTTTCGGAGACATCGATGAAAGCCAAACTCGGCATCGCGCCCATCGCCTGGTGGAACGATGACCTCGCGGAACTCTCCGACGACGTGTCGCTGGAGGAGTGCCTTCGGCAGGCGAGCGTCGCCGGCTTCACCGGCATGGAGACGGGCCGGCGCTTCCCGATGAACATGGCCGAGCTCGGCCCCATCCTCGCCCGCTACGGCGTCTCGGTCTGCGGCGGCTGGTTCTCGGGCCTGCTGCTCGACGGGGACATCGAGCGCGAGAAGGACCGCATCGCCGAGCAGATGGCGTTCTTCAAGGCGGCCGGCGCGCCCTGCATCGTCTACGGAGAGACCGCCCGCTCGATCCAGGGCGACCGCTCCAAGCCGCTGGCGACGAAGCCGAAGCTCTCCGAGGACGAGATCAAGGCCTACGGCCGCAAGATGACGACCTTCGGCGAGTGGTGCGCCGAGCAGGGGATGCCGATCTCCTATCACCACCACATGGCCGCGGCGATCGAGACGGAAAACGAGCTCGACCTCCTCATGAAGCATTCCGGCGAAGGTCTGCCTCTCCTCTATGACGCCGGCCACATGGCGTTCGCCGGCGGCGACGTGCTGCGGGTGATCGACAAGCATCACGCCCGCATCAGCCACGTGCACACCAAGGATGTCCGCCGCGCGGTCATCGACGGTCTCGACCGCACCAAGGAAAGCTTCCTCGACGCCGTGGTGAAGGGCGCCTTCACGGTTCCCGGCGACGGCAGCCTCGACTTCGAGGCCATCGTGAAGCGCCTGGCGTCCCACGGCTACGAGGGCTGGTTCGTGGTCGAGGCCGAGCAGGATCCCAGGAAGGCCCGGCCTTTGGAAATGGCCAAGATCGGCCACAAGGAGCTGCTGCGCGTGATGGCAGCCGCCGGCTACACCGTGGAGCATTGAGATGAGCCGATTGGACAAAAAGATCGCTGTCGTCACCGGCAGCACGCAGGGCCTCGGGGCCGCCATCGCGCGGCTCTTCGCCGAGCGCGGGGCCAAGGGACTGATCACCTGCGGCCGCTCGAAGGACAAGGGCGAGGCCGTCGCCGCCAAGATCCAGGCGGAGACGGGCGTGAAGACCGTGTTCGTGCAGGCCGACCAGGGCAAGGTGGAGGATTGCCGCAAGGTGATCGCCGCCGCCGACAAGGAATTCGGCCGGCTCGACATCCTTGTCAACGCCGCCGCCGTCACCGACCGTGGCAACATCCTCGAGACGACGCCCGAGCTGTTCGACGCCATGTTCGACATCAACGTGCGCGGGCCGTTCTTCCTGATGCAGGACGCCATCAAGCTGATGAAGCGCGAAGGGGCGCAGGGCGCGATCGTGAACATCGGCTCGATGTCCGCCAAGGCCGGGCAGCCTTTCCTCGCCGCCTATTGCGCCTCCAAGGGCGCGCTCGCGACGCTGACGGAGAACACGGCCTACGCCCTGTTGCGCAACAGGATCCGCGTGAACCAGCTCAACATCGGCTGGATGGCGAGCGACGGCGAGATGCGCATCCAGAAGATCGACGGCAACCCCGACAATTGGCTCGAGAAGGCGGCTCCCCAGCAGCCCTGGGGCCGCCTGATCGAGCCCGCGGAAGTCGCCAGGGCCGTGGCGTTCCTCGCCAGCGAGGAATCCGGGCTGATGACCGGCTCCGTCGTGAACTTCGACCAGTCGGTATGGGGCGCCTATGACGGCGCGCCTCACCCTGCCAAGCCGCTCTGACGCCTAAAGCGCATCAAGGTCGAGACAGAACCGGACATGACCGATATCGGGGTCGCTGTGAGGACATAGCGCGCCTCACCGCAGCATCGCGCGGTGCTGCGGTTGTGGCGTCGAGGCGAACTGGCTGGTCGCAAGATGCAGCTGGGCTTTGAGGTGCAGGGCGCCGAGCGCGCCCTCGACTTCACGCAGGTGGACCGCAGCCGCAGCATTCGCCCTATTTCCACTTTTGCGTTATCCACGGCCACCGGATCTGCTTCTATGAGCCCGAGGCATTGAGTTGCCTTGTTCCTCGGTGCGCTCGCCCGGGTCGAAACCGCGTCGACGAGATCCAGAGGATATGGAACGCAAGCCCTATTAGCGCCTGGTTCCGGGAAGACGCATGAAGGCCTCCGATTCCAAAGACGATGAAAAAAACGCCCCTTTGGCTTGGACCACAATGGCGTCCAGCCATCTCATCAAGGATAGATGGCTGTCCGTTCGAGCTGATGTTTGCAGGACAGTGGACGAAACGGAGATAGCACCCTACTACGTGCTCGAGTACCCTGACTGGGTCAACGTCGTCGCCATCGATGCCGACGACTGTCTCATTCTCGTAGAACAGTATCGGCATGCTCTAGGTGGTTTGTCGTTGGAACTGCCTGCCGGAGCGATCGAACCATCCGATGTCGATCCTATGGGAGCCGGTGCGAGGGAGCTTCTAGAGGAGACAGGGTACGGTAGTCGCAGCTGGTTTTACATCACACGTCTTTCGCCCAACCCTGCGACTCACAACAACCACTTCCATGTCGTGGTCGCGCTCGACGCGGAGCTTCAGCAGCCCCCGTTGAACGATCCGATGGAGCGGGTTCGCGTCGTTCGCGTTCCTGTTCGAGACGCGCTTGATCTAGCCTCGAGTGGTGGCATTGTTCACGCAATGCACATCGCATCGTTGTTGTTGGCCCTTAAGTCGTTGGGCAAAAATCGATCAGGAGTTCCTGCCCCCGCGGCAGATGAGGTCGAGTGGACACTTTAGCTCGGCACTCGGACCTAAACGCTGGTTGTGTGTCCCGGCGGCCGGCGGGCAGGCCAGCATGCCTCTAACACACGTCTGTTTCTCGTGTCTTCGCCAGAAACGTTCAGCACCCACGTCTCGCTGACCTCCTGGCGGGAGGAGCCGATATGGGTCAGGTTGTGAAGCCGCAGCGGCCGCAGTTAAGAAACGCAATGATGAGCCCATCGCGATATTCGAGGGCGGCGCGGCGTCCCTTCGGCAATGCGATCGCCCCTTCCATGAGGCGGAGCATTCGCCGCCGAGGAGATCCTGGTGAGGAACCGGCGATCATAGTTCGGCAGAAAGCTTGCTCATGCCGCCCTCCGCTTGCCCTTGGCAGGCCTGGGGCCGGCACGCTTCACCCCGCTGGGCCTTCAGCGACGCCGATGACAATGACCGTGAGCACGATGAGGAGCATGACAAGTGTAATTGCCTCCAAGGACCAGCGTATTGTCCGGGGCCATGGGTGCTCGGCTCTGAGGTAATCTTCTATAGTGCCGGGATCAGGATTACCGCCTGTCCCTGCTTCGTCATCAGCGAAGCGAGACGCGGGAAGTCCCTCGAACTCACCCCTGTCGAGGGGTTTGATCGCGTGGACATGCCGCGGATAAGCTGGATGGTTCGGCATGGTCTATCTCCTCGCCGTCCGTCATCACACTTCGTCGGTTCGTCTACTGGTCTCTCAGAGACGTTCGTGCATCGTTCGAAATTTCTCTCACCGCACTGCGCGGAATGCAGGAAGCGCGGTCGCGATCATCATGCTGGCAATAGTTATTGGAGCCGTGGCAGTACATCTTTGCCACGGCAGCTGTAAGTCGTCTCTCCAGCGACGATGGTCATACTCTATCAAAGCCTTAGGCACCGGTCGCGCCGGAGGCTGGTTCGAGTCTGCTACCGGCTTGTTATGGAAAGCACGGCCAGTGTCACGTCCGCTATGCCCACGGCACCCATCGTACCCAGCACGATCAGCAACCACCTTGGAGCACTACCTGGATCTCGAATTGCAGCCTCCTCTGGAAGCTAAATGATACTCCACTTGTGACGTCCCGGTGTGAGCAGGCTCACACCGAAATCGTACAATGGCGACCGGAGAGCGATGAAGCGGGCGCACGTGCTATTTTCGGCTTGGCCGGGTGCTGCGGAGACCGTCGAGGAGGCTGTCGCGACCGATCCTCGTCACATCGTGAGTAGGTCACGCCAGTCGTCTTGGCGCCGCCACCGTGTCTCCGCGGCACCCTGGAAATTGCGACGTACCCGGCGACATCGAATGCCGCTTCATGACCATCGTTGTAAACGGTGACATAGATAAGTCGCCCATCAGAAGAATTCGCTGACGGTGCAAGGTCAACCGGTGCAGCGGGAAAGTTCTGCGCCCGTCAGCCGGCAGTCGCGGTGCCTGCAAGCAGCCGAAAGAACAGTCCGCCGTCGACCGTGGATGGCTCGACGCCGCCATTTTCCCGCATGAAGGCGGCGGGGTCGACGGTTCGTTCGGCCTTCCCCTCGAGATAGGCGCCAAGGCGGCGGGATTCCGCCACGAGCGCGACGCTGGCAGGGCGCCGGACGTCCCCGTATCGCTGAAGAGCCTCTTCCACCGGAGCAGTCGAAAGGGCTTCGGCCAGCGCCATCGCGTCATGACCCGCCTTGATCGCGCCGCGCGCGACATGAGGGCGCGCGACAAAAGCCGCGTCGCCCAGGAGAGCAACACGTCCAAACACCATCCGTGGCGACTCGAGATCCCCGATTGCTTGAAAGAGCGGCTGATCGGCCTTCCGAACCACCTCGGCCCAGGCCGGGCACAGGAGCCGGTCGGCATCGTCGCGCAAGGCGGCGATGAGCTCAGCGCGGATCGCCTGAGGCGGAATTCCATCCTGATGGTAGCGACCTGCGGCGTCGGTCTGCATATCCCGCAAGGACGATCCATGGGAGACCGGACGGTACCAGACGAAGCTATAGCGTCTGCGTCCTGGATTCAGATCGTCGCCCGCGCCAGGGACGGGATAGCCGAGGATATGTTCACCGGGGAGCAGTCCCCAGGCGAAGCGGTGGAACAGTGTGTCATGCGTCTCGCGAGTGAGCGCCCGCTCCTCCACCATGCCGCGCCAGGCCACATAGCCTCCGTCGACAAACCCGACACCTGGAAGAAGTTGACGACGCACGGTTGAGCGAATTCCATCCGCGCCTATCAGGACATCGGCTCGCGCCTCCCCGCCGTCCGAGAGAAGTGCCGTAACGCCTTCCGCGTCTTGTTCGAAACTGGTGAGCGCGACGCCGCGGCAGATCCGCTCCTCCGGAAAGGCGTCACTCAGCATCGAGTAGATCCGCGCCCAGGAGGTGCAGAACTGAGGCATCGCGATCTCGGCGATAACGCTGCCATCCCGCGCGAACGCCGCCCGGCTTTCGACTGCGACCCCGACCGAAGCGTCGACGCGGGCGCCGGCGTGGAGAAGGCCCTCCAGCATCGGCGGGTGTACGCCCAGACCCGCTCCACGCCCGACCAGCCGGTCTCGTGCTCGCTCGACGACCAACACGTCCCAGCCCGAACGATGCAACATGCAAGCCGCAAACAGGCCGCCGAGAGACCCTCCGACAACGATGGCGCGGCCCATGGCGTGACCTCATCCATTGAGTTGCACGACGTTTTCGCAATCCGATCCTGACTGAAGCTCCGTGACGTGACTGGCCTAAGCGCATCGAGCAAGCGAAGCGACCAATCTCCGTTCGTAAGCGCAGCAGGCAAGCGCCTACGGGTTCGTTGACGACTCAGGCGTCCAGCCGCTGAGGGCCTGGAGAAAAGCTTCCCGCGCCTTCAGGTTTCGCCCGCTCGCGCGCTCCGTCACCGCTGCGGGCGCCTTGTCCGGGTGGCCTGTGGCGAATGGCGGGGAGGGGTCGTATTCGATACCGAGCTGGATCGCCTGCGCCCACTCGGGGGACGCGATCTCGGCCATGAGATGAAGGGCAAAATCGATCCCCGATGCGACGCCCGCCGCGGTCGTGACGTTTCCGTCCCGCACGACACGGGCTTTCTCGAACGTCGCGCCGACAAGCGGCAGCAGGTCCGTGTAATTCCAGTGTGTGGTGGCCCGGCGGCCCTGGAGCACGCCGGCCGCTCCGAGGATGAAGGCCCCCGTGCATACGGACGTCACGTAGCGCGCCCCGGCGGCCTGCCGCCGCACGAAGTCGATGGTCTCCGAATCCTGCATTGCTGCGCCGACGCCCACCCCGCCGCCGGGCACGCAGAGGAGATCGAGCGGACCGCAGGCGTCAAAGGTCGTCGTGGGCAACAGTCCCAGGCCACAGTCGCTCGGCACGGGGTCCAAGGTCTTCGCCGCGATGTGAGTGGCGGAGTCCGGAAGCCGGTGCAGCACCTGGAGGGGCCCCGTGAAATCGAGTTGCGTCAGATGGGGGAAGATCGTCCCCCGCATCCCCTCTCAAATATGGCGCTCACGATGCTGATGCGGCGCATGGGTGAGGGTAGATTCAAGGTTCACGGGTTCCGATCGACATTTCGAGACTGGGCCGGGGACAAAACGAACCATCCCCGGGAGATTGCCGAGGCAGCGCTTTCGCACGTCGTGGGCGACGCTGTTGAGCAAGCCTACCGCCGCGGGAACGCCTTGGAGCGGCGTCGATCGCTCATGGACGATTGGGCGGCATTTACGGCGCCGACGGAGACGTGATGGTGTTCCCATTGGTTGGGGGCGCGAGCCTAGACCGTCTCGGGCAAGTATGCTCCGCGCCTGATTGCTCCAGCAGGTTGCTGAGACATTCAGCCCCGTTTTCCAACGGAGGGTAGAGAGGCCATTCTCACCTCAAAGGATCAAATGTGGCGAACGGAACTGTGGAAGTTCTGATCAGCACAGTTGGTCTCTGTAGTCGTTCTGCTTGATAGTGAGGTCGCCCGATAGCCACCAGGGGCGACGAAAGGCCATTGCAGCCGAAGTCGGCTCCAGTTTAGCGAGGTGATAAAATGTCCGCGGCGCGTACTAAAGCCACTGTTGATGATGATGTCGAAGACCCAGCTCCGATAGGTCGTGACGTTCGCTATCGCGCCAAACAAATAGGCGTCTCGCCCAGTCATATTTACAACGAGATCAATCGTGGCCGTCTTGTGTTAACTCGGTTTGGTCGAACCAGCTGCGTCTTAGACCATCACTGGCGCAGTTACCTGGACCTCTGTTCGATGGGAAGTCCTGCCGGCCAACCTCAGTCGTCCGGCCGGCAGTATTAGCCCAATTTCCCGACTACATGGCCTCGCGCAGCCCGCCCAGATTTCCCGAGATTTCCCGAACCCAGCGCACCCACTTCACGAACGGCCCGCCAAGGCATCAGGGGATCGCGCCATGAGAAACAACGCCTGGAATGACGACCACACCGGTGCCGCTGGAGCGGCCCCCGGACAGGACTCCCAAACGTTGCCCACCTTCGGCAAGGCGAAAGAACCGCTTCTCGCAATGTATTGGGACGAGGAGGCCATGGTTCCCGTCATTCCGCCCGGGGCGGCCATGCAGCCCGGAACGAAAGTTCGAGCGCAGCAAACGGGAAAAGTCCCCGGTCGCTACAACCTCACCACGCGGCTCTGGTCCGGGCTCGCTGGGCAATGGCCTGGCGGCGGCCTCGCCGGCGCCACACCGCCGCTTCCGGTCCAGGAGGCCGATCGCTTTCCGACAGGCAATGTCGGTGTGCTCGGCGCTGTCTACCCCGGGTTCGACGCCGATGTGATGGAAGACGGAGCAGTCGTGGCCGAGGAGGCCTTAACGTGTGCGGCGTCAGCGCCTGTGAGACAGATCTCGGGTTTTCACGAACGGAGGATTTCTGGATCATCGTAGCCATCAGGAGCGAAGACAAGTATCCGTCTTCGTCAAGGGCGCATTTCAGACCATTGGCGGCCGTCGCGGATCAGGGCGTTTGCGAGAACAACGATCGGTAACGTCCACGGACGTGGTGGAATTTCGCCTGGCAGATCGGTGTAGCTGAGGGTGGCCATCGGGATAGTTGGCTAGGGTGGAGTTTGCCGACTTCACCGCCAACGGAGATCCCGATGACCGCCGA
>JAESFS010000159.1_pt1 | contig 8699 bp, 8 predicted proteins | sample 9269441 | NCBI WGS metagenome assembly JAESFS01 (sample SAMN14502548, study PRJNA617105) | algae metagenome | isolation source: Scytolyngbya sp. HA4215-MV1 and co-occurring heterotrophs from sample from... | place: USA: Laie Falls, Oahu, Hawaii | collected 2010-08-22
TGACGCAAATCCAGTGAAAGTGCCTTCGACATCCCAGCCGCCCCCAAACCGGCAGACCGACTGAATCAGGCCGATGCCGTTTCGGGAATCCCCAACGATTCAATCAGCCGGGATTTCGCTCTAGCACTCTCCTTCGCGCCGCTCTTCGCCCACGTCGCCCGCACTGCGCGCCGGCGGGAGGAGGCTGAGGATTACCTGCCCGCCGCCATCGTTTCCGGCGCCGGACCCTGGCGGCTTCTGCTGCGTCACATCACGCCCAATGTCGCGGGGCCGCTGGTCACGCTTGCCGCCATCATCCTGCCGCGCTGCGTGGTGACGGAGAGCGTGCTCTCCTTCCTGGGCCTGGGGGCAGCGCCCGATGCGCCGACCTGGGGCCGCATGGCCGCCGATGCGGCGCGGCTGGCCGAGGCCGCGCCGCATGCCCTGTTGGTGCCCGTGGCCGCCATCGCGCTGGCCACCGGCGCCTGTGCTGCCTTTGGCAACGCGCTGCGCCGCCGGGTGGATCCCAGAAGGGCGTGAGGCGCGCGTTGGGGATTTTCGTTACCGCGGCGGGGCAGGGGCTGGCCATCACCTTCGGGCTTTTTCTGCTGTTCGGCGCCATTCCCGGCGATGTGGTGGATGTGCTGGCCTCGGCCGGGGATCTCAACACGGCACAGCAGGCGGCGATGCGCGCCGAGCTCGGTCTGGACCAGCCGGCCTGGTGGCGGTTTATCGCCTGGGTAGGGGCGGCGCTGGGTGGTGATCTCGGCACATCGCAACGCTTTGGTCAGCCCGTCGGGCCCATGCTCTGGGAGGCGGCGGGGGTGACACTGCAACTCGGCGCGCTCTCGGGCGGTTTCGGGATCATCCTGGCCGTCGGGCTTTGCCTGGCGCAGGCGGCGGGCTCGCGCATGGCAGAGCTGGCGGTGGAGGCGATCAACCTCTGGTCCATCGCGCTGCCCACCTTCTGCGTGGGTGTGGCGGCGCTGCTGCTCTTCTCGGTCTGGCTGGGCTGGCTGCCGGCGATTGGCGGGCTACTGGCGCCGGTGGTGATTCTCGGCATCGACAATGCCGGGCAACTCGCAAAGCCATTGTCTGAGGAGGTGGCCGAGGTCGCCGCGCGGCCGCATGTCATGGCAGCCCGCGCGCGCGGGCTGCCGCCGCTCTGGTTGGCGCGGTGGCACATCCTGCCGCTGGCGGCACCCGTCGCGATGTCGCTCACCGGAGTGATGCTGGCCGGGCTGCTGGGCGGGACATTGACCATGGAACTGCTCTTCGGCCTGCCCGGCATCGGTGCCCTGGTGCTCAACGGCATCCAGGGGCGGGACCAGCCAGTGGTGCTGGCCGGGTTGGTGGCGGCGGCGCTGGCGATTGTGCTGGTCAATGCCCTGACGGCCCTGGCGCAGGCCTGGCTGGACCCGCGGCATACGTCACGCAACTGAAACTGAAGCGTCATCCCCTCGTCGCCCAGGGCGACTAACCCGCGCCTCTCTGAATGGGGGTTCCATGACGTCGCGGAAGAATGTGCTGCTCATCGTGGTCGACCAGTGGCGGGCGGATTTCGTACCCGCGCTGGGCGCCGATTTCCTCAAGACCCCCAACCTGGACAGGCTCTGCCGCGAGGGTGTCACCTTCCGCAACCACGTCACCACCGCGGTGCCCTGCGGCCCGGCACGCGCCAGCCTGCTGACTGGCCTTTACCTCATGAACCATCGCGCGGTCCAAAACACCGTGCCGCTGGATGCGCGGCACACCAATCTGGGCAAGCAGCTGCGGCTGATCGGCTATGACCCCGCGCTGATCGGCTACACCACCACGACGCCCGACCCGCGGACCTCCGGCCCGCAGGACCCCCGCTTCACCACGCTGGGCGACCTGATGGACGGCTTCCGCTCCGTCGGCGCCTTCGAGCCGCAGATGGAAGGCTATTTTGGCTGGCTGGCGCAGAAGGGCTTTTCCTTGCCCGCCCGGCGCACCGATGTCTGGCTGCCGGAGGGCGAGGACGCCGTGCCGGGTGCGACCGACCGGCCGAGCCGCGTACCGAAGGAATTCTCCGACAGCGCCTTCTTCACCGAACGCGCGCTGACATATCTGAAGGGCAAAGGTGACAAGCCGTGGTTCCTCCACCTCGGCTACTACCGCCCACACCCGCCCTTCGTGGCCGCCGCCCCCTATCACGCCATGTACCGGCCAGGGGACATGCCCAAGCCCATCCGCGCCGCCTCGCCCGAGGCGGAGGCCGCGGGCCATCCGCTGCTGGCGCATTACCTCGGGGCCGTCCGCCAGGCCTCGTTCTTCGAGCGTGCGGAGGGCAAGGCCGCCGAGTTGGCCGCGGAAGAGCTCGCCCAGATGCGCGCCACCTATGCCGGCATGATCTCGGAGATCGATGACTGTCTGGGCCGCGTCTTTGAGCATCTCGACGTCACCGGACAGTGGGAAGACACGCTGATCATCTTCACCTCCGACCATGGCGAGCAGCTCGGCGACCATCACCTGCTGGGAAAGCTCGGCTATTTCGACGAGAGCTTTCGCATCCCGCTGGTGGTCAAGAACCCCGACGCGCCCGAACAGGCCGGCCGCATCGAGGACGCGTTTTCCGAAAGCGTGGATGTGATGCCCACCATCCTGGAATGGCTGGGTGGCCAGACGCCGCGGGCCTGCGACGGGCGTTCGCTGCTGGAGGTTCTGCATGGCGAAAAACCCGCGAATTGGCGCGACCACCTCACCTATGAGTTCGACTTCCGTGACCTGCATTACTCAACCCCGGAATCCGCGCTGGGGGTGGACATGGATCATTGCTCGCTGATGGCGGTGCAGGATGCGCGCTGGAAATACGTCCATTTCGCGGGGCTGCCACCGCTGCTCTTCGACCTTGAGGCCGACCCGAACCAGTTCACCAATCTCGCCAACGACCCAGCCCATGCCGCGGTGCTGGCCGAATACGCGGGGAAGGCGCTGACCAAGCGCATGCGCCATGCCGAGCGCACCCTGACCCATTTCCGCGCCACCCCCCATGGTCTCGAAGAGAGGAAGCCCCGATGAGCCTTTCCCGCCGCGCCACTCTGGCACTGCCGCTCGCAACACCTGCCTTTGCCCAGGCCGACACCCGGCCCACGCTGACCATCGCGGTCCAGAAAATCTCCAATACCAACACCATGGAGCCGTTGCGTGAGCAATCGAATGTCGGCAGCCGCACCTGGTTCAACCATGGCGAGACGCTGATCGAGCAGGATTGGTGGGGCGATCTTTCCCTACGCCCTGGCCTCTCCACCGCCTGGCGCCGCCTCGATGACCGCACCGTGGAGCTCACCCTGCGCGAGGGGGTGAAGATGCATGACGGCCGCACCATGACGGCCGAGGATGTGCAATTCTCCTTCGGCCCCGACCGCATGGGCTGGAACATGTCCACCGAGCAGGCGCGCAACCTCTTCGGCAGCGTCCCCACCCAGGCGCGCCAGGCGCCGCCCGAAGTGCTGGCCGTGGCGCGCCGCACCTATCCCGCGCTGGAACGCGTGGAGATCGTCAATCCCACAACCATCCGCTTCGTCAATCGCACCCCCGACCTCACGTTGGAGGGGCGGATCAGCCGCAACACCGGTATGATCATCTCCCGCAATGCCTTCGAAAAGCAGACCAACTGGCTGGAATGGGCGCGCCGCCCGATCGGCACCGGCCCCTACCGCATCGCCGATTTCCGCGCCGACCAGGTGCTGACGCTGGAGGCCTTCGACGAATACTGGGGTGGCCGCCCGCCCGCCCGCCGGCTGCGCTTCGTGGAAGTGCCAGAGGTCGCCAGCCGCATCAACATGCTGTTCTCGGGCGAGGCCGATTTCGCCTGCGACATTCCCCCCGACCAGATCCGTTCAGTGGAACGCTCGGGCCGGCATGAGATCGTCGGCGGCACGATCATGAACCACCGCCTGACGGTCTTCGACAAGAACCACCCCAACCTGCGCAACCCCCTCATCCGCCGCGCCTTCACACATGCCATTGACCGCGAGACCATCGTCGCCGCCCTGTTCGGTGGCCGCTCGGTGGTGCCGAAGGGGCTGCAATTCGATTTTTATGGCCCCATGCTTCTCGAGGACTGGGCGCCGCCACGCTATGACCTAGCCGAAGCCCGCCGCCTCCTGCGCCAGGCCAATTACCGCGGCGAGCCGATCCCCTATCGCCTGCTCGCCGGCTACTACACCAATCAGCTGGCGGTGGCGCAGGTGCTGGTCGAGGGCTGGCGCGCCGTCGGCCTCAATGTGCAGATCGAGATGCGCGAGAATTTTCCGCAAGTGCTCTCGCGGGAGGGTAGCCGCGGCGTGCGCGACTGGTCGAACAGCGCCTCCTACAACGACCCCGTCTCCTCGCTCACCGCCCAGCACGGACCGGAGGGCCAGCAATGGCAGATCGGCGAATGGACCAATGAGGAGTTCGGCCGCCTCTCCGAACAGCTCGACACCGGCACCGACCCGGCGCAGCGCCGCGCCACCTTCCGCCGCATGCTGGAAATCGCCGAGCGCGAGGATCCCGCCTATACCGTGCTGCACCAGTCCGTGAACCTGACCGCCAAGCGCAAGGATATCCGCTGGAATGCCGGCCAGTCCTTCGTGATGGATTTTCGTGGCCGGAACTGGGGCGTCTGATGGCGCCACTGGTCTCGTTGCGCGACCTGCGCGTCGCCTTCGACGGTGTCCCCGCGCTGCGCGGCATCGGCCTCGACGTGATGCCGGGTGAGGCGGTGGGGCTGGTGGGCGAGAGCGGTTGCGGCAAGTCCGTCACCTGGCTGGCCGCCCTCGGCCTCCTGCCCGGCCGCGCACGGGTGACCGGCAGTGTGACGCTGGAAGGCACCGAACTTCTGGGCGCCCCCGCCCGCGTACTGGAACGCGTGCGCGGCGGCCGTATTGCGATGATCTTCCAGGACCCGGCCAGCTCGCTGAACCCGGTTCACCGCATCGGTACCCAGGTGGCAGAGGCCGTATCGCTGCACCAGGGCCTTTCCCGCGCACCCGCCCGCGCCGAGGCGAAACGCCTGCTCGGCCAGGTCGGCATGCCCGACGCAGCGCGGCGGATGGACGCCTATCCGCATGAGCTCTCCGGCGGGCAGAACCAGCGGGTGATGATTGCCATGGCACTCGCGGGGCGGCCCGAATTGCTGGTGGCCGACGAGCCGACTACGGCGCTTGACGTCACCATCCAGGCGCAAATCCTGGAGCTGCTGGGCGAACTCCGCCGCGGCACCGGCATGGCGCTGGTCCTGATCAGCCATGATCTGGGCGTCGTGGCGGAAACTTGCGATCGGGTCGCGGTGATGTATGCCGGTCGTATCGTCGAGGAAGCGCCGGTCGAGGCCCTCTTCGCCGCACCCCGGCACCCCTATACACGCGGCCTGCTTGGGGCTTTGCCGCCGATCGATGGGCCACGGCAGCCCCTGGCCTCCATTCCGGGCGGTGTGCCGGAGCCTTGGGCCATGCCGCCGGGATGCGCCTTCGCGCCGCGTTGCCCGTCGCATGTCCAAGCCTGCGATGCGGCGGTGCCGGCTTTGCTCGGCCGGGATGGGAGGGCGAACGCGTGCCTGTTGGCGGCTTGAGGCGGCCCATCACCGTCGCGTGGCATAGCGCCGCGTTGGTCGTCCGCGCCACAGGGCGTCGGCTCAGCCGGGGAAGGGCGCACATCAACGCCCCATGCCGCGGCGCCACGCCCTTGGGGCCTGTGGCTTGCGAAGGGCGGAATCTTGGAGAATGGCGCTTTTGATTGAACCAGGGAACGGGTTGTTGGTCGCCCAGGGGCTTGTGCGGCGGTATGCCATGTGGCGGGGGTTGCTCGGACGGCGGGTCGAAGTGCGCGCCGTTGACGGCGTTTCGCTGACGCTCGAACGGGGGCGGACCCTCGGGTTGGTGGGCGAAAGCGGGTGCGGTAAATCCAGCACGGCACGCCTGGTACTGGGTTTGGAAACACCGGATTCAGGGGCGGTGAGCTTTGAAGGCTCGGCCATGCCGGCGCCCGGCAGCATGGCCTGGAAAGCCCTGCGCGCCCGCATGCAGATGGTCTTTCAGGACCCGCTCGGCGCGCTCGACCGCCGCCTACCCATCGGCGTCCAGGTGGCCGAGCCCTTGGTTATCCATAACCGGCCGACCGACATAGTCGATAGTCTTCTGGCCGATGTCGGCCTGCGCCCCGACCATGCCAAACGCTACCCGCACGAACTCTCGGGCGGCCAGCGTCAGCGCGCCGTGCTGGCCCGCGCACTCGCCACCTCACCCGAATTGCTGGTCTGCGACGAACCCATCTCCGCGCTCGATGTCTCCATCCAGGCGCAGGTGATGAACCTGCTGGTGGAACTGCAACAGAAACGCGGCATGGCCATGCTTTTCGTTAGCCATGATCTGCGGGCGGTGCGCCAGGTCAGCCATCGCGTCGCCGTCATGTATCTGGGGCGCATTGTGGAGGAGGGCGTGCCCGACGATGTCCTGCACCGCCCCGCCCACCCCTACGCCCAGGCGCTGGTCTCGGCCATCCCGCATCCCGCCCAACGCGGCCGGCGCATCCTGCTCACCGGCGACCCTCCCAACCCGGCGGACCGGCCCAGCGGCTGCGCCTTCCATCCACGCTGTGCCCACGCCATCGCGGTGTGCCGTGAAACCGCGCCGCCGCTGGAGAATCTTGGCGATGGCCGGCTCGTGGCCTGCCATCTGGCGCTGGAGGCCGGATGAATGCTGCGCTTTGCCCTCTCCCGCCTGACACGTGCCGCTCTCACGATCGGCATGGTCGTGACTTTCGCATTTGTCGTGCTCCGGCTCTCTGGCGACCCGGCGCAGATCATTCTCGGCGCTGATGCCGACCCCGCGGCGGTGGCAGCGTTCCGTACTTCATGGGGGCTCGATCAGCCGGTCTGGCTGCAATACCTGCATTACTTCGGAGCGATCCTATCGGGTGACCTTGGCCGCTCGATGCGCGATGGGCGCGACGCAATGGGCCTGGTCCTTGAGCGTATTCCCGCCACTCTGGTCCTCACCTTGCCGGCGTTGGCCATCAAGCTGGCGCTGGGCATCCCCGCTGGCATGCTGGCGGCGCTGCACCGCAATTCGTTCCTTGACCGCGCGGTGATGGCTCTGGCCGTAGCAGGCTTCACGGTGCCTTCCTTCGTGCTCGGCCTGCTGCTGGTGCTGGTGTTTGCCGTGCAACTCGGCTGGCTGCCCTCAGGCGGGCAGGGGACGTGGCAGCATGCTGTGCTGCCGGTCATCACGCTGGGCGTCGGCGGCGCCGCGGTGCTGGCGCGCTTCACCCGAAGCGCGATGCTAGAGGTCCTGGGCCAGCCCTTCATCCGCACCGCCTCGGCCAAGGGCGTGCCCTGGGGCGCCGTGGTGCGCGGCCATGCTTTGCCCAATGCCGCGATACCCACCGTTACCATCATCGGCTTCATGGTGGGCTCGCTGATCGCGGGCGCGGTGGTGGTGGAGAGTGTTTTCTCCTGGCCGGGTGTGGGGCGGCTTCTGGTGGTGGCGGTGGCGAACCGTGACCTCGCCGTGGTACAATGCGTACTGCTGCTGGTGGCGGCCACCATGGTCACCTCCAACCTCGTGGTGGATCTGCTCTACGGCCTGCTCGACCCGCGGCTGAGGGCGCGCTGATGTCGGCCACAATCGCCACCCGCCGGCGCCTGCCGATGCTGGTCATCCTCGCTTTGGGCTGGATCGCGCTAATGCTGGCCGTGGCGGCGCTGGCCGATCTCATCATGCCCTTCGGCATCACCCAGCTCGACCTGCGCAACCGGCTCTCGCCGCCCATCGGCCTGGGCGGCGACTGGCTGCACCCGCTGGGGACGGATGAGCTGGGGCGCGATGTGCTCTCCCGCCTCATCGCTTCCATCCGGATGAGCCTTTTTGTGGCCTTTGGTGCCACGATCATCGGTGCCGCGCTGGGCACCACGCTGGGCTTCCTGGCGGCGCAGTTTCGCGGCATGGTGGAGCAGGTGGTTCTGGCGCTGGTGGATTTCTCAGCCAGCCTGCCCTTTCTCATCCTGGCGCTCTCGGTTCTGGCCTTCCTGGGCAATTCCATGTGGCTTTTCATCGCCCTGCTCGGGCTGCATGCCTGGGAGCGCTACGCCCGCATCGCTCGAGGCCTCGCCATCGCGGCCGCTGGGCAGGGCTATGCCGCCGCTGTGCGGCAATTGGGTGCTTCCGCATGGCGGGTGCAGCTGCGACATGTGCTGCCCAACATCGCGTCGACGCTCATCGTCTCGATGACGCTCGCCTTTCCCGAGATCATCCTGCTGGAGAGCGGTCTCTCCTTCTTGGGCCTGGGCGTACAGCCGCCGGCCACCTCGCTGGGATCGATGGTGGGGTATGGGCGAGAGTATCTGACGACCGCGCCATGGGTGCTGCTGGCGCCGGCCTGCACCATCATTCTCACCACCTTCGCGGTGTCCATTCTGGGCGACTGGTTGCGCGACAGGCTTGATCCGACTTTGCGCTGACAACCTGTATCCTGACCGCCGTTGGTCGGAGGCCGGTTCATGGCGGAAGTGGAATTCCGGTCTGTTTTGTGGCCGATGTGGGGCCGACGAGCCTTCGCGATGAGCCGAACCCTGTTCGCACATTCCTGTTAGTACTACAGTTGCGCTTCAAAGCGCCGCCAGTGCGCCTCTGCGGCGCGCTGCTGATGGCGTCGTCGCCATGCTGACCAAGCCAGTACGGCGGCCCGTCGCATCGTCGTTCGCAGCAGCAGGCGGG